>Ga0210057_1009113_pt1 | contig 11573 bp, 8 predicted proteins | sample CryGeyCG2114_010_2_FD_183968 | JGI IMG/M metagenome (GOLD analysis project Ga0210057, IMG submission 183968) | Groundwater microbial communities from aquifer - Crystal Geyser CG10_big_fil_rev_8/21/14_0.10 (SPAdes) (version 2) | ecosystem: Environmental > Aquatic > Deep subsurface > Groundwater ...
AATAAACATTTTCCGTAAGTTCTCAGCATAGCGTTCAATGCCGCGATATTTGACTTTACTTAATTTGGTGATGCCTTCTATGATTAAGGCTATTTCTTTGCCAAATTGTTTTTTAATTTCATCAAGAGTAATGTCTGTGTCTTCTGGAACGTCATGAAGCAATCCGGCCGCTACCGTGATGGGATCCAGGTGCATATCCGCTAATAGTTTAGCCGTAGCAATAGAGTGGATTATATAGTCTTCACCGGACAGACGTTTTTGTCCATTATGGGCAAGAGAAGCAAAAGAATAAGCATCATGAATCAATTTTTCATGCTTTATTGTCATGTCTGGGTTTTGCTTTTTAGCAATGGCTATTATTTCCTCAATTTTTTCTTTATGTTTATCCATTTTTACTTTTACTAAAATTGTATTATAATATTACTGTATATTAATATTAATATCAAGTTATGTTTAAAAGAAATCAAAAGGGGTTTACCCTGATAGAATTATTGGTAGTAATAGCTATTATTGGCCTATTATCTACCTTAGCGGTTGTATCATTAAACAGTGCTAGAGAGAAGGCAAGAGATGCTAGACGTGAGGCAGATGTGAAGCTTTTGAATAATGCTATACAACTTTATATTCAGGAAAATGATACGGCACCAGTAAGCACTGGTTCAGACAATGATGATGTTTGTGATAGTAGTGAGGCATGTTGGAATACTGCAGGTGGAGATTTGGCAATAGCCTTGAGTACATATACAGCTCCTTTAGTGACCGATCCAACTAACACGGGAAATTACGTATACGTGTATGTTGCCCCGGCTGGACTGATAGCTACCTGTGTAACCTGTACAAATGAAAGTTATCAATTATATGTTAAAGAGTTGGAGGGTTCTGCTACCACTTGGGGCTTTAATAATAGCGAGAATGATGGTTGGGTAGCTAATTAGTTACATAATATTTTAGTTAAAAAAATACCACCTTATAAAGGTGGTATTTTTGTATTTAGTTATTTTTGGTATTTACACTCTTTATTAGAACAGAATATTTTATCTTCTTTTCCAAACACTAGTAAAGATTTACACTCGGGACACGTTTCACCGTTTGGTTTTTGCCATAGAGCAAATTTACAATCAGGATATTTATTACAAGCATAAAATGTTCTACCTGTTCTTGTTCTTTTAGCTACTATTTTGCCTTTACCGCAATCAGGACAATCAGCACCAGTTTCGTCAACAATTTGTTTCGTATATTTACAGTCCGGGTAATTTGAACAGGCAATAAACTTTCCAAAGCGCCCATGTTTAATTACCAAATCGGATCCACATTTTTCACATTGTTCGTCAATTGATTCATTTTCCGGTTCATTGTCTGCTCCAATGTTTTTAGTATTTTTACATTCAGGATAATTTGTACAAGCCATGAATTTACCAAAACGGGCCATTTTAATTATCATAGCTGCTCCACATTTTTCACATTGTTCGTCTGTCTTTTCAACTAGATCATCTTTACTTACTTCGTCGTATTTTTTCTCAAGATTAGACATGAATGGAGTGTAAAAGCTCCCTATAACAGGTTGCCATTCTTTTTTACCTAATGCTATTTCATCTAGATCCTCTTCCATGTTTGCCGTAAATGTATAATCCATTATTTCAGAAAAGTGTTTTAACAGTAGGTCGGCAACAACAACGCCAATATCTGTAGGTTTAAGTCTTTTTTCTTCACGAGTAACATAATTTCTAGCTATTATTGTTGATATAATAGTGGCATACGTTGAAGGTCTGCCAATGCCTTTCTTTTCTAACTCTTTTACTAAACTTGCGTCGGAATAGCGTGCGGGTGGTTTAGTAAAATGTTGTTCGTTAATTATTTTATTTAAATCTACTTTATTGCCTTTTTCACAAGTCGGCAATAAATCGCTACCAGTAAAATTGCTATATACTTTTAAATATCCAAAAAACTTAATAATAGAACCAGTTGTAGTAAATGTATATTTATTCTCCTTGTCTGCAATACTAATTGTAGTTACATTTATTTGAGCTGATTCCATTTGACTAGCAACGGATCTATTCCAAATTAATTTGTAAAGTTTATACTGTCTGTCATTTAAAAATTGTTTTATATCATCCGGTAGATGATTAACATTGGTTGGTCTTATAGCTTCATGGGCTTCTTGAGCATTTTTACTTTTAGTCTTATATATATTTGGACTAGCCGGTAAATACTCTTTGCCAAAATTAGATTCTATTAATTCTCTTGCCTCTATAATAAATTTATCACTGAGGTTTTGTGAGTCTGTACGCATATATGTAATTAAACCTTCACTTTCTTTACCGCCCAGTTCAATACCTTCATATAATTGTTGAGCAAGCATCATGGTTTGTTTGGAAGAAAAACCTAGTTTACGATTAGCCTCCTGTTGCAATAAAGAGGTGGTCAACGGTGTAGGTGGATTTTTCTTTTCTTCGCGGCTATTGATATCTGTTATTAAATAATTTAAAGATTTAGCTTCTTTTTTAATCTTAGCCGCTTCTTCTTCATTCTTAATATCCAATTTTGCAACTCTTTTATCATTAATCTTAGATAATTGAGCAGAAATAATTTCTGACCCCTTTTTAAATTCTCCTTGTATGGTCCAGTATTCATCAGCTTTAAAAGCTTCAATCTCCTTTTCTCTTTCAACAATCAACCTGACGGCAACAGATTGAACACGGCCAGCAGATAATCCCTTGGCTACTTTTTTCCATAACCACGGTGATAATTTATAGCCAACGATTCTATCTAAAATGCGTCTTGCTTGCTGCGCATCTACCATATTATTATCTAATTCACGTGGATTATCTATAGCTTCTTTAACAGCAGTTTTTGTAATCTCATGAAAAGCAATACGTTTGGTATTGCCTGGATTTAGCTTAAGAGCATGAATAAGATGCCAGGCGATAGCCTCTCCCTCACGATCTTCGTCAGTAGCTAGGTATATTTCAGTCGTTTTGCTAATTCGTTTCTTTAAATTAGCTACGGTTTTTTTAGCTTTAGTTGGAATAACATATTCTGGTTCAAAATTATTTTCGGGGTCTACTCCTAATTTACTTTTGGGTAGATCTCTAATATGACCAAAAGAAGATTGGACATCCCAATCTTTTCCCAGAAAGCGACTAATAGTCTTCGCTTTTGTTGGAGATTCAACTATAGCTAATTTCTTACTCATTTATAGTATTAATTAATTCTCTCACAAGATAATACATATTATTATATGCGTCAAGCTAGAAACTTGAACGATAGCGTAATATATTATCTTCTGGTATCCAGTGTGTACGTAATTCTCCAGTTAGATACATAGAACCTGTAACAAGGATAAAGTCTCTTCTTTTTGCTCTATCTAGCGCAGCATCAAGAGCATCTTGAGCATCCCAGAATAATTCTACATGTTTTTTTGGAAAATGTTTTTGAATAAACTTTTTCATTCTTAATGGAGATACGGTTGAGCGACGAGAATTTAAATATTTAGTTACATAAATATATTTTGCATGGGGAACTATTTCAAGTAAGCAAGTTCGCCAATCTTTATTAGCCGACATGCCAATAATTAAATATTTTAAAGGTTTTTTTATTTCTTTAACCGTAGAGGTGATAGCCTTTATTTTTGGTGGATTGTGTGCGCCGTCAAGCATTACAATTGGTCTGGTTTGCATTATCTCTTGACGACAGGGGAGTTTAGCTGAATATTCAATTATGGACTTGGTGATTTTTTGTTTTATGCCTAATTGATCTATGGCTGCTTGTGCTAAGCGAATATTTATATCATTGTATGAATCACCGTTTGATTCAATTAATGTAAAAGGAACTTTAACATGTTCACATCTTTCCTTTAAAACTTTTAAAGCTCTTGGTTTATCCTCTGCTGTTAAAAATTTTGTACCTTTTTTAATAATGCCAGCTTTTTGAGTAGCAATTTTATTTAATGTTTTTCCTAATACATCTGTATGATCATAACCAACATTTGTTATAACTGTAACCTCTGCCTTTGGAACTACATTTGTATGATCATATTTTCCACCAAGTAATGCTTCAAGAACAACATAATCACATTTTTCTTCAGCAAAATATTTAAAAGCAATAGCCAAGGTCATACCAAAGAAATTTGGTGGGATATCAATGGCATGCATGGCAGGTTTGATTTTATCTAATATATTATATAAAGCTTCAGCAGCAATATATCTGTCATTCAATTTAATTCTTTCTGTTAAAGTTGTGGTATGAGGAGACATGTATAGTCCAACTTTATAACCAGCTTTAACTAATGTAGAATGAATTAATGAAGCTACGGTGCCTTTACCGGCGGTTCCGGCAACATGGATCATTTTACATTTTGTATGCGGATCACCAATTTCATGTAAATAATCTTCAAAGATTTTTAATTTATTTTTAATATTAACTTTATTTTCACCATATACACCAGCTAGTCCTTCTAAAAAATCTACAGCACGGTGATATTTTTCGATGTCATGTTTGATCCCCATAATTTTATTTAGAATAATAAGTGTCATCCAATTTTATTAAGTTAAATAACTTATTTTACTAAGGGTGACTTTGAGTTGCACAATATACATTTTACTACTTTATAGTAAATTATCAACCGGGTAGGATAATTATAAAGTAATATTAGTATATATATTTTAAGTAATTTATGTTTATTAATAATATTATTACGCGGTATTAATCATTAATATAGACTTCTAATATATCATTAGATTCTACTATTAACTTAGCACCACGTTGGAGTAGCTTATTAGTTCCAATTGAATTTGTCAATAGTATGCTACCGGGAATAGCCATTATTTCACGGTTTTGTTCAAGTGCTTGATAGGCAGTTATTAAAGAGCCCGACCTTTCGGCTGCTTCTATTATTAAGCTAGCTTGGCATAGTCCAGATATAATTCTATTTCTTCTCGGAAAGTACTCAGGTCTAGGACTTGTTAGTGGGGGATACTCAGATATTATTATTCCTCTATTATTAATAATGCTTTGAGCTAAACCAAAATTATCTTTAGGGTAAAATGATTTACAATCTATTCCACTGCCTAGAACGGCTATGGTTGGTTTATTTAAATTTACAGATAATTGATGGGCATGACTATCTACGCCAACAGCTAATCCAGAAACTATAATAATATTTTTTTCTACTATAGGTTTTAAAAGGGAAGGCACAATTTGTTTTCCATATAGAGATATTTTTCTAGAACCTACTACAGCAAGTTTATTTTCATATGATAGGGCATTAAGATTGCCTTTGTAGTATAAAATAATTGGAGGATCATATATTTCTTTTAATAGTGTAGGATATTCTTTATCTAAAATGGTTAAATATTTAATAGTTTGTAAATTAAATTCTCTTTCAAGCTGATAAGGATTGATTTTATGTATGTGACTACTTATAATATCTACTGTTCTTTGATTTAATTTTTTACACAGATTTTCATATGATTCACACCAAAGCAGCTCTAAATCTGGATAGAGTTTAATAATTTTTATTATTGATACTGGTCCAAGTCCGGGAATTAAAGAAAGGGCCCGAAGCAGGACCCTTTGTTTATTCATATGTTATTGACAAGATTGAATTTTTATGATATGCATGTAGTGAGTTCTTTATTAATTTAACATTTGAATAAAATAAATTCAAGGGAGTGCTTATGTTAATTATGATTGATAATCTTGATGTCGGAAACGGTTATGGCTGGAGCATATCTATTGATGGTGAAAATTATTCAGTTGAAACAAATCTGAATAACAAGAATGAAGCCATCAGGGAGGGTATCATTGCTTGTTCCGGTAGAGCAGACTGGTCTCAAGCATCTTTTAGCAAGTTCCGTACGGAACACAGGGTAAAAGTTATTGGAGGACCCATTCGATTGAATCGTCGGGCGATCTGTACGAAAAATGGTGATTTCAATTAATACCTAATATCTCTCAAATAAGAGGGTTGTCCAAAATGTGATAACCCTTTTTTCTATATAAATAATATAATTGTATTTTTAATATCCAATAGCCAATTGGTGTTTAATTTATTTATATCAATTTTAAGCCTATTATCTTTAAACTCCCAAGATGGATTTATATTTAATAGCTTACTAACTTTTACATAATCTAATTCTTCAGAGAAATGAATATAGATGTAAGTTGTAATTTCATTTAGATTACGATGATTCTTGGCCGTAATTAAATTAATGCCAGCTTGTTCACTTAATATTCTTAATTCAGATATTTCTTTTAGATTCTTAACTTTTTGTGGCCAAGGTTTTGGTAAGCGCTTAAAGTGATCATTTAACTTATCTATACTATTACAGTTAGCAATCAATTGATAAAATTTTAGTTTGCCACTTTCAGATTTTAGAAAGTTTATTGGCAAACCAATGCTTAAGGGAAGATCTATTGTAGTATCTACAAGGGGTGTTGGTATTAAGCCGGTTTTTAATTCCGTAACCGTTTGACTAATAAGTTCATTGTATAAAGTTAAGCCAATTAAAGAAACTTTACCATGTTGTTTCTTGCCAAGAATATTTCCGATACCTCTTATTTCCATATCCCTGGTGGCAATTTGAAAACCAGATCCTAAGGCTTCTGCTTCTTGCAAGGCTTGTAGTCTTTCTGCCGAACGGCCTTTAAGCTTTTGAGCATTGTAGAGAAAATATGCATAAGCTTGTTTAAACGATCTGCCGATACGCCCTCTTATTTGATAAAGTTGAGCAAGGCCAAAGTTCTGTGCCCCTGTTACAATTAAAGTATTCACATTAGCCAAGTCTAATCCATTGGCAATAATTGTTGAACAAATAAGCACGTCAATATTACCGGTGTCAAAATCGTGCATAGTGGCTGAAATATCTTTAGCAGATAATTGACCATGGACTACGCCATATCTGTATTTTGGTAATAGTTTTTTGAGATATTTTAATTGTTCATCAATCGTTTCAACTTTATTGTATAAATAATACACTTGTCCATTACGGGCAATTTCTTTATTAATAGCATCTTTAATAATGTCTTCTGAGAATTGATTTATTGATGTTTTAATTGGCAACCGTCCTTCAGGTGGCGTTGCAATAATGCTAATATCTCTCACACCGCTCATGCTTAAATTTAAAGTTCTTGGTATGGGTGTGGCAGACAAAGAAATAATATGAGCTGAAGTTTTAAGATCTTTTAACTTTTCTTTATCCTTAACTCCGAATTGTTGTTCTTCATCAATAATTATTAAACCTGTATTTTTAAATTTAATATCCTTAGATAATAACCTGTGTGTACCAATTATAATATCTGTAATGCCGTCATTAATTTTTTTAATATTTTCTGTTTGTTGTTTATTGTTTACAAAACGAGATAAGAGATTAATTTTAATTGGATAGTCTTTAAACCTTTCAATGAAAGTATCATAGTGTTGTTGAGCAAGTATGGTGGTAGGACAAAGTAGTATAACTTGCTGATTATTCAATGCGGTTCTATAGGCCGCCCTGATGGCAATTTCTGTCTTGCCAAAGCCAACATCACCACAAATGAGCCTATCTGTAGGTTTGGACCTATTTAAGTCATTTAGGGTCATTTTTAAGGCTTCTGATTGATCAGGCGTTTCTTCATAAGGAAAGCTAGCAGCTAGTCTATTTTCTTCTTCTGGATGTGGTATTAATGGAATAGCTTCACTTAATTCTCTACGGGCATATAGATTAAGTAACTGTTGCGCCATTTTAATAATATCTTCTTTAACTTTTCTTATTACTTGTGGCCAGGTTGAAGCAGCACCTAGTTTATGTAATTTTGGATTTTTAACCCCTAAGTATTTACTGATTCTATCTACCTGATCAATTGGTAAATACAATCTATCTTCACCGTGGTATTGTAGTAGATAATATTCTCTTTCTATTTCATCAACAGTTTGTAAAACAGTTTTAGTAAATTTAGCTATGCCATGGTCTCTGTGGACAACAAAGTCGCCTGGTTTAATATCTCCATTATATATATTATTTTTTGTATTAGTGTGTGTAGTTTCAGACTTAAATATATTTGCATCTGTTAAGAAATGTTTATTATTATTTATGTCTTCAATGCCAGGAATAGTGAAAAGTTTAAATTCTGAAACAGTAGTATTTATTTTAAATTCATGCAGTAAATTATTAACTCTATTCTTATCTTGAGTAATTATATGTGGTTTAAATTTACTAATATATTCTTTAAGCCCCAGGTAATTATTATAGAAATAATTTGAATTATTGAGTGTAATAATAGATCCTTTTTCTTGTATGGGTTTAATCTCAAATATATGCTTAAAGTTTGTTTCTAAAATTTGTGAGATATCCAAAAGAGAAGATTGGTCAATTAATATATTGTGACGCTCATTAATTAAAGATAGCAAACTTGTCTTAAAACTGGTATTTAGTTTTACCGGTAATATATTGATTTCTTTATGCAGTTTTAATTTTTTCTTGGATAATAAATCTATAGAGTAAATGTTTTCTATTTTATCATTATCTAATTCAATTCGAAGGGGATAAGGGTTTTGTGGTGACCATATATCTATAATATGACCACGTTGAGAAAATAATCCAATATCGTCAGCTTGTTTATTTGCTTCATATTCAAGATTTACTAAATGTTTTTTTACTTCAATATGATTAATTTTATTACCAACACTCAGTGTTAATGTCTGATTATTAAACTCTTCTATAGTAATTACTTTTTCTAGTAGATTATTGGGCGTGGTTATTATAATAACCTTATTACTTTTAATTAACAGATAATATTGTTTTGCAGTTAGCTCTGTTTCACTGGGCCAAGTGATAATACTTGGTAAGTTTGTCTTTGTTTCCAAATACCACCAATTAATTAAGTCATAAAGTTTTTTAATTTCATAATTATTATTTACACAAAGCCAAAACGCCCCATTGGAGTGCAATAGGGGGGTAAGATAGGACTTTGCAAGTAAATTATTATTACCTGAAATTACTATTTTTTGTTTATTTTCAGGGATTTTTGTTGAGATTTCCACAGTATTCTCTTGACAGCTACTTATTTCTGTGTTAATATACCTTATTATTCATTGAAAAGCAAATACTAATGCTCAATATCCTACTTGCCAGTAGCAGCAAAGTTATAACACCCCTCCTTGTTTATAGCTTTATCGCTATTAAGTTAAGGTTTTAAATCCTTGTGATTTAAGATCTTAAGCTGGTTTGTAGGATATTGATCATTAAAATACTGGCAGATGATTTATGGGTGAGAGTTGCTTTTAATTCGATTTGGAGAAGGATTCCATAAACCTGTTGGTATTAATAAAAGTCGCATAATCATTGCGACTTAAAAACCTCTTCAGTTGAAGAGGTTTTTATTTAATTATATTTATTAGCAGCACTTTCGACGCCTTCTTTTAAAATTATATTTATAGCCTCTATGGTTCTAGCTATTATATTCTTTAGTTCTTTTTTATCTGTTCTTGAAAATTTTGTTAAAACAAATTTTTCAGCCGGAATTTTATTTGTTAATCCATTGTTTATTCCAAGTCTTACTCTTATAAAATTATTAAATCCTAAATGTTCAATAGTAGATTTTATTCCATTATGTCCGGCTGGAGATTTAAATATTCCTATTCTAACTGATCCAAAATTTAAATCCAAATCATCATAAATAACAATAATATCTTCAGGTTTTAAGTTATGTTTTTTTACAACATAGGCAATGGCAGTACCAGAATTATTCATAAAGGTTTGTGGTTTGAAAAGTTCGACGTCAATATTGTTAATATCCATTTTTAGATATTCTGCTTGGACATTCTTGCTTGTGTGCCACTTATTCTTTCCAGCTAATTCATCTAATACAAGAAAACCAAAATTATGTTTTGTGTTTTTATATTTTCTGCCTGGATTACCAAGTCCAATAATTAATTTCATATGTTTTTATTAATCATCTTCATCGCCAACAACTGGCTTAATAGATTTATGGCTAAGATCAACTTTTGTTAATTCAATTTTAATTGGCGTGCCAATAAAGCCAAATTTTTCTCGGAGTTTTTTTATTAAATATTTTACATAAGCTGCTGCCAATGTACTTTTTGAATCAACTTTTAATTCAAATGTGGGAGGATCAACCGCTACTTGAGAAAAGTTTATAAGGTAGGGATGTTGCGTGCCTTTACTCTTAGTTGGTTTATTCTTTTTCATTGCCCATTTAAGAAACTTATTGGCAGCATTTGGCTCAAGTCTACGGAATCTTTCCTGATAAGTTTCTAAAGCTAAATCTAATATTTTTCTTACTCTTTGTTTTTCTAATGCGGAAGTAAATACAATCGGTGAGAAGTATATAAAAGGTAAGTTTAAATTTATATATTGTATATATTTATTAATTGTTTTATCGTCTTTATCCGGTACAAGATCCCATTTATTAGCAACCACTACTGTATTAATTTTGTATTTTGTAACTAATTCAGCAATCTTTTGATCTTGCACTGTAATTCTTTTATTAACATCTAGAACAATTATGGCTACGTCAACTTTAGGTAGAATATTAGTAATTTGATCTATACTAAATTTTTCAACTAATTCAGATTTACGACTACGTCTTCTTAATCCGGCCGTATCTAATAAGCTAAATTCTTTTTCTTTATATTTAAAAGCTATAGTTTGTACGCCTCTAGTTGTATGTGGTGTTGGTGAAACAATGACACGATCTTCATTTAAGATGGCATTTATTAAAGACGATTTACCAACATTAGGTTGACCAACAAACATTAAATTGATTGGTCTTATTTTTTTTACAATTGGAATATTTTCATCTACTTCTGGTTCTTTCTTTTGATTTGGTTTTAAAGTGTTAACAACTATCTCTAATAAGTCACCAACCCCAGAACCGCTAGCAGAAGAAACTGGTATAGGTTCACCAAGACCAAGTTTATAGAAATCACTGATTAATTGTCTTTTATGTAAAGTATCTGCTTTATTAGCTACTATGATAACTTTCTTTTTAGTTTTCTTTAAATATAGAGCAAATGTTTTATCTTGGGGCATTAATCCACTAGATGTATCTACAAGAAATAATACAAGATCCGAATCTTTAATGGCTTTACCTGTTTGTTCATATATTTGTTTCTCAATATTATCCTCCATATTAACATCAAAACCCCCAGTATCTATTATAGTAAAATCTAATCCACCCCAAGAACAAGTCGCTGTTAAGCGATCTCTGGTAGTACCGGCAATGGGGCTAACCAATGCGCTAGGTTTTGAAATTAATTTATTGAACAGTGTTGATTTTCCTACATTAGCCCGGCCAACAAGTGCAACTGTTTGTTTGTTCATTAGTTTAACTGGTTTAGTTGATTATTATATGCCTTATCTTGTCCTATTATTATAATAAAGTCAATTGATTCATCTTCATTCATTAAATGTGTTGGTATGCTGGATGTCATAATAGCATAGGGGATGGCTTTTTTTAAAAGCTCTGTGGTTAATGGCTTATCTCCGTTTGTTTTGTCATAAATGATTGTCCTTTGGTAATCTTGGGCGGCTGCATTTTCATAGGAGGCAATGTCTAGATTATAGCCTCTGAGT
>Ga0210057_1009115_pt1 | contig 11572 bp, 6 predicted proteins | sample CryGeyCG2114_010_2_FD_183968 | JGI IMG/M metagenome (GOLD analysis project Ga0210057, IMG submission 183968) | Groundwater microbial communities from aquifer - Crystal Geyser CG10_big_fil_rev_8/21/14_0.10 (SPAdes) (version 2) | ecosystem: Environmental > Aquatic > Deep subsurface > Groundwater ...
CTCCACCACCACAAAGATCATTGCCCCGGCTGCAAATGCGAGCGCATAGGGTAGGAGCGGCTTCATCAGAATAACGGCAGCAGCACCGAGTACTCCTGCAAGCGGTTCCACTGTGGCAGAGAGCTGGCCATACCAGAAACTCTTGCGACGGGAGATTCCTTCGCGCCTGAGGGGAGCAGCCACAGCAAACCCCTCTGGAAAGTTCTGAATGCCTATGCCAACCGCGAGCGCGATTGCTCCTGTAAGCGTTGCGGACTCCACTCCCGCTGCGAGCGCCCCGAACGCAACTCCGACCGCGAGCCCCTCCGGAATATTGTGAATGGTAATGGCCAGAATGAGCAGCGTAGTCTTCCTCCATGTCGTGTGAATGCCTTCTGCCTCTTTCATAGGGAAATACAGATGCAAATGCGGAACGGTGCGATCAATGATGCCGATGAAAAGACCGCCAACAGTGAAACCTACCGCAGCAGGCACCCACCGCGGGAACAGCCCACTGGCAGACATCTCGATGGCAGGCTCCAGCAGAGACCAGAAACTTGCCGCAATCATCACTCCCCCGGTGAATGCAAGCATGGCATCCAGAATCTTCCGGTTCATTGTATTGACGAAGAGGATCAAACTCGCACCCAGTGCAGTGAGCCCCCATGTGAACAGAGTCGCAATGAGGGCCTGGGCAACCGGATGTAAATTGGCAAAAGCACTGAGCATAGTATGCACTTGGGAGTATACATGTTTTCCATTTTTTCTCGTTTTTCTCGGTCAGAGACTCGCATGGAGAAGATTTGACAGGTACTCTTCAATTACATATTAATGTATATGCCCGAACGATCACCCTTTGAACGAGATGGAGACGATGTTGTCATCGTTGCCACAGGCAGTATTTGTTCCACCGGTAAAAATCCCACAGAATCGTACGACTCCGCTGTTGCAGCTATTGAAGATGGCACCTACAAAACCGGACTGCGGGAACTGAGGCCGGAAGATTTGCCCAATTTTGACCAAATGGCAGAGGCAAAAGGGATCACAGCACCAGAGGAGAGAGCAGCGTTCTTTCGGAACGCATTTAAATGCGGCGCAGGAGGAGTTATTCCTGCTGAGTTCTTCCCGAATCCGGAAGAGAACCGCAAACTGTATCCTGATTCGTTCTTCCGCGGGAAAAATCAACTTGTTGGAACCCCCATCGTCCAGGCCTACCTTGCGCTGAAGCAGATTCAGGAACTCCTGCCGGAATTATTCGCGGATAACGGGAGGATGCGATCTGACATGGCAAAAAGGACAATGATAGACGTCGCCAGCGGCGCAGGATTCTGCGTCACAGGACTCGAAGAGCAATTCATGAATTTCCTGGACGCACCAAACAACGAAAGATTGGGGAAAAATTACAGGCCGAGGTGGCTGCTCCAGAACCTCGGGAATATGGCCGCCGCTCAACTGGCTTCGGCTTTTGGGATCAAAGGCTCCCAAAACAGTTCCAACTCCGCCTGCTCGGCTTCGGGCATCTCCATGATCAACGGCATGAACGCAATAAGAGCTGCAGGAAATAATACTGATATTGCCATCGTAGGCGGGAGCGAATATGTGACAGGATCTGTAACAACAATGATCCCCTTCGACTCCATGGGAGCTCTTTCGCGTGGCTGGCGAAAAGGAAGAGGTGCTGAGCATGCATTAACATCTTTCGGAGCCGACCGGGACGGATTTGTGCCTGGGGACGCTGCGGGGCTCGTGGTACTCATGCGGAGAAAACTTGCGGATCATTTGAGAATTGAACCTCTGGCAACAGTCCATGGAGTTTCTACAAATACCTGCCAGCCTCTTGAATTCACTGGAAAAACTCTCGCTGACGGAACCGTCACCGGCCAATCGGCATTAATGGAGCAACTCTTTGAAAACATTGGCCTGCAAATATCCGCTTTTCATGACCAGCTCGTACACTTCACACATGGCACAGGAACGGAGGCAGGAGCAATCAACGAGCTCAATGCCACTGCAAAGGCCCTTGGAAGAGTGGCAAGAGAGGGATTGTATATAGGAACAGGAAATAAAGAGAGAATCGGGCATACTCTTGGTGCTGCGTTTATTATGAGTGTGATAGACGCTGTGGAAGCAATGAGAAAAAGAATCATCGCAGGGCTCCCGAGTACTGAGAAGGTAGATCCCCGCTTGAAAGAATTGAATCCTGACATCAGCAGAGTGGAAGGTTTGGTCATCGACCCGGAAGACCTCTGTGCCACTGCAGACGGAATGCTGTGCCGCAGAAATGAGAAACTTGCTCCAAAGGGTAAGACAATCATTACTGCCATGGGTTTTGGCGGGACGAATGTCTCGGCACTCGTAGGAGAACCGTAGACTCACTTTGTGCCAACACGGGCAAAGAGTATCGGTACAGCGAACAGAGCAAGCAGCACCATTGGATGCAGTTCGATCCCCGTCGCTGCCGCATAGCGCCCCATGTAGACCTCCACAGAGGCAGTCGCGAGGTAGTACACAGCAGCTGTGAGGAACAGCATGACAATGTACATGCCCAGCATGGTGCATTGCCGGTGTCGAGCCAGTGGCCACTTCTTTGCCCGCACGAGCAGGAAAACGCCGAAAAGCGCTATGAGATGGAGAAAGGCCGGCATCGCAATCGCCTCGATGCTCCCGAGGAGAGCACAAACGCTGAGAGCAATGATCAGTCGCCCACAAACCGCGCGACATTCGAGAGTTGCATTATCAAAAACACCGCATAGATGCTGAGCAGCGTCATGCCTTCTTTGCGCGAAAGATTGTGCTTCGAACGGGAGAAAATGAAGAACAGCGCCAAACCAAGCGAGAGCAGGAAGAACGTGGGAATGAATTCGCTGCGCTCCAGGCTGAATGATCCGTTGGCGAGCGCGAGGAATCCCATGAGCAACGTATTGGCCGCAGCCGATCCCATGTAGTCCCCGAAGGCTATGTCCTTGTGCCTCCCCACGACACAACGGATGGCAATGACGAGTTCCGGAATATTCGTTCCGATAGACAGCAGAATAAGCCCGACGAGCGAAGCCGGAATAGAAAGTAAATTAGAGAAATAGACGGATTCATCCACAAGCAGCCTCCCCGCGAGGAAGATGAGAACACCTGCGATCACGATCTTCTCGATATCCACAAGCGTGGCTTTCCTGTAGTGCAGGAACCCCCGCGTGTGCAGCAGCTCCCCTCCCACTTGCTGTATGGTCTGCTCAATGATTTCCTCGGCCGGCTTGCGCTTCTGGACCGCATAGAGGAGTGTGAAATAGAGGAGAATCATCACAAGGCCTTCTGCCGGGTTCAATCCGCCATCCAATACAAGCAACGAAGGCAATGCTACAATCAGGAGCAAAAGAACAAGGCTTCTCGTCCTGAGAGACCCGTTCATCGGAACGCCGTCGCCCAGCATCGCAAGAAGCGGAATGATGAGCAGGAAGATCACAAGCGAGGCACCAACAAGATTCCCCGCGGACACCTGTGGTACACCCTCGAGGGTCGCATTCACCAACACAGAGGCCTCGCCGATCGAAGTCATAATGCCAAGAACAAGGAAAGCAACGGCGAACCCGGGCTTTTTGTAGCGCTTGGCAACGCGATCCGTCGCACTCACGAGCATGCCCGAGAGCCCCCAGATAACTGCGGCGGAAAGCAGGAATAAGAAGCAATGCAGCAGGACAACCATGAATGTGAGTTTGTAGGTATAGTATAGCAGTTTTTGGCTTTCTGATGAAGAAGAACTCTGCACCCGGCTGCAGTTTCTCCATCAGTATTGGGATACGCTTCTCATTCCTCCTCCGTGGAGCTCTGTCACACACGCGGGGGGCAAGCCTCCGCGCTTGACCCTGAGCCCCTCCCCGAAGGAAACACTTCTTTCGATGACGCGGAAGCACTTCGACAATGCCCAGCGCAAACGAGCGACGAGCTTTGCCGGAGGGTGACAGTGGGCAGGATACCACATAGTTCCGCACTCCCCGATCCCCTGCTGCGAACCCCGCGCGACGTGACATCTGTCCTCCATGGAGTATGCTGGAACTCAACAATGAGCAACCCCATGTCCAGACCGATGGTGTACTCGCTCGGGTGTGTCTGCACCCTCATGCTCGCAGGTTGTGCTCCCGCAGCCACACCCAGAGAACCCCGACAGGATATCTCGCAGGAAGCGGCCGTCGCTGCCGTGCGCGCCCTGCCGGAAGTGCAGGCGTACGAACGCACCCTCATAGAAGCGGGTGCCGCGGCACACGTCGATGTGCAATTGGAGAACGGAGAGTGGCTGGTGCAGGTGTACGAGGTGAAAGACGGGCACACCGCCACCTTCAACTGGTACCGCGTGGATAAGGAGACGGGGGTGGTGGCACCGGAGTTTCCGGAATAGTTCGTTGGATCGTTCACTCGTTGGCTCGTTCCTCGTTACAACGACCGAACGAGGAAACGAGAGCACAGGCAAATGAGCCAACGAGCAACGCATGACCGGCGTAGCTAGGGCGACACATCAGTCACGCATCTACTGGAACAGCGGCTCCAGCCAGGGATTTTCCTTGCGCAGGATCCGTCCGCGCGGAGACGAAGGATCGTTCCATGCTGGCGGCAGCAGCGCTGCGAGAGCCTGGAGGGTCTCCCGCTCGCGCACTCTGTCACCGAGGAGCAAGTACCCGTGCGCGGCGATGCGATAGACGGTGACATCAATAGGACGCATCACCCGCGCTTCCGTGAAGAACCGATCGGCACTCCCGACATCACCGCGGATTGCAGCCTGCCATCCGAGAAGCAGCGGCACCATGCCATCCTGACCGCTTGTCAACGCCGAGAGCTGTTCCATGGTTTCGTGGACCGCGCGATGGAGATGATCGGCCACGACAGGGTCCTCCGTGCGTTCCAACGCCAGCAGGGCTGTTTCCGCAGTTTCGATGAGAATCTGCCGGTCGTAGGGGAAGATCACTGCAGTACGTATCGAAGCATTCGCCGCCGCCAGCGTCGCACCGCCGCGGAGAATTGCTTCCGAGCGCTCACGGTGCACACGGGCAACGAGCCACCAACCGCTGACAATAGCAGTGATGAAGGAACCGGCCACCGCCGCAGAGAGCAGGCACCTCGTGAAAGATGGATGCCGTCCCAGCGCCACAGTACCAAGGCTTCCACCTGGTGCTGGGCACGCCGGAGACGGCAACGATCCGAGCGCCATGCCCGAGAGCAGCCAGAGGAACGCGCCCGTCGCGGGATCGGCCACGCCGAAGAGTAAGCTCGCATGCGTTCCTGCGAGCGCGACGAGGAGAACCGGCAGGAGCGGGTGCCCTGTGCGGTTCCTCCAGAGCCCGGCGAGCAGGAGCGCGAGGAATCCGAAAGTGAGCAGTATTCCCGGCAAGCCGAGCGAAACGAGGATCTGGAGGGGCTCGCTGTGCACGTCATCGATTTTCACCGTGAGCGACTCCCCTTCGTAGAGCCCCGGCGAGAGGAACCGCGGCGAGACGAGCCCGACCGTCCCGAGACCGTAGCCGGAGGGCCACTCCTTCGCCATCGATGCCGCACTCTCCCAGAGAACACCGCGGACTCCGAACGAGAGGAATTGCTGCGTTGCACTGCTGAAGCGGTTGGAGAATGACCATGTAGCGATACCGGCGAGCGAAACGATGATGAGCACACAGGCCACAAACACCCGACGGTCAGGCCGGATATCGGCTGGCCAGGGCATCGTGAGCATCCAGAGCACCGCAGCAATGAGAAGCCCCAGCACCGCAGCGCGGCTGGCGGTCGCAAGCAGTATGGCGAGATTGAGGAATGTGAGCACACCACCCGCGTACCGCCTGTCCCCGGTGCTCTCACGCATCTGCCACGCAACGAACGGCAAAGTGAGGAGCAGGAAGTTCCCAAGCATCGTCGGCTGGCCGATGGTGGAGAAGACGCGCCCGAGGAAGAGTTCACCCCTCCATACCCCTGCGAAAGGGTCGAGTCCTGCCGCCTGCAGTGCCCCATAGAGCACCACGATGGCATTGGCAGTGATGATGGACCGCACGAGCGCAGAGCGCGATCCCTCCCGCTGCACGGAAACGAGCCCGCCGATCGCGATGGAGAAATACGCCACCTGTGTGATGACGCCCTGGAAGCGTGGAGGCGAGCCAACGATGCTCAGGATGGGCGCGATGGACCAGAGCGGCGAGAGTACCGTGATGGCGGCCAGCGCAAGAAAGAACCGGCCCGTCCAGGTGGTCAGGAGCATCGAAAGAATGTCCCGTTCCGAATCGCGTAAAGCGGCGAGCGCCCCCAGGAAACCCCCGAGCGAGATGCAGAAGATCTTCGGCAGGGTAAAACCGACAGCATCGAGAGGCAGGAAGACGATGGCGACGAGCGCGAGTGCCGCTGCGAAGGTTTTTGCCGGAAGCAGAGCAGGAATTGAACGTGTGAGTGTATTCATGTATAATAGGAGGTTAGCAGTTCTCCACATCCATTCCCATCTCCCGTATGAAGAAGAAGACCGCTTTCCTGCGATCCGGCCACGCGTGGATTTTCACGGCACTCGTCGCATCGGCTGCGACAGGTGCAGCAGCGTGGTCCGTGTATGAGGACAACGCGACCCCGACAACTGAAACCGCCTCGACATTCCGCACCGCTTCGGTCATCGATGATTCCCTGCGGGGACTCAAGATCACACCGGAGCAGCCGAGCATCGAAGCAGGAGGCACTCTGCGGCTCACTGCCGAAGGGGATTTCGGCACCGCCACCATGCCCGTGCGGGCGGACTGGTTCTTCCTCGAGAGCGAAGTCCCTGCAGTCCTCGAAGGATGCGAGCGGAGCAAAACCTGCGACTTCCGCGCGGGAGATGAGGCGGGGGTCGCCGTGATCCAGGCGCAGGTGGGAGACGGCGAGGCCATCGCGATCACGAAGATCACCATCGAAGAATCCCTGAAGAATCCATTCAAGGATGAACTCCCCTCCTGGGCGCTCCCTTCTGTCGTGCGCCTCCATCGCCGGGGCATTGTGCGCGGGTATGACGACGGCCGCTACGGACCGGGGGATCCGCTCACACGCGGGCAGATCGTCACGCTCATCCATCGCATGCTCACAGGCTTAAGAGTCGTGCAGCCGGATGAACCCTGCCAGTGGACACTCAAGGATGTCCCAACATCCCACTACGCTTACGCCGCCGCGTGCGCATTTGGAAACCGCGGGTGGATAGAACCGAAGGTGGCTCTCCGCCCTGATGACATCGCGGCGCGCGCAGACACCGCACAATTCCTTGCGGTATCCATTGGACAGACTCTCATAGAAAGTTTCGGACAGCCGGACTCTTCCCCCGTGTTCGGGGACGTCCCGGTGGAATCCCCCTACTTCTATTCCTCCGCACTCCTGCAGCGCGCAGGCATCATGACGGGGTACCCGAACGGCGACTTCGGCGGTGAAGATCCGCTCAACAGAGCAGCGGCAGCCGCGGTCGTGGACCGCGCCCTCAAGGCGCTGCCAAACGCAGACTTTGATGTGAATGCGATCCAGCCGGGTCCTCCCACACACCAGGGAGCACCGTCGGTGGTACCGCGCCCGCTTGCAGGGGGACCAACCCTCGCACCAGTGGACGCGCAGCAGTACCTTTCCCTTCCTGCGCCGACTGATGACCAGTGCAAGCCAGAAGACGATGCTCCGGCAGCTGAGAGACCCTCGGACTCCGCGCCTCTGACTCCGGCAGATTGCTGCGAGGCATGCCCGGCCACCGATGCCGACCGTTTCTACATCCCCTTCGCGGGCAACACCTGCGAGCCAGGCGACGTGCGGCGGGACGACCTCACAGGAAACGCATGCGGGAATCCACTCATGGAAGAAACCGACCGCCTGCCCATCACCTACGGATCCCGCTGCCCCAACCGTCCGCAGACACTCGGGGCGTGGGAACTCCTGGACGGGCAGGGGCAGCCGGTCTCCGACCTCCCATTCGGGCAGAGGCCACACCTCATCGTCGGGAGTGAAGGAACGGACATGACGAAGCAGCTCCCCATCACCGTCACACTCTCCGTGGAAGGACAGACAGTGTGGCAGAAGCAGATCTCCGGCGATCCGGAATTCGTCTGCCGCGGCCCGAGCGGTTGCAGTATCGACGGACCGCCCCTTCAGCAGCAATGGCAGAATCAGAATGTCGCCCTCAATGCGGTCGGCAAGAACGGCCAGCTCCTCGCGCAGGCGGAACACCGCGGCGGAGGCGGAGCGGGCGGCGGCGTCCCCGCGGGGGGCGGAGGAGGGCAAGGGAACACAGTCACAACCACACCACTCATAGACTGCAGCGAATTCGAACAGGCATACCACGAAGCGACGGAGCGCGTCCGCCGCGCCCGGGAGGCGCTCGAGCGGGAGAATACGGCACAGGACGGAATCGTGGCACGCGGACAGCAGCTGCAGGAAGAGTTCCCCCGCGTCGAAGCGGAGCTGCAGCGCCTGGTCGCGCAGCGCAACTGGGAGGATCTGAAGAAAAGTTTCGCGCTGAACGGCCTGCTGGACAGCGAAGGGTATCCGATGCGAGTGACAAGTGAGGGAAAGAGGGAGCGCATTCCCGAGCACGCGAAGTCGCTCGACGAACTTAAAGCGCTCCGGAAGAAGCTTCAGCGGATGGACGCGGAATACAACGCGCTCATCGAGCAGTACGAAGCTCTCAAGCATGAATTGAGCGCGGCAGAAACCGCGGCCTCCGCCGCGTACAACCGCCTCCACGACTGCCGGCAGAAACGGGAAGCACAGGAAAGGGAGGCGCGCGAGCGGGAACGCATCAAGCAGCTGGAGGAGTGGAAGCAGCGCGAGCGGGAGTGGGGGCGCATGCGCGCAGAAGCGCGCGTGCGGGAGGGCAATGGCGAGATTCCTCCGGGTACGCAGGCGGGCAGTGAATGTTGCGCAGGCACCGTCCGCACGTTCGTCAAGCAGTGCTACGAGGTTTCCCTTGAGAGGAACCCCGGCGCATGGGCGGTCTGGGGAGGATACGGGGAGTACTTCGATCAGAAATCATTCGACGGCTTCCGGCAGTGGCTGCAGGCCATCGACTGGATGAGCCTCCTCGCGGGAGGGCTCGAGGGGCCCGGCGAGCAGATCGCGATGGTCGCTGAGTTCGCGGGAGGGCTCGCCGGCATCGAAGCGAACCCCTCGTACCTGAGTAAGGACGTCGTCCTCGACGCCCTGCAGACGCTCATCGACAGCTGGCCGAAGTTCCTCGAGGAAATCCATGTCCCTGTCCGCGTGACGCTCCGGCGCACCGTGGACACGTGGACCTCGCGTAGCGCAGGACAATGCGCGGCTGTGGCGTGGGATCACACCTCGGTACCCGAGGTGGAATCCTCCGTCATCACCCAGATCTTCCGATGCGGACCGTTCAATGACGAGGACACATTCCACATCACTGATCCCTCCTGCCTGCTGCGCTCCAGCGGGGAAGTCTTCCAGGCCATGAACGATCTGGTCGCGAGGGCCATGCGGGAGCAGGCGGCGAAGTTCGATGCCAAAGAAATTCCGCCATGTCAAAGCGAGTGAGGCCATTTGATCACCATGCAATCATTCCTCTCCACCATCGGCTTCTGGCTCGCTCTCTCCCTCCTCTGTGCCTGGCTCCTGCCACGGTACTACTACGCACATGGGGCACAGCGTGCAGCAGAACTCCGCCGCGCGGCCGCAACCATAGATGCATTTGTCCTCCTCTCCCTGCTGCTCCCGTGGATACCTGAGAGCCGTGGAGGACCGCTTTCCGGTATTGCCATCTTCCTCCGGGGCGATGCGCTCTTCACGGCCTTTGTCCTCAGCGTCGCCATCGCACTCATCCTCCTCTGCACCACACGACAGGCAATACTCCTCAAGAGTGCAGCCAGCATGCAGATCCTCGCCACTTTCCTTCTCTTCGCCGCGATGCTGCAGATGCTCCCGGGAGACATCGTGATCTCCTCCCTGACAGAAACAGCTCCCTTTGCCGCGGCGCTGCTCCTCCTCTGCTCCAACGTCGCCGTTCTCCTACTCTGGCACCAGATTCAGCACACAGAGGCAATGGACCGTAATCCGCAGGATGATAAAAATCGCAAAATGCGTTATAATAGAATCAAATCCAAATCCAATTCCATGCACAAATATCTCAGAAAGAAGACTGCCATCACCGCAGTCGCATTCGGCTTTGCGGCCGTCCTCACAGCTGCGTCCGCTGTCACTTTCCACACATTCCGCGCTGCAGTATCAGACGGCCTCATCGGTATTCAGATCAACGCAGACGGCCCGCTCTCCGTGGAGGCAGGCGGCAGCATCCGGCTCACCGCCGAGGGGGACTACGGCACCATGACCATGCCTGTGCAGGCGCGGTGGTCCGCGCGGGGGGATGTTCCCGTGACGCTCGGAGGATGCAGGAAATCAAAACAATGCACTGTCACTGCCGGTGAGGAACCGGGAACGGCAGAGATCGAGGCCGAAGCAGAGGGGTACCGCGCAGTTGCGACAGTGGAGATTACGGCGACACTGACGAATCCCTTCACAGATGCTCTGCCGGAGTGGGCTCTGCCCGCGATCGTACGGCTGCATCGGGCAGGCATCATCAAAGGATATGACGACGGAAGATTCGGCCCGGGAGATCCGGTGACCCGCGGCCAGGTAGTGACGCTCCTCTACCGCATGCTCCGCTCTGCCAATCTCATCATGGCAGGCACGACCGGCTGCAATGTCTACGGCGATGTCCAGCCCGGAGAATATATGGAGGAAGCCGTCTGCGCGTTCGCCGCGAACGGATGGGGATTTGATGCATCATACTTCCTGCCGAACGACCCCGCGCTGCGCGGAGTCGTCGCAAAGCTTGTCTCCATGGTGGCAGAGCCTCTCATAAAGAAATCCACAATAAATATGGAGGAGTTGGCAGACGGGGCGCAGGTCTTCGATGACGTTGCCCCGGGCGATTCCTTCTTCGCCGACGTAGCCGTTGTCAATGCACTCGGCGTCATGACGGGGTACCCCACCGGGGACTTTGGCGTGCAGGACCCCATCAATCGCGCGGCGGTCGCCGTGGTGATGGACCGGCTGCTCCAGCAGTTCTCCGGAGCGGGATTAAACGGAGCTGTCCACAGCGCTGCACCCGCGGCACGATCGTCTGAGAGCAACGTGCCGGTGACGCAGTCTTCATCCAAGGGAGCTTCTTCGCCGGCTTCCGTTTCCTCACGACAATCGACGACTTCCTCCTCTTCAACTGAGAACAGCACCTCCGCACCATCGGTTGCGAGTGACATTCCCTGCACCGAGACTGATAGCGGCGATGACCTGTACAACCGCGGCATCACGCGGGGGACATTCCACAGCCAGCCAGGGAAGCTCCTCGAGTTCGAGGATGAGTGCGCGGAGTCCGATACCCTCCGGGAGTACTTCTGCGATCGCGGCCTGTACGTCGGTTACGGAGAGAAGGAGTGCCCCGGCGCAAGCACGTGCAACCGGGGTGCCTGCTCCAAGCTCTCCTGCGAAGATACGGACGGAGGAGTGAACTACGACAAGGCCGGTGAAGTGCGCCTCCGCAATGAAAAAACCAAAGAGGTGGAGGTGACCGAGCGCGATCACTGCGTTGAGTATCCTGCTGCCGTATACCAGGCGGAGTACTCCT
>Ga0210057_1009118_pt1 | contig 11571 bp, 11 predicted proteins | sample CryGeyCG2114_010_2_FD_183968 | JGI IMG/M metagenome (GOLD analysis project Ga0210057, IMG submission 183968) | Groundwater microbial communities from aquifer - Crystal Geyser CG10_big_fil_rev_8/21/14_0.10 (SPAdes) (version 2) | ecosystem: Environmental > Aquatic > Deep subsurface > Groundwater ...
GTGGTTGGAGTTCCAGCCGTAACTCTTCCCACTGAACCACTGCAAGTACCCAAATCAGGCGCAGTCACATCAGCCATATACAAAGAAATGGCGCTGTTTAACGAAGACAAGTCCGAAATTCTTGCCGAATCGCGGCCTTGCCGCAAAAGCTCAGCCGGGTTTAACACCAAAACAACCACGGCGGCCAAAACCGCCAAAATAGCAATGACCACTAAAAGTTCTATTAAGGTGAATCCTTTTTTCATTAAACTCCTAAAGAGTCAGACTGCTGCCCGTCTCATACCAATCCGCATTATCGCCGCCGTCTTTTGATTCAACATCGGTAGCACCGCCGCCACTCCTGTATTTGATACTCTCCATATTGGCGTCAACTTCGTATTGTAAGGTGCTGCTGCTGCAACCATAGGCATAAAAGTAGGACGTGCTGTTAACCGGGTCTCTTGGTTCACGCCCCAAAGGCGAACCGCCTGTGACTGCAGAAAAATCTATGTCAACCCAACCGCAAAGAGTCGAAGCCGTACAAGCCGGCGTGCTTTTCACGCCATAAGAATCCACTGTTGATGTCGATGACGAAGCCGTACCTATAAACGGCGCGGTTGAAGAATCGGCTGTCATTCGGGCTTTGGTGCAAGCACCAAGCACAGGAGTAGTAACGTCAGCCATATACAAAGAAATGGCGCTGTTTAACGAGGACATGTCCGAAATTCTTGCCGAATCGCGACCTTGCCGCAAAAGCTCAGCCGGGTTTAACACCAAAACAACCACGGCGGCCAAAACCGCTAAAATGGCAATGACTACTAAAAGTTCGATTAAGGTGAAACCCCGTTTAGAAATTTCTGGGCCTTTTGTATTATAAATTTTCATATTCTTTCTGTTGTTTATATCGACCCTGAAGTTACACCTCGTTTGTTAAAATTTCTAACGGGGTGAATCCTTTTTTCATCCCGTTAGAAACAGGATGTGCTTAAAAAGCACATCCGTGATGTATAAGCTTGATTTTATATTTACGACCTTGTTCAATTCTTTGATAAATATAATATGATTTTCAAGAAGGTGGTTTCTAACGGGATTCATTTGCTTTATTTTAACACACTAGGGGGGAGATGGAATTGATAGTTATCCACAGACATTCAAACCTTTAAAAAGGCCTTTACTTTAGAAACCAAATCTTCAATCGATACTTTTGCTTTTATAAAATAGCCGATGGCGCCCAGGGATTGACCTCTTTCCACATCGCTTTCCTGGCCTAAATTGGAAATAATCACAATGGGCGCTTTTTGAAATTGAGGGTCTTTTTGAAGCACTTCCATTAACTCAAAACCGGAAATTTTGGGCAAAATAATGTCCAAAAGAATTAAATCCGGCTTGTTTTCTTTCAAAATATTTAAGGCTTCTTCGCCGTCTCTGCCTAAAAATACGCTGATGCCTTCTTTTTCCAAACGCTGTTTCAAAAGATTGGCTAAAAGCGGTTCGTCTTCTACGAGGAGGATTGTCTTCTGGTCGGGCATAATCCTATTATATCATTTAACCCGTTAGAATTCTCGCCCGCGCTTGCGCGCCCGAAGGGCCTTAGGGCGGGCTAATTCTAACGGGTCAAGTTAAAAACTTTTTAAGTTGTCCCTTGCCTCAATGTAACATCGAGGCTACCAACCGCGTTCTTAAAAACGATAAGAGCGATTGATATCGACTTAAATTAATTAATCCACGAGCAGCTTCCGCTACCCGTGCCTTGTTACGACTTAACCCATGTCACCGAGCTTAGGCTAACTCCGACTTGCGTCGGCCCTTCACCTACTCCCGGCTCCCTTGGTTTGACGGGCGATTATCTTCTTTGAAACTAAGAATTGATGTTCCCACCGCACGGACGGATTTCCCGTATGCGGCGAGCTCAAAAGAAAATTCTTTCGAGTAGTTCCTTCATCTCACGTGAACGTGAAATTACTATAAACTAGCTGACTTCTGATGCGAAGCCTGACCTATAGACAGTTTCTATATTTATTATTAGATGCTATGACATGTCATAACACTATGCTATAGCATAGCACCTTATATTAACTATTCTTTAGGGTCAGTTGTTTCAAATTAACACCGAATCAGATCTCCCAAGGTCACTTATATTTCTATTCCAGACATCCCGAACGAATCTTCCCAAGAGCCTTCCCTATCCTCACCACCCTCTGATAGGTCGGCTGATTCTTTTATGTTTGGGCTGTCTTTTGCCTCCAAATCCTCCATCCAAATCCTCGCGGATTTAGGACTATTTTTTGGCTATGCTCTCTGACGAAAGAGAGAAACGGATTTTAACCGCTTAGAGATATATAAGCTGCTTGGCGCTTTTATTGTGAGTACAGGACTCGAGAACGTATTCACCGCGGCCTGCTGATCCGCGATTACTAGCGATTCCGACTTCATGAGGGCAAGTTGCAGCCCTCAATCTGAACTGAGGCCAGATTTAAAGGATTGGCTCCGCCTTACGGCTTCGCGACCCGTTATGCTGGCCATTGTAGCATGAGTGTAGCCCAGGGCATCAAAGGGCCATGCGGATTTGACGTCATCCTCACCTTCCTCCACGTATAACGTGGCAGTCTCCTCTGACACTTATAACAGAGGATAAGGGTTGCGCATGTTACCTCATTTAAGAGAGCGCCTCACGGCACATGCTGACGGCAACCATGCAGCACCTGTGCTTTTGTCCTTAAGTAAATAAAGACAACAAACCTTTCAGCTTGTCTTCAAAAGCATTTCAAGCCCTGGTAAGGTTTCTCGTTTGCCATCGAATTAAACCTCATGCTCCACCGCTTGTGCGAGTCCCCGTCTATTCCTTTGAGTTTTAGCCTTGCGGCCGTACTTCCCAGGCGGCTGATTTAACGCGTTAGCTACGCCACCCCGAGGGTCGATACTCGAGACAGCTAATCAGCATCGTTTAGGGCGTGGACTACAAGGGTATCTAATCCTTTTTGCTCCCCACGCTTTCGCGCCTCAGGGTCAGGAACGTCCCAGCAGAATGCCTTCGCCTTTGGTGTTCCGCACGATATCAACGGATTTCACCCCTACACCGTGCGTTCCATCTGCCTCTAACGCCCTCTAGATATGCCGTTTCCCATGCAGCCTCACCGTTGAGCAGTGAGATTTAACATGAGACGCGCCTATCCCCCTACGCGCCCTTTACGCCCAATAAATCCGGATAACGCTTGGAGCCTTCGTATTACCGCTGCTGCTGGCACGAAGTTAGCCGCTCCTTATTCCTACGGTACTATCAGCATCCGCCAAAGGCGGAAACTTTATCCCGTAGAAAAGCAGTTTACAACCCGAGAGCCTTCATCCTGCACGCGGTGTCGCTCGATCAGGCTTTCGCCCATTGTCGAATGTTCTTGACTGCTGCCACCCGTAGGTGTATAGCCCGTGTCTCAGTGCTAATCGTTGGGGAACAGCCTCTCAGCTCCCCTACCCGTCATAGCCTTGGTGAGCCATTACCTCGCCAACAAGCTGATAGGACCTAGGCCAATCATAGAGCGATTTCTTGCGAAACCTTTACTGATAGCCGATTACTTACCGCAAGAAATCGCTCTAAAATCAAAAATCAAAATGTAAAAATCAAAATTATTGTATTGATAAAATTTTCTAAAGAAAATTTTATCAATTTCCTGAATTTTGATATTTGATATTTGAATTTTGAATTAAAGCCTTGTAGCAAATAATCGACTATCAGACTATTTGGTATTACCTCACCTTTCGGTGAGCTATGCCAAACTCTACGGTATGTACCAGGGTATTACTAACTCGTTCGCCGCTACCAGACATCAGACCTCGGAAATCGGATTTCGGATTTTCTGAACTAAAGCGTTTATTTGCTTCGATTCAGCCCTATATTCATCAACAAGTAATGTAACCATGGATATGAGTTTCGGAAACAATAATCCAATTTGTCGTAGATGAGTTATCGTTTCATCAGAAGAGCCAAGCGCCATATAAAGAAATCTCTTGAATTCAACTTGAGAATTCTTTTTGGCGAAGCCCTCGGCAATTTGAGCCGAAATCGCCTTTGCCGAATTGCAAAGTTGAGATCTAAGCTCAAACTCATTCTTTGGGAGCTGATCTGCCAATTCATAAATCTTTGGCAGAAACTCCATTGCCTTCTGATATACTCGTAATTCTGTTACATCCATTGCTTCAGTATATATCATCTGAAATCTGAACTCTGAGGTCCGATATCTGATCGCTCGACTTGCATGCCTTATCCACACCGCCAGCGTTCATCCTGGACCAGGATCAAATCCTCGAAAAAAACAAAATTAAGGTTATCCATTCCTCATTCGCCAAAGGCGAATTCGTCAGGATCCTCAATTTTGTCGCTAAATTTTCAATCTTGAAAATTTAGACAAAATTGGGACAACTTAAAAAATTTTTAACACAATGAATTTTCAAAGACCATTCAGAACCGAAAATTAGCCTCCACAGCAAGAATAATTATAGACGAGAGCAAGAGCTTGTCAAGTGAAAGATTGGGTGCTAATATACTATGATTATATGATTAAAGGTAGTCCCGCCGATGGCGGGATGCTCATAATTTTCAATAAATTTTATTGAAAATTTATAAAATTATGGCAAAAAAAGACATCCACCCAGAATATTATTCTAACGCCAAAGTAAGTTGCGCTTGCGGGGCGCGTTTTACCCTTGGTTCAACCAAGCCGGAAATCAAAGTTGAAATTTGCAGCAAATGCCACCCCTTTTATACCGGCCGGGAAGAACTGATTGACACGGCCGGCCGGGTAGAAAAATTCAAAGCCAGAAGAGCAAAAGCTAAGGGCTTGGTTAAAAAATCCAAGCGAAAAGCGTAGGATTTTTTACGACCAAACCTTACCCCGTTAGATGAGCGGAGCTCTATCTAACGGGGTACTCAAATTTATGATAAAATTTACTTCACTAAAGGTTCGCAAATTTTAATAAATTTGGCATGGAACTTGAAGTTAAAAACAGAACTACCCTCGGCAAAAAAGTCAGGGGTTTGAGACGAACCGGCATCATACCCGCCGAAGTTTTTGGCCGCGGCCTCCAAAACCGGCATTTAAGCGTACCGGAAAAAGATTTTGTAAAAATTTACAAAAAAGCCGGCGAACATACGGTTCTCACTCTCTTAACCGAGGACGACAAAAAAATCCCCGTTCTTATCTCTGACGTCGTCTATCATCCCATCACGGGAAAAATCTTAACCATTGATTTCCATCAAATAAGAATGGACGAAAAAATCCAAGCCAAAATTCCGATTGAATTTGCGGGTGAAGCGCCGGCCATCAAAGCGGGTTTCATATTAGTCAAGGTTTTAAGTGAAATTGAAATTGAAGCCCTGCCTGCCCAATTGCCCCATAAATTTGACGTTGATTTGAGCGTTTTGGAAAATCCCGGCCAAAGCATTCACATTCAAAACGTAAAAATCCCGGCAGACGTAAAAATTTTAACTCCACCTGAAGCAGTGATTGTCACGGTCACTCAAAAAGCCAAAGAAGAAGTGGAAGCACCGCCGGCTCCAGCCGAAGGCGCCCCCACTCCGGAAGCTGAAGCCGCTCCCCAAACAACTCCGGCCGAAGAATAACCTAAAGAGTAAATGCGGGCTTTATCTTAATGCTTCAAGCCGTACAAAGGCTGAATTTTATCGTTATAATTAAAAGGATGACAAAATCAAAAACCAAAACCTTATTGTCAATAATCGTTATTTTTGCCTGCCTTCAGGTGTTTGGTTATTTTCCTTTGGCTTTGGCGGTGGAAAACCAGGACCAAAATGCGCCGGCCGAGCAAGAAAATGACCAAAACAAACAAGAACAAAGAGAAGAGCTTGAACGGCAACTGGCTGACCTTGAAAAACAAATTGAAGAACACCAAAAAACCATTGAATCATATCAAAAACAAGGCAAGACGCTGAAAAACGAGATAAACGCCTTAAACGCCAAAATTGAAAAATTAAATCTCCAGATTAAAGCGGTCAACTTAAGCCTCTCCAAACTAAACCGGGAAATCAACAACACCCAAAAGCAAATTAATACGACCGAAAATAGAATTGACACCCGCAAAGACGCCATTTCAAAAACGATAAGAAGCTTGTACGAAGCTGACAATCAAAGCTTGTTCGTGATTCTTGCCGGCAACCCGACCCTTTCGGCTTTTTTTGACAATTTAAACAACTTGACTTTGATTCAAAACAATCTCCGAACCGCTTTAACCGAGATTGTAAAACTCAAACAAGAGCTTCTTGAACAAAAACAGGAATTGTCTCTTGAAAAAGAGGATACGGAAAACCTGAAAGCCATCCAGGAGGCCCAAAAGAAAAACGTTCAGGGAAGCCAAGCCGGAAAAACCAATCTCCTTAACGTTACCAAAGGTAAGGAATCCGAGTACCAAAAACTTTTGCAAAAGACAAAAGAAACGACCGCTCAAATCAGAAGCCGAATTTTTGAACTTTTGGGCGGCGGCGAACTAACTTTCGAAAAAGCTTACGACTACGCGAAGCTTGCCGAAGGAGCGACCGGCGTCCGGGCGGCGCTTATCCTTGCTGTTTTGAACCGCGAATCCCTTCTCGGAAAAAATGTCGGCCGATGCTCGTACACGACCGCCATGCACCCCACCCGCGACACGCCGTACTTTCTTGAACTCTTGAAACGTCTCAATATTGACCCGAACTCAATAGTCGCCTATGTTTCCTGTCCCAACAGCGACGGCGTCTACGGCGGCGCCATGGGACCGGCGCAATTCATTCCTTCTACCTGGAAACTGTATGAAAGCAAAATCAGCGCGGTCACCGGCAATAACCCGCCGTCGCCGTGGAACAACGCAGATGCGTTTGCGGCGACCGCCGTCTATATGAAAGACCTCCTCGAATCCTCAGGCTGCAAGAGCTACGCCGACCAAAATCAGAACGTTCTTCCCTATCAAGCGCTTCTCGAGCGGTGCGCGGCGGCAAAGTATTATGCGGGAAGCCGCTGGTACACCTACCGTTTCTGGTACGGCGAACCAGTCGTTGTGAAAGCGAACGAGTACGAAGATGATATCAAAATCCTGACTTCGAACGGAGCGTAATGTAAAAGCCTTACGAATTCGTGAATGCTTTTATTATTGGTTCCAAATCGCTCCCGCACCAGAACAAGTTCGGTGCGGGACTCCGTTCGCTTCGCTCACTTCGCCTCCTTGGCGAACATCTGGATAATTTTATCTAAATCACCTTCCAAAATTTTCCCAATATTGGAAAATTTCTTCCCAATGCGGTGATCAGTAATTCTGTCCTCGGGGAAATTATACGTCCGAATTTTCTCCGCCCGCTCAGCCGAGCCAATCTGCTCTTTTCTCATGCTGCCCAATTTCTTCGCTTCAGCTTCCCGCTGAATCTCATAAAGTTTTGCCCGAAGAAGATTCGTTGCCAATTCCCTGTTTCTGGCCTGGGAACGTTCGTTTTGAGATGCCACCACAATGCCGGTGGGGATATGACGAATGCGAACCGCGGTTTCAACTTTGTTCACATTTTGACCACCCGGTCCGCCTGACCTGAATAAAGTAAGTTCTAAATCCTGGGGTTTAATTTCCAATTGTTTTGGCTCAATTTCGGGAAGAATCGCTACCGAGGCAGTAGAAGTATGAACTCGGCCGGCCCGTTCTGTTTCGGGAATGCGCTGAACGCGATGAACGCCTGACTCATGCCGTAAGGCCTCATAAACGCCCTCGCCTCCAATCTCGACAATAAACGTTTTATAGCCCCGAACCGAACTGACGCTGAAATCCAAAATCGTAAACTGCCAGCCGCGCCGGCCAGCATATTTTTGGTACATCCGAGCGAGGTCGCCGGCAAAAAGCGAGGCTTCTTCGCCGCCAGTACCAGCCCTTATCTCTAAAATAACCTTATTAACATCACTTCCCATGTTACCTATTTAATCTTAAAATTATTATTAAGACAAGCTCCGTAATAATTTATGTCTAAAAGCGAAAAATTTAAAACACAGGCGTGGGTCGTGGCGGTCAGTATGGGCTACGGCCATCAGCGGACTGCCTACCCCCTTCGCGAACTTGCCCCGCAAGCTAAAATCATTTATGCCAACGACTACGAAGGCATTCCTGAAAGCGATAAAAACATTTGGCAAAGCAGCCGGAGGTTTTATGAATTTATGTCCAACTTTAGAAAAATCCCGCTAATCGGGCCTTTTTCTTTTTATATTTTCGACCGATTTCAAAAAATATTGAGCTTTTACCCGAAAAGGGATTTGTCGGAATCAACTTTTGTCCTCCAAAGAATTTTTGAACTTATAAAAAACGGCTGGGGCAAACATTTAATTGAAACTTTGTCTCAAAATCCTTTACCGCTTCTGACCACGTTTTTTACGCCGGCCTTTATGGCTGAGGTTTACGAATACCCCGGGGAAATCTATTGCATTATCTGCGACGCTGACATTTCCCGCGCTTGGGTTTCCTTAAACCCGGGAACAAGCCGAATCAAATATCTCGCCCCTACCGAGCGCGTGACCGAACGGCTTAAACTTTACGGCGTCAAAAAAGAGAATATTTTCCTGACCGGTTACCCTCTCCCAAAGGAAAATTTGGGAACGCCGGCCTTTGAAACATTGCGAAAAGACGTAGGAAAACGATTGATGAATCTTGACCCTCAAGGAAAATATTGCAAAACTCACTTTGCTTTAGTCAGAACCTATCTCAGCGATTCGTTGAAGCGACCGAGTCGGCCGCTTACGATATTATTCTCGGTCGGCGGAGCCGGCGCTCAAAAAGAAATCGCTCTTAAAGCCATAAAAAGCCTGGCTCAAAAAATAAAAACCTCTGAAATTAAATTCATTGTTTCGGCCGGCACCAAAAGCGCGGTGCGCGATTATTTTGAAAAAATGCTCCGCGCCCTGAACATCAAAATAAATTCAACGGAGGGCGTCCAAATCCTCTACGAACCGAACGTCCAAGATTATTTCAAAAAGTTCAACGAAACTTTAAGAGAAACCGACATTCTCTGGACCAAACCCAGCGAGCTGTCATTCTACTCCGCCCTTGGCATTCCTATAATCATTGCTCCTCCTCTGGGTTCCCAGGAAACGTTCAACCGCGACTGGCTTCTCGCCAAAGGTTCGGGTATCGCTCAAAACGACCCGGTTTATACCAATGAATGGCTTTTTGACTATTTGAACGAAGGCCGGTTCGCCGAAACCGCCATGGAAGGGCTTTTGGAAACCGAAAAACTGGGGACGTTTAATATTGAAAAAATAATAACTAAAGGTGAATGATCCCGTTAGAGACGTTCAAAGTGAATATATGAAAAGAAATAATTATAGCCGGGTCGAAAGATTGGACAATTTGCGTAACAAACAGATGCGCTTTTTGAGCGCATCCTATCTCTAACGGGATGACTTGGCTTTTAATCGCGGTTGGCGGCTATCTCTTAAACGCTTTTTCGGCGCTCACTGATAAATTTTTGCTCAAGCGGACCATTCAAGAACCGGTGGTTTATGCTTTTTTCGTAAGCGTCTTGGGGCTCATTGCCTTTGTATTTGCGCCGTTTGATTTCCGATTTCCGGGTTTTCCGATTTTTCTGATTAGTCTTGCTGCCGGCCTGACTTACGTGGCGGCGCTCCTTATATTTTTCTCGGCTCTCAAACGCAGCGAAGCTTCTATTGTTGTTTCAACTGTCGGTGGACTAACGCCACTTTTTGTCTTTGCCTTTGCCGCAATTATTCTCCGCGAAATCCTATCAACCGTCCAAATCATAGCGTTTTTTGTGATTTTGGTCGGCACTTATTTAATTTCCAAAGAAACCGGTCTTAGAAACAAAATATCCAAACAACTCTTGTTTTGGGCTCTTGCGGCCGGACTCCTTTTCGGACTATCTCATGTTCTTAGTAAATTTGTTTACATTAATCATTCATTTGGAAGCGGCATTATCTGGCGGAGCATCGGAATGTTTGCGGGGGCCGCTATTTTATTCTTAATCCCGGCGAACCGTGAAAAAATCATTAAAGAAATAAAGGAGTCAGAAGTAAAAATGAGCGGTCTTTTCTTGGGTGGACAACTTGCGGCGGCCTTGAGTTTTATTTTGGTAAACTACGCATTTTCCTTGGGCTCGATTGCATTGGTGAACGCCCTTGCCGGCATCCAATACGTTTTCTTGTTTTTACTTGTTATTTTCCTCTCAAAAAAACACCCTCAAATCATCAAAGAACCTCTGACTAAAAAAATAATTTCGCGTAAAATTGTGAGCCTCGCCTTAATAGTCGGCGGCATATTTATTCTGCTCATTTAAATGAATCCCCCACATAACAAGGATTGATCCATTTACTGAGATTTATATGCAAAAATACAACTCTATAATCCAAAAAAATCGTCGACCAAAGTGATGACTGTATTTAGATAATAATCCTTATTATGTGGGGGATGAAAAGAAAAATCAAAATTATAATTTTGGCGGTTGCCATCGTTCTCCTAATCTATTTTGTAAGCTGGCAACTTGATTTCAGCCAAGGCAAAGAACCAAGTTGGGGCGCCACTTTTAGCCAATATTATGCCCAAGAACTATTAAAACTGGACTGGCAAAAAACCTATGAATCTATTTTAAATGATTTTAACTTCAAAAAATTGCGTTTGGTTGCTTATTGGCAGTATTTGGAACCGAAAAATAACCAGTTTAATTTCTCTGATTTGGACTGGCAAATCAATGAAGCGGAAAAAACCAATAAAGAGGTGATTTTGGTTATTGGCTACCGCGTCCCCCGCTGGCCAGAATGCCACGCCCCAGAATGGTCTCGGGGCTTAAACAAAGAAGAGTGGCAAAAAGAATTTCTCGGCTATCTCCAAAATATTGTTGAACATTATAAAACTTTTGAGGGAGTAAAGGCCTGGCAAGTGGAAAACGAACCGCTTTTATCTGTTTTCGGCAATTGCCCGCCCCCGGACATTGAATTTTTAAAAAAAGAAATTGCTTTGGTAAAATCACTTGACCCGTCGCGACCAATAATAATAACCGACAGCGGCGAATTGAGTTTGTGGTTCCGCACTGCACCCTTGAGCGATATTTTGGGAACAACTCTTTACAGAACGGTTTGGAACAAGATTATCGGCTCCTTTAAACATTTTTACCCGCCAGTCGCCTATACTCTACGCAGCTATATTGCCCGAAAAGTTTTTGGCGCCGAAGACGTGATTATTTCCGAACTTCAAGCCGAACCCTGGGCATCGGGCGGCGGCAACATTGCCGAAGTTGCATTTGAAAAGCAAACCCAAAGTTTTGACCTAAAACAACTTGAAAACAACCTTGAATTCGCCAGAAAAACCGGCATTAAAGAAATTTATTTATGGGGCGTGGAATGGTGGTACTGGCGTCAAGCTCATGGCGATTCGGATTGGCTTGAATTAGGAAAAAATCACTAAGAGTTCGAAAATATTTCGTACCATCTATTTAGTAGTTATTTCTAGTACTTTTACGAAGTTCAACTTCGTGAAAATCAATACTCACTAATACTCAATAATCGTCATCACATATTAACTGGTGCTTTGCCGCGGCAAAGCACCACATTTGTTTTTGCTATTAGGCGGGGTTAT
>Ga0210057_1009119_pt1 | contig 11568 bp, 12 predicted proteins | sample CryGeyCG2114_010_2_FD_183968 | JGI IMG/M metagenome (GOLD analysis project Ga0210057, IMG submission 183968) | Groundwater microbial communities from aquifer - Crystal Geyser CG10_big_fil_rev_8/21/14_0.10 (SPAdes) (version 2) | ecosystem: Environmental > Aquatic > Deep subsurface > Groundwater ...
CTTGCTTGTGATAAGATTTTAAAAACGGGCTGAAAAACCAGCCGTCGTAGTACTTAGCGAAATTATCGTAAGGAGATGACATAGATATTTAGTTATTGTGCTATGTTTTAAAAGTTTTTGCAAGACATAGCCAGTTGTGGATGGACATGGTTTCTGGCCGTTGGTTTGGCTGGATATTATTTTCTAAAAGCCACTGACTTATTTCTGTACGAGGTCTGCCCTCGTCAGATTTATACGAGGGCAGACCTCGTATAAGATTATTGAGCAGGGTTTTGCGGGGGTGGCTGAAGCCGGCGTTGACGATTTGTTGGAACTGGCTCGTGAAATGAAAAGAAGGAGTTAAACTCCTTCTTTTCGGGAGGAAGGAGTTTAACTCCTTCCTGGGATAAAGGGCGATAATGGCGGAGTCAACTTTTGGTTTTGGCCAAAAAGCACTTGGGGGAACAAAGCTAACTATTTTAGGAACTGAATAAAGCTGGCAAAAGATTGCTAATTTATTCATATGTGGTGGAGTGGCGCAAATTCTTTGAGCCACTTCTTTTTGCACCATAACTATTATTTGCTGAGGTGGATTTTCTGATTCTAAAAATTTCATTATCACTGCTGTGGCAATATTGTAGGGGAGGTTGGCTACGAGTTTGTAGGGGCTGTTGAAACTCGGTTTTGGAAGCCTTAAAAACCGAGTTTCAACAGCAACAGCCAAAGCATTATCGTTTACCAAAAAAACATTTTTAATACCACGAGTTTCTAAATTTTTCTTGATAATTTCGAAAAATTTCCTGTCTTTTTCAATGGCGACAACTTTACCTGCTTTTTTTGCTAATTCAAATGTTAAAACACCCAGGCCTGGGCCAATCTCCAAAACAGTATCTGTTAATTTTATATTTGCTGTTTCAATAATTTTATTTAAGATGTTTTCTGAAATTAAAAAGTTTTGGCCGAATTTTTTTAAAACAGCAATATCGTTTTGTTTTAATAAGTTTTTTATTTGTTGAATATTTAACATAAATATAGTATTATATAGTTGTTGAGAATAAAATACAAAGTTATTCCAAAACATATAAAATTTATAAAGTACAAACCTGAGAGATTAATCAAATCTCCATTTTTGTATTGTGTCTTGTTTGGTTTTTTGGTTGCAGGTTTTGCAGCCTTTTTTGTTGGAAAAAATAATAATGGCCTGGCGCAAGAAAAAAGCGCCGTAGACAATGCCCCCTATTTTTTTTATGAAGCTGGACCAAAAGCGGGCGCCATTGATTTAAACATTGTTGGAGGTTCTGTTTTACAGCCCCAAAGCCCGCCATTTTTGGTTTTTGGCAAGGCTTTGGCCGATTTAATTGGCACATCCGAAGGCAAGCGAGGAATTGAAGAATACATTATTGAAGAAGGCGACTCTATCGCTTCTCTGTCTAACAAATTTAGCATTTCTGTTTCCACAATTACCGAGACCAATAATTTAACAGCGAAGTCAATTTTAAAACCAGGTCAAACGCTTGTTATTTTGCCAGTTTCCGGGCTTGTTCATTTTGTAAAAAGCGGGGAAACATTGAATAAACTGGCCATTCTCTATAAAGCTAATCCACAAGATATAATTGACGCTAATGATATTGGAAGTAACGGAAGCGATATATTTGCTGGCGATATTTTAGTTATTCCGGGCGGGGCAAAGCCAAAGGCGGTTGATGTTAAAACTTATCCAAAAGTGGCTGTTTCAAAGAGTTACTTTATGGTGCCCATTGCCAATGCCAGAATTACTCAGGGCTTACATTGGTTTAATGCGGTTGACTTTGCTAATGGTAGTTGCGGGGGTCCGGTGGTGGCAGCGGCGGCTGGCACTATACAAAAATTGGGAAATGATTCTATTTCTGGAAATTATATTAATATTATCCACGCTAATGGGGTTGTCACATACTATGGTCATTTAGCAAAATATGCAGTTGTGGCTGGGCAAAAGGTAAATCAAGGACAAATTATTGGCTATATTGGCCACACTGGATTAACTATCCCAGCTGGGGAGGCTGGGTGCCATGTGCATTTTGATGTTCGGTTTGCCACTAACCCTTTTGCTAATTATTAAATAGTTCGGTAGCTGATGGCTTCTGAAATGTCGCTTGCTTCGATTTTTTCTTTTCCAGCTAAGTCAGCGATAGTTCTGGCTGTTTTTAAAATTTTGTGAAATCCTCTGGCGGATAATTTTCCAGAATCAACAAACCTTCGCAATAAGTTGTGCGATTCGCTGTCAATTTGGCAGTGTTTTTTTATTTGTTCTACATTCATTTCAGCATTAGTTGAGATTTTATCATTGGCAAATCTTTGATTTTGGATTGCTCTGGCTTTGGTAATTTTGGCTTTTATATCTTCCCCGGCATCTTTTGGCGTTTCTTGGTTGATGAGCTCCTCGTATTTTAAACCAGGCACCCAGCAAAAAATATCAAATCTGTCAATTAGGGGCCCTGACAGTTTTCGTTTATAGGAATTAATCTGGCTTGGAGAACAAGAACATTCTTTTTCCGGGCTTCCACTATTGCCACAAGGGCAAGGGTTGGCTGCGGCTATTAATGAAAATCTGGCTGGGAAGCAAAAGCTTTGTTTTGTTCTTTGCACCATTATTTCGCCTTGTTCTAATGGTTGCCTTAAACTTTCTAAAACATCGCGGTGAAATTCTGGAAATTCGTCCAAAAATAAAATACCCCTATGGGCCAGAGTTATCTCCCCAGGCCTTATGGGGTTGCCTCCGCCAATTAAGGCGGGTTCAGAAATTGAGTGATGTGGGCTACGAAATGGTCGATGAAATAAAATCGGGTTTTCCTCGGATAGAAGCCCGGCTGAGCTGTAAATTTTGCTTAGTTCTAAAATTTCTTCTTTTATTAAATCGGGCATTATGGAAATAGAAGCTTTGGCCATTAAAGTTTTCCCTGTGCCGGGAGGCCCCTGCAATAGCAAGTTGTGCCCGCCAGCCACGGCAATTTCCATGCCTCGTTTGGCGTGCGATTGGCCTCTTATCCAATGCCACTGAACTTCAAAATTATTCGTTGTTTTAAATTCGTTTAAGTTTGTTTGAAACGATTTTATATCAACTTGGCCCCCAAGATAAGCTATGACTTGTTGAAGGTTTTCCACGGGAATAATTTTTATTTCTTTTTGTTGGTTTAATAAATTGGCCACGGACGCTTCTTTGGCGTTTTGGGTAGGCAAAATAATTTCTTGGAAACCATTTTCTTTAGCTAATAAAGCAAAAGAAAAAGCCCCCTTGATGGGCTTCAAGTCTGCGTTTAAGGCTAATTCGCCTAGAATTAATTTTTTATTTGGATTAAATTTTATTTGTTCGGTAGCCAATAGATAGGCCAAAGCAATTGATAAATCAAAGTGGCTACCCTCTTTTCTTAAATCCGCTGGGGATAAATTAACCACCACCTTTTTTGTTTGAGAATTAGGAGATGAAAGCCCAATATTTTTTATGGCTGAGGCCACCCTTTCTTTGGCTTCAGCAATTGATTTATCAGCCAAGCCCACAATGCTAAAACTTCGTAAACCCTGATTAACGGAAATTTCTACCTCAATAAGGGTTGCGCCAATTCCTTGCAAACTGGCTGAGAAAGTTTTGGAAAACATGTTAGAAATCGTTAATGAATGAAATGAATTTACGAATTCTTACACCCCCGTTAAACGCGACCTTAAGGAGCTGTTTAACTGGGGTTTGTTTATATTTTTAACTTGGGTAAATTCGTATTGCTATTCTTTTAGTTTTTCGATCTGTTCTTTGCTTGCTGGTTCCTCTGGAACTTCTCCTATTTCTGGTTCTTCAGCATCAGCTTTTTGTTCTTCTGGTAAAGCTGAGCTTAGTTCTGCTGGAAGTTCTTTACTTTGTATTTGGCTTACGCTTCTAACATCAATTTTCCAGCCAGTTAGCTTAGCAGCTAGTCTAACATTTTGCCCCTCTTTGCCAATAGCTAAGGAAAGTTGGTCGTCTGGAATAATAGCTTGAGCTTTGTTTTTTGGCAAAATTTTAACTTCTAAAACTTTAGCTGGAGACAAGGCATTGGCAATAAATTTTTCCGGGTTTTCATCCCAAATTATGACATCAATTTTTTCTCCGCTCAATTCATTAGTAACAGCAATAATTCTGGTGCCTCTTTGCCCAACTAAAGAACCGATTGGATCAATGCCATCTTCTAAGGCCTCAACAGCTACTTTTGACCTAAACCCGGCCTCTCTGGCAATAGCTCTTATGGCCACTTGATTAGCGCCGATTTCTGGCACTTCAAGTTCAAAAAGTTTGGAGATAAGGCGTGGATAAATTCGAGATAAAACAATTCGCGTTCCTTTTGGGGTGCTTTCTGTTTTTAAAACAAAGAGTTTCATTCTTTGGCCGGTTTTATAATACTCGTTTGGGGTTTGCTCTTTTTTGGGTAATACGCCAGAGGTTCGGCCAATGTCAAAGTATACAGCCATGGGTTCTATTCTTTGCACAATTCCTGAAACCACCTCGCCCTCCTTGTCTTTAAATTCTTTAAAGGTTTCTTCTTTTTCTATTTCTTTTATTTTTTGTAAAATAACTTGTTTGGCTGTTTGGGCGGCTATGCGACCAAAGTCATCTTTGGCTTCTAGGGGTAAACTTACTTCATCACCTATTTTGGCATTTTTTTCAACTTCTTTGGCTTCATTTAACATAATATGACGTTCTGGATTAAATCTTACTTTGCCGTTTTCCGCTTCGTATTCATCGCCAATTTCTTTTTTTTCTTTTATTTCTTCAATTTCTTGCTCTGACAAAATTATTGACTCGTCAACCACTTCTTTTATTTGCCAAAAATCAAGACGGCCAGATTTTAAATCTAGCTTGGCTTTTATTTTTTGTTTCTTTTTGCCGTATTCTTTTTTATAGGCAGAGGCAATGGCCTCGGTGATAACATCAACTATTTTGTTTTCAGGGATACCCCTTTTTTCAGCGATTTCCAAAACAGCTGAAGTCAAATTTTTTAGGTCTAATGGCATAATTTTTGTGTTGAGTTTTTTAAAAAAATTGCTCCGTTCATAATCAGAACCGAGCTTTAGTTGCATTATATCAAAGAAAAAATTTTTGTCAAATTTGTATGATTAAAATCGTGTCAAAATTTCGTCGATCGACGAAATTTTGACACGATTTTAATAATCCCCAATAGCGTTTTCAGTATGGCGGACAGTGTAGTCATTAAGAGTGTTAAATTCTATAGCTATAATATCAATTTGTTGGGCGATATCTAAGGGCAGCTTTTTGCAGGATAAATAAATTTGAGCCATTTTTTGCAGCTGTTTGGCTTTGTGAAAAGTTATTTCGTCTTCTGGCAAAAAACTAGAATTTGGCTTTTTGATTAGGGTTTTCACTTCAACAAAAATAATAGTTTTGTTTTTGTTGGCCACAATATCTAGTTCGCCCCATTTGGTTTTAAGGTTTCTATCTAAAATTTTGTAACCCTTTTCCTTTAAATAATTTGTGGCAATATTCTCTCCAACCTGCCCAATTTTCTGCCTCTGATTTTGCATAATTTAAATTTGTGGACTTGGCGAGAATCGGACTCGCGTCCTCGCAACTTGCCCCGTTAAATAGTTTTTGGACCTAGTGAGAATCGAACTCACGTTTCCGCAATGCGAATGCGGCGCACTACCACTGTGCTATAGGCCCCAATTCAAAAAATTTAACGGGGTGAAAATGCGGTATATTACCACTATACGACAAGCCCCGAACAGTTATTTTTTATCCTCTATTAATTTCAAAACAACCAATAAAGCCAAAAAGCCAGCGGATAAGGCGCCAGAAGTTAACACTAATTTGCCATTCAAAGACCTGTCTTCAATGGTAAAAACTCCCCAGAAGTTTAAAATTAACATTCCAACAAAAAATACACCAAACCCAACACACAAAATAGCGATTATTCTTTTGATTTTAACTTTTGTTTTCATATTTTTAAATTTTATTATTTTCGATCTTTTGCCTTATGTTATCAACAAATTGCCTGAAAAACCAGAGATTATGATAGGTTAAAAGCCGCTGACCCGTTGTTTCTTTGGCTTTAAAGAGATGGCATAGATAAGCTCGGGTATAGTTTTTGCAAGTTGGGCAACTACACTTTGAATCAAGAGGTTTTTTATCTTGGCTAAAAATTATTTTACTAATGTCTATATTTCCCAAAGAAGTAATGGCCACATTATGCCTTGCCATTCTGGTTGGGTAAACACAATCAAACAAGTCCATCCCAGCTTTTATAGCTGGCACTAAATCGTCTAAATGGCCAATACCCAATAAATGGCGAGGTTTTTCTTGAGGCAATAGTGGCATTATCCAAGAAAGAGCTTTTATTAAATTTGTTTTTGAATCCCCGTATGATGAGCCAAAGCTTCCCCCGATTCCAAATCCGTCAAAATTCATTTCGCCAATAAACTTGGCGCTTTGTTTGCGAAGTTTTTCGTATTTTCCACCCTGAATAATCCCAAATAGCCCCTGCTCGAAAACTTTGAATTTTGCACTTTGAACTTTTAACTCTCGTTGCTTTAGGCAGCGAGTTGCCCAGCGGTGTGTTCTTTTCATTGCTTCTTTAGTTTTAGTAAGGTTATCAAGAGGCGAGGAGGGTTGGTCAAAAGCGAAAATAATATCTGCCCCCAAATCCTGCTGGATTTTCATTGAGTTTTCTGGGCTTAAAAATTGTTTTGAGCCGTCTAAATGCGATTTAAAATAAACCCCCTCCTCTGCAATTTTCACAAAACCAGCGGACCCCAGGGCTCTGTTCTTTTCTTGTGCGCAATTCTGCCGATTGGCAGAATTGCGTATGGGGATTTTTGAGGTTTTATGAGCTATGCCTGCCCCCAAGCTAAACACTTGAAATCCACCGCTGTCTGTAGCTACAACGCCATCCCAATCCATAAACTTGTGCAATCCGCCCATTTTTTTAACTATTTTTTCACCGGGTTGTAAGTGTAAATGGTATGTGTTGGCTAAAATCCCTTCAAATCCAATTTCTTTTATATCTTGGCTGGTTAAAGTTTTAATTGTGGCTTTGGTGGCCACAGGGAAAAAGGCCGGGGTATGCAATTCCCCGTGAGCTGTCTTGATTATTCCCAACCTTGCCCCTGACTTTTTTGATTTTTTAGTAATTTCAAATTTCATTTTGTTTTGGAAATAAATTCTATAATTTTATTCCAGTCCAATAGATTTCTTGCGCAAAATAATTTAATTATATCTCCAGTCATTTCGTTAACTTTTTGAATATAAATTTTTTTAAAACTGGAGTTTCTTTTTTTGGCTTCTCTGTCAAGAGGTTGCACAATTTTTGTGTACAGCTCTTTATCATTAGAAATCAACTCCCAAAAAGATTGGCCACAAATTTTTTCGTAAGACAAATCGGGATCTTTGATATGCTTTTTATGTGGTTGGTTGTCTTTGCCATGCATACAGCCGTTAATCGCTATAATTTGTTTTTTATTGTTTTCTTGTCGTAAAATTTGTTTAGCTTTTTTGAAATTTTTCCGCATTATATTTACTTGGTCGCTATTCCCCCAATTTGGTCCTGACTTTATACCAACAATATAAATTTTGTCCTCTTTTTCAAAAATTAAATCAACATTTCTAAATTTTCCTGTTTGCGCTTTTTTACCACCATACTTTTCTTGACAAATTATGAATAGCCAAATTCTCCATTAAATTGCCAAAAATTGTTTCCTCTTGCGAGGATAAAAAAGCGTCTAAAATGTTTTTAGCTAGATCTCCTGCATTCTCTATATTTTTTGCTTTAAAAAGATATGGATTTTTTCTTTTTATAAGATTTTCTAAAGCGCTATTTTTAAGCCTTTCGAGCCTAATTTCATAAAATGGTTTAATAACTTCAGAAACGACGAATAAGTTGAGTTGTTGATAGTTAATTTTTTCCATATTTTTTAAGTTGTTCATTAATATTTTTAATGGCTAGTTGACAATAATCCTCTTTTATTTCAATACCTATGGCGTTTCTATCAAGCTCCAAAGCAGCGATAGCTGTGGTTCCAGAGCCCAAAAACGGATCAAGAACGATGTCGCCCTCTTTGGTAAATAATTTTATAAACCAAAGTGGTAATTCTTTCGGAAACACTGCACTATGATTTTTATTCGATATTTCAGTGGCCATTGTTAATACGTTAGTTGGGTAAGCCATTTCTCGGCCAACCCATTTAGAAATATTTTTTCCAAAGCCACTACCAACTTTTGAGTCGTCCCTTTTTTTATCTGTTTCGCTTAAATTTTTTAGTCTATTTTTTGCCCAATCACCCATTGGCACCATTACCGACTCTTGATACATATTAAATTTTGGCTGTTTATTAAATTGTAAAAGCCGTTCCCATGAATCACGAAACCTGTTTGGCCATTTGCCAGGATAGCAGTTTTTTTTGTGCCAAATAAACTCCTCTGTCCATAGCCATCCCTGTTTTTTCATAGACAAAATTAAATCTAGAACATAGGTATGGCGTTCACCGTTCACAACTTTTTCTTTAACATTTAATATAAAAGTGCCTGTTGGTTTCAGTGTTTTTAAAAGTTCTCCAGAAATTGGCAAAAACCACTCCACATATTTATCAGGACTAACTCCCCCATAAGTTTTCTCTCTTTGGTCTGCATAGGGTGGAGATGTTACTACTAAATCTATACTGTTTGGCGACATCTCTTTGAGAATATCAAAACTATCTCCGCATATTATTTTAGAGGTAATTTTTTCTGCGGGAGTAAAAAGATTTATTTTTTCTATTATTTGAGGTGTCATCATTTTTTATTGTCGGGCCGTCCGGATGTGCGCCGGAACTAAATTTTCCCGAAAAACTCGTGCTACTATTAACACTACGGCCCGCTTTACGTTAACTCACCCAGTACTTAGCTTTGGTCATTTGGTCTTGCTTGGTTTCTACTTGCTCAACTTCGGTTTTGGCGTTTTTTGCTAATTTAGCAAGTTTTTGGTCGTTTAAAGCCCCAAGGCGGGTTATTTCCCCCAACAAAAACTCCGAAGTGTTTTTGGCGGGGTCGGACAACACATAGGACAAAACAATAGACAAAATTTGTCCTACCCTTGGCCCAGGATTTATTTGCAAAGTTTCCATTATAGTTTGGCCGTTGACCTTGAGCATTTTGGGAGAAATTGGGTCTTTGGCCACTTTTTCAAATAAATATTTTAAATGCCTTAACTTATATGGCTCGGCTTTTGGCACGCCCGAGCCAATGCGGTCGGATTGCCTTACTTGCAATAATTCTTCAATGTCTTCTTGGCCAACATTGCGTAAAAGTCGCCTTACTGATGCTTCCCCAACCTCATCAACATTGTAATAAAATAAATGATATCTAACTAGCTTAGTTATTTTTTCTATTTCTTTTTTGGGAAATTTTAAATTTTCTAAAATTTTTTTTGCCATTTTGGCCCCAAGAATTTCGTGGTTGTAAAAAGTAGCGTTTTCACCTTCGCCTTGTTTTGTTCTGGGTTTGGCAATGTCGTGTAGTAAAGAGGCCATGCGAACTTCAAAAGAAAACTCTTTTTTGCAAGCATATTCCAAGCTTAAAAGATTATGCTGATAAATTTCATAAATATGGTGTTTGTTTTGGCCAATCCCAAAACCTTCCAAAAGCTCTGGGATTATGTATTGTAATAGCCCAAGTTTGCGTAAAAGCTCAATTCCCTTAGCGCCGTTTTTGCTCATTATTATTTTTGATAGCTCTTCTTTTATTCTTTCTTTGGCAATTTCATTGAGCAAATTAGCGTTTTTAGTGATTGCTTGATAGGTTTTTTCTTCTATTGTCCAAATTATTTCGTCTAAACAAACAGCAAATCTAACAGTTCGCATCATCCGCAAAGCGTCTTCTTGAAACCTTTCAACTGGTTTTCCCACTGCCCTAATTATTTTATTTTTAAGATCTTCTTGACCATTAAATAAATCAACAACTTTAAGAGTTTTATTTTTTTCGGTTAAAGCCAAGGCGTTGACAGTAAAATCTCTCCTGGCTAAATCTTGGTCAAGGGTGTCCACAAATTTTACTGCGTCTGGGTGGCGCTTGTCAGAATACTTGGCTTCGGTTCTAAAAGGGGTTATTTCTATTTCTTTTAGGGTTTCTTGTTCTGAGCCAGTTAAAATTGAAACAGTGCCAAAAGAATTTTCGTAAAATGTTTTAAATCCAGCTGAATTAAAAACTTCTTGAATTTCTTCGGGTTTGGCATTGGTGGTTAAATCCCAATCATTGGGCTGTTTGTTTCTTAGTAAGTCTCTAACACAACCCCCAACGATATAGGCTTGAAATTTTTTGCTTTGTAAAACTCCAAGGCAATTCTTTATTTCTTTTGGTGTATCCATATTTTGTTGATTATGGCTTAAAAATGGATTTTTTTCAATTATTTTGCTAAAATTAACCCCAAGAAAGCTCCCGTAGCTTAACGGATAAAGTACTGGTCTTCGGAACCAAGGATGGGGGTTCGATTCCCTCCGGGAGCACAAAGGCATTGCCTTTTGTGGTCTGTTGTGGTAAAAATTGATTATCTTTGGATTTGTTATATAATAAATAAATGTCCAAAAAATTCTTTACAATTTTTTTCAGTGTTTTTTTATTGGCACTCTTTCTATTGCCAAAATTAGCGCTTGCTGACAGCGAGTATGAGGTGCAATTTTTTAGCGACGCAAACCAAAATGGCATTTATGATCCTGGCACTAATCAGAATGAAAAAGAAACAACTAAAGCGACTGTTTGCTACGACGGATTTGTGCCTTGCGGAAAAGTTTTGTGTAAGAAGCTTAATGATGATGGAAAATGCAAAGATAAGAGCGGTAACTGTTTTCTTGCCAATAAGTTTACATATCCAAATGATAAAGAAAAGCCAGTTCAGTGCCAGCTTTGCCATTCTTTTATAATGGTGGATAAGGCGGTTGATTATGTGGTCACTAAATTAGTGCCTTTATTGGCGATTTTAATGCTGGTGATTGGGGGGGTAATGTTTTATCTTGGCGGGGTTAGGCCTGAATTGTTGAGCCGAGCCAAAACATTAATAAGGGGGGTGGTTATTGGATTAGTGCTGATTTATAGCGCTTATATGATTGTCAATATTTTCTTAATGGTTTTAGGAGCTTCGGAAATTAACTCAGTTAAAGATGTTTTTAAAGACGGCGTTTTTTCCGTAAAGTGTCCGGTTTATGTGCCAAAAGGATTTTTTCAATAATGTAGCCCTCGCGCGGAAAAGGAATTGATATTATATTCCGCCCGACCCGGGGAATTTTTACGCCAAAGGCATTTGGCTAAAATTCCCGCAAAATCCATAATATGGGTTTTGCCCCGTTAGCTCAATTGGTAGAGCAGAACTCTCTTAAAGTTAAGGTCACAGGTTCGAGCCCTGTACGGGGCACCAAACTGGACTTCCTGATTTTTTGGAAGCCAAAGCGATAGTTTGCTCGCCGCGCCTCGCGGCGCGACTCGCAAGGAATTGGGCGGTAAAATCAAACGGCGGGGCGAAATCCCAAGAAACAATTTTTTCGGAAATGAGGCGGTTCGTTCCAATTTTTTGCGCAAAATGAGCAATCTCTTGCGGAGATTGCTCC
>Ga0210057_1009120_pt1 | contig 11567 bp, 8 predicted proteins | sample CryGeyCG2114_010_2_FD_183968 | JGI IMG/M metagenome (GOLD analysis project Ga0210057, IMG submission 183968) | Groundwater microbial communities from aquifer - Crystal Geyser CG10_big_fil_rev_8/21/14_0.10 (SPAdes) (version 2) | ecosystem: Environmental > Aquatic > Deep subsurface > Groundwater ...
ACCAAACATGATGGCATAAGCCAGAGGACTCCAAAAACCGGAAATGCGTGAGAGAGGTATCATACCCACCACAGTTGTAATAGTTGTTAAAGCAATTGGGCGTAATCGTGATACAGCCGCATCAGCTACTTGATTAATAAGTGTTGTTGAGCCGGTGGTTGAAGCTTTATGGGTAATCAGCGAGTCTAACAGGATGATGGCGTGATTAATAATCACGCCAGAAAGGGCAATTACACCCAAAAGGGAAGTGAATGAAAGCGCTAATCCTGTTACAGTCAAACCAAGGAATACTCCGATAAGCGAGTACGGCACAGCCAAAAGTAGATATAATGAATAACGGATAGAATTGAATGATAAAACCAAGATGCCCAACATAAGCATTAGCCCGACAATTAAGGCCAAGAACATTTCCGTAAATGATTCATTAACATCTTCTGTCTCTCCACCGTAACTGATAGTGACTCCGTTGGGCAGTTCTAATTCATTTTGGTGTTTTTTGAATTCAGTCACGATGTCACCGGCAACTACTTTACCTTCTGTATAAGCAGAAACGGTTACCAGTCTTTTTTTGTCCTCGTGGCTAATGGCAGCATTGGCCGGAGACAGCGATTCTTTGATAACACTACCAAGCGGCACACTGGTGCCGTTAAAGCTTGTGACCTCAAGATTGCGTAGTGCTTCGAGAGTTATTTCTGGGGTGGCGGAAAAGTCAGTCGCTGTTTTATCAACTAGAAGTTTTACTACCACATCAATGTCTTGACCGTTTCTGTTAATGGTGGTGGCGTTGATGCCAAAAACAGCAGAACGTAATAATCCACCAATTGCTGCCGGTGAAACCCCTAGTGTACTTGCTTTGGCTTTGTCAATTGTTAAAACAAATTCGGTAGCATTACTTTTAGTACTAGAAACAATGTCGCGGGTGCCGGCTATTGTGCCCAGTATTTTTTCAGTTCTGTCAGAGGCCAATAGAAGGTCATCCAAGTCATCACCAATAAACTTGATAAAGACAGGTGCTCCAGTGGGTGGCCCATTTTGTTGTTCAGAAATAGTAATCGTCACGTCTTTAATCTCAGTAAATGAATCCCTCAATTCTTTTGCTATCTCGGCACTTGATACTGCTCGTTCTGGTTTAAGATTGACTGTAACGTTTCCAAATTTACCACCTGCGTCCGTACTGCCAGTAAAGAAAGAGCCGGAGCCCACGGTCGAAGTAAATGACTCGATATAATCCTTATCGTAAAGTACTTCCTCTACTGTACGAACAGATAAGTCAGTTTGAGTCACCGGAGTGCCTTGTTTGGTTTCAAGTTCAATAAAAATATAGTCAGCATTATCTGGAGGAAAAAAGATAACCTTTAACATCCCAGAGACAGGAAGTAAGAGAGACATAACCAGTGCCAAGGCCAGACCCCAAATGAGAATATTTTGTTGGAAACGGTTTTTAAGAAAATCAACTAATTTTTCCCGATACCATAGCTGAATCTTTAATGTGTATTCTTCTTGCATTTCTTCGAACTTGTTGGAGTGCGAATTGTTTGTGAGATAAATAGCAATCAAGGGTACCATACCCAAAGCCACGAAAATTGATGCCAACAAAACAAAAATAATGGTGAAGGGGATTGAGGCAATAAATTTACCGACTATACCAGATAGGAAAAACAAGGGGGCAAAAACTGCCACTGACGTCATCGTTCCACCGATAAGTGGCCAGGCATATTCTCTTATAGCTTCTGTGGCCGCCTTATCAACATCACCAAATTTCCTCACTCTGGTATGGATTGCTTCAGTCACCACGATTCCCGAGTCGACCAAAATACCAACTGCCAATATTAGTGAAAAGAGTGAGATAAAGTTAATCGTGTTGCCAGAAAAATATAATCCGATAAAAGCAATCACAAATGACAGTGGAATAGATAGAGCTGCCACCAATGACTCACGCCAGCCGATTGTTAAAAGTAAACACAATACAACCAAAAAGACGGTTTCAAATCCAACCTTAACTAGTTCACTCAAGTCTTTTCGCACTTGCTTACCTTGATCAAAAACAGTTAAAACTTGTGAGTCTTGCAAAATGTTGCCATCACTCTGTAGTTCAGTAAGTCTGGCGAGTACATCATCGGTTACAGTAGTAACGTTCAGTCCTGATTTCTTGTAAATAGAAAGTGTCATTGATGTCTCTGATAACTTTCCATTAACTGAGACTCTGGAAATTGTTGACTGTTTATCGACGGCGTAATTTATAGTTGCCACATCTCGTAGGTAAACAGATGTTCCAGCCATAGTTCCGATTGGTAGATTTTCAATATCGGAAATCTCAGACACCTTTCCTTCAAAACGAACGGCATACTCAATACCAGCAGTCGATATTGTCCCGACTGGCATGGAGGCATCACTTTGTGCAAGTGCAGTAGTGACACTATTAATTCCGAGATTATAAAGACGGAGTAATTCGTCTTTTACAACTACTTGTACTATTCTGGTTCTTGTTCCCGATATAATTACATCAGATACACCACCGATACTTGAAAACTCATCCTCAAGTTTTTCACCAAGTTCAGTAAAAGCTACCGGTGATAAATTGGCCGAGATACCAATAATAAGAATTGGTTGATCAGCCAGGTTAACTTCGGTTACGATAGGATCATTGGCATCGGACGGGAGATTATTTTTGGCCCGATCGACCGCGTCCTTTAAGTTTTGAATTGACTTATCAATGTTTGCCTTGGCATTAAATTCAGCAACTATAGAAGACATTCCGTCACGTGAAGTTGAGGTGAGGTTGTTTAAATCATCAACATTTTCAACAGCATCCTCAATCTTATTGGTAATCAACTTCTCAATCTCAGAAGAAGAGGCGCCTGGATAAATCGTGGTAACAATACCCATTGGAATAATAACTTCAGGCGAAGACTCCTTAGGAATAACAAAAACAGAATAAACTCCCAACGCAATTAAAACGACTATTAGTAAAATACTAAACTGTCGTTTCTTAAGAAAAAATATCCAAAGAAAATGCATACTATTTAATCACCACCTTAACCAGTTGACCGTCTTTAAGACCTCTGGCATCGACTACAATAGTAGTGTCAAGGTTTACACCTTCTTTAACGATGACACTCTCACCATTAATTGCGCCCAATACCACAGGCAAACTCACCAATGCACTTGATGAGGAAACGGTATACAAAACTGGCCCACTACCAGTTAATTTTACTGCCGAAAGTGGCACAGAAATCTCATCAGTGATGTCTTGCGTCTTTGTCTCGAAATCAATTGATACAGTTGAACCATTTTGCAATGAGCTATTGGCAGGAACACTAATTTTCAATGCCACCTTACCGGTAGTCGGATCAATTGCGCCTCCAAGAGCATTGATAGTGCCGGTTGTGTTGTTATTAATAGCAACAGAGTCACCAACACTTAATTTAATACTATCTTCGAAGGAAACGGCCGCATTTATCTCAAGTCCATTATTGTTGGCTATGATACCAGCTGCCTGTCCTGGATTGACATAATCGCCAGCTTTTAGATAAAGAGCGTTTACTACTCCACTAATAGGAGTCCGTACCAACGTTCTTTCGTAGTTCGCTTGTGCAGCTCGTAAAGAGCCAAGGGCGATTTTGACTTGAGCACTAGATAATGACTGTTCACCTGATGCGCCAGCCAGTTGGGCCTGCTTTTGTGTGTTGAGTGCGTTTCTAAGTCCGACTTCTGCAGTTTCCAGTGATGAGAGGGTCGTGTTCAAATTTATTCTCTGAGCAACTATAATTGCTTTTTGGGCTTCCACCGTTTGACCTGCGACCAGTTTATCTTGGTTGCTGTCATTTAAAATCCGAACAAGTATGTCGATAATATTTATCAACCTGACGACATTTGTTTTGGCTACAGTTAAAGCAGTATCTAAATCACCATCAACAGTAAGCATGCTCGAAGAAATCTGCCATCTGGATAAAATCTTTTTGTATGATTTCCATTCTTCCCTCAAGAACGACCCCTCACTACCAATCAGAACAACTGTCGGTGCAGATATGTACGGGTCGTCAATGACATTGTTGACTTTATTGTAAAATATATCACTAACTACAGAATACGCTGTCCTTTCCGTACCAAGGGCTGCATTTTTGGCCGATAAAAGAACATTGTCCGCTTGATTTACTCCGACTCCACTCTGAGCGGCGCCGGCGAGAGCTGCTTCATATGCGCCTTGTGCCTGGAGGAGGGAAGCGCTTTGTGAAGCATTTTCGATACGAGCGATAACAGTACCAGCAGACACTGAGCTACCTAGCTTTGTATTGACGACCATAACTCGACCGCCGGCCTCTACCTGCAGTCGAGCTTCGGAAACAGCTTCAACGATACCAATGGTAGAAATAATTGATCCAGAAGCAAGATTTTGAATAGATTGGACAACCACCTCAGGGACAACATCTGTTTCAATTATACTTTGGGCATTTTGGTTATTAAAAAATACAAAATAGGCGACAGTCACCACCACAATGGCATACACTATTAGTACTTGCTTTCGTTCGTGACGGAATTTTATAGAATCTAGGATCAGCTGTACTACATAATCAATTAGATGCGACATAAAAGGAAAATTAAATTAATTTAGCAATAATAACACTAAAAACACGATTTGTCCACAGTAAAATATTCTGCAACAATCAAACACTTATGTTAAAATCCTAACTATATGTTTGGAAAAATAAAAAATTTTGCGATCAAGAAGGTGATTCAATCACAAATGAAGAATGTGCCAGCCGATCAACGGGAAATGATAATGACAATGCTGGAAAAAGACCCAGCCACCTTTGAAAAAATTGCCAAAGAAATGCAGGCCGAATTAAAGTCCAATGGCAATAATCAGATGGCAGCCGCTATGAAAGTATTGCCGAAGTATCAAAAGGAAATTTTATCGGCCATGAGTCCAGAGATGAAGGAAAAATTGATGAAAATGCAAATGGGTACACAAGGACAGTTCAATTCAAATGGAAGTATTAAGAGATAATTTGATTTTAATCAAAGTAATTAACAGAGTGTAGCCAAGTACTATTTCTTTTGCTGTATACTTTATATTATGTTCAAAAAAATACTTGTCATCTGTGGCCATCCAGACAAAAAATCGTTTAGTGGCTCTGTATGTGATCACTACCAATCATGGGCTGAGAGTGCCGGAAACGAAGTAGTGCGAGTCAATATCGGAGACTTAAATTTTGATCCAATTCTTCATAAAGGTTATAAAGAAATTCAAGTTTTAGAGCAGGATCTACTTGACTTACAAGATAAATTTCGAGTTGCGGAGCATATAGTAATTGTTTATCCCAATTGGTGGTGCACCATGCCAGCATTATTAAAGGGACTTTTTGATAGATTTTGGCTCCCTGGTTTTGCTTTTAATTTTAATAAAGAAACAAAAAAATTCGAAAAACACCTTAAGGGAAAAACGGCCAGAGTAATTATTCTTTCCGGTTCATACTCTCCCTTTAAAACTTGGTGGAATTTTGGAGATTTTACTAATGAAATTCAATACGGCATTTTAGAATTTGCAGGGATTAGAACAGCCGTCACACCATTTGGCCCCTGCGACATAGTTGATTCAGCCCGGCGTGAAAAATGGCTACATGAAGTTGAGATTTTGGGTAAGAAGGGGATATAGTATGTCTAAAACCGTACAATAAGTCATGAATGAAAAAATCTGGTACCTGGAACTTATCAAGCCCAACTGGGCACCGCCAGCATGGATATTCGGCCCGGTGTGGAGTGTTTTATACATTATTATTTTTGTATCGTTTGGAACGATTTTTTATAAAGTCTTTAAAGGTGAACTGTCGTACCTGATTGCCTTACCCTTTATCCTGAATTTAATATTTAATTTTGCTTTCACTCCGATTCAGTTTGGCTTACGAAATAATGAATTGGCAGCAGTCGATATCCTACTAGTCCTCGGGACACTAGTCTGGTCACTTTTGGCTATATACCCACACCTTGCTTGGGTATCGTTAGTGAACATACCTTACCTACTCTGGGTAATGTTCGCTACGGTGCTTCAACTAACTGTCACCTACCTAAACTGGTAATTTTTCTGATACACTGGTACTCATGCAACCAATTTCATTTAAACGCGAAGTACTTAATGTTTTATTACGGGTAGGAGCTGTTGTTTTCACAATAGTTTTGTTAATTATCGTTGTGAATTTCAGTTATTCAAGCTTCGGAATGATTAGTGATGGTGAATGCAATATTGCCGTGATGCCAATTGAAGGTGTCATCCTACCTTTTAGTGGTATCACCGCTACCGATGAATTATATATAACACCCGCTACTGTTCGCTCCTTTATCAAAACAGCCGATGAAGAGCTTGGAATTGAAGGAATTATGTTTGAAATCAACTCTCCTGGCGGAACGCCAGTTGCTGCGGAAACAATTGCTGAGGATATAAAGTCCAGCTCTCTGCCCACAGTGGCTTTAATTGGTGATATTGGTGCATCAGGTGGATACATGGTTGCCAGTGCCGCCGATACAATCATTGCTTCGAATATGTCCGAGGTCGGCAGTATCGGCGTCACCATGTCTTATGTCGAAGAATCAACCAAGAACATGGAAGACGGGCTGACATTTGTCTCTCTTTCAACAGGAAAATATAAGGATGCAGGTAATCCAAACAAACCCCTAACCGCCGAAGAGCGTGAATTATTTGAGCGTGACTTAACCTCTATACATAATACATTTGTGGAAATTGTTGCTAATAATCGTAATCTTAGTATTGAAGAAGTGTCTGCTTTGGCTGACGGATCAACAATGCTAGGAAGTCGTGCATTAGAAGCCAAATTAATCGACAGAATTGGTGGTCGCTTTGAAGCAAAAAAAGCATTCGCAGAAAAACTTGGTAAAGAGGAATCAGAAATTATTTTCTGTGAATACTCCCCGATGCTCCAGCTCTTGTAGTTGGACAGATTGCACTTCATAAACTTAAATCAACAAACTTCTGGATTGCTTCGTCGTAAACTCCTCACAAAGATGGCCAGCTCAGCTGTCCGTCGACGACCAAAACTAAAGTTTTGGTCGTCTTTGCGAGTCGCGACGAAGCAATCCACGTCACCAGCCGTCCGCTATAGATGTGAACGAACAGGGTAGGAGACAGTCCATTGGTCTATCGATTCAAGATAAACGGTTGCAAATTCTAGTTTTTATGACATAATCACGATCATGAAAAACTTTAAAGACGGGGGATTTAGAAAAGGAGGAAATGACTTTGGCGGACGGCCAAAGTTTGGTGGTGGAAGTGATCGTGGTGGACGCGACAACAAGCCGGCAGAAATGTTCTCTGCTACCTGTTCAGACTGTGGCAAACCTTGCCAAGTTCCTTTTCATCCTAGCGGTGACCGACCTGTTTACTGTAATGATTGCTTTGCAAAAAAGACTGATGGTCCAATACCGTTCAATCGCAACAATGACCGAGCCGGTGAACATCGCCCTGATAATTTTAGAAGTGACCGACCCGATTTCGCAAAACCACCCCGAGCCGAGCGACCACCACGTCACGACCCGTCACGTGGAGCAGAGAACAACGAACTGATAGAAGTAAAGCGTCAACTAGCAACCATGGTATCTCGCCTTGATCGTATCCTTGACCTGATTAACCCACCAACCAAACCAGTCAAGAAAAGCATGACACCAGTGGTCGCTACCGAAGAAGTCGATTTAGTAATGCCAGTAAAATCTGAAAAAAAGGTTGCAGTCAAAAAAGTTTCCAAAAAAGCCGTTACAAAAAAAGTTACCAAATCCAAAAAGAAGTAAAGTAAATTTCTAATCTGTGGGGTCGGACCCCGCAGATTTTATGGTAATAAAAGCAGGCGGTCATGACTGCCTGTTTTTATATGGATGGGAATGGGTGCTTTAACTATGTGCGCAATTGCGTGCTAAGATATATGCATATGATCAAAAAGTTTATCCGAAAGCTTACCAGGACCGGTTCAAACAGTTTTACAATTAACGTTCCCAAAGAAATCGTCAAAACCCTAGCGTGGCGCGAACGCCAGAAGCTAGAGGTCACTTTTGACGAAAAGAAAAAAGAGTTCAAAACAAAAGACTGGAAGAAGTAGAAAATAGTCGCTGGCCGTTATTTATATGGCATTTTAATGCCATATCGCCCCAAACCCCCATGTGATACACTGTTTTAATAAAAATGAAGGTGGAGTGGTAACAAATGATGAAATTTTGAAATAAGTTATGGCAAGTCTATTTGGAAAGAACCGTTTACATGAAACAGCACAGAAAATTAAGACTGAGGAGATACAGTCTTTTGTTGACGTAGTCAAAACTTGGCATAATGATTACCACAATGGTTCACTGAAGTCTGATAAAGAAACATCGCGAGAACAGGCATACAACCAAGACTTTTTCATAAAGATTCTCGGATACCAAGAAAAACCCGCTACTCCATTTAGCCTTGAGCCAAAAGCAACTACAGACAAAGGTCAGTTGCCTGACGCAGTACTTAGTCACACTGACACCGAGAAAGACATTAAAATTATTGCAGCAGTTGTTGAGCTGAAGGGGACAAGTATAGAGCTTGATCGTCCACAGCGTCGTGATGGAAACATGAGTCCTGTACAACAAGGATTTAAATATAAAACTCAATACAGGAATTGTCCGTTTGTTGTAGTAAGCAACTTCTGGGAGTTTCGATTATATAGAGATAACCTCCTTGATTATGAAGTATGGACACTGGATGATCTTGTAAATCCTGATGCTGATTTTATTCTATTTAAAACTTGGTACGTACTTTTAAATAGAGAAAACCTTACAGCTGCCTCTGGAGCAAGTAAAACGGAAGCACTCCTTAGTGACATCCGTATTGAGCAAGAAGAAATCGGTAAGAAATTTTACAAAGTATACAAAGATGCACGGCTCGAACTCTTGCGTGATATTTATAAAAATAATCCTGAGGTCAAGAAAAATATTGATTTTGGTATTGAGAAAGCTCAAAAAATTATTGACCGCATAGTTTTTGCTTGTTTTGCAGAGGATAAGGGTTTACTGCCTGATAATACGCTACATAGGATTGTAAAAGCTTCTGAAGGATCAGCTTTTGGTGGGTCTTTATGGAGTACCCTTAAAGGTTTTTTTGAAGCAGTCGACAGTGGTAGTGAGAAGCTTGAAATACCAGACGGTTACAATGGCGGTCTCTTTAAACATGATGCTGAACTTAATAATCTAAAAATTAGCGATGAACCATTAAAGGCAGTAATTTCTCTAGGCTCATATAATTTCGAAGAGGATTTAAGTGTCACTATCCTCGGGCATATTTTTGAGCAATCAATTAGTGACCTTGAAGAAATTAAGAACAAAGTTAATGAAAGTCAGAATCTAGAAACACTTGCACAGAGTCGCCGTAAGAAAGATGGAATTTTTTATACTCCAGACTATGTAGTTCGATATATCGTAGACAATTCACTTGGTGCATATCTTCGTAAGCGTGAAGAAGAATGCAAAGATGAGTTTAAGCTCAAGGGTGAAATTATGGACAAGACATATGAGGAACGAGAACGTAAAGCATACGAAAAGTATCAAACACATCTACAGAATGTAAAAGTACTAGACCCGGCCTGTGGAAGTGGAGCTTTTTTGGTGTATGTCTTTGACTATCTAATGGCAGAAAATAAGAGAGTTGCAAGTATTCTTGGTAGTGGTTTGTTTAGTAACGACGATTACATCCGCTCAATTCTCAAAAATAATATTTTTGGTGTTGATCTTAATGAAGAGTCCGTTGAGATTACTAAGCTTAGTCTTTGGCTAAAATCAGCAGAGAAAGGTAAGAAACTCACTTCATTGGATAAGAATATTAAGTGTGGAAATAGTCTGATAGATGATTCTTCTGTCTCAGGCACAAAAGCGTTTAATTGGAATAGTGAATTTAAAGAAATATTAAGCTCTGGCGGTTTTGATGTTGTTGTAGGTAATCCACCTTATACTTATCGCAACTCAATAACGGAATCAGAAAAGAACTATTTTAAAAATAAGTACAAATCAGTAGAAAGGAACTTCGATTTATATAAGTTTTTCACTGAGAAGCTTAGTACATTAACTAAAGAAGGTGGCCGTTCGAGTTTTATTATTCCGAATACATTCCTCAGTGCGCTAACATACAAAAAATTACGGAGCTTGATTCTCGATGAGTTTTCTATTGAAGAAATATACGATCTAGGATTAGATATATTCGATGATGTCGTTGTTGAAAGTGTAATCTTTTCGTTCGAAAAAAATACTAATACAAAAAAATCTGAGACATTAGTAAAAATTCAAAGAGATAGAAAGATCGACATTACTTCTCCAGCAGAAAGTTATTATCTAAATATTGATAAATTAGCAAGAAACAATGCAGACTTAAGCTTTAATATTTATTTATCTCCTGTAACTTTAGAAGTTGTTGAGAAAACAAGGCTGAATACTATACCGCTGAAAGATATTTGTTACTGTACCGTTGGGATTAATACTGGATACATAAAATCCGAGCTTACCTCTGACAAAAAAATTGATTCTCGTTACCATAAAATGCTCAATGGTAAAGATATTGGTCGTCACACCATATCGTGGCCTGGTGAATGGATAATGTATGACCCTGAATTCGTGAAGTCACAAGGTGATAGGGGTCGCAGTCTACCCGAAGATCGTATTTTTGAAGAAAATAAAATACTTGTTCAAAGAACAAGACGAGGCCTTAAGAGAAAATTGGTTTGTTGTTTTGATACGGAAAAATTTTATAATTTGAATCGCCTTTCAAACATTGTTTTGAACGATAAAGGATTTGATTTGTACTATATATACGCCTTGTTGAACTCTTCTTTGTTTGACTTTTACTTTAATAAAGTATTTAACGAATATGAAATAAAGCCAGCACATTTGAGTCAACTTCCTATAAGGAAATTATCATTAGATGAGCAGGTTGAATTTAGTAATAAAGCAAAAAATGTTTTATTACTTAGTCATCAAGCTCAAGCTGAAATTGCTACGTCCTTAGACTTTGTTGTAAATACTTGTTATCTTGCCAAAGTTAGCAAGAAGTTAAAGTCTTTTTATAAACTTAAGTTCGATGAGTTTCTGAGCGAGATTCATCAAGAAAGTGTTTCTTTAGAAAGAAAGCAGGAGTGGCATCAGTTTTTCACAGAAAAATCCCAGCAGTTAAAAAGAACTGTAGAAAAATTATCTGATGCGGATCGTGAAATCGATGAAATGGTATTCAGGTTATATGACTTAACAAAGAATGAAGTCGAGACCGTAAAGGAATTCTATCTGCGGAAATGGGGTCATGCGGAAATGGGGTCAGAAATGGTGTCAGCCACTATTAAAACTCGAATTTAACTAAGTATTTACCCTATAAACCCATTCAACAATTCTAAATATTGTTGTTGGGTGCTTGTGGGGATGTTTTTGTGGTGAAGGGGGGGTGGAGGTTTAATTTATGGCTTTGCTTGTATTTCGTCTATGCAAGTTTTCATTTATTTCTAAAATAATGGCTTAAAATTGAAAAGTTGAAACAACAAATACCCCAGTTTACCCTTCATCGT
>Ga0210057_1009121_pt1 | contig 11565 bp, 8 predicted proteins | sample CryGeyCG2114_010_2_FD_183968 | JGI IMG/M metagenome (GOLD analysis project Ga0210057, IMG submission 183968) | Groundwater microbial communities from aquifer - Crystal Geyser CG10_big_fil_rev_8/21/14_0.10 (SPAdes) (version 2) | ecosystem: Environmental > Aquatic > Deep subsurface > Groundwater ...
TCCGCTAGGCTTGTTGTAGAGAAAATAACGATAAGTGGATGGCAGTTTTGCGACGTCAGCGTCAACATCAACAATATCTCCCGCGTTCACTTTTGTTCCGAGTTCTGCCTTTTTATCATTTATGTACACCTTTCCCTTAGAAATAAGTTTGTCCGCGCGCCTTCTTGAACATATTCCCTTTAAATAGAGGTATCTATTGATTCGTATCGGATATGTTATTTCGTTCATATTTGTGTCTCTGTTTTTGCCTGCTAGTATGTATCAATGAATAAGGCGGTTATCTTTGCGGCGATGGTGCTCATACTAACAGTTGGTGTCGTTGTTTTCACGCTCAAGGATGGGAATATCTTGCCATATACACCAGAAAATTCTTTTTTGCCTGAGATTCTAGTAGACGGTACTCCTATTAAAGTAATAGTTGCCGATACAAGCGAAGAGCACATGCGAGGCTTATCAGGGCACGGTCCGCTACCATTGAATCAAGGAATGCTTTTTGTGTTTCAATCTGAGGGCGTGCGAAAAATATGGATGAAGGAAATGAGATTTCCTCTGGATGTGATGTGGATTGATGCAAATGGTGTCATTCAACATATGGAGACCAATATCCACCCAGAAACATATCCGGAGGTATTTGGGCCTGATTATCCTGTATCTTATGTGCTTGAAGTTCCGGCTGGATTTTCGGAAGTATACAATATAGAAGTGGGGGATACGATTGAGTTTTAAACACAATGTATAGAAAAGTACTATTTACAGGAGCGTTCATTTGTTTTCTATAAGCCTTGTCCACAAGTAATCAGGTGGTTTTCCACGGTAGAATGCACACATTATCCACTAGTTCTTCACTGTGCGCATGGCAACAAAAACTTCTACAAAGAGGGTCGTATCAAAGACCCCCAAAAAAACGAAAAAAGAGGCAAACGGTGGTAAGTATCGTAAGTTTATTTCGAAAATACGCAAACGAGATGGAAGACTGGTTCCTTTTGATTTTCACAAAATTGAGAGTGCTATCGTAAAAGCAATGAATGCCACGGGGGAGGGCTCTGTCGAGGAAGCAGATCTTGTTGCGCACAAGGTTGCCGGGGATTTGGTGCGAACCGCACGAAAACATGATGGATTTGTACCGACCGTTGAGGGCATTCAGGATGAGGTGGAACGTCAATTAATTCTGTCTGACTATGTAGACACCGCAAAAGGATACATTTTATATCGCGCGAGCCGTACAAAAGCGCGAGATGAACTCGGTGAAGTGCCGGAACATGTAAGAGCGCTTGCGGAAGAGAGTGCGAAATATTTCAAAGGTAATCCACTTGGTGAATTTGTATATTTGCGCTCTTACTCTAGGTGGGTAGAACTTGAAGGACGGCGTGAGACGTGGATTGAGACGGTGGATAGATACGTTGATTTTATGCGTGAGAATCTTGGCGAGAAGCTCACTAAAAAAGAGTACGACGAAGTGAGGGAAGCTATTTTAAATCAAGAAGTAATGCCATCAATGCGAATGATGCAATTCTCTGGACCGGCCGCACGTAAGTGCAACACATGCGCGTACAACTGCACCTTCACGGCTCCGGTAAAACTTGAGGACTTTGCTGAAATTATGTACTTGTCTATGCAAGGGTGCGGCGTTGGCTTTGCTGTGGAAAGCCAAAACATTGAACAACTCCCACAAATACAAAAACAAACAGGAAAGAAAGAAAAAACTTTCGTTATTCCAGACAGTAAAGAAGGTTGGTGTGATGCACTAACTTTAGGATTGAAGACGTGGTATGCGGGTAATGATGTTGATTTTGACTATTCTCAGATTCGCCCCGCTGGTGCGCGATTGAAGATGATGGGAGGAAAGGCATCTGGCCCCGAGCCGCTTAGGAATCTCTTGGCGTTTGCGAGGGAGACAGTGCTTTCGAGACAAGGAAGGCGTTTGAGAAACATTGATGCACACGACATTATCTGCAAGGTGGGGGAATGTGTGGTTGCGGGGGGAGTTAGGCGCACCGCGATGATTTCGCTCTCTGATTTAGATGATGAACTAATGCGAGATGCAAAAAGAGGACAATTCTATATTACCGACCAGCATCGCTCTGTTGCAAATAATTCTGCAGTATATGAACAAAAACCAACAAGCGTTGAACTAATGGACGAGTGGCTTGCTCTTATGAAGAGCCAGTCGGGCGAAAGGGGGATTTTCAACAGGGGCTCGCTTGCGGAAACATTACCTGAGCGAAGAAAAACATACTTTAAGAAAGTTGGATTTATCGGTCAGGACGGAGTAGTGCGCGGTCCAATTGGAACGAATCCGTGCGCTGAGATTATCCTACAGTCAAAACAATTTTGTAATCTTTCGGAGGTTATTGCAAGACCAAAGGATACTGAAAAGGATTTGATGAGGAAAGTAAAACTCGCATCGCTTTTGGGGACGTATCAATCAACTCTGACTGACTTCAAATACATTTCAAAAGAATGGACAGATCATTGCAAGGAAGAGAGGTTGCTCGGAGTGTCAATTTCAGGTCAGTGGGATTGTGAGGCGGTGAGGGATGCAAGGGTGTTACGGAAAATGAAGGATGCGGCGATAAAAACAAACGAAAAATATGCAAAACGTTTCAAGGTAAATACCTCAAACTCAATAACGTGTGTTAAACCATCAGGAACAGTGTCGCAGACATTCAACTGTGCGTCCGGTATTCATCCACGACATTCAAAATATTACATAAGGCGCATTCGTATTTCAGCTACGGACTCACTCTTCAAGATGCTCCGTGATCAGGGTGTACCGTATTATCCTGAAGTGGGACAGACAATGGAGACTGCTAACACATTTGTACTTGAGTTTCCGGTTGAATCACCAGCCGGTTCAACATTTAAAGATGATATTACGGCGATTGAGCAACTTGAGTATTGGAAATTAATTAAGGAAAATTTTACTGAACACAATCCTTCGGCAACTATCTCTGTTGGAGATAATGAGTGGGTGGCGGTGGTTGATTGGATTTACAAGAATTGGGACATTATTGGAGGATTATCATTTCTCCCTAGGAGCAACCACGTGTATCGGTTGGCGCCATATGAGGCAATTACAAAAGAACAGTATGAAGCTCTGAAGGGAAAGTTTCCAAAGATTGACTTCTCTAAACTTATGGCCTACGAGCGCACAGATGAGACGGATCTTAAAAAGGAGCTTGCATGTGTTGGTGGCACTTGTGAGATTGTATAGAGTTGTAAATTTTTATAGCCATTGTATAATGTACCCTAGTTCTACACTGGACAGTCGCCTGGTCGCATCACATTGCATATGATGCTTGAGAGATTAAAGAGTAAAAGAGAATCTAGAGATGAAAGGTGGCATTTTGCTAAAGCAAAATGCAACGAAAACCTAATAACTCTTACTTCTCTAATATCTCTCAGAGCTCTCGAGCATCACGCGTAGCGTGATGCGACTGGGAGGAAAGTCCGGACACTCCCCAGCTCTAGTTTTGCATGGAACCGCTTTTGTTCAAAACTAGGGCTGGGAGAATGGTAGCGGGTAACGCCCGTCTGTCGTGAGGCAAGAGGTGCGAGCAGAGACGTCGAATCCGAAAGGAAGAGAATCCCTTTATGGGATAGTACCATGGCAACATGGGTGCTAAAACAAAAATGCGAAAGCTTTTTGTTCGCACGAACATTTGCTTTGCAAATGTTTTAGTGAAACGGCAAAATCCTTACCTGAGTGCAAGGCCGTGCCCAGCCGTAGTTTTGATTTGTAGCATTTTCTGTTAATCAAAACTACGGCTGGGAGTGCCGCAAGAGGCTAACGGCAACGTTGGTCCCAGATACATGACTGTTTAAACAGAATCCGGCTTATAGGTGTAGAACCGAAAAATGAAGAGAGCGTCCCAAAAGGGCGCTCTTTTCTGTAAACTTGTGTTCAGAAAAGGAGGGTATAAATGAACTACCGTGCTAGCCCAGCTGACGCGGTATCTCGTTTTTGAGAAATGCTTTTGCACAAGCGTGAAAGATATCACAGTACACCTGTATGTTAAAATCTTTCTATAATATCTGCTTTTTACTTATGGAAAATATAGCAAACAAACTTTCGATTATCAGTAAATTTCTACTGATAATTTTAATATTTGTTTTGCCAATATTTTTTATACCTACGAGCTGGTCAACAATTCCGCAAGCCAAGATGTTAATTGTATCGGTTTTTGTATTTTTAGCTTTAATTTTTTGGACCATCTCACGCCTATATAAAGGATCAATATCATTTCCTGCAAGTTTTATAATATTGTTTAGTTTATTATTACCAGCCGCATACTTTACTTCTGCGTTATTCTCTGGGCATTCAGACTCGTCTTTCATGGGCGCTGGAGTTGAAAGAGATACTGTTATCGCGATGTTTTTGTGGGTTTTTTCTTTGGTTACTGTAGCTTTACTGTTAGATTCTACAAGACTGGTCTTGAAATCATATAAATTCCTTTTGTACTCATCCGCCACGTTGGCAGTATTACAGCTCTTCTTTTTCATTGTAGGGAAGGATGTTTTTTTGTTTGGCGGTTTGTTAACGCTCCCTCCTGCCAGCTTGGTTGGCTCGTGGCATGATCTTGCAATTTTTCTCGGGCTTTCTGTGTTTTTTAGTTCGACTTATTTGATGAGCACTTTCTCGGAGAAGAGAACAAAAATAATTGCAGGATCGTCCATAGGAGTTTCACTTTTGGTCTTAGTTCTTGTAAATGCTCGTGATGTATGGATGGCCCTGGCTGTGCTGTCACTGCTGGGGTTGGCTTACTCGTATGCTACCGGGCGATTTATGAGTAAGGCAAGGGGAACAGACTTGAATGTGCCACCATTTGAAAACGCCAATGCCGATATGCCGACATGGAAGAAATCTTCTTTTTACATCTATGTATTGTTTCTTATTATTTCTGTAATTTCTATTTTTTTTGTATTTTTTGGAAGTGCAATACACGAAAGAATTCCAGATAGAATAAAAGTTGTTGAGTTCGAGGTGCGGCCATCATGGGAGGGTACTTTTGCCGTTGCCAGTGCTGTTTATCAAGATAGGGGCTTCCTCTTCGGTTCCGGGCCAAACACGTTTAGCAGGCAATGGGGTTTATATAAGCCAGCTGGTGTGAATGAAACAGCATTTTGGAATACTGATTTCTCTCAAGGAGTTGGTTTTATTCCTACATCTATAATTAATTCGGGAGTGCTCGGAGGGATTGCGTGGGTTCTGTTTTTTGGAATGCTCTTATATAGAGGGGCAAGAACTTTGTATGCGCCCCCTAGCGATGGTGACGGGAGATGGCACGGTGTGTTCCTGGGTTTGTTTGGAGGTGTCTTATATCTTTGGTTTTTCCATTTAGTGTATCCGCCGGGTGTCGGGCTATTGGCGCTCACTTTCATTCTCACTGGTATTTTTGTGGCATCACAAAGGGTCTCTGGTGCAATTGGGACTAAAACAATTTCGTTTAGACAGTCAGGAATATTGGGGATTGCTTCAATAGTGGTTTTATGTGCGACCATTTTAGTTACGTTATTTGCACTTTTTGTTTTCCTGCGTGCATTAACTTCGGATATGCTCATCAATAAAAGTGTCACGGTGTTTAATCGCTCCGGTAGTATTGTTGATGCACGAAAGGAACTTGATAGAGCGGTGGCTCTAGATGCAAGTAACACGCGAGCGCACAGAGCGGCTGTTGAGCTCGGCATTATTGAATTTCAGAGATTTGTTCAAGAAGGGGACACATCCGAGGCACGATTAAACGAATTGCGCTCTGCGCTTGAAGCAACAATTAATCACGGACTCACCGCAGTTTCGGTAAATGAGAGTGATTACCAAAACTGGCTGACGCTTGCGCGATTGTACGAACAGTTGGCGGGAGTGCAGATTGAGGGCGCGTATGAAAACGCACAGGCGGCATACGAAAGAGCGGCAACTGAAAATCCAACAAATCCAGAGCCGTTTGCACGACTTGGACAGTTGGCAATTGCACAAGGCGACATTGAAGCTGCCCGAAATAATCTCCAGCTTGCACTTTCACGAAAATCAAACTATCCAATTGCTCATTTCTTGATTTCACAAATTGAAGCAAGTGTTGGCAATATAGAAGGCGCAATTAGCGCTGCTGAAAATGCGGCGATATCAGCACCACAAGAGCCTCTAGCATGGTTCCAGGTCGGTGTACTATATCACGGCGTGGGTAACTATGAGGTTGCAATCGTCGCACTTGAGCAGGCAGTTGCGCTCAATGGTAACTACGCAAATGCACTCTACGTGCTAGGGCTTGATTATGTGCAAGTTGGACGACTGGAAGATGCAGTACGTGCTCTTAGCCGCGTTCAGGAACTTAATCCCGAAAATCAGGATATTGTTGAATTGATCAGCAATATTGAAGCAGATTTAGTCTCCGTTGTGGAAGATAGTTCTGTAGAGTAGACTTTCCGCTTATGATGCGGCAGGTTTTATACTTTTTATCAAGACGGGTCTCGGGCCTACATCAGGCCGCGTACGTTTTAGGAGGATTCGCTGTTTTATCGTCCCTTCTTGCTTTCGTAAGGGATAGGTTGCTTGCTTTTACTTTTGGTGCTGGAATAGAACTTGATATTTACTATGCTGCTTTTCGTATTCCAGACATAATATTTGTTGGTGTGGCTTCTTTGGTGTCTGCGTACGTTCTGATTCCTGTACTGACTTCAAAAGACGAAATCGGGCAGAGGAATTATATTGACACAATAGTTGTTGGTTTTTCCGCTATAATATCTACAGTATCGATAATAGCGTATTTTTTTGCCCCATATATTTTAGAAAAGGTATTTCCTGCTCTTGTTGAAATGGGGTTTCTTGATGATCTGATAATGATGACCCGAATACTTCTAATACAACCTATATTGCTTGGATTCTCAAATATATTTGCCGCGATTGTGCAGGTCAAAAGCAGGTATGTTTTATACGCAACAACCCCTCTTGTTTACAATTTTGGAATTATTTTTGGAGTGGTCGTGTTTTATCCACTGTTTGGTATCGTTGGATTGGCGTGGGGCGTTGTAATTGGGGCTCTTTTGCACGCTGGAATACAATTACCATCTATTATTTATGACGGATTTCTAAGACGGCTTCCCACTGCATACGATTTTTCAACCCTAAAAGAAACGGTTTCTATTTCTTTGCCACGTGCCATAACGCTTGCGATGAGTCAGGCAAACATATTTTTCCTCATTTCGATGGCGGGTACGTTGACAGTAGGCTCAATTGCCATATTTACACTATCTTTTAATTTACAGTCCGTGCCGCTTGCGATTATTGGTGCCAGCTATTCTGTGGCGGCATTTCCAACACTCGCGAGTATGTTTTCAAGTGGTGATAAAGAGCAGTTCATAAATCATGTAACAGTTGCATCACGTCATATAATATTTTGGTCGCTACCTGCTATAGCTCTTGCGATTGTTCTGCGAGCTCACGTTGTGAGGGCTATTTTAGGAACAGGAGCATTTGATTGGATAGATACAAGGCTAACAGCCGCTTCTTTTGCACTTTTTATTATATCTCTTACTGCGCACGCACTTATGCTTCTGATAATACGAGGCTACTATGCTGCAGGTAAGACACTCGTTCCATTTCTAGTGAGCGCATTTGTCTTGATCCTTTCTGTTACTTTAGGGTATCTGTTTTTGGGGGCGTTCGGTGTGGAAGAAGTACAACTTTTTGTTGAATCACTTCTGAGAGTCGAAGACGTGCCTGGCTCTGACATTCTAATGCTCCCACTTGCGTATTCTATTGCATCGATTGCCGGCGCCGTTCTTTTACTTTTGTTATTTGAGTGGAAATTCGGAGGTTTCTTCATTAGGGTCTCCAGGGCATTTGGAGAGAGCCTTGCCGTTGCTGGAGTTGCCGGACTAGTTGCATATACTGTTCTCTCTGTACTGGGCGGAATAAATGAAGCCACAACCTTACTTACCGTGCTTGGTCATGGATTCGCCGCTGGCCTGTCTGGTATATTTGCGGCCGTTACATTATTTTGGTTTTCAGGGAACAGAGAATTTAACGAGATTTCGAAAACCGCGAGAGACAAATATAGGGCAAAAACAATACTTTCCGGGGAGACGGAGCTATAGATATGAAGAATATAAGGAATTTTTCCATAATTGCACATATTGATCACGGCAAATCCACTCTTGCCGACAGAATGCTTGAAGTTACAGGAGCCGTAGAGAAGCGCTCTATGAGGGAACAAGTTTTGGACAGAATGGATTTGGAACGCGAACGCGGCATAACAATAAAAATGCAGCCTGTTAGAATGAATTGGAAGAGCCAAGATGAGGATTACGTGTTAAATCTAATAGACACCCCGGGACACATAGACTTTTCGTATGAAGTTTCTCGTGCCCTAAGTGCCGTTGAAGGAGTTGTTCTTCTTGTAGATAGTACGCAAGGGGTAGAAGCACAAACACTCTCAACCCTAAGTGTGGCAAAAGAACTTGGGCTTGTAATAATTCCTGTGCTATCCAAAATTGATTCTCCTCTTGCGCGCATTAGAGATGTAAAAAAAGAAGTTGCATTATTGTTGAAATGCAACGAGGGAGATATTCTAATGGCATCAGGCAAAACTGGAGAAGGTGTTACAGAACTGTTAAATACTGTAGTAAAAAAGATTCCTGCGCCAAAAGAGGGGGAAAACGGTATGCGGGGTCTAATTTTTGACTTTCAATATTCGGATCATAGAGGGATAATTATTTATACTCGTATCACCGACGGTGAAGTAAAAAAGGGAGACAAACTTTCATTTGTTGCTGCGAATGAACAGTTTACCGCATTGGAGGTTGGTATTTTTACTCCCGACGAAAAACCAAAAGAGAATCTGTTAGACGGTGAAATTGGATATATTGTAACGGGCATCAAAAAACCCGGAATTGTATCGGTGGGAGATACGGTAACAAGCGCTAGAGCACCATCTCCTGCACTTCATGGATACAAAGAACCTTCTCCTGTGATTTGGGCAAGTGTCTATCCGGAGAGTCAAGATGACCTTCCGGTTTTAAGACAATCTCTGGAGAGGTTGCGACTAACGGACTCCTCTCTTTCTTATGAAGAAGAGGCATCTGGAGTGATGGGAAGAGGATTCCGGTGCGGTTTCTTAGGGATGTTACATATGGAAATTATAACTGAGCGACTGCGAAGAGAGTTTGATCTTGAATTGGTAGTAACACTTCCGACGACAGTATATAAGATAAAATTTAAAGACGGGAAGGAAAAAACAATATATTCTCCTACTCATTTTCCAGATGATGGAACTGTTCAGTCTGTCTTGGAGCGATGGGTAGACGTAAAGATCATTACCCCAAATGAATACATCGGAGCCGTTATGAAGTTGCTTTTTGAGCATGAGGGTGTTACTGGGAAGACCGAGACCCTTCCGGATGGGAGAGTTGAGATGTATGCATCAATGCCACTTCGTGAAATGATGCGGAATTTTTTTGATAAGTTGAAAAACATATCATCAGGATTCGCTTCTCTTTCATATGAATTAAGCGATTTCAAGGAGGCGGACGTAGTACGCCTGGATGTATTAGTGGCTGAAGAGCCGGTTTATGCTTTTTCTAGAATTATTTCAAGAAGGAGAATACGAGAAGAAGGAAAAGATATTGTTGAGAAACTAAAAGATCTGTTGCCTAAACAACAGTTTGTATTGAAAATTCAGGCTAGGACGGAAGGAAACATTGTGGCAGCCGAAAGATTAAGTGCTATGAGGAAAGATGTTACAGGCCATCTGTATGGGGGAGACGTAACGAGAAAAAGAAAGCTATTGGAAAAACAAAAGAAAGGTAAGAAAAAGGCGCTTGAGAGAGGAATTGGAAGCGTAAATATTCCTCACGATGTTTTTGTAAAGATAATGAGGGATTCTTAAGTTGCTATGTTCCCGGAATTAATCCTGGAGAGAACAATAGAACCATAGAAATAATGATGATTATAGCAAGTACGGTCCATATGTACTTCATCGCTTTTTTTGTCTTTTTGTTAAATAGAAAACTCATGTTAGAAGTTTTTATGAACGTAGTGAATTAAAAATTCTTACATCCTGTGAAATGAAATCGCTTTGCGATTTCCATTCTGCAAGGCAGAATGATTTCACTGGGATGATGGTAGAATATCATAACGAGTGTGGTTGTACTAATTTCACCCCAATGAAATGGTGGCAAAGCCGCGTCTTGCCTTCGGCAAGAATTTCATAGGGTTTATGCAAAGCATATCGTGTCATCGCTCGGATATCATGAAAACACGTTTTCGCGATATTCCTCGCTTGACACGATAAGAACCTGTAAACTTGCTATGCTCGCTAAGAATTTCTAATATGCGTGGTTTTAGACAACAAAAGCAAAATATGCTGAAAGTGTTAGCTCTGCGTATTTTTACAATAATATTACTTATTTTACTTTTTGCGCTGGTTAAGGGAGGATGGAACATTTATCAAAAGCAGAGAGAGGCATACCTAAACAAGATTAATACAGAAGCAAAATTAGAGGAACTAAGTAATAGAAAACGGCAACTGCAGGCTGAAGTATTACATCTAAAATCAAGCCGCGGTATAGAAGAAGAAATTAGACAGCAATTTGAAGTGGCGCGAGAAGGAGAGGGGCTCATAATCATTGTCGATAGACCAACTGCCGAAGGAGGTGACACCGGGTCAACAAAAAATGAATGGTGGCGACCAGTTTGGCCTTGGTAGACTGGTGCGAAATACGAGAATCGAACTCGTGATCCTAGCTTGGGAAGCTAGCGTTATACCACTTAACTAATTTCGCGTTGGTTTTGTATGGGAAAGTACTACATCAGGATTCCGCGTGTTTATGATATACTTTCCAAACATTACTCATTAAATATATCTAATATGGAAGCAAAAGAAGTCACCATTTACAGTACACCAACTTGTCATTTTTGCCAGGCTGCCAAAGCCTTCTTTAAGGAAAACAATATTGAATATACAGACTATAATGTTGCAGAAGATGCCGACAAACGAAATGAGATGGTGGAAAAAAGTGGTCAGATGGGAGTGCCGGTTATTGTTATTGGAGAGCAGATAATTGTGGGCTTTGATGAAGACAAGGTTAAAGAGATACTTGGGATGTAAACAAAAGTGTTTTTTTAATTTCAAATGTCCCGCGAAAGCGGGACTTTTGTGATAAAGTACAGATTGTCTGCTTGCTCGTAATATAGAAGGCAGGCTCATGTAGTTGAATGTTCTTTGCAGAGGTCTCCCTGTAGTTCAATGGATAGAACAGGCCCGTCCTAAGGGCTAGATGTGGGTTCGATTCCTGCCGGGGAGACCTCTGTAAAGAAATACATAAAGGAAATTGAAATACTCTTCCAGAGCATTTCAATCCCGCGGGGTAGTTGGGTACGATTTTTACCCACACACTTGTGTACAAGTGTTTTGGGCGCTCCGAGGGCACCACGTAGGAAAAGTCAAAGAGTTTTGGTTCGCCTCGCTTCGCTCGGCGACCAATTTGTATTCGATTTTGGGGGAAGAAAATTTTTTAATCCAAAGAGCTAGGAGAGAAGAAACACCAAAAATGGTGTTTTCTTGTTGCTCT
>Ga0210057_1009122_pt1 | contig 11563 bp, 10 predicted proteins | sample CryGeyCG2114_010_2_FD_183968 | JGI IMG/M metagenome (GOLD analysis project Ga0210057, IMG submission 183968) | Groundwater microbial communities from aquifer - Crystal Geyser CG10_big_fil_rev_8/21/14_0.10 (SPAdes) (version 2) | ecosystem: Environmental > Aquatic > Deep subsurface > Groundwater ...
AGAAGATATATTCCTAAGGGTAGTGATATATCTAAAATTAGTGACAGATTTCTTCAAAGAATTATTGAAAAGATAAACAAAAAGCCAAGGAAGATTCTTGGTTACAAATCTGCTCTTGAAGTCGCAACGGCAGGTGGTGTATTATTAAAAGATAAATAGTAGGGTGTCCTAATTGAGGGGTGAATTTAGCCTATAAACCAAAAAGCCCCGCACATTCGAGGCTTTTTGTTTTTTCTGTTTCTATCTATCTAAAATATCCCTTCAAATCAAAAATTATTTTTATACCAAATTTATCAATTAAGCCTTTATTTTTAATAAAAATTATCTTAAAATTTTTGCTTTCTTAAACCCTTCTACTAAAACTGTTTCTATCTCTTTAAATAAAAGCTTTTCCGCTCCTTTTTTAAAAAAAACAACAACTGCTATTTTTTTTTTAAAAAAGGGTAATTGCTTATGAACGATACTCCTTGCCCTTCTTTTAATTTTATTTCTTGCAACAGCCCTCTTTGCCACCTTCTTAGAAACAACAAAACTAAAAAAGGGACCGCCTTCCTCAACAAAAAGAGTTTTTAAAAAGAAGGTGCCAAAATGGAAACTTCTTCCTTTTGCAAACACCTCCTTAAACATCGCCGTATTTACTCTGCTCTTTTTTTTTAACATAGTACTGTCTTATTAACCAAAAGCTAATAAGAAACCCAATCTAAGACAATATCATTTTCGTCTCTTAGGGTTATAAGCTCTCTTCTACTTTTCCACAATTCTTCATCTCTCCCTAAATATATTCTCCACTCATTTTGGTAAAAATCACTATTATTTTTATGAAGGGCAACACAGCTATCATAATTAATCTCATCTTGAATATACAATTTACATTCATAAGATAAATTGACGGGAATCGGATCATCGTGGATCCTGCATTTTGGGAGTCCCTTAACATAATAAAAGCAATCATCATCATTATCAAAAAACCTTGGAAGAACCTCATCCTTAGGATACGGGCAAACTTCTGGTAATCTTGGAATAAAATCTTGAAACTGTTCAAAATAACCAGTACATTTATTCAAACGGAAACTATTCCCTAATGGACCATCCCCAGTAACAACAAATATATTGCTTCCCGGCTGAGCAAAAATTACTTGCTTGTTACTAACTTGCCCAGCATGTGGTAAATAAATCCCGGTCCCAAGTTTTATTCTAAGCCCTTCTTTCCCTTCAATAGTCCACCCGCTAATGTTAATAGGCTCTTTATTCTCAGAGGTTACTCTAATTTCTAAATATTCTTTATCAGGATCTGTCTGGCTTTTTGTAGCAGAACTAACAACTAATTTTGCCTTTGGCAAACCAATGACCAACTGAGATTGCCCCTCAAGGATAACGCTCTCTTCAGATGCCTCGTTTGTACTTCCTGGCGTAACGCCAATTCCATCAGTTTTTGTCGTTCCTGAATATCTGGAGCCGCTACTGTCCCCCGTAACTCTATCAGTATCTGTTTGTAATGCTTCTGAATGTTGATCTTCTGGTTTATAAAGTCTAGATTCATTTAAAGTAGTGGACCGACCAGGACCCCCAGTATAAAACCACAAAGCACCCACCAGCAAAAACATGCCAGCAAAAATAAATATGTCCTTTTTTACATCTTCATTCATTCACTCTATTATAACCTAATTTAAGAGCAAGAAAAGGGGATGTAGATATAATCGAAAATGAAGACTTGCCAAAATCAATAAAATAGTATATTATGCCTAGCATGCTGAAAATAAAGAAAAAACAAGCCGTGGTTAAAGAACACGGCAGACACGATAAAGATACTGGCTCTACAGAAGTCCAGATTGCTCTTTTGTCTGAAAAAATAGATTCTTTGGCAGATCATTTGAAAAAAAATAAGAAAGATAACCACTCGAGAAAAGGCCTACTTCAAATGGTTGCTGATAGAAGAAAATTAGTAAAATATCTTCAAAGCAAAGATGAAAAGGCATATAAGTCACTAGCTAAAAAACTCGGGCTTAAAGTTAAATCATAAAAATATAAGATAAATGAGAACCCGTCCTGTCTTTGACAGTACGGGTTTTCAATTTAAGAATAATCGCATATAATTAGAGTATGGTAGATATTAAAAAAGTACAAAGAAAAAAACCCTTACCAAAAGAAAAGCCGAAACAAATTAATCAGGCTCAGCACCCAGACGTAAACATTTCAAGTGAAGAATATTCTAAAATATATAAAAACCAGCGTGTAGCTGTTTTTATTGATGTTCAGAATCTTTACCACTCAGCAAAAGCTCTCTATAAAAAGAAAGTTAATTTTAAAAGTCTACTAGACGAAGCTATTGGACAAAGACAACTAATTCGTTCATTTGCCTATGTTGTTAGGACAAAAACAGGTGAGGAAAAACCCTTTTTTGATGCTCTTGAAAAAACGGGGATTGAAATGCGGGTTAAAGACCTCCAAGAATATTATGGCGGGATGAAAAAAGCAGATTGGGATGTAGGCATAGCCGTTGATGCCATTAAAACCGAGAATGTTGATGTTACTGTCATCGCTAGTGGTGATGGAGATTATATTCCTCTTGTTGAATACTTAAAGAACCACGGTAAAAGAGTAGAAGTAATGGCCTTTGGAAAATCAACATCATCAAAATTAAGAGAGGTAGCAGATCATTTTATTGATCTTAATGAAAATCAAGGGAAATTTCTATTAAGACAATAATTCAAATAATCAAACAAAAAAAATTGTATCTTTTTTTATTTTTATAAATTAATTCAAGAAAAAATATATGAAAAACGAAAAAACACTGGTTGTAATAAAACCAGACGGAGTGCAAAGATCTTTAATAGGAGAAATTATAAAGCGATACGAAAGAGCTGGTCTTAAGTTGGTAGGCGTAAAAATGATAACACCAAACCCTGAATTTATTGAAAAACACTATACTGTCGACCCAGAGTGGAGAAAAGTTACAGGAGAAAAAACCATAGAATCTTACAAAAAAAAGGGAGTACAACCACCGTCAGAAGACCCACTAGAAATAACAGGGGTTATCCTTAAAAATTTAAAAAAATATCTGTCTAGCGGTCCTGTTATAGCAATGGTTTGGCAGGGTGTTCATGCAGTTAAAATCGCCCGCAAAATTACAGGGGGAACAGAACCCCTTACATCAGACGTTGGAACAATCAGAGGAGATTTTGTTTTAGATTCATATCAACTCTCAGACACAGACGGGAGAGCTGTAAGGAATCTTATTCACACTTCTGGCTCAACAGAAGATGCAGAAAAAGAAATTGATTTGTGGTTTGATAAAAATGAAGTTATTAGCTACAGACTCATTCAGGAACAAATGCTTTACGATATAAACTTGGATGGAATCTTAGAATAAAAACAAAATTTGATTTTTAAATTCTTTGGGATATAATAAAGATAGTTGTTGGAGAGAAAACCTTAGATGTTTTTTTAGGGGCAATCTAATATTTAGCAATACCGTGGTACTGCTGTGAGGATGCCCACTTAGCTTCTAGCTAAGGAGACTTCAGCAACAAAACAAAACCCGTCGATTTATCGACGAGTTTTGTTTTTGTGCTAAAATAAATAACAACTTTAATATGCCCCACCAAATACACCAAACAAAAGGAATTATACTGAAAGGGAGTAATATTGGTGAATCCGATAAGCTTTTAACTGTGTTTACAGAAAAGTTTGGTAAAATACACGCAAAAGCCCAAGGAGCTAGATATTTAAAATCGAAGTTACGCTATAATTTGGAAAACTTCTCCTATTCTAACCTCAGTTTAATTCTTAATCGAGGATACTGGCGAATCACTGGAGCCGAGGAAATACAAAACAGAAAACAAATTATTTCTGAAGTCGAAAAACAAAAAACACTATCTCGGGTATCTATTTTACTAAACAAAATGATTCAAGGAGAAGAAACGGACTTCATTTTATGGCAGATAGTAGAATCTTTTTTCAATACATTAAGCAAAGAAAATAGACCCCCTATCGACCAATTAAAAAAATTAGAGACCTCCACTGTCGCCAAGATCTTAATTCACCTTGGATATCTAAACGAAGAAGAATGTAAAACAGAAAAATGCACGATAACTGCTATCAACACAGCGATTAAAGAAAGTATGTTATAATTTTAAGTAAATTAAGGGGTCCGAAAAATATCGGGACAACTATAATTTAATAACCCACACAAACAACACATTATATGCGGGACATAACACTATGAACAACAACGAACTAGATAAACTCAAAAAAAGACTCTACACAAAAGGCGAATCCTTCGAAAAACGTTCTAGGCGTGATACTTTTTATGGGACAAGAGAGAAAAAACCTAATGACTATTGGGAAAAACCAAAAAAGAAAAAATTTGGGTATCTTCGAACGATCCTCATTCTCTCCTTTAGTTTCATTATTTTTGCCACACTAGCTTTTATAAATTTTTGGTATTCTGGAGAAAATGTCGTATCTCAAAAGAATATTAATATAGACATCAAAGCCCCGACAACCATTTCTGGGGGAGAAATATTTTCTTTTGACGTTTTTATTGAAAACAGAAATAATGCAAATTTAGAAATAGCAGACCTTGTAATATATTATCCAGAGGGTGCATTTTCTATTGACGGAAAAGAGCTAATAAGAAAAAGGTATCCATTAGGTTTAGTGAACTCAGGGACATCGGTCAAACAAAGTATCGATATGGTTTTGTTTGGACAAGAAGAAGAAACAAAAACAGTAAAAGCCTCTCTTGAATATCGCTTGTCAAATTCAAATGCGATCTTTGTTTCAGATTCAACCCACTCCATTCAAATAACAAAACAACCAATAGATGTATTAGTATCTCTTCCGGAGGAAGCTAACAACGGACAAGACATCAATATGGAAATAGAGATATCGTCAAACGCAGATACTATAACAAAAAATCTCGTTTTGAAGCTTGCCTATCCTACTGGGTTCCAATTCACTAGTGCCAGCCCAAGCCCTAACACAGGAAACAATATATGGAAAATTGGTGATATGGAATCTTTTCAAGAAAGAAAAATAGCTATACAGGGAATTATTGAAGGGCAAGATACTGAAGGCAAGGCATTCCAAGCCCAAGTAGGAACCATTAACGAAGAAGGTTCTTTTATCCCTTATGGTTCATCTATTGGGTCTCTAACAGTTAAGAGAACTTCTGTAAATCTAGCTCTATTTATAAACGGAGAAGATTCCAGCGACAATATTGCGAACAAAGGAGACTCTATGAGAGGAGAACTCGTATGGAAAAACAACCTCCCCACCATAATAAAAAATGCTTCTATCGAAGTAAAATTCAAAGGAGATGCCGTGGGAGCAGAATCAATCTCTGCAACACAAGGTTCCTATAGGGTAATTGATAAAACACTTATTTGGAATTCATCTAAAATTCCCGCCCTAGCATCAATACAACCAGGGCAAACGGGTAGAGTATTTTTTAGTTTCTCTATAAGCGACCCCTTACCAGCAGGAAAAAACCTTTTAATATCAATTGAAGGGCAAGTTAGGGGGGATCAAATTCAAAACAATATCATTAAAAATATTAAAGTTGGTTCCAACTTACAATTAACGACAAGATCTCTACATTATACTGGACAGTTTTCAAACACAGGCCCAATGCCTCCTCAGATTAATAACGAAACAACCTACACAATAATTTGGTCACTTACAAATGAAGCAAATACTTTTTCTGATGTAAAAGTTATAAGCACACTTCCTGCGTACGTAAGGTGGATTGGAAATGTATCACCGACAGATGAAAATATTAACTTTAATATGGAAACAGGAGAAATCGTTTGGGAAGTAAATAATGTATCTCCGGGAACTGGAACAATTTCATCTGCGAAAGAAGTTGCTTTCCAAATAGGTTTCTCTCCAAACCTAGGACACATCGGACAAATGCCAGAACTAATGACACAAGCAAACCTAGAAGGGAGAGATAATTTTACGGGCACGAGGATTAATAAACAAAAACCTCCACTTACGACAAGTCTTTCAAGCGACCCTCAATTTGTATACATAGAAGGAATTGTTGTCTCTGAGTCAACAGAAGAATAATCTCCCGCTTCTTTACCTTAACGCCTAATTCGGGTAATATTAAGGACATGAATAAAGAAAATGACAATAATCTGATGGAAAAAATAGTATCTCTCTCCAAGAGAAGAGGGTTTGTTTTTCAGGGGTCTGAGATTTACGGAGGTCTTTCTGGTACTTATAGTGCTGGCCCCTATGGAGTTGAATTAAAAAAAAATATTAAAGATTTGTGGTGGAAAAAATTTGTGCAATCAAGAGAAGATATCGTTGGAATAGACGGTCCTATTCTTTTACACCCGAAATTATGGGAGGTTTCCGGACACACCACTGGCTTCAATGATTCAATGGTAGACTGTAAAGAATGCAAAAAAAGATTTAGAGCAGACCATCTTGTAGAAGACGCTACTGGCAAAGACCTAGAGGGAAACAATGAAGAGATGACAAGGATTTTGCAAGAAGAGAAAATTAAATGCCCTAATTGTAAAAAATCAAATTGGACAGAAGCCAGAAACTTCAACATGATGTTCAAAACAGAGATGGCAAACATTGAAGGAGACTTGTATTTGAGACCAGAAACAGCAGGAGCTATATTTATTGAGTTCAAAAACATAGTAGACTCAATGCATCTGAAAATCCCCTTCGGAGTTGCCCAAACAGGTAAAGCCTTTAGAAACGAAATTGTTGCCGGAAATTTTATATTTAGACTCAGAGAATTTGAACAAATGGAAATTGAATATTTTATAGATCCAGACGCAAAATGGGAGTCTTTGTTTGAAAAATGGCTTGAATTGCAAGAAGAATTTGCAATGGAAATTGGAGCAAAAAAAGAAGATTTACGCAGATATGAACACCCAAAAGCAAAACTTTCCCATTATTCCAAAAAAACGGTAGATGTTGAATATAAATTCCCTTTCGGAGGATTCAAAGAGCTTTTCGGGCTAGCACACAGAGGAGATTTTGATTTATCTTCTCACTCAAAAGCTTCAAACGAAAAACTGGAGTGCTATGACCAAGACACAAATAAAAAGTACACACCCCATGTTTTAGAACCAACATTTGGACTTGAGAGATGCTTGCTCGTTTCTCTTATTTCCGCTTATTGCGAAGAAGAAGTGAATGGCGAAACAAGAGTGGTTATGAGATTTCCCAAAAAATTGGCGCCAGTTAAGGTCGCGATTCTCCCTCTTTCTAAAAAAGAAGATTTGTCAAAACAGACAAGAGAACTTTTTGACTCGCTAAAAGAAGAATTTGCCTGTGAATATGACGAAACTCAATCAATCGGCAAACGCTATCGCCGACAAGACGAAATTGGCACGCCATATTGTGTCACTTTTGATTTTGAAAGTCTTGAAGATAAATCAGTGACAGTAAGAGATAGAGATACGATGAAACAAGAAAGAATCAAAATCAGCGAACTAACAAACTACTTAAAGAAAAATTTAGGTTGAGAAAACAAGTTACTTGAGAGTAAAGAAATAAAAACAAATAACTTCCCTAAAAAAATTTATTTACAACATAAAAAACGACTAATTCGCCGTATGACGAGTTAGTCGTTTTTTATGTGTTTTTCTTCATTTGGCTTTCAAAAAGCTAAGTGCGAATAAGAAAAACCTTTTTATTTTTGATGTATAGGGCAAAAATGTGTTCCTCTTCCTCCTGCTTTTATTTTTTCAATCACTCCCCCATCATTTTTTTGGCACTTTGTTCCAGTCATCTGATAGGCTTTGTGATGATTTTGATAGCCACCCATTTTTCCGAAAGCATCTCTGTAATCAACATTTGAATCGCCCCTTAATCTCACTGATTTTTTCAATATGGTTTTAATCGCATCATAAATTTTCCTCCACTCATCTTCTTTTATTTTTCCAATCGGTCGCAACGGATGAATCCCCGCCGCCCACAAAATCTCATCGGCATAAATATTGCCAATGCCCACGACTAAGTTTTGAGCCATTAAAATTTGTTTGATTTTACTGGTTTTTGTTGGTTTTTTAAAAATCTCAGTAAACTTTTTAAAAGTAAAAGCTTTTTCCAAAGGCTCTGCACCAAGTTCATTTATTCCACCCACTTCCAAAACCTTCTTCCTCTCCCCCGCCATAATCTTCGCAAACTTTCGCATATCGCTTAAAACAAGTTGCTTGCCATCAGACAAACTAAAAACATGTCTAATAAAACCATTTTTTGGGTCATCTCTTAACGCACCTTTATCAATAGCAACCCATTTCACGCCATTGCTGTCATTCTTAACCTTTTGACTCTTTGATTGTATTTTTAGGTTTTGCTTGTCCACGATAGCTTCAACAAAGGCTGTAATTTTAGATTTTGGATTTATTTGTACTTTAGAATTTTGAATTTGAAATTTTCCATATAACAAATGACCCGTCATCTTCTGGTGTATCAACAAAAGCCTGTTATGAGATAAATTGATCAAAACATTCTTTCCCCTTCTCTCAACGCTTAAAACTCTTTCTCCAACAATTTCTTTCTCAAAATTTTTAAATTTTTTTGGATATTTAATCGCTCTTTCGTGTTCACTCCAAACACTTGTGATTTTTAACCCAGGCAACACCTTGTTTAAATCAGACACAATTGTTTGAACCTCAGGTAATTCAGGCATAATGTTTAAATTATACCACACATCAGAACCATGTCGGAACTGTCGGAACCTTAGGTTCCGACAGTTGTTACACTTGAAATAAAAAATTTTATATTGTAGTATTGATTGTGAAAGGAGAAAAAATGGAAAATTTGTTTTTTTTTGCGGTCCTGGCGATCGCCGGGACCGCCGGCTTCTTTTCTGGAAGGAAAAGGGCCGAAAAAAAAATCGCCAAAGCAAAAGCTTTGGCGATTTATTATTTTCCGACATTAAAATTTTTGGTATAATATAACCAACAATAATATCCATTATGCAAAATCTTAAACAACTTCATCAAGAATTTCTTGAACATATAGAAATAGAAAAAGGCAGAAGTCTCAAAACTGTTGAAAATTACGACAGGTATCTTCGGACGTTTTTTGATTTTGTAACAAACGAAGTTGGACAAACAAAAGCCAGCGACCCTAAGATAATTACTGACGACATTGTTCGCAAATATCGCTTATATTTAAACAGAAAAAATCTTAAAAAGAAAACTCAAAACTATCACCTTATCGCATTAAGAATGTTTTTAAAATATCTTGTTCGTAAAGAAATTACTTCCCTGCCCCCAGACAGAATTGATCTCGCAAAAGTACCCGAAAGACAGCTTGAATTAATAACAGAAGAGGAAACAGAAAGACTTTTGGATTCTCCCAATGTAAAAGACGGAAATCTTCAAGGATTGAGAGATAAAGCTATTTTGGAACTGCTTTTCTCTACAGGGCTTCGTGTCTCGGAATTATGCTCGCTAAATTGCGACCATATAAGGGAAGCAAAAAGCGGAGAATTCTCCGTGAGAGGAAAAGGAGACAAAATCAGAGTTGTTTTTTTATCCGATTCCGCAACACAAGCAATAAAAAACTATTTAGACAAAAGAGGAGATATGAACGAAGCTCTGTTCACTCGCATTCCAAAATCTGGGAAAGTTTCAAATAAAACAGAATCGCGTCTCACTTCCCGCTCCATTGAAAGAATAATCAAACACTACGCAATCAAATCTGGCATATCAAAAAAAGTTACACCACACACACTAAGGCACTCTTTCGCCACAGACCTCCTCTCCAACGGCGCCGACCTCCGTTCCGTCCAATCAATGCTCGGCCACGCGAACATCACCACGACTCAAATTTATACACATATTACAGATAAACATTTAAGAGACATACACAAAGCTTTTCACGGGAAAGGAAGAAAAAAATATAAAAAGTCTTAAATTCCGTTCTGAATTAAGACATTGTTCAGGTATTATTGGGATAGTGGAAAATACAACTTTTTGTCAATTTTCAAATCGCGACTACTACATCACCATCGGATTGCAAATTTCTGGAGGATTTTCCATTTCCATTGTGAAAATCGGGCAAAACAAGCTATCGGGAGTACTAGTCGCATTGTTATTGATGAAAGTCAAATGAGTCGCTCTCATAATTCCATATCCAGGATAGAATACAGGCTCCCAGTTTTCTGGATCTCGTTCTAGCGGAGTATTCCAGTCTGGATAAAAAACAGTATTTGTTCCCACTCCTAAATTATTATTTAGAAAAGTCAAATTCGCGATGTCAATCGGAGCGTCATTGTAATTCAATGCTGTCGCAGAATACAAGATTTTCGTGTTTGAAATGGTTGAAGTCGCACTGTGTCCGTTAAATAAAATGCCAATCCAATCACTGATTGCTGGCGCAGTTGACGAGGCAAAATTATTCAACGGAACGCCGTGTTCTTTATCGTTAAAAGAAGTAAAAACAACAGGGGCGGTTTCTGTTCCGTTCGCATTTAGCGCACCATTTACAATCAATCCCGCGCTGGGAGCAAATTTAATTTCAACACCTTCCCCGATATTTAAAGTTTTTCCGTCAGAAATTGTAATTGTTTGAGAAACAAAATACGGGCTGTTTTCTTTGGTTAAAGTTTTGTCGGAATTTAAAACGCTTCCTTCAATAATATGATAAGCAACGCTATTGCGAGATTTCGGCGCGCCGTTTACATAATTGCCGTTAGCGTCCAAACCATTTTTAATAAAACCGTCGTTGGTTCCCCAGTTTAAAGAATCGCTTCCGGAAGATTTGACATCAATTCTTTCCATTGAAAAACGTCCATCGGACTTTCCTCCCGCCCATGTTCCTATCGGCGTAATGTCTATTGTTGTGGAGGAGTAAAGCAATGACAATGTCTCGCCATTATTATTCAGCGCGCCAGTATAAATTAAGTTTTCGTTAATATCAGAAATCGTTGAGCTCGCAGTTCTTTCAAGCAGATAGTAATCATGAGCAGAAATTATTCCAGAAAGTGTTTTGTCGGGAGAGCCATCGGATGAAACAATTTTCCAGTTTTCAAAATTAACATCGTAATTTGTATTATTGTAAAGTTCTATCCACTCATCGCTTGGATTAGCATCAGCCCCCGCCCACGCGATTTCGTTAATCACAATCGGCATCGCAGAAAACCCAATGGTTCGCGTAGAAGTGGCAGAAATGTTCCCGGACAAATCAACGGCGGAAATTTCAAAATTGGATGGAGTGTCTGATTGCAGACTTGCTAAAGTTGATGTGGCAGTAGTCGTGGAAAACTCGCCGTTTCTGTTAATGTTGAAATAATTAAAATCGCTTGATGATGAAGACCAAGAAATGTTGGCGGTTGTGGTCGCAAGCAAACACTCGTTTGCGATGTTAGACAAATTCAAACAATCAGAAATTGAAAGAGATAAATCGGGCGGGATTAAATCTGTTTGAAAGGGGTTTTGATAAAACAAAATAACATTGGTTAAGCTGGAAATTTCGCCGAGATAATTTTCCGCGAAAAATTGAATTGTGGTCGTTCCTTCGTTAAAAGAAAGCGGGAAAGTCCACTCGCCTATGTTTGACGCTGTGGTTGTGGCTGTTG
>Ga0210057_1009123_pt1 | contig 11563 bp, 12 predicted proteins | sample CryGeyCG2114_010_2_FD_183968 | JGI IMG/M metagenome (GOLD analysis project Ga0210057, IMG submission 183968) | Groundwater microbial communities from aquifer - Crystal Geyser CG10_big_fil_rev_8/21/14_0.10 (SPAdes) (version 2) | ecosystem: Environmental > Aquatic > Deep subsurface > Groundwater ...
GTTCGGGGTCTTTCCAAAAATAACCCTGCTCCATGGCTTGTTCCTTGGTTAAGGGAAAATATTCTTGGGCAATGGTTTCATTGTAGCAAAAAGGGCTTAACTCGGCTGGGAAAAACTCGCCATACTTGTAAGCCCTGCCCTTCTTGTCTATGTAGGGCAAAGAGTTCATCTGTTCTATGATGCGAGGCGCAAGAGCCTCATATTCTTCCTTGGAATATTGTTTGTTAAAAATGCAGTATTGCTTGCCCCTTAAACCAACACACCCAAAGAGATTATGAGAATTATGGCACTGGAAACAATATTGCGAATCACTCACGGTTTTGTAGCAATCCCAGCAAAAACTAAGTCGCGCGATATCTCGGCCGCACATACTGGATTCGTAAATTCTATCAGCGTTTGAGCCCCAGTCAGTATAGTCATAGCAATCGCTGGCTGGCGGTATAACAATTTGACAAAACCTTAAATCATGACAGCCGCTTACATCGTAAGAATTAATAACATTTTTTGAATCAGCAATATATTCGCCACTGACATTAGTATTATTAGTCCCCTCCCTAAATTTCACCGGAAACTTTAACCAAAAATTTCTGGCTTGTTCAATTATTTTTTGCAAGCCGTTATAAGAGCTAAAATCAAATTTTTTAATCTCTGCTTGATAATCTTCTTTACTATAGGGCTTGTTAAAAATGTGATATTTTTTATTGCGCAGATTCATACAGCCAAAGCAATTATTACAGCCAGTTAGATTTTTGGAAAAATAAATATCCAAGCAGTTATCGCAGTAAGACGAGAAAAAAATTCGCGAGCCATCCCAAATCATAAAAGAGTCGTAGCACAGCTCTATGTTATTGGCATAAAAAATGTCCAACACATCCTTGGACTTATGAAGCATACAGCTATAAAGAACATTGCCGCAATTGTCAGCGTCAAATACTAAATAGCAATTTTTTAAATAGCCAGCGTTATTGCAATACTCGCTGTTAATCGGGCTAACAAAAGAGCGGCTGGCCAAGGGCACTTGCTTTAATAATGATAAAAACTGAGAAAAAAATGTCTTATTAAAATCGTAATTCTTGCCATAATCCATAGCGTCCCAATCATCTGACCACCAAAGCTGATGGTCGTAAATCTTTAAATCTTTATCATCAGAAAAACCAGAAAAAATTATCTCGCCTGTTTTACTGTCTTTTCTTTTATATAAAATCCGTTCATTGAAAAACGCCATTCGTCTTTTGGCTCGGCACTCCGGGCAAAAAGTTGGCGGCGGTACTTTTATCTTCTCGTAAAAATCAAAATCCTCGGGCTTTATCGCAAAATCGGCCTTACAATTCTGACACTGACGAATTTCTTGATTAATTTGGTTCATATAGTTCATATTTTAATTATTCTTTCTATTACTTTTCACTTCTGCGCTCAAGAGCGCGAAAGTGAAAAGTATAGGCGAATAGGCGAATATTTGAATTCGGATTATAAGCATTTTAAGTAAACCAGGCCTTTTTATACAATTCCATTGTTTGCTCGCGGGTGAGTAATTTAGCCAAGGCGGCTTTGGCGTTTTGGCCAAGAAGCTCTCTCAATACCCTATCGCTAAAAACTCTTTGCATATTTACCAAAAACTTTTGTTCATCGCGGGGCGATGAGCAAAGCGCATCGTTCTTGGGTTGAAAAATCTCGCCGCAAACCCCCACTTCGGTCATAACAATAGGCAAGCCAAAATAAGCCGCTTCCAAAGGAGCTAAGCCCCAACCCTCAAAATCCGAAGCCAGCAAGAAACAATCGGCTATCCGATACTCTGAACAGAGCGCCTCTTTGTTTAACCAACCCAAAAATTCCACTTTATCTTGAATTTTCAATTTCCGGGCCAAACCCTCTAATTTTTCGCGCTCCCTCCCTTCCCCAATAATTCGCAAGACCGCTCCCCTGCCATTTTGCCTTAATTTAGAAAAAACTCGCAAAACCATGGGCAGATTTTTTTCTTTACTTAACCGCGCTACTATCAAAAAAACAAATGGCTCTAACGAATAAGTGTCCGGCTTTTTCACTGAAGACATCAGCTCTAACGAAGAAAAATCCGCGTAGATAGGAACCACAATAATCTTTTCAGCTGAAATTTCAAATTTATCAATCAGCGACTTTTTAATGCGCTGACTCACCGCCCGAATACTATCGGCTTTTTTCAAAAGCCAAACTGCCTCGTAGTAACGAAAAAAATTGAGCCATTTTTGCCTCTGCCAAAATTTTTGACTAAAAAAATCGCCGTGAACTTGGATATTAAATTTTATGGAGCAATTTTTTCGTAAATACCAAGCCGCCAAAGCGCTCTCAAAAGGATCTTGGCTGGAAACCGCGCCGATTTTTTCTTGTTTAATTAGCTTTTTAGCCAAGAAATAACCTTTGCATAAAGCTGTTAATCGGAAACAACCGCCACTTGAGTAAATAAAAACATTGCCAGTTTGCCGTGGCTGTATTTTTTTAGCTGAAAAAATGACAATGTAAATCTGCTCGGCTAAATAGCCATAGCCAGCCAATCTTTTCTGGCTGTCAGAATTAGCTTGTAAAATTTTTTCATCCCCGCCTAAAAGTAAAATCTTCATATTATGAAACAGCTGCAAAACTATTTTGTTATTTTAGCACAAAAAACAGGCCTTGTCCCGCCCCGAGGCGCCGCCAGGCCTGTTTTATTGATCTATAAACTAAGCCACAAACACCGCGGCCGACAAAACCGTAGTCCAAAGGCCGTTTTTATCGCCTTCGGCTGATTGGCAAATGTTGGTGGTTTTGAAAATTTTGCCGCTGGCTTGATAAACTTTCTTGCGAGCGTCCCAAGCAATGTTAGGATTAAATTTAATACCCAAAGTAGTGGCTAACATGGTGGCGGCTAAATCCTCGGCATAATCGCCAGCTTTTTTAGCTGTCTCGCCGAAAGAATGATGCTCAGACAAATAGCCATAGCCATTGTGGTCTTTGGGCAAGACCAAACCAATAGCCGCTGAAATCAAACGGCTGGGCTCGTTGGTATCAATACGAGCCATCACCGTAAAAGTAATTTGGCCGGGCTTGAGCATTTTGCGGCCATGGCTGACCTGCAAAATATGGCAATTGGGCGGAAAAATGCTGGAAACATTGACTAAATTACACCTTTGAATACCGGCCTGGCGCAAAGCCATTTCAAAAGAAGCCAGACGATCTTTATGAACGCCAGCTCCTTTAGTGAAAAACATTTTTTCAGGCACAAAATTTAACATATTTTAATCAAGTTTACCGGGGTCCGTCCCTGGTTGATTGTTTTTTTAACGCACTTTAGCGCCCAGTGGCACTTCTTTATTAGGTGATAAAAGCACTGGCTCATTATCACCAACGGCTAAAAGCATGCCTTGGCTTTCCAAACCCTTAAAAACTTTTGGCTCTAAATTAACCACCACCACAATTTGTTTGCCAACCATTTCTTCGGGCTGATAAAATTGGGCCATACCAGCCACTAATTGCCGCTGGCCTATTTCAGGCCCCAAGTCAACCCGCAATTTCAAAAGCTTATCCGAACCCTCCACTTTTTCAGCCGAAATAATTCTGCCAACACGCAAATCAATTTTTTGAAAATCATCAAAAGTTATCATAATTCAATTATAACAATTTTTTGGCGGTTAGATAGCCCCGAAACAATGCGCGCGTTGCCTTGCGGAACTCTAAAATGCTTGGCTATGGTTTTAATCACGGCCGCATTGGCTTTGCCCTTCTCGGCCGGCTCTTTTACCCACACAACAAAAGTGTTTTCCCCAATCTCCTCCAACCGCTCCTCTTTGGCCTTTGTTTTAACTTTTACTAATATCTTCATTTTCAATAATTTCTTTTTTGATTTCCTCAAATTGATTTTCAACGGCTTTGAGGCGGTCTTTGCTGGCTTTTATTAAGCCGGCCGCTTCTTTTACTTTGTTGATGCCCTCTTCAATATCAATTTCTTTTTGCGTCTCAAACCACTTTGATATTTCTTCAAGTTTTTTTAAGGCCTCTTTTAGATTAAATTGTTTTTCCATAAGTTTTGTACAAAGGCAGACCTCTCTTATATTGAAAGGGAACAACATTTATAAAAAAATGTTAGAGGTCTGCCCTTGTGGTTGCTTTTACTATACCATCAGCCATTTGCAAAGAAAAGTCATCGCCAGAGCGCAAAGCATCAACTGTTTTAACAAGCTGGCCATTCTTCCTGGCTAAACAATAGCCCAAAGCCAAATTATTTCGCGGGTCTTGGGCTTTGACATTTTGGGCGATGAAATATAACTTTTGCGTAAGCTCTTTCAAATTAAAAACAAAAGCGCTGGCGATTTTTTGCCAAGTGGCGTCTAGAAACTTTTTCTGGCTGGCAATCACCTGCTCTATGTGTAAAAAATAATTATTAAGCTGGCTTTCGTATTTTTTATATTGGTTAAAAAAATCATTAAACCAATCAACAATAATTCTTTGGCACTGACTTATTTTCAAAGGCGCCATTTCCCACGACTTGTTGATGGTGTTAGCGGCGGCCGTGGGCGTGGAACACATATAGTCAGCGGCCATAGCCAATAAGGGCACATCTTTGTCGTGGCCAATAGCGGCCATCACCGGGCAAGGAAAATCGCTTATTGAACGCACCAACGCCTCATTGTTAAAGGCCTGCAATGATTCTAAAGATCCCCCTCCTCGCATAATCACTAAAACATCAATATCCTTATGGCGAAAGGTCTTAACCCCGGCCAATAAATCAGCTACGGCTTCTTGACCTTCCACCCGCGAGTCAACCATTTTTATCTTAAAGCCAAACTTGCCCAAGTTAGTCAACAAATCGTGAATAACCGCTCCTTGTTTTGATGTTATCACTCCAATGTTTTGCGGATATTCTGGCAAAAGGCGTTTTCTTTCTGGGGCAAAAAGTCCTTCGTCATCTAACTTCTTTTTTAATTGCTCGTAGGCCTTTTGCAAAGCGCCCTCGCCTTTTAATTCCACGGTTTTAGCCACAAAACTAAATTTGCCAGTAGCTGTATAAACCTGCCCCTCGCCATTCAATATAACTTCCAGACCCTCCACCAATTCTACCCCGCAAATCCGGTAATCGTATTTCCACATAATACAGTTCAAAACGCTGTTATCGCCCTTATCTTTGATGGAAAAATAGCAATGCCCGCTGGGGTAAGTTTTAACTTCGGTTATTTCGCCGGTAATTTTGGCCTTAAACTTTTTCAAAAATAGATTAACCGCTTCAATATACTCCCCCACTGAAAAAATCATTTCCGGCTGCTCTAAATTGTTGCTTTCATTTTTTACCATAAACTATTTATAATCAAAAATGTTAATGCCTACTTGAGTCAAAAGCTCGTTCAACTTAAACAAAGGCAAGCCCACCACACTATAAAAATCACCATCTGTTTTTTCAATCAAAACAGCTCCCTTGCCTTGCACGGCAAAGGCCCCGGCCTTGTCCAAGGGCTCGCCTGTTTTAATATAGTTATCAATTTCCTGCTCGGACATCTGCTTGATTTTAACCTTGGCCACTTCAAGATGCTGAAATTCTTTTTTGCTGGCAAGATCAATCACCGCCAGCCCAGTAATTATCTCAACCCATTGTCCATTAATCTTATTTAACATTTCCTTGGCGTTTTCAACTGTTTCTGGCTTACCCAAGACATCATTTTCAAAAGCAACGATAGTATCAGCGGAGATAATAATGCCCTCGGACAATTTTTTAGCCACATCCTTGCCCTTTTCCAAAGAATGAAACAAAACCAAATCTTTGGGCAATAAAGCCAAGGAATTATCCTCTTTGTAATCGCTGGTTTTAATTTCAAAATTATCGCCAACAAGTATTTTCAACAATTCTCTTCTTCTGGGCGAGGCCGAAGCCAAAATTATTTTTCTCATAGTATTTTATGTTGCATTATATGAACGATCGCTCACATCTTGCAACGGTGAATATATCAATAAATCTTTCGCAAGTATTTAGTTTGCTTTAATGCTTGACAATTCCGCGGATTTTTATGTTGAAGCTGTTTATTAAATTTGTTGTTTGGTCAATAAATTCTTGATAAAGCGCGGCGCTACTGACAATTTTATAGCTTGCTGGAAACTCTTTTTTTAAAACTTCAGCAAAGTCCTTGCCAGCCCCCCGCAAATTTAAAAATTCAAACCAATAGTAATCAACCAAGTTTTTGGTTTTATTGATAATATCTGGCAAATCAATCAATCCCGGGATAATCGGGCTAACAAAAGCGTAAGTGGCAATCTCCTGTTCTTTTAATTTTTGCAAAACAACCAGGCGCTTTGCGGTGGCGGGCGCTTTTGGCTCAAAAAGCTCTTTGGCCTTGCCAATAAAGCTGTTGATAGTTAGCCCAACTTCTATTTTATAAAACTTTTTCAAAATATCAATGTCGCGCAAAACCAAGTCCGACTTGGTTAAAATGGATAGCTTAACATTTTTATCCATATTTTCCAATATCCGCCTTGTAAGTTTTAATTCCTTTTCAACGGGCTGATACGCGTCGCAAATTGAGCTCATAAAAACTTCTCCCTTAACGCTCTTTTTTTGAACCAGCTCGGGGCCGTTAACTTTCGCTTCCACCCAGGTGCCCCACTTACCGTATTCCACCGGCCGCCATTTAGCCATAAATTTAGCATAGCAATAAAGGCATTGATGGCCGCAACCCGCATACGGATTAACCACCCAATCAGCCCCCAGCTTGGTTTTAGTAAAAATCTCTTTGGCTTTAATTTCAATTATTTTCATTTTTATGGCCGATTACTCAATGTTGCCGCATTTTTGGCACAAGGGGAAAAATCGTTTGTAGGCCAGGCGGCGCATTTTTTTGCCTTTATCGGAAAACCACAACGATTTGAAATCTTTGGCAATCAAATTGCCGTAAGAATAATCGCCGAATAAATCAAAACAGCACATGACCATTTCGCCATTAGCCAAGACCGTAAACACCCGCTTCACGGCCGGACATCTTTGGGGCTGGCGCTTGGGCACCAAATTTTCGTTTTCTTTTTTATAGACAATTTCTTCGTCATCAATATCCTTGGTGGGGAAAAATTTGCGCGCTAAAATTTTTCGCTCCTCCTCGTTGTAAGCATAGGGGCTTAGAATAAACGGCTTAATGTATAGCTTGTCGGCCTTAATTTCTTTGGCAAATTTTTTAATGTCGGCAATTTGCTCTTGATTATACCTATTCAAAATAAACTGCAAAGTAACAATGGGCCGGTGTTTTTTCATTGCTTGCTTGATTTGGCAAAATTGACGGATATTGCCAATAACTTGCTCAAAATTGCCGCCGCGCCTAAAGGCCTCAAATGATTGCTTGGTCAGGCCGTCCAAGGCAAATCTTATTTCCCCTAACCCCGAGCTCAAAAGGGCGCGGGATTTTTCTTGGGTCAGTAAGGAAGCGTTAGTGGAAATCATAGTGTGTAAGTTGGCTTGGCTGGCGTATTTTATCATTTCAACAATGTCGGGGTTCAACAATGGTTCATTGGAATTATAAACATAAACAATATGAACGAAATTTTTGATGTGGTCAATGATTTTCTTAAATTCAACCAAGCCCATCATCATGGGCGCCCTTCTGGCGTAAATAAGCTTGTGGGGCGTGGGGCAAGTGGCGCACTGAAAATTGCAGGTGTTGCCGGTTTCAATAATGGCTGAATGAGGCCGCCGACAGAAATAATGCTTTAACATAATCAAAAACAAGTGTCGCATTTTTTTGATTTCGTTATGCAGTAAATTGTCCAGCACAAACCAGCGAAAAACCTGCCAAAAATATTTAATTTTCTTGATTATTTTTGACATATCGCTTCAAATAACTTTATATGCTCGTTGGCCACATCGTCCCAGGTTCGGGCGAGCTCCAAGCTGGCGATGGTTTCACAATACGCCTGATACTTCTGGCTGTCCAGCAGGCCAGCTATAGCTTGATAAATATCCTGCTCATTGAGCGGGTCAATTAAAATTAGTTTGCTTTTGATATTTTCCGCTAAGCCGTTGTGCTTGGTTAAAATAAGCGGTTTTTTTAAGTTCAAACATTCCAAAGCAAAATTCGGGCTCACTTCGCTCAAAGACGGCAAAACGCAAAGCCATGACTGGGCAATTTCTTTGGCCAGTTCAGCGGGCGACAAAACGCCAATAAATTTAAGGCGAACCCCCAAGCCACCCCTAACAGCCAAATCAAGCAAGCTTTCCATTCGCGGACCAGAGCCGGCTATTTTAAGAATCATTTGCGGATTAACTTTTAATAAAGCAGAAAATACTTTAAGCAATCTCTCTAAATTCTTGCATTTAGTCAAGCGGCCGGCAAACAATACAACAAGTAGCTGATTGTTTGGCGGCTCTATGGCAGAATTAACCAAGGCAATTTTCTGCGGATTTTCCAAAACCATTGCTTGCTCTTGGGTCACGGATCGGTAGCGCAAAAAAATATCTTGCAGAAAAGCAGACGAGAAAATAACTTTACCGCACCCTTGCAAAACAAAATTCTGCAAGACCAAAGAAAAACCCTCACGGTCGGTTTTGGATTGCTCATAATAATCAGGCAAAATGGCTTGGGTTAAGCCACGCTCCAAGGCCGCTTCCCACAAAGAATCGCCACCCAAACGAATAATCAAAGGCTTTTTCAAAAAAATATTAGCCAAGCGAGCCGGCAAACCAACTGACCATAAATCGTGGCTATAAATCAAGTCGCAATCATGGCCGTTTTGTAAAATTTGCCAAAAAAAAGAAATATGCCTTAAGCCCTTGCCTATTTCCAGCGGCACAGTGATCTTTTCAAAGCCGTTTTCGTTTCTTTCCCAAAGCAAGTTAGAGGTCTGGCCAAAAGAAATCACCAAAACCTCCACTCCCCTTTTGGCCAGCTTCTGGACCAAATTAAAAACATAAGTAGCCGGGCCGCCGATATCGGGAGGGAATAAAGGTGTGGCAATTAAAACTCTCATAGCAAATTGTCTTAGGGCAGACCTAAGTAAACTTTACTTAGGTCTGCCCTAAGACATTATCTTATGACTAAATTCTGGTGGGCTGGCAGGCCGTCGGCATAATGCTGTTGAATTTGGGATTGGGTAAGGGCCGCGCTGTAGATGCGGACATCGTCAATGAGGCCTTTAGTAAATGCACTCAAAACATCCCCCGCATCCTAACTTGCTCCAATATACATATTTCTTCCTGTAAAATCAGGTAAGTTGTACCCAAGAACATCGTCAATCTTAATAACTCCATCAACATAAATATAAGCTCTTTTATCTGAGTTTTTAAAAGTAAAGACAATATTGTGCCAATCTCCCAAGCTTGGCATATAAACATCGGTCGTGACATAATTAGGACTTCCGCCATCAGTAACACCAGCATATAATTGAATTACTCCTGCTATATTCTTAGTGCCAACAAAAATAAACTTAGTAGCATCTCGACAAGAAATCATTTTATGGTATCCATTAAGCGGAGGATTCTCACTTTCTTTAACCCATAAAGACAAAGTAATTTCGCTCCAACCATTTGGGGCAACAGCACTAGGAAGCTGAACATAATCATCCACCCCGTCAAAACTCATTGCCCTGCCCACCACGCCATCAACAATATCACAACCCGTGCCATTACCGCCCTTGTTAATGGTGCCGTTGTTGCCCAAGCCCGAGTCATCATACACGGCGGAACCGGAGATGTTGTCAAAAGTCCAGACGCCCACAGCTTGGTCGCCCAAGGAATGGTTGATACTGCCAGCCCATTGCAATGTTCTAGCTATACGGGCCTTAGCGGTGTAGCCATTGTAGGACACTAAAACAATGCTGGATAAAATACCGATGATGGCAATAACCACCAGAAGTTCCAAGAGAGTAAAACCTTTTTGCATAAACTTTGTTGAATTCGCTGTTGACATCAGATGTCAATTTGCTTGCAAAATTGTTTGATATAAATCACTTACTTGGCTGACAATGTTTGACCAAGCGAATTTTTGCACGGTTATTTGAGCATTTTGTGTAAGCCGTTGAGCTAAATTTTTATCGCTGAAAATTTTGATAATTGCTTCGGTAATGGCTTGGCTGTTCTTGGGTTGGATTAAAAGGCCGTTGAAGCCGTCTTGAATAATATCAGGTATTCCCCCTACATTAGTGCCAATCACGGGTGTGCCGCAGGCCTGGCCTTCCAAAAAAACATTGCCCAACCCCTCGGCCAATGAAGGGCAAACAAAAACTTCGCCTTGAGAAATTTCTTTGAGAGCATCTCGGTGTGGCAAAAATCCCTTAAAAAAAACTGAATCAGCCAGCCCCAATTTTTCAACTAGGCCTTGTATTTTTTCTTTTTCCGGACCATCACCCGCTAAAACTAAATGAGCGTTTGGATATATTTTTTTGATTTCAGCGACGGCCGTTATCAAATATTCAATCCCCTTTTCCCAAGAAAGCCGGGCCGCGCAAACAATGCGCTTTTCAACAACTTTTTCTTTAAGAGGCAATTCATTAACATCAAAACCATTGGGAATAATAGAGATATTTTTATTACTGGCTCTCAATCGTTCAGCGCGCTGGCCTAAAAAAGAACTGATGGCGGTAATATAATCGGGCGTGGTATGAATTTTTCGCCACAACCACTTGGGAATTTTTTTTTGCTTTTTGGGATGGTCTAAATCGCCGCATTGCAAAGTTAAAATAAGCGGTATTTTTTTATTGAACCATCGTAAAATTATTAAAGCAACGCCCGCGTAGCTTTCCATCACGCCATGCGCGATAGCTGGTTTTAATTTTATGACAAGCCAAGGCGAAAAAATCATAAAATAAAACTTATCCAAACCAAAAGGCAGGCCAAAGCCCATTCTTCTTACCAAACAGCCGTCTTGCTGTTCTTCTTTGGCTAATTGTTTTTTGAACCGTGCCGTTAAAACAACAAAGTCATAATTATCTTGCAACTGCTTGGTTGTTTCTTTAATAAAAAGTTCGGCGCCGCTCATGAAAGGCGCGTATGAAGAACACAAAATAACGATTTTTGGCTTTGCGGGCATTAGTTAGAAATTTTTTGCAAATGGGCGATGGTTTTAGCCAAGCCATCTTCAAAATTAACCTTGGGAGCGAAGCCAAGCATAGTTTTAATTTTGTCGGAATTGGCTTGCGAGCGATAAATGTCGCCGGGCCGGGCGGCTTGATAAATGGGCGTAATTTTTTTACCTAAAATCTGACCAATTGTTTCAACCAACCTATTAACAGTAATGTTGTCGCCGCAAGCCAAATTAAAAACTTCACCAGCCGCTTTAGGCGAATTCATGGCCAAAATCATACCATCAATCACATTTTCCACGAAAGTGAAATCGCGGCTTTGCTGGCCGTCGCCAAAAATTATGGGTTGCTGGTCAATAAGGGCTAACTTGATAAACAAAGGAATGACCGCGGCATACTCTGATTCCGGATTTTGATGGGGGCCAAAAACATTAAAAAACCTTAAACAAACTGTTTCCAAGCCAAATAAGTCGTAAAAATTTCTGGCATAATATTCGCCGGTTATTTTGCTGGTGGCGTAAGGCGAAAGGGGTTGGGGCTTTTGGTCTTCTTGGTTGATGGCAAAGGC
>Ga0210057_1009126_pt1 | contig 11562 bp, 11 predicted proteins | sample CryGeyCG2114_010_2_FD_183968 | JGI IMG/M metagenome (GOLD analysis project Ga0210057, IMG submission 183968) | Groundwater microbial communities from aquifer - Crystal Geyser CG10_big_fil_rev_8/21/14_0.10 (SPAdes) (version 2) | ecosystem: Environmental > Aquatic > Deep subsurface > Groundwater ...
AATTCATCGAAGCTTCAATGGAGGAAAAACAAAACTTACAACAATACCAAGAGTTTTCATTCAACAAGTATTTGTATGTATGGCATACAACATTCATCGTTTAAGATTCCTAGTTAATGGATAGCGTAAGCTCTTTTAAAAGAGGTGAAAAACAAGAAAAATAAAGAAAAAATAGAGGAAAATTAGGAGAGAATTTCCTAATTTGCTACATTAAATACTGATTTTGTAAAAATATTAAAAAAAAAACAATTATTCAAAGTTCTCTATTGCAAGAGTCCTCTCCTCAAGAAAATAAATGAGAGAGAAAAAACATTTATTTCCCGCATACGAATAAATAGTTCTGTCAAGAGAGGAAAGAAGTCTATTCCTCTCAACGTGTTGATGAGGAAAATTCCTCATAAAGATTACACTCACATAAAAATAAAGGGGAAATCTTATTGGATTTATGAGCAAATTATTGACTTTAAAACTTTTGGATTACTGAGAGTAGTCATCTCGAAAGAAGGAGTATATGATGAACCTGTCTTCTTTGTCACAAACACGGATAAATTTACTACAAAATTTATTGTCAAACTGTATCTCAAAAGATTTTCTATAGAAATTTTCTTTAAAGATGCAAAACAATTTCTTAATTTTGAGACTTTTTTGTGCAGAAACGCACAAAAATGGGATGTGCATCTTTTGTTGACTAATGTTATTCACTGGACTATTCAGAAAAAGAATAGCATTAGCAAAACGGTTAGAAAGATACAAGAAAATATCTCAAAATGTCTATTCTTTATAAATGAAAATCAAGCGATCAAGAGATTCTTCGACGAGCTAAGGAGAAAGTGTCAAACATGAGTAATAATTAATTTTTTACAATTAATCCTTATTTGAGTTTTTCTTTCATTATTAACTTAAATTTAATCTGGCGCTTAAGCTTTCTATAAAGCCGTACTGAACCACCCAATACTTCTTTACCTAAATAATTAGATGTCCTAAGAATATTTCCTTTAAAACTCCCTAATACCGCTCTCATGCAAAGTACAGGGGAGGTGGTAAGATTATGATACAACAAGGACCGTACAGCTGGACCAAACTCAACTTTAATTGATTCCCTTAACATAATCACAAACAATTTTTCAGTTTTTATATTTTCATAAATAGGTACATAAGGCGTCACATTAAACATAATATTTCTTTTTTCATAAAATGGTTTTGTCCAAGTAAACCCATCTAAAAACCCAGTTTTTCTAGCATATTTTTCTAAATCTGCCCCTGGATATATTTTTACAGGTGATGCTGGTTTTTGTATTTTCTGATATTTATCATCTAATTTCTTGAAAAATAATAAACTTTCACGTATGTCTTCTATCGTCTCTCCGGGCATGTCGATAATTGAACCTGCTTCAGTAACAATTTGATTTTCATATAATAGTTTTACGGCTTCTTCAGCCTGCTCTGTAGTTATTCTTTTGTCCATTTCCTTAAGCATATTAGAGCTACCACTTTCTATTCCAAGAACAACTTTGACACAACCAATTTCCCTCAATTTTTTGACAATATCTACATCAATAGAATCTACCCTACTTAAGCATTTGAAATAAAAATGCATATCACTTTTTTTAATAAGATCATAAAACTCATTAAACCACTTCTTATTGAGTAAGAAATGATCATCCCAAATAGTAAATGCTTTTATACCTTGATTATAAAAATATTTTAATTGATCTACTGCTTTTTCTGGACTAATCATTCGAAAAGAACGCCTCCATAATTCTTTACTAGAACAAAAGGAACAATTAAATGGGCAACCACGACCAAAAATCAATGATACTGAATACTTAAGATTCTTTATTTCTTTATCATCATACAGATAGATAGAGTAATCATTAAGATAGCTAGGATATTTCTTAACATCAATTAAGTCATATGCAGGCATTGGGAAATCATTTAAATTTTTAATAAAGTCTCTTTGACCTGTAAAAGTAATTTCACCATTTTTTCTAAATGCAACACCTGTTATAAAATCATAATCCTTCTTCTGTTGATATGCTTCAACGAGTTCAGGCATAGTATACTCACCCTCTCCTACTACAACAACATCAATAAAATCAAAAGATTCTAATAGCTCATGATAGCAAATAGTTGGAAAAGGACCACCAAAAATAATGAAACTATTTGGTAACTGTGATTTAATAAATTTAGCAGTATCAAAAGCATTAAACCTATCTTCAACATTACATGAAATGCCAACAATATCTGGATTAAAAGATAAAAGTTCTGTTTTGAAATCTTCAAAATCACTTTTGGTAAGATAATTATCAATTATTTTAACATCATGACCTCTAAGCACAGTAGCAATAAACAATAAACCTAAAGGAGGAGTGGCTATTTTAATCCCATATCCTTTTACAGGTGTACATAATAATATCTTCATTTTTAATTCTTTTTAAATAATGATATGATCACCTCCCTTTTCTTTAAAAAACTTTGTAATTTAAGTTCATATTTTAACAAATATTGATTCCAACACTTATAATTTTGCATTTTAACTATCTCTATAAGAGAATGAAACAAGTATGTTTAAGACACGAAATCTTTATATTCTTTTTCTTTAAAAAAGGTATTAAACAAAGACAATGAAATTACTATTTATTCAATCAGATCCATTTGCATGGATTGGAAAAATGAGTGTTTCTGCGGTATTAAAGCAAGCAGGGCATGATTGCGGTATCCTAATAGAACCAGCTGAAAAAGATTTAATGAGGTCTATTAAAGAAGCAAACCCGGAGATTATAGCTTTTTCTGCTACAACAGGAGTCCATACATGGGCATTAGAAAAGGCAAGGGAAATTAAAAGAAAATTCAATATCCCTATTCTTTTTGGAGGTCCTCATGCCACTTTTTTTCCAGAAATAATTGAAAATAAGAACATAGATTTTGCTTGTATTGGTGAAGCCGAAGAAGCAATTGTTGAATTATTAAATGCACTAGAAGAAGAAAAAGACACATCAAAAATTAAAAACATATGGTCAAAAACTGGAGAAATCATTCATAAAAACCCTATTCGACCATTAATCCAAAATTTAGATGAACTTCCATTTCCAGATAGATCATTATATTATAAAAGATATCCTTTCTTAAAAAATCAAAATAGTAGAGATTTTATTTTTATGAGAGGGTGCCCCTACCAGTGTTCTTTTTGTTATAATCATTCATTACAAAAAATGTATAAAAATAATGGGAAATATATACGTTTCAAAAATGTGGATAAAGCAATTGAAGAATTATTAGAAGTCAAACAAAAATGGGGTTTAGGTAGTGCCTATGCTTTTTGATGAAGTTATGTTTTTAAATAAAACATGGCTATTTGAATTTCTAAATAAATATAAACAAAAAATAAATGTTCCTTTTGTATGTGAAGCAAGAGCAAATTTATTAAATGAAGAAAATATCATTGAATTAAAAAAAGCAGGATGTGTTTGTATAAGGATTGGTCTTGAAACAGGTTCTAATTACTTAAGAAATAAAGTTCTTAAAAAAAATCTTACAAATGAACAAATAGAAAAAGCAACAAAATTAATAAAAAAATATAAAATTCTTCTAGAAACATATAATATGGTGGCTCTTCCAAGAGAAACATTAAAAGATGCATTTCAAACATTAAAATTAAATAAAAAAATAAAAGCAGATTATGCTTGGTGTGCTGTTTTTCAACCATATCCAAAAACAGATTTAGCAGATTTAGCAATAAAAGATGGACTTATATCTGAAGATTTTTGGCAAAATTTACAACCTTCCTTTTTTGTAACATCACCTATGAAAATAGAAAATAAAAAAGAAATAGTAAATCTTCAAAAATTCTTTGCTTTGGCAGTTGAATTTAATATCCCAATCCCATTGATTAAATTATTAATAAAAGCACCAAATAATAAATTATATGAATTAATATTTAAACTAGGATATATTTATTTAACTTTAAAAACAACAAAAATAGGTGCAAAAGGATTATTCAAACTTGGAAAATTAACTGGAAATTATTTTGAAAGGAAAAAAGTAAAATATGGAGAAGAATAAATATTAAAAAGATATTAATTTAATCATGAATAATAATAAAAGCATAGTATATGAACAAGGGTTAGATTTACCTAAAAATAAAAATATGATCAACAAAATTAAAACTCTTTTTAAACACCTCAATAAGTATTTTATAATTTCTTTTATAATTATTTTTATTTCAATTGTTTTTAAATATCCCAGTTTATCTATACATTCTGAAATATTTGCTGAAATGGGGACTGATTTCCTTCAAAATGCATTATATAAAACAGTATTTGAAAACTTTTGGGATGTTGTTTATGTATATGCGATGTTATTGCCACGTGTTATTACTATTTTATTAGTAAAAGTATTTGAAATTGTTAATAATTTTCCAATAGCTGCCCAATTCATGTCAATAACTTTAATTTCTTTTTTTGCTTCAGTATTAAACCTAAATGTTTTTAGAAAAATTATTTACTCAGATAAAATCAGATTTATTTTAAGTATCAGTTTAGGTCTAGTAGCTGATTATCAATTAAACTCATTTATTTATTTTACATATTTTGGCATCATTTTTTGTTCGCTGATGTTTTTTGTAAATAAAGAAAAATTAAAGTTTCCTTATTATTTAGGTGCATTGTTACTTAATTCACTATTACTTGCTTCAAAAGCACAATATATCGTTATGTTACCAATTATTTTGTGTTTTTTAATATATTCAATAATAAAAAATAATAAAAAATCAATTATATTTTATTTGGTATCAATAACAGCTGTCTTTTATCAACTATTTGTGATGGTTTTTTTAAGAACAGAATGGAGAGTTAAAGGTGCTCCAACAACAATCATTTCAATAGTTGTAGCAAGCATTAATTCAATAATAGGGCTTTTAAACAGTTATGTTAGTTATATTTTAAGTTTTGAACCATTGAGGCTTTTCTTAAAATATAATTTAAACTACACAAATCTCAGAAATATCATCCATATAAGTAGTATTAAAGTTTATATCTTAATATTTCTTATTGGAATTATCCTTTTATTAACATTAGTAACTGTAACCTATTCTTTTATTAAACTATATCAAAAAAATGAAAAAAAAACATTAATCATATTTGTATTGTGTAATCTTATAGCTTTTGGAACTTTGATGTTATTTACAATGTCATATTTTCCTGGAAGTAAAAGTTTACATTTGATAACTGTCGGGAAAAACAGAGCGCACTATTTCGTTGCATTTTTCATCTATTTTGGAATTGTTACCTTATTTTCTAAAAGTTTTGAAATTAAAGCTATTACTTCTAAGATAATAAAAATAGGTACAATTATAGTTTTAGCTTTGATGTTTCTAGAACCATTAGTATCATTTTATACACCAGGAATAGGTGGTGATCCCTATAGTAATAGTATTAATTCCTACTCACAATGGGAAACTTATGATTATTTATTAACTTATGAGGATTACTGTATCCCTATAAACCCCTATCCTTGGATAATGAGTTTAAATTGCTATGAACTAAATCCTAATATTAATTTTACATCAAATATTAGGGTTGATACTTTAAACTTAAATAAATATTTTAAGAATCAAAACCAAATTCTCTTAAGAGCAATAATGATTGAAAATGACAATATAACTCCTTTAAATGAACCATTTGTTATCGCCCTTAATCAAAAGGGTGAGGAGTTAGGAAAAGCAAAATTATTAACTAATAAAAATAATAAGTATCTATATTTCCTATTTGAAGAAAAAGTATCTCCAAATATGATTATATTAGTAAATCAAAATAGAACTATAGCTTTCTATCCAAAAATAAAATTATTTGGAACAATTGAATCTAACAAAAATAATTATCAAAATGTTTACTCATTTAATTATATTGCAAATACTTATCCCTATTTAGAAATCTATCCTAATTAAAGTTAGTTTGAAGTTGAGGCCATAATAAAAAAGAGTGCCAGCTGTCGATTTATAAAGGTAATTTCTTTAAGAGGTATAATTATTTAATTAATGTAACAGCTAGATCCATAAAATCCCTTACATATGGATGTAAACCAGCCCTATTTGATTTATAATCTCCTGGTAGAATAATCGTTGGTTCTTCATGAAGTCCATCCAGTCTTAAAAAACCTTTTCCCCTACTAAAATATACAAGACTTATGGTATCTGTTCCTTTACCATGACCAAATGGATCTGTTTGAAAAAATGTCCTAGCATACCCTAATTCAGTTATATTATCTAATTCTAAACTCACTTCACCCCATATCTTGTCTCTCAATGAGTCTTCAATAGCTATTCCCCTCTTTATTCTTCCCCCTAAAGGCCAAAGCATGCCTTTAGCAGGATAATTTAATCTTTTAACTAGTAAAATACCTACCCCATATTGAATAAAAACATCATGACATGCAAGAACCATCCTTTTATGAGCTCCCCTATAACTGGCATTATCTATTAAATTTGCTTCTAATCCCTTGATATCTACTTCGTCTTGCTCAACTTTATACTCTTTCATACTATAACAAATAACTTTATGTTTATAAATGTCACCTGACTTACTACTTGATAGGAGTTTAGAGATGGCGACAAAGATATATTTAAAAAAATATCAGTTTTACAAGTAACTAATATTAAAAAATCTTAAACTCTGATTTTTACCCACGATCTTCTTGACTAAAAATAAAGTCTTTCCTTTGATTAGATGAAACTAACAGAATTCCAACTTAAAAAGATAAAATAGAGAAAAGAAAAGCTTTTAAATAACTTTATACCATACAATAAGATGGAACAGATAACTAGAAATACGTGCAGAGTTGATAATGAAGAATTAATTGAACTTTTTGATTTAGGTCCACTTTACCTCTCAGGATTTATAACCCCAGGTACTGAATCAAAAATCCCAAGAATTCCATTAACTTTATGTATGGGTAAAAATAGCCGTTTAATACAATTAAAAGATACTGCATCAAGTGCTCAAATGTATGAAGAATATTGGTACCGTTCCGGCATTAACCAAACGATGACTAATGAATTAAAATCTATTGCGCAATCTGTAATGGACACCATGACTCCAAATGATGGAGAAATATTGATTGATATTGGATGTAATGATGGTACACTTGTTAAAAATTATCCTAAACATTTAACAATCGTTGGTTTTGACCCTGCAAAGAACTTACATCAATACTCTTCACAATATACTACTAAAACAATCACTAATTATTTTAATTCTAAAGAATATTTTCAAAATTTCACTAAAAAAGCTAAAGTAATCACCAGTATTGCAATGTTCTATGATCTTGAAGAACCTAACCAATTTGTCAAAGAAATTTATAAAGTCCTTGATGACAACGGCTTATGGGTCATACAAATGAGTTATCTTCCTTTAATGTTAAATCAAATGGCTTTTGACAATATTTGTCATGAACATTTAGAATATTATTCCCTTGAAAGTCTTAAATTTCTTCTTGATAAACATGAATTTAAAATTGTCGATTGTATGTTAAACGATATTAATGGTGGAAGTTATAGAATCTATATCCAAAAAAAAAATGCAAAAGTAAATTCTTTTAGCTCAACCCAATATAGGGATGTTGCTAATTTTAGAGTAAATGCGATGTTAAACTATGAAAAAAATCTTAAACTTGATCAACCTGAAACATATTACAAATTCTTTGAAGATATGAAAACTTTAAAAGAAAAAACCATTTTATTTTTAAAAGAAGAAAAATCTAAAGGTAAAAAAATTCAAGGATATGGTGCTTCAACTAAAGGAAATACACTTTTACAATGGTACAATATAGGGCCAGATTTAATTGAAAAAATAGCAGAACGTAATCCTGATAAATGGGGTAAAGTAACATTAGGAACAAATATCCCTATTTGTTCTGAGGAAGAAAGTAGAAACGATTCTCCAGACTATTTATTTGTTTTGCCTTGGCATTTTAGAGATGAATTTTTAAAAAGAGAAAGAACTTTCCTAGAAAAAGGAGGAAAGTTTATTTTCCCTTTACCTAAATTTGAAGTTGTGGGGATTGAAAATTTATAACAATGGAAAATCTGTTTTTAACGTTTGTTTTACCTGCATATAACGAAGAAAAAAATGTAGTACCATTATTAGATTCTATTACTTCTGCAATGGAAAAAATCAATGAAAAATATTCTCTTCTTTTTGTAATAGAAGGCACAGATAATACTCTGACCAACATAAAACAGTATAGTATAAATCATCCCTCTATCCCATTAAAATGGATTTATCAAGAAAAACCAATTGGATTAACAAATGCTTTTAAAAAAGGATTTAATAATGTACCTTCTGAAACAACGCACATTGTAACCATGGATGTTGACTTAAACCATGACCCTTTAGAGCTACCATTATTTATTGAAAAAATCAATGAGGATTTTGATATAATCATAGGATCTAGAGCTTTAAATAAATCTCAAGTAATTAATGTTCCTGCATGGAAAAGAGTTATTAGCAAATTTGCCAATAATGTATTTAATAAATCTTTTAGAATGAATATCCTTGATAAAACAAGTGGTTATCGTGTTTTAAAGGTTGATGTGGCTAATGAAATTAGTCAAAAAATAAAATCAGGTAACTTTGAGGGATTGATGGAATTTTTATTGATTGCAAATAAAATGAAGAAAAAAATGGTTGAAGTACCCATAACCTTAACCTACCGAGAGCATGGTGAAACTAAATTTAATTTACTAAGTGCTGGATTGGGATACACAAAATTATTCTTCCGTTACCTAAAATAAAAATCCCATCGAAGCAAGCTCCAGGGTATTTTTAATCTTGTTTTAATTCAATAACCGATGCAAGCATAGAAGTATTGAACCAAACAAGAAATAAAAATTATCAAGAAACTATTTCGATAAATCATACAATTATTTTTGATTAATTCTTTGTTAAAATACCAAATTGAGAAGTTCCTAAAAACATTTTGCGATATTTTAAAACTTTCATACAACATTTATGTAAATCTTCAATATAGTCATGATGCTCAAAATCCTGATTTTCTAGTAGATGAAGCCAGACCACAATATGACGTACCCATTCAGTATTACGTGCAGGGGTTGAGCAAAAAAAAAGCCCACCTGGTTTAATAACACGATTGATTTCAGGAATACATTGAACATGCTCTACTACTTCCAGAGATATAACTGCATCAAAAGTATTATCTTTAAAAGTCATATTTGTAGCATCCATGATATAATCTGGTTTAAATGAAATCCAGGAAGCAGTATCAGGAGTTTGAAGGTCAATACCAACAATAGTATAACCTTTATTCCTAATTGCTCTTGTAAAATAACCATCACCACAACCAACATCAAGTATTTTAATATTATTTTTTGGGATTATTTTTTCTAACTTTTTAAGACCTTGAAAAATAAGGCCTAATCTTTTCTTTGCTACGTACCTAGTAATAAACGGTTTATTTTTCATTTTTTAAATAAAGCATATCTTTAATTGTTTTTTCAAATGAAATAGTTGGTTTCCAAGAGGTTTCATCACGAATTAGTTTGTTTGATCCCCAAATCCTAGGTCTTTCATTTTTACTTTTAAACTCTGGATTATTTTGAATAATAACCTTTTTCCCTGTCTCTTTTTCTAAAATTCCAAGGATTTGTTTAACAGAGAAGTATTTTGAACTACTAACATTATAAATTTTATGATCTAATTCTTCTTCTAATAAAATTCGATATGCTTCACAAACATCACGAACATCTAGAAAGTCTCTTTCTGAAGAAGTGTTTCCTATTTCGACCATAATCTCTTTTTCAGGAACTTTAAATGCATTTACAAGTTTAGGAATGAGAAAAGAATGAAGTTGATTAGGCCCAGTATGATTAAAACTCCTTGCCGAAATTATGTTAATTGTTGGAAATTCTTCAATTAATTGTTCTTGTTTATATTTAGATTCTGCATAAGGAGAAGAATTTGAACAAATAGGACTTTCTTCAGTAAGAATATCATTAGATGAACAATAAACCATTGCAGAAGAAATAGTTAATACTTTAGTATTAAGGTTGTTATCTTGGATTGCTTGTAAAAAGTCACGAGTGCTTTCAAAATTAACCCTCATACATCCTTTAGGATTTAAAAAACTTTCACGCATTGAGCTAAATCCTGCAAGAAGAACTAAAAAATTTGGTTTGACATCAATAATAACTTTCTTAATGCTTTCAGTGTCATATAAATCTACATAAAAAGTATCTTCATTATTTACTCTATGTTTCTCCCAACTAGTTCCAATTACATCATACCCTCTACTTTTAAGAAGTGTTTGCATGTGGCTACCTACAAAACCTTCAATTCCGATGATGAGCCATTTCATTTTCGATTTTATCAAGGTCAGATTTCACCATTTTTTCAACTAATTGTTGAAATGAAATTGAAGAAAACCATCCTAATTTTTCTCTTGCTTTTTTAGGATCTCCTAAAAGATGTTCAACTTCAGCGGGACGGAAAAATTTTGGATTAACTTTAACTCTTATAATCCCATCATGTTTTCCAACACGATTAAGACCCTCTCCTTCCCAAGATAATGGTATACCTACAATATTAAATGCAATATTAATGAATTCCTCTACAGAATGAGCTTCACCAGTTGCAATAACATAATCTTCAGGTTTATCTTGTTGTAACATTAACCACATTGCTTGAACATAGTCAATAGCATGGCCCCAATCTCTTTTTGCATTAAGGTTACCCAACTCAAGAACTTCTTGCATGCCATGTTTAATTTTCGCAACCGCATAAGATATTTTTCTTGTCACAAATTCTAGCCCTCTTCGTTCACTTTCATGATTAAATAAAATCCCACTACAAGCAAATAAATTAAAACTTTCACGATAATTAATAGTCATATAATGCGCATACACTTTTGCAACACCATAAGGACTTCTTGGATGAAACATAGTTAATTCATTTTGAGGAGGAAATGAGGCACCAAACATTTCTGAACTTGATGCTTGATAAAATTTAGCATTGGGTTTTTCATAGCGAAGAGCTTCCAAAACTCTTGCAGTACCCATCCCAGTCATTTCACCAGTTAATACTGGTTGACGCCAGCTAGTACCTACAAAGCTCATTGCAGCAAGATGATATACTTCATCAGGTTGTACTTCCTTAATCACTTTAGTAAGAGAAAACTGATCCATCAAATCAGCATGATGAAGGGTAATTTGATGTTTTATATGATCTATTCTACCTAAAGTATCAACTGAAACTCTCCTAATGATACCATGAACTTGATATCCTTTTTCAAGCAATAATTCAGCTAAATAAGACCCATCTTGACCTGTAATTCCTGTAATAAGGGCAACTTTCATTTTTTTTATCCACCATAATTATTCATTTAAAAAATATTTTTATCGAATAATATAAACCTTTTGTTCCTAAGGGTCTGATTTAAAGCTCCGTGATAGCATGTCAAAATAGAAAAGTATAAGTTACCTCAATTATTACTTATTTTTGGATAAAAAAAAGAGGTAACTTATAATGAAAATAATACATCCAACATTAATTA
>Ga0210057_1009129_pt1 | contig 11559 bp, 10 predicted proteins | sample CryGeyCG2114_010_2_FD_183968 | JGI IMG/M metagenome (GOLD analysis project Ga0210057, IMG submission 183968) | Groundwater microbial communities from aquifer - Crystal Geyser CG10_big_fil_rev_8/21/14_0.10 (SPAdes) (version 2) | ecosystem: Environmental > Aquatic > Deep subsurface > Groundwater ...
CAAGAACATAATATTGAAGAGAACTCACAAAAGGGAGAATTAATCTATGAAAAATATATGCCCCTTCAAAAATTATTAGGTATCGTCAAAGAAATGAAAAAAACAAAGGAATGGTCAGAGATTGAAAAAGAATTAAAAAAAGAAAAAAAAATCCAAAGTGTAGATTTAAAAAATAAAAAAGTAATCATTGAATTATAGTGAGTTTCCATTAAAATCGAACAATATTAACGTCGCGATTATCTGAAGTTGTTTAAGTTCTGGAGCGAAGCGGAAGAACATTAAACAATTTGGGAAATGTCCCGAGCTGAGGGACTTTCCGCATAGTTGCTGTTATATCCCCCGACTGGAGATTTTTAACGACCAAAGGGAGTATAAAATCGTAGGGAGAGCGCCAATGTCATTAAGTTAAGCGATTCCAAGCCACCAGATACTTTAAATTTTTGGTATTCATTTAGGATTCCAAACAGAACAAACTGCCTGTCATGGTTTAACAAAACCGAATATTTTCTTAACTTAATGACATTGTGGAGAGCGCAGCGTGGTCAAGGTTTAAATTCCCAAAGGGAATATTAAACCGCAGAAGTCTCTAATTTTCCTGAGCACAGGGGCTTGGCGTAGTTTTCACTAACTGTATTTAGATTAATTAACTGCTTTAGCAGACTAGATTTTAGGGGGAGTTCTATTTTAGTTGAAAGTTCTTTTATTTTTGTAGTTTAGTTAGTTGTTTAAAGGGGGAGTTCCGTTCATTACTTTAAGCGAATCGATACTTCAAGAACAGGTAGTTAGGGGGCGAGAAAATTGTAAAATAGTAATATTTATAAATATTTATAGTTATTTATGAAAAATAGGGTGTTTCCATGGAAGAAAGTAAGAATATCACATTGAAAGTTAAGTCTAAATTGTATGATGATTATAGAGCATTGTGTAAAGATGAAGGTTGGATTGTATCTCGTCAGTTTGAGAAATTTATAGAAGAAGAGTTAAAGAAGAGGGGGCGAGAAAATGACTGATTTTGACGAAATTAATCCAATAATTGATAATAATTCAGAAGAGAATACAATTAAGAAAGCTGTTAAAAAACTCGCAAGGAATTCCAAAGAAATTAAAATTGCATCTGGATATTTCTTCATAAGTGGTTTTAATATTATTCAAGATGATGTTCCTGAATTAAGAGATCCAAAAGTTAAAGATAATCTTATTGATAGTCCATTTAAAATTATTATGGGGCCTCAGACAGATATTGAAACTAGAAACCAATTAATTTTAGGTTATGAGAAAGAGATTGACAAAATTAAAGATGTTGATGATATTAAACGATTATCTAATCTTTATAAATTTATTAAAAATGGTCTTGTTGATGTTAAAGTTTACATCAAAAAACAATTTCATCCTAAATTGTATATGTTTAAATTCAAATTAGATAGTGGATTAACAGGAAAGAAATATATAGTAGGTTCTTCTAACTTTACTCATAGCGGTTCTGAAGGAAATCTTGAATTAAATTTATTTAAAGATAATGATCCTAGTTTTTCATATCTTGAAAAATGGTTTGATGGGCTCTGGAAAATGAGCGAGGACTTTCGCTCAGATTTAATTAAACTTATCAAAGAATCAGATGTTTATGAAAAGAATAAGGAATTATTTGAAGAAGAAACTAAATTTGAATATCTTTCTCCTCTAGAATTCTTTAAGACAATAATTAAGATATTTAATAAAGATTATTTATTAGAAAAAGATAATATTCTTTTACCATTTCAAGAATTAGATTATAAACTATCAAAGGATATAATTCAAAAATATGGTGGAGTTATTATAGCAAACTCAGTAGGTTTAGGAAAAAGTTATATTGCATCAAGACTGGTAGCGGATTATTTCAAAAATAAGAAAAAGATTCTTTTAATTATCCCACCCAATCTAAGAGAACAGTGGACTGGTTACTTGAAATTATTTAAGATTAAATTACCTCTAAATGATGTTATTTCCCACTATGCTTTAAGTCAAAAAGAGTTTCCTGATGAAAAATTTAAGGATTATGATCTAATTTTAATAGATGAATCTCACAATTTTAGAAATTGTGAATCAAATAGATATAAAAATTTTATGAAGAAGATTAAAAATAATAAAGCAGAATATATTTTATTGACTGCAACCCCTATTAATAACTCACTTGCAGATCTAAAAAGTCAGATTGATATTTTAAGGGATGAAAATAAGTTTAGAAATGACGAATTATTCAAATTATACAATTCATTAAAGTCTTATGTGAAAAAAGAAGATAATGTATTTAAACAAGATATTAAGAATTTGAGGAGAAAAATAATTGTAAGAACTACTAGAAGAGATTTGAAAAAATTGTATAAAGAAATTATTTTGCCAGGGGGTAGTAAAGTTGCTTTAAAAGAACCAAAATTAATAACTCATAATTATTCATTAACTGGAGAAACTTATAAAAAGATTTATGATAAAGTTGTCACTTTTTTAACAAATTTGGAATTACCTCATCTCAAAGTTATTAATCCGGATGCAGGAAAATTCTTAGTTGGATTGTATAAAATTTTACTTTATAAAAGATTAGAAAGTAGTATTTATGCTTTCTACCAATCATTAAAACATCTTGAAACTAAAGAAAAAAGTTTTAGGAATCTACTTAAAAAATATCCAATAAGTAAAATTAGAGAAATTGAAGATAAAGATATGTTAAATAAACTAATTAAAACAGTAGGGGAAGATGAATATCTACTTAATTATATGGATACTGGCAAAACAAACCAAAAAGATGAACAGACTAAAGAACAATATCTAAATGATATTGAAAATGATCTGAAACTTATTGGAGAATTTATTGGATTGGTTGAACAATTAAGAATGAGCGGTATGAAATTTAAAGATGACAAAATTGAATTATTAAGAGATGTTATTTCAAAGAATAAAGATAAGAAAATTTTACTATTTACTCAATTTGTTGATACTGCCGATTATCTTGCAGAAAACCTAAAAGATATGAATCAAAAATCATTTGTAATGGATAAAGTTATTGGAGATACTAAAGATAAAATTGCAAAAGTTATTAAATTTAGTCCAAGTAGCAATAAAGAATATATCTCCAGGGAACCAACAGGACCATTCACTAAATTTTTAATTTCTACTGATACACTTAGTGAGGGAGTAAATCTTCAAGAAGCAGATTGGGTTATTAATTATGATCTCCCCTGGAATCCGGTTCGTCTTATTCAAAGAATTGGGAGAGTCCACCGAATTGGTAATAATAAAGATGTATTTGTTCATAATTTTGTGCCTAGTGAAGATTTTGATAAAGAAATAAATCTTGTAAAGACATTAAAGAAAAAGATTAAAAATATTATTGAGATAATTGGTTCTGAACATTCTCTTCTTACACTTGAAGAATTAGAACAAATAAAGAATAAAGAAAAAGATGATGTAGATATAATCACTCAAAAGAGAGATTTAATAAGACAAAATAAATTAGATGATTTAGAATCTGTTGAAGAGAGTTCAAAGTTAAGTGAATTTGATAAATATTTATTGGATATTATTAAAACACACACCATCAAAAAAGATGAACTTAAGGAGATTATTTCTCCATCAAAACCAATATTTACTACTCTTAGTGGAGAAGAAAAAGGAAAGTTCTTCGTCTATACTATTGATGATGGGGTATCAAAGTCTATGAGATATAAATTTATGAAGGAAAAAGAAGGTTTACAAGAAGAATATATCCCCAAGATTGATAATCTTATTTCACCACGAAAGCATTTACTTCCGGAAGATATGAATGACATCCATATTTTTGAAAAAGAAGTATTGGGCAAAGAAGAAAAAGAAAGAAAAAAGAGCCAACATGAAATTTCTGATGAGAGAGTTGAAGCACTTAAGAGAAGAATAGTCTCAAAACTTAATCAAACAAGATTAAATAACTCTTCTAATAACCAATTTAGGAAAAAAGCCGCTCAAATAAATAAGATAAATATTCCTGAATATTATTTCAAAGAAGTTAATGAACATTATCTTAAATGGATTAAAGATGAGAAATTTGTACAAAATACAAAAGAGTTCCTAACTGATTTTGATGATTTGCTTAAAACGCTGGAAAAAGTATCACAAGAAGCGATAAAAACAAAAGATATTAAGTCTGAGATGACCGGATTTGTTGTTTATGGGTAGATAAATATGAGATTTGAAGAAATAAAATCAAAAGAGGATTTGATTGACTTTTTTAAGAAAAAAGGATTTCAATTTCAGGATTATGATAGTTTGATTAAGATTGATAATTCTAACTTTATGAAGTTTGAAATATTAGAGGTATTAGATAATGAGGTATGTTCAAGAAAACATAGGGAATTTAGAAAAACGTACAAGTCAGAAATTCAATATGTTTTATTAGCTGATAAAGAATTTACAAAATTTGTATTCCTAAGAGATTATGGTACACCTATTAAGTTTTCATACGATAAGACTAAAAATTATGCTAGAGAAACAGAAGGGGCTTTATTCAAGAAATTAAATAATTTAAATTTTTCAGAAGAAGATTTTAACGAGCCAATTAATAATCTCTTTGATATTAAAGAAATTGTAAATAAGTTTTATAGTGAATACCGAAGCATTAAGAATAAATTAGCCAAAGCAATTAAGAATTTAAATGGTAATGAACAAGATTACGCACAAGTTATTTTAGATCGGTTCATTTTTATTTATTTCCTAGAAACAAAGGGGATATTAAGTCCGTTTTACTTATCTAACCTATATTATAATAAAAAGAAAAAACAGGACTTTTATGAGGATTATTTGAAAATACTATTTTTTGAATGTCTAAATAAAGAACAAGATAGTAATCAGAAAGATAGGATTATAAATGAAATTAATTTCGGAAAAATACCATATTTGAATGGGGGATTGTTTTCTGAGAAGAAAATGGAAATTAATTCTCCAAATATTAAAGTAGATGATAAAGTTTGGGATGACATCTTTAAGCTTTTAAATAAATATGAATGGGTTGTAGAAGAAGAACAGGGAGATTCAACAACATTAACTCCATCCATTTTGGGGCATATTTTTGAGAAAAGTATGACTGAAGACGTGCAAAAAGGAACTGGTTCATATTATACCCCTGAAGAGATAACAAATTACATTTCCAAAAATACAATTTACCCATTCTTGCAAAATAGATTAAATGAGAAATTTAATGGTAATATTAAAAATCTTTATTCAGATTTATTAGAAAATGATAATCCTAGCAAAGAGGACATTGAAAAAGTAAATTATCTTTATGAACAGGTAAAAAAATTAACCATTCTTGATAATGCTTGTGGTTCTGGTGCTTTCCTAATTGCAGCTCAGCAAATACTTTTCCCTATTTATAATAAATGTATCTTTCTCTTAAAAGGACAACCATTCTTTAAAGAAGAAATGAAAAAAATAATTAAACATCATTCATGGCATTATTACATTAAAAGAACGATTATTACTAATAATCTCTATGGGGTAGATATTCAAGAAGGAGCTGTTGATATTGCTAAATTGAGACTATGGCTTTCTATGGTTTCAGAAATGAATCTTGATCTTGCTCAAATTGAGCCACTACCAAACATTGATTATAATATTCTCTGTGGAAATAGTTTAATTGGATTTACAAGGGCAATTAAAACAGGTGGACTACAAGAACATTTAGAATTAGATGTTAAAGAATCAGTTAATAGTTTAAAATTTGCGTTTCCAAGTGTTGCTAAAGAATTAGATAAATTAGCAAAAAGCCCTAGTGTTGAAAATCTGATTAAAATTAAAGAAATGTTAGTAGATTTATTCAGAAAAGAACAGAATAGTATTGCAAGTAAGATTCTGCGTGGAGTTTTGATTAATATAGATGAAAAACTCCAAGAAAAATTAGATTTATTATATTTAAGTCATGTTAATTCTAAATTGAAAAAACCTATAATTGACTTAAACATATCTTCTAGCCAAAAAGTAAAAGAATTATCAAAAGAGATTAATATATTTCACTGGAATTTGGGTTTTAGTGATATTTTAGGAAATGGTCATTTGGGGTTTGATGTAATTGTAGGCAATCCCCCCTATGGAAATATTCTATCAAAATTTGAAAAAGAGTTTTTAACAAAAGAATTTGTATCATTAAAGTCAGATAAGGATGGAAAAGGGTCAACTAATGCCAGCTCAGTGTTTATAGAACAATCTTTGAAAATTGTCAAGAAAGAAGGATTCTTAAGTTATATTGTGCCGAATAGTATTCCCAGAATTCAACAATTTGAGAAAATCAGGAAATTAATTGATAATAATCACTCATTAATTGAGATATATGACGAAGGGTCTCCATTTGTAGGTGTAAAGCTTGAGATGGTAACTATAATAATAAAGAATAGTGAACATAAAAATATTAATACCATCGGAAAAAGTAAAAAAACAAAAAGTCTTCATTTTATTCCAACTAAAACAATTTCTGAATTAGGTTATATTCCAATTTATTACGATCAATTATTTGAAGAAGTGCGAGAAAAAGCCGTCTACGGAGAATTTCATGCGTTACAAGGAAAACCAAGAAGAGCAGATTATGTTGAGAATGGATATAGGTGTATCTCTGCCAGAATTGTTGATCCATTTTTCTTAAAACTCAATTTAGATCAAGATCGGATAGTCTCAAAAAATTTTAATTATATTAACAATGAATTAAATGAAGACTTATTAATAACACCCTATTTTTTTGGAACTGATATTTCTTCTTTAAACAAAGATGTTTTTGAAGTAACAATTAAACCAAAAGGATATATTTGTGATGGTACAGCAATTTTACTTTTTACTAAAAACAAATATCTTAATTATTTGACTATTGCTTTAAATTCTAAAATTGTTAATCATATTATGAAGAAATATATTCTCAATTATAGTATAAGAGATATCACTATTAGGGAATATGAAATAAACAAACTTCCTCTTCATTTGAGAGACGTTGCATTATATAACAGATTAGTTAAAATAATGGAGACAATTGCTGAACAGAGATATGAACATAAAAAAGAGGAGGATATAAAAAAAGAATATGCCAAATTGATGAAATTAATCAATTACTTAATGTATGAAATATTTGTCTTTCACTCGCACGAGATTGAAGATTTGTTGCAAGATATAAAAACAAAAGAAGAATTATTGCATTTGATTGATGGTAACAAGAAATTACAGACATTGTATAAAAAAATTGAAGCGGATAAGTATTATTCTGAAGTTTTTACTAAAGTGATAAAATGACATCAAAAATAAAGCATAAATTACTAATGAAACTCAGAGAAATGGAGAATATTACCGGGAAAATTCCACGCACTATTGATCTTCAAAATATGAAAGGTTTCCCAAGTTATAGGACATATTTAAAATACTTTGGAACATGGGAAAAAGCTTTGAAAGAAGCTGGATACAATACAAGTGGAAGAAATTTCAATTGGAATAAAAATAATTGAGAACAGCTAAAGGTAAAAAATATGGGAAAAATGCCACTTATTCAGAATAGAAAAGAGCTTCGCTCAGTTCTATCTTCTGCATTAGAGAAAAATAATGAGGATGACGAATTAGATTTTAGAAAAAAAATAAAAACCTATGTTATTGAATCAAATTTTCCAGAAGTCAATGCTTCATCAGTTAAAGGATTTTTTCAGATAGAAGATACAGAAGATCAATCCCTAAAGATATTAAAAGCAAATTTGAGTGCGAAGAATTCTCTAAGATTTTATTTGGATATCTCAGATAAAAGATTTTGGAAATTACACTCATTGTACGATTCTGTCGCAACTGAAGATGTCATTAAAAAATTGGTAGAACAAAATTATAGTAGGCTAGATTATTTGTGGTTTTCATCAAACTTATTAGAAAAATACATGGGATTTGGAAAACAAACTGGTTTTGGTTTAAGATTTAAGAATAAATTTAGTCCTAATGGTAATGATGAAGAAATTAAAGATATGACTATGCGTATATGGGGGGGTGGAACTAAAGATGTTATAGATAACTTAAGAACGAATGATAGGTTAGTAAAAGGAATCTCATTATCATCCATAGGGGTGAATCATTCTGTTGAGGGTGGATTTACTAAAGAAAATATCTCAAATTCAGGAAAATTTACTGTTGTTACTGGAAATTCAGTAGATAGTCATTTTACAATTGTTGAAAAGATAAAACAAGATTATTCGGAAAAAATTAGACAAATAGAAGAACAAAGAATTTCTGTTGAAAAAAATGGTGCTGGACTAAAATTTAAAGGTTCATCTCTGTTTATTGATTTTGATAAACCATTAGAAGATATACAATCTTTTACTGACAAACTGATATCAGCAACAAATCCATTTAGATTAGCAGGTACAAAGCAATATTTGGATAATAATCATGCACGAGTATTTGCATTAGATTTACATTCAAACGATTTATTAAATTTAGAAATAACTCCAAATTGGATGAGTATTGCTTTAGGGCACAATAGTTGCGGTAATGTCGTAATGCGATTATTAACAAATATTCAAACACATTTAACTTCACAAGTAAAATTAATGAGTGCTGAAAATGAGCGAATTATCTAGCCATACAAAATTAATGAACACGATTATCTGTCTTTCAACTAGGTCACATAGGTTTTATACTCCAGTTTTGTATGAAAATCACTACGAATTGGAAACAATTGAATGTTCTTTCAATAAAATAGATGGTGATATCATAGATGCTGATATTGTTTTGAAGAATCCAGAACTAAAGAATTTATTCATTATGGAATGTAAAGCAGGTGGACTTGAAAAAGATCAAGCAGAGAGATATTCTACTTTAAATAAAAATGATATTGTCAATGCTAATATCACAACACTCGGTGGAGAGTTTACATTTGAAATTGCTTATTTAACAGATTCTGAAAACAAAGAAAAATTAATCAAAGGAATTAATGAAAATTCATTAAATTTCCCAATAATTTTCTTAGATAATGATAAACTAAAATTAGCTTGTAATTCCATTAACTGCTCAACATTACATGACCTGTTTAGTAATAATGGTGGAATTACTGTTCCAAAAAATCCACCATTGATGTATTATCCATTTGGTAAAGATGATTCTGATGCCCATATATTGAGTTGTATTGGTCCAGTTTTAATGCAAATAAGGGGCCAAGAATTTGATGTTGAAGATTTGTTACTAAAAACTCATAGGATATATGAATATTTTTCAGATGCCGCAGTAAAATCTCTTAAAGGGAGATTAGGAAAGTTAATCAATGATCTTAAAAAAGGAGATTTAAATGAATTTTTTGATCAACCAAAATCTAAACCATATAGTTTGAAAGATTTTGGACCAAAAAGATTTCAGAAGAAACTAGAGCAGTTTATAGAAAAATCAAATCAAAATCCACTAAAAGAAACACAATTATTGTTAGGAAAATTTGGAAATCTAGGAGAAAATAATGGCTTATAAATTCAGCCCATCATCATTAAGTTTATTGAAAGATTGCCCTAGATGTTTCTGGCTCAATTTCAATAAAGGGATTAAACGTCCAGACTCAATCTTTCCATCTTTACCAAGCGGAATGGATAGGATTCTGAAAGAACACTTTGATTCTTTTATGAGGAAAGGAGAACTTCCGCCAGAACTTCAAGAGTTAAACGGAAAGGTTAAACTTTTTGATGACGAAGAATTGCTCAAAGTTTGGAGAAGCAATTTTAAGGGAATTCAATGGACTGACAAGAAAGGGAATCTATTTCGTGGAGCAATTGATAATATTCTTGTAAAAGGTAAGAAGCTTATTGTTTTGGATTATAAGACGAGGGGTTATCCCCTAAAAGAAGATACTCATGAACATTATCAAGACCAAATGGATATATACAATTTCCTCTTACGAAAAAATGATTATGAAACAGAAGATTATACTTACTTAATTTTTTACCATCCTCATAAAGTTGAGCAAAATGGTCATGTTTGTTTTAATACTGACATTGTTAAAATCAAAGTTGATATTAAGAACGCTGAAAAGATTTTCAAAAACGCTGTTAAATGTTTAGAAGGAGAAATGCCAAAATCTTCTAAAGAGTGCGGTTTTTGTAAGTGGGTTGAGGATTGTAAGTAAAATGGGTGCGATTAATGAAATTAGTAAAAATTTTTGGAAAATTATCTCTATGTTTGTCCCGGGAATTATAATCCTAGATGTTATTTTCAAAAGAGGATTTTTTAATAATTTTGATCCTAATTGGATATCATTAATTCTTTTATTGATTTGGGCTATAATAATCAGTATTCCATATTTTAATATGTCATCTGCATTTTGGGTAAGTATTATCCTAAAAGATAAAGATCAAATTCCAGAGGAAGATGCAATTTATGCTTCAGCTGCAAGTATATCTTTGATTTATGTACTTATTCATTCATCATTATCTTTGTTATTATTTTGGTGTTATAATTTGCTTGATTGGAATGTTTCACTATTTGTAAAGATAATTTCATTTGTAATAATTTTTGGATTAACTTATTACCCTCTTATAATTTTAACTTCAAAGTATGCAGAAAAATTTTACAAATTAGCAAAAGAAAAAAGATTAATGTAAATTACTCATAAAAATCTTTACCATCAACTCTCTCACTTTTGTAATATTGAACTTTCCCGAAGAAATTATTGAACGCATGAACCATATCAAATAAACCTGCAATACAATCTTCATCCCATTTAGCACCATTTTTATCTTGAAAAAATATTTTCTTTCCATCTTTAATAAATCTAGCTTTCATTTTTTCCTCTTTTTTTCTGATTCTTTTCTTTCTATAGCAAATTGTTTCAATTCTTCTAATTCTTTTGGATGATACATACCAGTTTCAATCATATCTCTTAATTGAGCACATTTTCTACCCAAATAGCGATCTTCCCACATCCGCCGACAAGGAAAAGACCATATTTTCTTTTCTAATGCTACAATTTCTCTTGCTAGTTCATTAGTAACTTTTACTTTTTTTGATTCATAGATTAATCTTTCTTGCTCTTTTTTAATATCTTCTTTTAGTTCTAAATCACGTTCTTTAAGAACATTAGTTTTAGCTTGTTCATATAGATTTTTGTTCATAACACCCCTAAATCTATTCTGATATAAATATTTTATTGAACAATATATTCTTATTGGAATATTTGATTTTCTCGCCCCCTTTCAGTTTTTATTTTTTTTAAGAACTCCCCCCTCGTTAAATTTAGTTTTTTAAAAGTTTAGAACTCCCCCGTTAGTTTACAGTTAGTGAAAATTTGGGAGAATGAAATGAACCGTATAGACAATGTTATAGATAGTTGCGTAGCAATTGTCGTCTTTTCCGTTTTTGTCGTCTATGCGAAGCCAAGCCCCTTTAAGTGTTCAGGTTACTTTGTAGTTCCCACAAAGGAAAATTGGAGATTGGATACAACATCAATTAGGCGAACTACATATGAAATTCCATTCGGTAATTAAGGTATTTCAGTATATACTGAAACGCATCAGGAATTTGTAACTCATTAATACGTTTCATATAGACTAGTCCGTAAAAGTTACAGAT
>Ga0210057_1009130_pt1 | contig 11559 bp, 11 predicted proteins | sample CryGeyCG2114_010_2_FD_183968 | JGI IMG/M metagenome (GOLD analysis project Ga0210057, IMG submission 183968) | Groundwater microbial communities from aquifer - Crystal Geyser CG10_big_fil_rev_8/21/14_0.10 (SPAdes) (version 2) | ecosystem: Environmental > Aquatic > Deep subsurface > Groundwater ...
TCGTGAAGGGGTTGAATTATAATTCAGGAAATATTTCTGGTGCAGGGACGGCAAATTATATCCCCAAATTTACTGGAACTGGGGTTATCGGAAATTCTGCGATTTATGATTCCAGTGGAAATATCGGTATCGGAATAACGGCGCCTCAAACCAAATTACAAGTTATCTCGGGATCAGGAGTAGGAAGTGAACTTGGAGTTACTACTTCAGATTTCACTACAACTGTCGGTTCAGAGTTGGCTTTGATGATGGGAGCAAATACAGGAAATACTTATTCGAAAATTCAAGCATATACCGCCGGACGAGTTGAATGGGGAAATTTATCGTTGCAGCCGGGCGGGGGATACGTCGGCATCGGGACGACAGCACCTAGTAGAAAATTAGATGTTCAAAATCTTATTGGTGTAGAAGATACAACAGGCACTGAAAAAATTTATTTATATGCTGAAAGTGGTGGTGCTGATGTATTTTTTACTGGTGCCGGTGGAAATATACGTTTTGATACTCGTTCAGGTGGAAATAATTATATAATGGGCAACGTCGGCATCGGAATAACGGCGCCAGGATCAAAATTAGATATACGAACGGATTCAGGTTCAGCATTATCTTGGGGAAGCACGAGTGCCGCATATGGTCGACTCGACCATAGTGGAAGTGACGCACGAATTTACGCAGGTAGCGGAGGAAAATTAATTTTAGGTGCGAACAATGCTCCCGGAACTTTTAATATTTCATCAATAGGGGTGGAAATTGGAGATGAAGTTTGGGTAAAAGATTCATATTTTAATTTACAAAATTCGGGAGTAAGTCAACCTTCAAACCAACTTTTTGATTCAAATACTTATGGAATTTTAGGACCCTACAGCCCAACAGCAGGAGGGGGTTACTTTTGGGGTATGAGTGACACCGATGCCACAGCTATTGCAATTAGAGGGACTATGGGGTCAACTAATCCCACGGATTCTACCCCTGCAGTCCTTTTTTCTGCAGAAAAGTATTCTAGTGAAGTTGCAAATCAAGCACTCAGTGCTTCTGAAACGGCTTTCCAATTTAGAAATTATGCGACAAATGTAGTTACAATCTTAGGAAGCGGTAACGTCGGCATAGGAACGACTACTCCGGGAAAAAAGCTTGAAGTTTATGATGCTACCGATTCAACGATTTTAGTTAGAGCAGGATCTAATAATGTTACATTAAGGCACGGGGGTTCTTACGGGCTCGTCGGAACAGGTTCCAACACTGATTTTGCAATAAGGACAAATGAATCGAATCGAATTTATGTAACTAATGCGGGATACGTCGGCATCGGTACAACCTCTCCGGGAAGTTATAGATTATATGTTGACGGAGACACATATGTCCTTGGAACTATTTATGCGAGGGATGATGTTTGTATCGACGGAGGAGATTGTATAAGTACCTTTTCAGACTTTAGATTAAAAAACATAACAGCAAACCTGACCGGCGCACTTGAAAAATTGGAAGAACTTAAACCAGTTGAATTTAATTGGAATGAACTTGCAATCGAAAAGAGGCCTTTTTATGACAATAAAACTACGCAATTTGGATTGGTTGCACAAGATGTACAAAAAGTTTTCCCCAATCTTGTTTACAATGCAAGTGACGGATATTTAAGATTGAAGTACGAAGAATTAACTCCGATTCTTGTTGGAGGACTAAATGAACTCAACATAAATACAAAAGAAATAGACAAGAACTTGCAAAAACTTACAATTCAAAACAACAAGTTAAAACAACAAAATGAAGAACTTAATAAAACTGTGACAAACTTAAATTCACTAGTGGATAAAATTTGTACAAATAATCCTAGTTTGTGTGTTTAAGTTAGGATAAAGAAATGAGTGGAAAATTTGGATTAAAAAATGCAATGAAATTTGGAGGGGTTTTCTTAGTTCTCATCTTTTATATTTTTTTTATATCTTTAGTTGTTGCCGATGTGATTTCAGTAAATTCGGGTGGAGGAAATAATTCAATTATTACCCCCGGTGCAAATCTTGAAGGATTTTTTTTTCAGTCAAATAGAATACCGGTCGTAACGAATGTTTTACTCGTTTCCTCGTCCGGAAATAACTTAACAAATGATAACTTAACTGTTTCGTATTCTTCGACAGATGCCGACGGGGATTTTATAACGAATATAACCGACTGGCGACTGGATGGAACTTCAATCGCGGTTTTGAACATGCCTTTCGACAAAAATGTCGCCGAACTAACCGCTGGCGCCGTACGAGATTATTCGACTTACGGAAATAACGGGACGCTGGGAGGAGGAACAAAGACATATTCTCCAACGTGGAATTCGTCGTGTCAAGTCGGAGGTTGTTATGAATTTGATGGAATTGATGATTATGTTTCATTAATCTCTTCAAGTGGATTTGTTTCTCCCATTGGAACTATCTCTTATTGGATGAAATTAAAAAATAATGATCAAATTCATGGCATTTACCATTTTTATGAAGTTTCAACGCAGGACTATATCAGAACTTATGTTAGTGCTTCAAATGTAATGGATCTTGTGATTGAAGACAATGATGTTGCTTATGTTTCCGTATCTTATGACTTAGATAATTTACCCTCCTATATTGGAGAATGGATTAATGTTGCGTGGGTGCAAAATGGAACACGAATTTATTTGTATATCAATGGAATTGAAAAAAGTTTATCGGGAACGAATAGTGGAAGTTGGTGGACTTCTCACCTCACATTAAATAATCTCCATCTTGGTAAAACAGGTTGGGCTCCTTTAAATGGAAGTCTTGATGAATTTCAAGTTTTTAATCGTGCACTTACTCCGGAGCAGATTAAGTCAAAATATCAAGAAGAGTTAGCAGGACATCAAGTTGAAAAAATTGTTTCACAGGAAACCGGAAAAGGGAATTCTTGGAGGGTTGCGGTAACGCCAAATGACAGAATTATAGACGGAGTAACAGTTTTAAGTAATATTTTAGAAATTGTAGACTCACAGCCAGATAATCCGACAAATGTCGAACTTATTTCGCTCAACGGAAGAAACGAATCGGACACCGATTTACAATGTTCGGCTTTCATAAATGACGCAGATAATTCTGAACTTGATGTTTATATAAATTGGTTTAAAGACGATGTTTCAATACTGAATCGAACTTTTGGAAGCCAAAGCAATGGAACAACTTTCTCAACTTTGCTTAATTCTGGAAATTTAACTTTGGGAGATATTTGGGTTTGTTCAGTTAGAACTTACGATGGGAACGAATATTCTGGTTGGGAAGACTCAAATAATTTGACAATTATAGATATCACCGCTCCTAATGTTTCAATAATAAGTCCAAACTCTTCTATTTCTTACACTACTTTGGAAATCGATTTTAATATAAGTGTTACAGATAATGAAAACATTTCAATGTGTTTTTATAGTTTAGATTGGGATACAAATATTTCAATGGATGAAGTAAACGATTCTTACTTTTGGTACGAATCTTCGCTTGGTCCCGGAACTCATTACTTGGAATACTATTGTAATGATACCTCAAATAATTGGGGAATGAACGCAACAAATTTTACTATTGATAATTCTGCTGCAATTTCAATTTTGCTTTCAGATGAACTAGAAGTGGGAGTTAAATGGAATGTGGTTTCTTTACCTGTGGATGATTTAGATGCATTAGGAAACAATGGAAGCGGGGCCACTTACTATTTCATTAATATTTCTGCAACTAATACTCTCGTAGATTTGTATGTAAGAGCAGACGGAGATTTATACACCGAATCTCTTGATATTTTGGGACTTGGAAATGAAACATATTCAGCGAATACTACGGATCCGACAGTTTCAAACTCGCAAGTTTTGACTATGACTACAAATTACGTCCTTATCGGAGATGCGCTTGGGGATAATTCGGTGATTTATTTGAAGTTTTATCTTGATGCCCCTTCAACACAGGCTGCAGGAACTTATCTTAATCAACTTCAGTTCAATGCCGTAAGGGATGGGGAAATTCCCGAATAAAATTGTAAAGGTATTTAAAATTTAAAATTTTAATTTGTAAATGGAGAGGTTAAAAAATTCTAAGTATGAAGTTTTTTTATTGTTGATAATCTTAACTTCAATAATTCTTTTATTTTTGCAAAATCTCTCTTTAACAGGAAATTTTACTGAAGGAAGTATTCCCTCTAACGTGAGTTTGTCTAAATTTTTAGCAATCTCTTTTGGCGAAATTTTATCGGAAGGAATTCAGTTCGGAACTGTTTCTTTTTTGCCCGCAACAAACATTAATGCAAGTCATAACTACGATGGAGGCTCCAATGGAACAGATTATATTATAGAAGTTCATCAAGATAGTAATACAAATGTTGACTTCTGTATAAAAGCAAATGTAGGTCTAACAAGTTCAGCTTTAGATGTAATTGGATTGGGAAACGAAACATATTCCGCTTTTTCTTCAACAAATTCAACTTATCCTTTACTTTCAGAAGAAACTCTTTTAACGACTAGTTATGTCAAGTCGGCTATAGACATAGGAATTGGAAATTCCAGTTATTGGAGGTTTTGGCTAGACATCCCTGCTGCTCAACCGAGTGGGAATTATAATAATACTTTATTCTTTGAGGGGGTTACAATAGGAAGTGATTGTTAAATTAATTGTAAAAATGAAAATCATCTTATGTTTCGACAAATCAAATTTATTTTTACTTTATAGAAATCTTTAAAAACTATTTCGAGTTATAATCCTTATAAAAGCAGATGATGAAAATGAAAAATTTTGACAAAAAAAATAACTCTTTTAATACTCTACTGGCTTTTGTTGTGGTTGCATCATTTTTTTTATTTTTCTTTCAAAGTTTTTCAATCACAGGGAATGCAACTGAAGGAAGCACTATCTCAAATGTTTCAATTGCAAAATATCTTGCAATTACTTTTGGAGATAATTTGTCAGAAGGAATTCAATTTGGAACTGTAAACACTTTGCCTGCAACTAATATTAACGCAACGCATAACAATGATAGCACAAGTATTTCAGGTGGAACAACTTATACTATAGAGGTTCATGATGATAGTAATACTAACGTTGACTTTTGCATAAGAGCAAATGCAGGTTTAACAAGTGCTGGAGCCGATGTAATTGGGCTCGGTAATGAAACTTATAATGCATTTTCTACAACAAATGCAACTTACCCCTTGCTTTCAGGAGAAACTTCTCTTACTACAGGATATGTTAAAGCAGTTTCAAATATAGATGTTGGAAGTATGGCTTACTGGCGATTTTGGTTAGATATACCTGCTGCACAACCGAGTGGAGATTATAATAACAGTGTACTATTTGAGGGGGTGACAACGGGAATTGCATGTTAAATAGCTAATGTTATTAAATTGTAATTACGTGGTTTGAAAAAGAGAAAATGAAAAAAAATATAGCTTTTTTATTTTTAACATTAGTTTTAGTTTTAACTGTTGTGCCATTATATTCAGCTGGAGTTGGTCTTAGATGGGAGCAAGAAACTGCTCTTGTTCCTGAAAATTCAGATGTTTGTTTGACTTACGGGGTCTACAATCCTTGGCCAAAAGATTCTTATGTGAAAGTTCAACTTTCTGAATCACTTCAAGAGATAATAATATCTTCAGATAATAAAGTGGATTCAATTCCACGTAGCACTTTTAGTAATTCTTCAATTCCAGTTAGATTTTGTTTTAAGACTCCTTCAATATATAAAAAAGATTGTTTATTGTTAGATAGTCTTTTATGTAGTCAATCTTGTGAAGAAGAAATGAAAATTTATGAAGGAAGAGTAGAAGTTGTTGAAGTGAGTGAATCACAACTGAAAGAAGGAGGAAGTGGAGGCTCTGCAACCACAATGACTGTTTCAGCCCCCCTTAGAGTTAAAGTACAATGTATTCCTTACTCTACAGATTATTCTCTTGTTTACATAGTTGTCGGCGCAATTGCACTGATAATTCTTGCTTGGAGAATATACAAAAGAAAGAGTAAGGTTAATAGTCAAGACAAAATAAAGAAAAAGAAATAAATTTTTCAATATTTTTTTGAGGTTGGAAACAATTAAAAAGTATTCTTCATTTTTTCTTTGATGGGTGATTTCAAGTTTTTTAGAAGAGTCTCGTCTATAAATGTTATTTTGTTTATGATTTGTTTATTTTTTATCGGTTTCGTAGCTTCTTCAACTACAGGATATGTTACAGAAGGAAGTTTGCCATCAAACATAACTATCACATCATTTACTATCTTAGCTGAAACTTTTAATGGTTTTACTACAAACTTTTCTGGACACGATGAAAGTATTTATAGGAATTTTTCAGATGTAATTTTAGAAAAAACAAGTTATGGAAAAATTGAATTTAATCAAAATCTTGATTTGGTCACGATGTCTGGAAGCGATTTAGTACTGAATTTTGATCTGGATTTAAATTTGTCGAACAATTTAGTTCTCGTCGATAACGAGAATCTCTCGGGAATTAATAAAAATGCGAATATTTCAATCTATGAAATTAGTTTTACAAATCCTGGAGTTTATCATAACGGAGCAGTTTGTACTGATTGTACTTTTATAAGCTATTCTGGCGGAATTTATAAATTTCAAGTTTCATCTTTTAATGGAGTTTACTGGCTTTATGAAGTAGTTTCTCCCTCTGTTTGTGGAAATGGGATTATTGAATCTGGAGAAGTATGTGATGATGGAGATTCAAATGGACTTCCAGGAATGTGTAACACTGCTTGTACTGGAATTGTTTCAAGTACCGACGGAGGTGGAGGAGGCGGAGGAGGAGGCGGAGGAGTAATTTCTCCGAATACGACTTTAGATGGAAACAAATATTACAATTTCACAGTCAGCCCTTCATTTTTTGAATTGAGTATGAACAAAGGAACATATTACCAGCAATTAGTAAATGTTACAAATACTGGAGAAAATGATTTAACAATTACACTCAATGTTGAAGAACTTCAGAATTTTATTTTTCCTCAAGATAGGTCTTTTTCTATTTCACCTGGAGAATCAAAAATTTTAAGATTTGATATTTATGTCTCAAATTCAAGAGAAGCGGATGTTTATGTCGGCAAAATACACTTTCTTACAAGTCAAGTTCGAAAAGAAACTAATGTAATCTTACAAGTTAATGAAAGAGAAGCTTTGTTTGATATTCGTACCGAAATTTTAAAAAAATATGTCATTCCGGGAGGAAGAGTTAGGGCTAATGTTACGCTTATTAACAAAGGGGATTTAAGAAATTTTGATGTTCATTTAGAGTATAAAGTAATAGATTTTAGTAAGAATGAATACACAATCAAAAAAGAGGATTTTGCAATAGGTCATACTTATAGCGATGTTTTCTTTTTAGATCTTCCAAAAGATATTGCTCTGGGAAATTATCTTTTTTATGCTCGGGTAAGTTATAAGGATGTAAATGCATCAAGTTATGACACTTTTGTTGTTGAAGAAATTTCGGTTTTTTCATGGTATCTTTTAATTTTAATAATTTTACTTGCAATGTATCTTGCTTATAGAATATACAAAAATAAACAAATGAAATCTTTAATTAATAGTCTACCTAAGAAGAAATCTAAGGCAGAAAAACAGTCTGAAAAAATGATTAAGAAACTCCCTTTAGAAGTTCCTAAACTTCCAGATAAACTCTAGCACAAAATAATATAAACTTCATTTTTTATTTTTTATTATGTTAATTGGACTTGTAGGAAAACCTTCTGTTGGGAAATCGACTTTTTTCAAAGCTTCGACTTTAGCGGAGATTGAAATTGCTCCTTATCCGTTCACGACGATAAAAGCTAATCGCGGAGTGGGATATGTTTCGGTTGAGTGCATTGAAAAAGAATTCAAAGTTAAATGCAATCCGAATCATGGATTTTGTATAAATGGAAATCGTTTTGTTCCGATTGATTTAATGGATGTCGCAGGGCTTGTTCCCGGAGCAAGCGAGGGAAAAGGACTCGGAAATAAATTTCTTGATGATTTGCGTCAGGCAGATTGTTTTATACATATCGTCGATATTTCGGGAGAAACAGATATTGAAGGTAAGCAGACAAAGAATCATAATCCAACAGAAGACATTTTATTTTTAGAAGAAGAACTTAATAAATGGTACTTCAATATATTATCAAAAGTATGGAAGACCTTTGCAAGAAAAACTGAAATGGAGCATGCTAATCTTGCCGAAGCTGTCGCAAAGCAGTTTTCAGGTCTGAAAGTTGATGAAGACCAAGCTAAAGACATTTTACATGGAAATAATTTTGAAAAAAATCCAAATAAATGGAGTGATGAAGATGTGATGAAATTCGCTTCTTTATTGAGGAAAATTTCAAAACCCATGATTATTGCCGCAAATAAAGTTGAATTGGAAAAAGGAACTGAAAATTATGAAAGGATAAAAAAAGAATTCCCTAATTTGCGAATTGTTCCTTGTTCAGCAGATTCAGAGCTCGCTCTTCGTCAGGCATCGAAGGCCTGCTTAATAGAATATATTCCCGGTGAAAAAAGCTTTAAAATTTTAAAAGATTTAAATGAAAAACAAAAAGAAGCTTTGTTTCAAATTCAGAAGAATGTTTTAGATAAATTTTCTGAAGGAACAGGAGTTCAAAAAATTTTGAACACTGCGGTTTTTGATATTCTTGGTTATCTTCCAATATTTCCAGCTTCGGCAAACAAACTTGGCGATTCAAAAGGGAACATTTTGCCAGACTGTTTTTTGCTCCCCCCTAATTCTACTGCTCTTGATTTTGCATATTCTTTGCATACAGACTTTGGAAAAAATTTTATAAAAGCAATAAATGCCAAAACAAAAATGGCTCTTGGAAAAGATTATAAGCTGCAAGCAAGGGACGCTTTAGAAATTATACATTAAATTCTTTTACTACCCTGAATATCTCAAATCGATGTTTTTTTAATTTTCTTTTTTACTACAATTTAAATTCTTTTTTCATCAGATTCTGCTTCACAATTGGGGTTGTAATAAAAAAGAATTTAAAAACGTTTCTCACTTTAATTCAATTGTGAAAATAAAATTAAAAGTTCATGCAAATTCTTCAAGAGAGAAAGTTGAAAAAATTTCAGAAAAGGAATATGGAATTTGGATAAAAGAAAAACCAATCGAAGGCAAAGCTAACAAATCAATTGAGATATTGCTAAAAGAATATTTTGGAAAAAATTGCAAAATCACTTCCGGTTTTATTTCAAATATAAAATTTGTTGAAGTTTATGATTAGTTTTATTAACTTACTTTAATTTTTCAAAATATGAAATATGAATTCTCCCTGAGTATGCAGATTTTATCCGAAGACATTGCAATGAGAATCTTCCCACATATAATGATGGATAGGGTCAAATGTTTTAGAAGTTATGGGACTTCGACAAAACACACTATTGCAAGATGTCATGCTCTTGGAAAACTTTTGCAGCAAGCAATGGAAGTTAAACCATTTTATGCTCTTGAATTTTTGGGAGAGAAATTTAATAAATTAAGTGAAGAAGAAAAAACAAAAGTCGTAATCCATGAACTTATGCATATTCCCGAGGGTTTTGGAGGAGGGTTTAAACATCATAATGTTGTAACTGATAAAAATGTTAATGAATGTTATAAAATTTATAAGGAGTGTGTTAAGGATGGAAAAAAAATTGATTGGTTTCAATTACGAAGGAAAAAGAAGAAAAATTGAGGTTTATAAAGTTCCTAAGTGGTTTGAAGGAATTGGATTAATGTTTTCACGACGAAAGAAAGCAAAAATTCTTCTTTTTGAATTTAAGAAGCCAGTTAAGATGGCAATTCATTCTTATTTTGTTTTTTTCCCATTTTTAGCAATATGGCTTGACTCAAAAAATAAGGTTCTTGATTTAAAAATTGTAAAACCTTTTAAAATAGGTGTTTTACCGTCGGAAAAGTTCACAAGGCTTATTGAAATACCTTTAAGCGTAAAATGCGATTTTCTTGAAATTCCGTCGATTAAAAGAAAGATTTAAATAGGAGTTTTGCTTTTTTTGTTAAGTTAAAGCCCTCTTCGAAAATTCAAGAGGAAATATTTAATAAAAAGGAGGTGTGTAAATGGGAAAAGTTATTGTTAAGGATGTTGTTAAGAGAAAGCCTGGACACCTTTACTATGTGGATGGTAAGGGAAATGTTTGTGAGGCTGTGATGGCTCGAGGTGGAAAAAGAAAAAAGAAAGTCGCTAAAAAGCCAGTCAAGAAGCCAGTCAAGAAAAAGGCTGTTAAGAAAAAAAGAAAATAATCTTTAATATTCTTTAAGTCAGTTTCTGAGTAAAGAGGTGATTTCTCTGAAATTTTGTTTTACAAAATTAAAGAGGATATAGGGGTTTACCAGAATCTTTTTAATTTTTTTATTTAGATGTTTTTTTGGTTAGTTTTAAAAATTCTTATTCTTTCAATTTTTTATGGTAATTATTTTAGGGGTCGAATCGACCGCGCACACTTTTGGAGTGGGAATTGTTCGTGATGGAAAAGTAATTGCAAATAAGCGAGATATGTACACAACGGAATCGGGAGGAATTATTCCGATGGATTCTGCAAAACATCATCGTGAAGTTTGTGAAATTATTTATAGGAATGCTCTTGAAGAAGCGGGAATAAGTGATAATGAAGTAGATGCAATTGCATTCAGTCAAGGTCCCGGACTTCCTCCTTGTCTTATTGAAGGTTTTAAATTTTCAAAAGAACTTTCAAAAAATTTGGATAAACCTTTGGTGCCAGTTAATCATTGTGTTGCACATTTGGAAATTGGAAAATGTTGCTCGGCATACCCCAAATTGCAGAAGGAGAGAGCAAGGGTTAAAGATCCTGTTTTACTTTATTGTTCTGGTGCAAATACTCAAGTTATAAGTTATGCATCTGGCAAGTATAGAATTTTTGGAGAGACCCTTGATATAGGAGTTGGAAATTTTATTGATACCTTTGCTCGGTATGCGGAGCTTGGTTTTCCTGGTGGACCAAAAATTGAAAAATTAGCAAAAGAAGGAAATCAATACATTGAACTTCCATATTCAGTGAAAGGAATGGATGTTTCTTTTTCTGGAATTTTAACCAATCTAAGGCAAAAATTAAAAAAAGGAGAATACTCGCTTCAAGATTTGAGTTTTTCAATGCAGGAAACTATTTTTGCAATGCTGGTCGAAACTGCTGAAAGAGCGCTTGCACATCTTGGAAAAAACGAACTCGTTCTTGGAGGAGGAGTTGCATGCAACTCTAGGCTTCAGGAAATGGCAAAAATAATGTGCGAAGAAAGAGGTGCAAAATATTTTTGTCCCGAAAAATCCCTCCTTGTTGATAACGGAGCAATGATTGCGTATCTCGGAGAAATCATGTTTAATTCAGGAATAAAATTTTCTTCTGAAGAACTTGATATAAAACCCCGGCAAAGAACGGATGAAGTGGAAGTCATTTGGAAAAAATAGAATTTGAGAATTTTTTAAGAAAACTTTATAAACTAACTTTTATCTAATAATCTTATCGGATGAACGCGGTTCAGATGAAGATAGTGTTCTTCGATAATTAAATGCGGCGGCGAAAAAAATGGATGGATATAAAATA
>Ga0210057_1009131_pt1 | contig 11555 bp, 14 predicted proteins | sample CryGeyCG2114_010_2_FD_183968 | JGI IMG/M metagenome (GOLD analysis project Ga0210057, IMG submission 183968) | Groundwater microbial communities from aquifer - Crystal Geyser CG10_big_fil_rev_8/21/14_0.10 (SPAdes) (version 2) | ecosystem: Environmental > Aquatic > Deep subsurface > Groundwater ...
TAGTCTTTCATAACCTTTATAAGTCCGATTTGGCCTGAAATAAATACTTAATAGGGGGTCTATCAAAATGAACAATAGCAATATTCAACCAGTTTTTATTTTTCCTGAAGATACAAAACGTACAACAGGAAAAGATGCACAACGTAATAATATTATGGCAGCGAGAGCTGTTGCACAAACAGTTCGTACAACCTTAGGGCCAAAAGGTATGGATAAGATGATTGTAGATTCTATGGGTGATGTAATCGTAACAAATGATGGTGTTACAATTCTTAAGGAAATGCAAATTGAACATCCTGCAGCTAAAATGATTGTAGAAATTGCAAAAACGCAAGAAGACGCTGTTGGTGATGGAACAACAACTGCTGTTGTGATTGCAGGTGAATTATTAAAACGAGCTGAAGATTTATTAGATCAAGAAATTCATCCTACTGTTCTTGCTCGAGGATATAGATTAGCAGAAATAGAATCCCAAAAAATTCTTGCTAGTATCGCAGAAGATGTAGATATTAATAACGATTCTATTCTTACAAGTATTGCAATTACCGCAATGACAGGGAAAGGTGCAGAAGCAAATAAAGAACGTTTAGCAAATTTAATTGTGAAAGCAGCGAAAAAAGTAGTTTACACAAAAAACGAAAAATCAATTATTAATTTAGATGATATTAAAGTTGAAAAACGTGTTGGTTTAAGTACAGACCATTCTGAATTAGTGGAAGGAATCGTCTTAGATAAAGAACGTGTTCACCCAGAGATGCCTGAAAAAGTAACAAACGCAAAAGTTGCACTTTTAGATTGTCCTCTTGAAATAAAAAATACGGAAATTGATGCAAAGATTCAAATTACAGATCCATCTCAATTAAATGCATTTCTTGCACAAGAAGAACAAACATTACGTAGCATGGTGGGTAAAATTCATGAATCTGGTGCAACAGTTGTATTCTGTCAAAGAGGCATCGATGACCTTGCACAACATTTCTTAGCAAAATTAGGTATTTTTGCTGCACGTCGTCTTAAAAAAAGTGATATGGAAAAACTTGCAAGAGCAACCGGTGGAAAAATTGTAAGCAATTGGAAAGAATTAGAATCTAGTGATTTAGGTTTTGCAGGATTAGTGAGAGAAGAAAAAGTGAATGATGAAGATATGATTTTTGTTGAACAATGCCAAAATCCAAAATCAGTTACTCTTTTAGTTTGTGGGGGTACCGAACACGTTGTTGATGAAATTAAACGTGCAGTTACCGATGCTCTTGGAGATATTGCAGCAGCTTTGAAAGATGGTAAAGTTGTGGCAGGTGCAGGTGCTGTTGAAATGGAAGTCGCACGTGGATTACGAAGGTATGCACAAACGCTTTCAGGAAGAGAACAACTTGCAGTACAAGCATTTGCAGATGCAGTTGAAGTGATTCCAAGAACGCTTGCAGAAAATGCAGGTTTAGATCCCATTGATGTATTAACCAAATTACGATCTGCTCATGATCAAAATCAAAAATGGGCCGGTGTTAATGTTGCAACTGGTGAAACTATAAATGCATGGGCACATGGAATCTTAGAACCTCTTAAAGTAAAGACACAAGCATTATCAAGTGCATCTGAAGTTGCAGAAATGATTTTAAGAATAGATGATGTCATCCTTGGATCTCAAAGGTCTGGTAATCAAATGCCTTCCGGGATGGGTGGAATGCCAGGAATGATGTGAAGGTTTATAACTTTCATTTTATTTTTAGGCTTATGATTAAAAATTTTATAATGTGGTTTAGGTTTTTGTTACTTCCACTTATCATTTTTTTTCTACAAATAAATCAACCATATTTCGCATTAATTTCATTTATTGTAGCATTAGGATTACATTTCTTCCATAAAAAAAGGAGAGTAGAATCCTTCCTTGCTCCTTTTTCACTCAAAACAATCGTGGGTGTACTTCTTTTATATTTCTTCATCAAAAAAGAATTTTGGTTACTACCTTTTATTGCATTTATCATTCGTGATTTAGCTGCTGGTATTATTAGATGGAGGGCATCACATGATGATATTTTCATAAAACGAAATTATTTGAGTTATGTATTTGTAACATTTCAATCTATCACTGTTCTTGGTTTAATTATTCATAGGGTTTCACAATACTCATTATTCCTTATTACTACCCAATTTATTCTTTTATTTACATTATGTGCTGTTGTAATCTCACTTCTTTCATTAGGTCAATATATTTTTGTGTATACAAGAAAAATTCATCAAGTAGAAAAGAAAGGAAGGAAGGTAGAACAAGAAAAATTGGTAATTTTGGCAAACCGAAAATCTCGTGGATTTAAGGATAAATATAGAATTCACCTACTAAAAATATTTGCAAAACGTCGTAATGCAGAAATTATTTTTCTTTCCCAAAAAAAGAATTTATTTGAAGGTATTGAAGATAAAATAAAAGAAATTGATCATGTCATTATTGCGGGAGGGGATGGGAGTTTTGAAGCAGCCTTAAATTATAAACCTTTTAAAAATAAAAGTTTAGGATTTTTCCCCCTAGGTGCAGGTAATGCATTTTATTCTTATTTTTATCGTGGAAAACGTTTTGAATATCTGAGAAGTAGGTTTCCTTTCCGAGAAGTTAAATTTGATGTTGTTGAAGTTCAATGGGATAAAGGAAAACGAGAATCTATGTTTTTCGGTCTTGGTATTGACGCAGAAGTCATGCGATTAACTTCAAAGAAAAGTCATGGATTTAAATCATATTTTATGGCTGGTACAAAAGCATTTTTTAAATCAAGAGCAGATTGGGATCTAATTTTAGATGTTGATGGCAAAAAATTTTCTTGGAATAATGTGATCAATTTAAATTTCGGAAAAATATCTTATTATGGGTATAGTATTCGTTCTCTTCTTGGAAAGATGAACTCAGACGATTATCACATCTTAGGGATGGGTTGTGTGAATACGCATTCTCCATGGTTGAATAAACCACTTCGTGTATGGGCATTATTTTTAGGGATGTGGGGGATCCCAAAACCACCTTTATTTCCCATAAAAGGAAAAGAATTTAATATTACATCCGATGTTCCCTTTCCTATTCAATTAGGTGGTGATTTTAGTGGCTATACGCAAGAATTAAAGTTTAAAGTTAAAAGGCAACAGAAAGTATTGGTCATTTGATTTTAGCACTGGACACATTTTTTTAAACTTAAATAAGAATAAATTTATGTCCACAACCCACTAGACAAGTTCGGATAAAGTATTTAAAGGAGAATTCTTATTTTATTATACTCAATCATTTAGTTCTTGTGAAAATGTTTGATAAAATAAAAATGAATGAATTTTCGTATAAAGGAAAGTACAAAAAAGAACTTGTTTTTCAAACTCTTAGTTTACTGGAAAAAGGAATAGAAATTAGAAAAATTTCAAAAAAATTGGGTGTTCCTGAAACAACCATTAGAAATTGGAAATTTGGATATACACGGATTTATGGAAAAAACAATTCTTTATGTGAAAATTTAAAAGGAAAAATCCTTAATTTGATTGTTTGCGAATGGGTTCATACCCCGCTGCTTGCAGCGACTAATTAAGAGCAAACACCAAAAACCCAATATTAATCTAAACATACCCCACAGCTTGCTGTGATTGGGTTTTTGATTCAAAAAGGAGTGCCAATTCATATAATTACACAGGAACTAAATTTAAATTATGATGTAGTGAGAATTTTTGTTAAAAATAAACTTTCAGAAAGAGAATATGGAGAACTGAGATGGTCACAAAGACTTTTACCAATAAAATCCAAACGATTAACATCAAAATTATCTTATATATTGGGTGTTTTATATGGAGATGGCTATTTTGGTAAATCTCAAATCAATTTAGGGACCAGTGATAAAGAATTTCGTGATTATTTTGCAGAAATATTATTTAAATGGTCTGGTAAAAAACCTGCTTGTACAAAAAGATTAATGAAAGGTAAACCTTATTTCACATGTTTATTATCTTTTAAAGATGCAAAAAAATATATTCTTAGTTTGATTGGAAATCGTTCTTCTACACCTGAAATTATTTTACATTCCAATAATAAAAAAATCATCTCTAACTTTATCAAAGGATTCTCAGACTCGGAGGGTTCAATTGTAATTGCAAAACGTACTAAAATGCTTAAGATCTCAAATCAAAATTTGTTGCTTCTTAAACAAATACGTAACTTAATGGTTATTCTAGGATTTTCTATACAACGTATCAAGATTCGTTTAAATAATAAAGCTCCAAACGGTAATGTTTATGAAATAATTATCTCTGCAAAAGAAGAATTACAAAAGTTTCATAATTTGATTGGATTTACAATCCAGAGAAAAAATAAAAAATTGGAACAATTCTTAAAAAATAGGTAAATTTTATAAAACAATGCTGAATCTAATACTATTATGGCGACCGTCGTATAAATTTAGTGGGTTCTACCGCTAAAATGCCGTGGTTAGTATTCAGGACTGTGGCAATGAAGGATTAAAAATTCCTCTTTGTAGATATCCTGGGACCGGGGTTCAACTCCCCGCGGTCGCCCTTTTTTAATTTTTCTTCAAAAGGTTTAAATATAATCTATGTTCTCTAGTATCTATGGCAACACAAACCAGTCAAGTCACTAACGTTTGTGACTTTCAACAACTTGAAAGAGTTGATTGTATTCATTGTCAGTAAACCATTCTCTAGCTGTAGCAATTTTCTAAAAAATAATCATCATCATCTGTAGAGCGAAAGCTCCCACATTTTCTTCATGGCTACAATAGTGTCAATGGTAACACGGCAGATTGTGGATCTTCTATTCTGGGTTCAACTCCCAGTTGTGGTCCTCTTTAAAAATAAGTCGTCTGGACTCAAAGCAGGGAGATAAAATAAAATGATAACACAAAAGGATTTAGAAAATTCGCAAAGATTTATTGCGGAGGGATTAGGAGCACCAGAAGCAGAAATATTAGAGGCTAAAGCGAAAGCTGATTGTATTCACTGTTTATGTGCCTAGAAATAGTGGACTTGAAAGGTTTAATTATTTAGTAAAATCTTATTTTGACGTCTCTTTTAATTTAGTAGAGGTAAAGGGAGAAAATATACCTCTACTTGTTGATAGAAATGGAGGTTATGGTTGGACAGGCAATGATTTATTAACAGATTATAATTCTCAATCTTTACGAAGACTTGAATTCGTTCCATGGCCAGAACAAGATAAACCGAGATTGTGTCTACTTGGACCACAAGAAAATACTTTGTCCGATTATCTAGATGATAAGATTATAGTTGCTGTGCCAAGTAAATATTCAAATTTATCAAGAAATTTTCTTACAGCATTTAATACTGGGATTTATTTTTGGAGGGTCAAGTTGAGAAACAAATTCGCTTAGGAAATGCAGACCTTGCGATAGATATTGTTTGTTCCGGTAAAACAATGAAACAAGAGAGATTAGCAATTTATGATGTAATCTTTGATCAAGCAGGTTTGGCCTTATTCACAAAAGATTAATAAATAAAAAAAATATACAGAGGTATAATGAAAATGCAAACAGCGAAAGGTGTCTTTGATACACCTCCTGAAGAAAAAATTATCAAGAATCAAGTACTTAACACATTAACTGAAGTGTTTGAACTTTACGGATTCGCACCATTAGAAACACCTGTGATTGAACGATTTGAAACACTTGCAGCTAAATCAGGTGCTGGTGAAGAAAGTGATGCACTTAAAGAAACATTTCAATTAACAGATCAAGGAAAACGAAAGTTAGGATTGCGATTTGAATTTACAACATCTTTAGCCAGATATATGGCAATGAATACGAATATTAAAATGCCATTTAAACGGTATGAATTTGGGCCTGTATTTAGAGACGGGCCAATTAAGTTAGGAAGATATAGACAATTCTGGCAATGCGATGTTGACACTGTCGGAACAAGTTCCATGTTAGCCGATGCAGAATGTATTGCTATTATCTCCACTGCATTCCAAAAATTGAATTTTGATTTTGAAATCAAAATTAATAACAGGAAAATCTTGAATGGCATCATGACTCATGCAGGAATTAAGGAACAAAAAGAAGCACTTATCGCAATTGATAAACTTGATAAGATTGGAAAGGAAGGTGTAGCTAAAGAACTTGAAGAACGAGGTTATAAAAAATCTCAGATAGATAAACTCTTTGAATTAATTTTAGGTAAAGTTACTTTAACATCTTTAAAGAAAAATTTGACAGACCCAGAAGGAATTGCAGGATTAAATGAATTAGAAGAATTATTTTCTTATCTTAAGAAAATGAATGTAAAAGAAGCGGTTTTTGATATTTCTCTTGCAAGAGGACAAGCATATTATACAGGAACAGTAATTGAAGCATATCTTAAAAAATCTAAAATTAACTCTTCAATTGCAGGTGGAGGAAGGTTTGACGATATGATTGGTGGATTCATTGGTGGTGGTCGTATTGTACCTGCAGTTGGTGTATCCTTTGGTTTAGCACCGATAATGGATGCTATAAAAATGAAGCAAGACTTGAAAATAAAAACCCCCGCAAAAGTATTCGTTCTTCCAATTAACGCATTAGAAGAAAGTTTAGAAATTGTGCAGGAATTACGTAATGCAGGTATTAACACAGATATTTCATTAGGAAAGAAAGGAGTATCTAATAATTTACAATATGCCGCTGCTTTAGGAATCCCTTATGTTGTCATCTTTGGTGAAAAAGAATTAGCACAGAAGAAAGTTAGGTTACGTGATATGGTATCTGGAAAAGAAACCTTGTTAACTGTGAAAGAAGTAATTAAGAAATTAACTAAAAAATGACTCAAACACAAAAATTAAAATATATCGGATATGGCGTTTTGGTATTATTAATTCTCAATTTAGTATTATTTGCGATGAAGATAATTACACAGTTATTATTTTGGATTGTTATAATTATTGGTGCATGGTTTGTTTATTATGGATTGCCTAAGTTAAGAAAGAAGTTGTAAAATCATTTATTAACTACCATTCATCATCATCATGTCTTGTATAAACCAAAGGTTTATCTCTGACAATCATAGAATGTTCAAATTGCGCAACCATAGCGCCAGTAACTTCTGCTAATGGAGGATATCCTGTAATAATACCTTGTTTTTGCAATTCACGTAATCCTAATGCGGTTGGACCCTTTCCAAATTTTCTTGTGAGCCATCTGTTTGTAAAAGGTAAGCCATTTTGACTTCGGATTTCATCTAATATTTTTTTTGCATAAGGTGAACGTACACCTTTATCTTTTCGGAGCATCCAAATTGTTGGGATTCCTTTTTCTTTAATCAATCCTTGACCAGATGTGATGAAAGGTTCAATTGCAATTTGCATTCCTTCTTGTAATTCTGTTTTATTTTTACTATTAAATGTAGGAATAGAAATTCCCCCGTGCGTGTGATATTGTTCAAGGGAATGGCCACATAAATTTGTAATTGTTGTGAATCCACATGCTTGTGCTTCGCTCATTTGTGCTTCACCAAGTTCCCATAATTTTACACCTGGACGTGTCAATTTGATTGCAGCCTTCAACGCATTCTGTGAAGCTTTTATAAGATCTTTATATTTTTCAGTTCCACCAATTTCTATAGTCATCGCATTATCTGCAATCCAGCCATCTTGATGAACACCAATATCTATTTTAACTAAATCGCCTTCTTTCACAATAGTCGTATCATTTTCTTCCGGACAGAAATGTGCAGCAATATCATTAATTGCCATTTGTGCCCATGCAATCTGGCCACCTAATTCTAAAATTCTTTTTTCACAGAAATCCATTACTTTAAGTGCAGATGCACCAACTACAAACATTTTTGCACCTTCTCTTCGTACCTGTGCTGCAATTTTCCCCGCAATTTGAATTTTTTTAAGAACCTCTGGATTCATGTCAAAATTTAAATCATAATCATATATAAAATGTATGCATTTTGAACTATTATGATTAACCCTATCCCTATACTTATAATGCCTGTTGTAATTCTAAAATGCTTTTGATATTTTGTTAATTTACGTAATGGCACTGATAAAATTCCTGTAATTAATACCATGCCAAAAATTGATCCTACGCCAAACACAAAAATAAATCCAATGCTAGAAGCCAACAATACTAGAGCTGCACTTCCTGCTAAGCCATGAATCATTCCAATTATAAATGATTTTTTTTTAATAGCATAAAATGACATAACTCCAATTACAACTAACATCACCCCTACTAAAAATTCTAATCCATAACTCCAAATTACCGGAATAATTTTATTTAATATAAAAAATAATCCTCCAAATAAAAACAACATTAACGCATGTCCTAATCCCCAAAATAATCCATGTTTTAATATACCCTGTGTATTTATTGCAGCAAGATGGTCTGGTTCAATTGCATGTTCAATTCCAAGAACAAAGCCTAATAATAATGTTTGAATCATAACAAAATAGGTTCAACTTCTCGTGCACGTTGAACTAAGTCGGGAAAGAATTCTCCCATTCTTTTTAGCTCAACTTGTTGTTTTGCCTTTGCATACCATTGTTTGACAATAGAATCTGTTTTAGTTACAGCAAGATTCATATCATCCATAGAAATTTTTCTTTTTTCTTTTGTAACTAAACTTTCTTTCAATGGGATATTTGTTGCATATTCACACACTGATTTGATATCAGCACCAGAAAATCCTTGTGTCATTTTTGCAATTTTCATAAAATCTAATTTTTCAGTGGGACGTTTTGCCATCAGTAATTCAAATATATGGGAACGAGCTTCAAAATCCGGTTGTGGTACAAATAATGTTTTTCCAAATCGTCCTTCCCTTCGTAATGCTGAATCAACACTCCATGGTTCGTTTGTTGCTGCTAACAATAAGATTTTTTGATCCTTTGAATCCATACCATCCATTTCTGTTAAGAGCTGTGCCACAAAATTCTTTTCATGTGCAGAAGCTTCACTTCGTTCTCCACCAATTGCTTCAAATTCATCAAAGAAAATAATTGCTGGTTGATTTTCACGTGCTTTTTCAAAAAGTTCTGCAATGTTTTTTTCGGTTTCACCAACAAATTTACTTTTTAAGTCTGAACTTTTTACATGAAAAAAAGCCATGCCTGCTTCATTTGCGGTTGCTTTCGCAATTAAACTTTTTCCACATCCGGGGGGTCCATACATTAAAATGCCTCCGCCAATAGATTTTCCATAATATTCAAATAATTCTGGACTTTTGAATGGTTCAATAATTTTAAATCTAATTTCTTCTTTTAATTCATGCAATCCACCAATAGAATCAAATGTAATTTCTTTACTTTTTTTTGTTTGTATTACAGCAGATTTTTTTTCTTTTAACTTCTTACCTTTAAGATATAACTTATTTGCCATATCCATAAATTCACCATCTTTCTCTGGCGTTTTCTCAGAAAGTTCAACGAGCATCTGTGCTGCTTCTAAGTAATACTTAGCAGCTTCTTGTGGATTTTCTAATTCAAATCCATTCGCTAATTTTACACGCTGCATTACTGATTTTTCATCACACATTTTCAATCTCCATTCGTAAATCTTCTATTGTAATTTTATCTTCGTTTAATTCAATCAATGTTCTTTGTGCAAGTTCTTGTTTTGTTAACACCTTCTCCCATTTTTTCCCAATTACTTCTTTAGATTTCATGTAACATTCATTTGCATGTTTCAACAAATGATTGTCTTTTGTAAATTCTAATTGTAACACATAAATACTTGCAGCTTCAAGATAACTCTCTCGCGCTTTCTCTACATTGTTCTCTTTCACTTGCATTTCTGCAAGTTTAATCCATCGTTTTGCATCTTTGAGATTACACATTTTTATTCTCTATTCTTTCTATTAATTGTATTGTAATTGGGGTTGCAGTAAACCATCAAGATACATCGGTTTTTCATGATGATGTTTTAATGCGGGCAAGGTTGTTCTTTGTTGTTCTGGGAATCTTGTTTCTTGTTGTTCCAATTCTCCAAGTTCTTTTGCAATTAATGTTGATAAACTTCCTTTGAACAAATCTTTCATAGTTTTTGGTTGTTCAATAGTTGCATCAATTGTCTGTGGTCTTTCATTCTTTTTCTTCTTTTGTCTATCAAAAACAGGAAGTGGTAAGTTAATTCTGTTTGATATATAAATTGGCAATTGAGGGGTTTCATATCCTACCATCATATTAAATGGACCGTCTTCTTGTGTTTCCAATGGCACATATTGCGTCTTTTGTTGTTCTGGTTTCCCATACATTTTAAACTGAAATGGTTGTCCCATCACAATATCATTAAGACCATTTACATCTCTATTTCGTGTTTGATAGGGTGATTGTGTTTGTGTTTGTAAAGAGGAAAGATACATATCTCTTTTAGGTTCAACAGGTGTATATTGTATTAAATTTTCACCCTCATTTCCTTTACGTAGATCATCATAACGTGTGGCTTTCATATCTAATGAAATCTCCATGGGAACATAAAAAGCACTAGTTAAAGGACCCTGATAAACGCTGCCCATTGCGATTCCGTACATGATGGGCATATGTGGTGAACATACCATTGTTTTGGTGTGAGACAACAACCTCACTATAGATCTATAGAAGTAAAATAGCGTTTTAAGTGTTTCCCTCAAAAGTGCGACAAAAAAGTCAATTAAAAATTTGGTTCAATTTTGCAAGGGTTTCATTAGGATTTGATACTTTCACACAATCCACTACTTTAGTTGCAGGAAAATCATTCCCTCCCACATCTAATTTATCTCCAAAGAATAAAATGTCATTAAAATTGATGTTGTGGTATTTGGCAAATTCTCTGATTCCCCATTCTTTATCTAATCCCTTTCTTGTGATATCTATAGAAGTAGTTCCTCCTAACGTAATTTCATATTTGTGTTCATCAATTAAATTTTTAAGGTAACAAACCCATTTTTTTCTTTTAATTCCATGTGCATCATATGATTTCTTGGCTTCTATTGGTGCATGTCTTCCAATGGCCGATAAAGTAATTTGTGTACCCCTATCTTGAATTTGATCCCCCTTTGTCGTCAAAGAAATAATATTAAATTTATCTGTTAAATTATAAAGTGCATCAATAATATCTTTCTTTTCATTTTCATCTAAAGTATATCTGTAAATTTCTTCTTCTTTATCTCCGTTAATTTTAAGATAATGTGTTCCTGTCGTTGCAAGTAAGTGATGTTCTCCATTCAATTTTTTTGAAATCATCTCTTGAAGGTATTCTTTATTAGTACCCGAAATAACTGCAAAAATATATCCTTGCTGAATTAAAGAATTGATTTTTTCAGCCATTTCTGGAGAAATTAGTTGACAGGTTTCACAAATGGTTTCATCAACATCTGCAATAATCACTTTTTTATTCTTAATTATGGATAAATCTTCAATAATTGGCATAACATCACCCTTATTATGATTATTATTACTATTCTTTTAAAGAATTCTGAAAAACTAACCATAAGATTTATAAATAACCCACATACATAGGATAGTGGACGGCCAAAGGAGCGTGGTTCATCTGATCCCATCTCGAACTCAGAAATTAAGAACGCTTCCGTATCTTGGTGTA
>Ga0210057_1009132_pt1 | contig 11554 bp, 10 predicted proteins | sample CryGeyCG2114_010_2_FD_183968 | JGI IMG/M metagenome (GOLD analysis project Ga0210057, IMG submission 183968) | Groundwater microbial communities from aquifer - Crystal Geyser CG10_big_fil_rev_8/21/14_0.10 (SPAdes) (version 2) | ecosystem: Environmental > Aquatic > Deep subsurface > Groundwater ...
TTTATCTTTAATTGTTGTTCAAGAAAAAAAGGAGTCGCTCAACTAATCCCGACTTTGGCCGCATCTGTTAATGACATGATTGTTCAGATGAAGATGCGGCACAAAGGGCCGTAACCATCAATATTTAGTAAGCCATTGATGGACGAGCCCTTAGTCGGGAACAGTTGTTCTTTCTTTTTCTTATGTCTGTTTTGTTTTTGAAGTTTGGGGGAAGTTGGAAAAAAGACAAGGGTCGCTAAAAGACCGCTTCCACCTTTCAGGTTGGATCCTTGTCATTTTTTCTACTCTGGTTTTTTTGTGTTTATTTGTTTTTTGAAATATTCTTGGGTATTATTAATGGTATGAAGCTTATTCGTAAAATCACTTCATCAGGAAAATATTCAAAGGTGATTGTTATTCCACGGGAATTCTTGAGAGCTCTTTCATGGAGACAAAATCAGAATTTGGAGTTGGAGTTGGATGAAGTGGGAAAGAGGATTATTGTTAAGGATTCAAAAGGAAAATGAAAAATAAAATACTTCTGGGTTTTCTTGTTTTAGTTCTGGTGGTTTCGGTTTTCTTTGGAGGTCGTTTCTTTGAAAGACAAAGAGTTAAAAAAGAAGCTTCAATCCAAAATACCTTAAATCCCACAAATTCCTTAAACTCCCCAATTCAAAACCTAACAGTCGTTGAAGTCACAGATGGTGATACATTAAAGTTAAGCAGTGGCAAAACCTTCAGGCTCTATGGTGTTAATGCTCCGGAAGTTAAGGAACCATACTACGCAGAAGCAAAAGCATTTTCTCAAAATTTGGTGTTGAATAAAGAAGTCAGTTTTGAGCAGGAAGAGAAATACAAGGAGGATAAGTTTGGCAGGATTTTAGGATATGTATTTGTCAATGGAGTTAATCTTAATCTGGAGTTGGTAAGAAATGGATTGGCCAGAGTTGTATTGTATGAAAAAAGGGCCAAGATAAAATATCAGGATGAACTGCTTCAAGCGGAGCAAAAAGCAAAGGAATTAAAGTTGGGAATTTGGAAAAGGTGAAATATTTTTGTAATGCTTCTATTTGCACATTAAATTCCCTTAAATATTCTGCTTCTTAATCTACATAAAATGTCTTCAGGTTCTGTAGAATTTGTCCTTGTTTTAATTAATTCAATTAAATCATCTTGGGAAAAAACTAAAATTAATTTTTTTTCACTAGTAGTAAAATAATTACGTAAAATAATTAAACCATGTTCATCAACACCTTTTCTAGAAAAAATAATTCTAAATGTACCATTCGTATACCATGAATATCCAGCGGTTTGTTGAATTTCATCTTTTTGTAAGAAATTTGTTAGGTTTTTGCATTCGACTACAATATTGTGACAATAATATTGTTGTTTAACTTCTTGCCAAAACGTGCTCGTTCTATCATTTCGCGTATTGTTTGGTATTCTATAATCTATTCTGTCAATTCCGCTTAATGAATAACTTTGTTCTTCAATATTCCCAAAAGGTGCGAAGCATGGTTCGAATACAAACAAAATAATTTTATTACATATTTTTTCAAAATCTCTCCACCCCTCTTTCCCTAAACGACACTGAGTTAGTTCAGTGATAAGTTGTTCTGCAATTTTCGAATATTCTGAATTCGGATTTAATTTTGAAATAGATAAGTCTTCTGCCCTTGTAGGATCTGGCGTATTGTTAGAATTAACAATAGATACTTTTGCGGATATTGTTTTAGTAATTGTGCTCATGGTTTAATATAAATTCTTCCAATGCTATCGATATAGACTTTTCTCAATTCCCTAATTCTGGACATCAGCCAATTTGAATTTTCGTAATTGGAGTATTTAAGAACATATTCTTCAAGTTTTAAAAGAGGTTTGAATGAGTTTTTTTCTTTGAGATTTTCTACAAACGCGATCACAATTCTCCATAGATAATTCACATATTTCCAATATTCTTTTTTTTCTTGTTCTGTTTCCTTTTCTCTTAAAATAATAAAAGAGAAATCTAAAAGCTTAAGAAATGTTTTTAAATATTTTTCGTCTCGAAGTTCTAAGAGAGGTTTTGCAAAGGTAAGAGAATCTAATTCTTCTTCTTCAGGTCCAACTGAATGCACAATCCCTTCGATGTCTCTTTGATTAAACTTTAATGGCGTTTTTATTTGATCAAATCGCCAGTTGATAGCTACTTCATCTTTATAAATAGTGATGAGTAAGGAATTAGCAATATTAGCAAGTTGTTTGTGGCTATTATCAATCTCTCTTTTATTAAAAATATTCTGAAGAAAAAATTCTGTCTCTGTGTCGGCTTTGTCGATAAAAAATGCAAGATTTTCAAGAGATGATCGCTGTTCGTAATCAGGGACATACTTGTCATGAATGAATGATTTCAAAATCTTCTTGGCATTTGTTATTTTGTAACCTTTTTTTGCATAATGTCCAACTAAATAAATATACGTACCTGGGATAAGGTAACGCCTATCGTCTGTTGGATCACTCATCACTTTATTAACAAATTCAAAATCTTTGTCGTTAATATCTGGAATTAAATCCATAATTTGACTCATGTCATCTGAAAAGGCATAAGGGATAAAATCTATTATTTGTTGCTTATGTTTTTTTATTTTATTAGGAGCAAATATTTTTACTATTGAAAGCATGTCTCCAAAATAAGCAGCGGGAGCACTCCATGTAAAATGCCGATTTCCTTCTTCCTTGTTTGATATTGTGACTTTAAATTTGCTTGGATCAATTTTCTTTATACCTTCGTCAACTGCAAGTTTAATAAGTCGATCTTTTGCTTTTATCCCATTTTTAGTTTTAAAATATTCGTCGAATTCTTTCTGATTTTGTTTATAGTATTCGAAAACTTCAGGAAAAAATTTACCAGGAGCAGGTTCAAGTAAACGTAAAAATTCATTAATTCTTTTTTGCGTACGATTTTCTTCTTCTTTATCCTGATTTATATTTACTGCTTTTTCATCAACTGGGGTAAATAATTTAAGTTTTACTGCTTTTTCAAAAACAGATTTTCCAATCTTATTATTTTTTCGTTTAGCTGTATAAATCGCAAAATTTGCACGATTTTCAGATATATTTTTTGCTTTATCAAAATATTGTTTAACATTTTCTGGTGTTAGTAAGATTGCAAGAATCTCCTCATAATTAATAAATAAATGTGAAGTTTTTGTTTCGTTCTGTTGCTTTTTTATTTCATCCAAAATTTCAAATAGAAAATTTGGATTATCTTTTTTTATGATTAAAACGATTTGCGTGATAAAATTAGATTTTTCTTCCTGATAAAGATCAGGAATTTTGAAAATTCTGAAAATTATTTTTTTAAGGAGTTTGATTACTTCTTTGTCTGAATTATTTCTAATCTTGTTTATAAGTTGTTTGTCACCATTTTCTTTATTAAAAATACTTTCATGCTTTAAGAATGATTTCCAAAATTGGTCATCTTCAGAGACTTTTGTAAGAAAATATTTTATTGCCTCTTTTTCACTGATTTTATAAAGGCCATGCCTTGCATAAATAGTGGAGCCTTTTTTAATGCCTTTTATGAGATAGTCAATTGTATATTTAGAATTTGGAACGGAGTTGTAGCAGAGTTGAATAAATTCGTCCCTTACTAATGAATCTTGTGTTTTTTCAAAACAACTATCTGCTACTTCAAAGATGATGTTTTCATCTTTATAATTAGCAAGAGCAGAAAGGCAGTTCCTTTGTAGCGCACCATTACCACCGTCTTCAGGATTATTTGCAAAATTAATAAGAGTTTTACGCCAAAAAACCTTTTCATCTTTTGTTAGAAGTTTATCTTTTTTCTCCAAAAACCCTTCAATAATTGTAATTACGTTTCCTCTTTTGACAAAAGTTTCTGTTTGATCAGGCCATTTTTTAATGTCATATTTTAATTTTTTATAAATATCTACATCTATAAAATTAGATAATCTGCGACGAGACCATATAGGTAGCCAAACAACGCGTTTAAAGTAAGTTTTATAAATTAGATTGAATATATTTTTATTAATCTTTTTACTTGTATTTTTTGTTACAAAAACAAGAAGTTCTGATAGATTATCGTCAATGTTATCGTTATTCTCTTCCAAGAAATCAATTAGCCAAATAATCACTTCTGTTCCTTTTTCAGATTCCATTAGAAAACGGAGAACGCCAGACCACGAAGGCTTAAAGGCAACGATTCCTTCTTGTTTTAGGATTGCGAGTTTTTGGAATTCGTCCAGGAAGTTTTTCTTTTTAAGTAAGTTTTCCGCTACTAAATATTCCGTTAATGTATGATTGGTCCAAATAAAATATTCTTTATTTTCTTTTATTTCGAGTTTTATTAGGTTGTTTTTTTTGAACCACGAGATAGGAAATAAGTCTTTTAGAAATTTTGATAATTTTAATAAATTATTTAATTCAGACATTAAAATTGTGTCTGTTTGAAGTTTTTCAAAGATTAAAGAAAAATCTTGTAAAACAATTCTGGTCTTTTTATTGTTAATTATTTGATCAAATAAAAAAGTATAAAAGTCATAACGGTTAAACTCGTTTTGGTGATTTTTATCCAGATATTGAATAAGATAATTGAGGAAAAATGGATCAGATAAAAAACTGTTATAAAAATCATGAAACCAAAACTGCTCGATAATACTACTGATCAACTCTTCAGAGGGATCAAATCCTGAAGGAAACTTATGTTCAGTAAGTTTTTTATGTATTTCTTGATTGTCTAGCTTGCCTTCTAAAAAAATACTCATTATTAAATTCTATTTTTAATTAAAATTTCCTTAATGTTTTTCTAAATTTGAAAAGTGATATATCGATATTTTATCACTTTTTAATATTTTATCCCTACAAAGTTGCTATAATACGATTGCTTTTTTACGGACTTTGGATTATACTGTTAGCGTTTTCAATAAAATAATATGTTGCGCGAAAATTTACAGCCGAAACTTACAGAACAAACCGCTTTACTTGAAGGAATGAGAAGACAACCCACCAATAAAATCGTTTTACTTTATTCAGCTGGAGCAGATAGCACAGCAACAGGATTGAAACTTAGGGAGGATGGTTTTTCTATACATCCGATTTTTATTGATTACGGCCAAACGGCTTCTAAGGCAGAAGAATTTTTGGCTAATCAGGGTTCTGAACAATTCGACTTTCAAAATCTCCATATCATACGACTGGCGGATTTAATGCTTTCCCTTTCACAAAGTGCATTACTGGGAGGAGAAGCGAGAGACGATACACAAGCATGGGTTCCTGCACGAAACACAATTTTTATGTTATTGGCCGGTACATATGCCTATCAGATTGATGCCGACGGAATCGCCGTTGGATTTATAGCGGATGATCAGGGAGTTTTTGGTGATTCTAGCTTGATTCATCACAAGCTCGTGGAGCTTTTACTTACCCAAAGCTTATCCAGACCGATGCAGGTTTTTACACCGCTTATGTCAATGTCAAAAGAGGATGTTTTGAACTATCTTTTAAAAAAAAACGCCCTTCAGTTGACAGTATCCTGTTGGAATGCGAAAAAAGACGGAGATGTCGTTGTTGCATGTCATGAGTGCGCTAATTGTAGAGAACGAGACGAAAATCTTAAGCACTTGCTTGAAGAATATTCTATGAAACTTTGTGTGGGAGAGCAAAATCTGACCAAGCAAATTACCCCATAATTATATTTATTGAATTTAACACATGAACGAAATACTAAAAAAGATAGAAGACTATGGTATTACTTCTACTGAAAAACTAGGACAACACTTCCTCATTGATGATGGAGTACTCGATTTTATAGGAGTGCAAGTAATGCAAGGTAGCAATGTTATTGAAGTCGGTTCGGGGATAGGAAATCTAACAACGCGGTTAGCCAAACGAGCAAGAAAAGTTTACGGTATTGAAGTGGACCAAAAATTTAGAGAAGTTCTTGCCGAAGTAAGCAATGAGAATCCAAATGTGGATGTTTTTTTTCAGGATGCCTTAAAATTCGACTATAAAGGATTCATAAGATCTCAAAGAAGAAATGAAAGAGATAATAGTGATTGGCAGATTATTGCTAATTTGCCATTTAATATAACAGAACCTTTTTTAAGAATAATTGCAGGACTACCTGTAAGTAGTATAGTTCTAACGATAGGAGATACATCAGCTGAATCTTTATTAACCCAATCTCCTCAAAGTTTAGCATTTACAAAAAATTCGGCGGTAGCAATGGCTTATTATGAAGTAGAAAAAATGTGCGATCTCAGTCGAGATGTATTTTACCCGCCTCCTCGTACTGATGCGTCAATTGTACAACTAGTCCCAGCTGATTCTCTGGATAAACTATCACCGGTACATCAAGTAATTAGATATTTACTTGAAAACGAGAACAGAATGACGGTTGAGCAAGCTGTTCGACAAGCAATACAATCTCAAGAATATAAACCAACTGGTAAATTCATTGACAAAAGAAGAACCCATCGACACGAGAGACGGCAATTAAGAAAAGATTTGTCTTTAGAGGTTTACGCTAAAAGTGGGGAAAGACAACTGTCAAAAAGACCTGACCTTATGTTGCCTGAAGACATAAGGGGATTGCGTTTTTCAAAATTAGACAACTCCCAAATTAGAATTCTAATCGCCATTTTACTTAGTATCTAAACAGTTGAATTCCTAATTTTAGTGTTAAGTTATGAATAAAGAGTTTTTATTATCTTCGCTAACGGAACAATATCCTCAATTTAAAAATTTTGATATATCTGTTTTAAAGCGCAGTCAGGCAAATGACCTTTATATGCTAATGCTTGATAACGACTCTTTTCGTCAGCAATTTATTCTCAAAGATTATTCCGGTAGATCTAATGCGGCTGAAGTAATAGAAACACAACTAACCGTAGAGGAACTGATTCGAAGAAATACAGATGTTCCTGTTTTAGTTTCTTTGGCCATGGTTAATCATCAGGCTGGATTATATTCTATTATTCAGCCAAAGATTCCAGGCATCACTATAAAAAGATTACTTCAAACTGATGAAGAAAATACTGTGCGACCTTTTGTAGAACAATCCGCGGCCGTTTTAGCACAGATTCATAATATTAAAGCTGAAAATTTTGGAGATGTTATTAAGAGTGGTAGTCATTTTAAAACCTGGGGAGATTGTTTCGGCTCTTACGTAACTCAACAGTTGGAAATTGGGATCAGAAATAGAATATTTACTGCTCCCCATGCGGATTTTTTTATACAAAGAATAAGAAATTTTGACCACACCAGCTTACGCACCCCTACTCTTCAACATGGAGATTTTCATTCTGGAAACATACTGGTTGATATAAATCTCGGTAATATAGCCGGAATTATCGATTTTGAACTTGCTAGATTTTGGATACCGGAGTGGGACATAACCAGATGCAAGCAAGTTGCCTATCCAAATAACCCTCGACTAGCTGATGTTTTTGTGAAATCTTATGCGGAAAATGTTGGAACAAGTATAGACAATTTATTAGAGCAGGTCGAATTTTATAGATCGTTTGAATCTTTATTTTTTTGGGTATGGGGATGGAAAAGAAACGAAGAATTAACACAACAAATCAAACAAGACATTGGAGAGATAACAGGATTGCCCTATTCTGACTGACTTATGTTACAATATTCAATATGAATAATATTATTATAAGACAACTTACTGAAAGCGACTATCGTAAAATCCGCCAAGTGGATATTTTAACCCAGAAACAATATCTTAAGGAAAAATGGGAAAAATTATCAGATAAAGAAAAAGAAGAACATTTAGTTTCTCGCAAAAGCGAATTTAGTATTAATCTTAATTCCGGCTATTGTTTTGTTGCGAAATTTAACAATAAAGTAATCGGCTTTATCCTTGCATACGAAACTCAACCTTTTTTAAAAAAACTCTATATAAGATATATTGGAATTGATCCTAAATACCAAGGAAAAGGTATTAGCATGCTTTTATACAAAAATTTAATAAATAAAGCTAAAAAAAATAAAATAAAACGGATAACCGCTTTAATTAATCTGGATAATCCCCGCTCTATTAGAGCACACGAAAAAGCCGGTTTTACTCTTAAGGATAGAAAACAGGCGGATTTGAATTTATCTCAAACTACCGCGTAATTTTGGCTAAAAAATATTCCTAATTCAGTTTTCCTAGTATTAGTTAACTACTCTGCTTTAGACGTTTCTCATATTAGATTCACTGATCATATTATTACGAATGGATGAAATAAATCCATGTGTCGAAAAGCAAGGTTATAATACAGGTCGGCCGAAAATTGATCAACGATCTTTGTTATATCACCTTCATAAGCTGCCGGATCTATACCGCTTGCAAAATCATCGATCATTCCTTGAATGACACGGCGTTGTTGAGCTTCACCAGCATTTCTTCTTTTTAAAAAAACAGAAAGATATGGACTTAATGCCTGATTTCCGGCACTAAGTTCCGTCCCCACTTCTTCCAGTAAGGGTAGTATATCATTAAAACCGGTCGCGAATTCGGGATGTTTATAAGCCTGATAACCATAAAAACTTAAAAGTTCAGGCGGTACATCCAGTAGCCTTCCACTATTTTTGAAAGCTTTGTAAAGTGGAGTGCCCGGTTTCATTTCCAAATTGGCGGCAATATATCCGGATGATCCCAAATCTTTCAGAAGTCTTATTTCGTTTCCGATATTTGCTTTAGTATGCCAGTCAAAACCGATAATAAAAGTTGATACGACATTAACTCCGGCTTCGCGAAGACGAGTATTAAGCGCCATTAGATCAACCGCCTCATTTTTTTTATATCCTTGCAGAAGAGACTCGACGCCTATATTGACCGTTCCCAACCGCAGCGCTCCTAAAGTCAGTTCATCCAAATCATAACGCTCCATTACTTTTGAAGATGTAGTACTTACAAGCTCGCATTGAAATGGCATGTCCCTGCAGAGCTTAAATACTTCCTTCCATAGCCTAACGTTACCCAATCCTTGAGGTTCGGCAAGACTTACAGTAAAGATTTTGCTATCAGGGGCAATCGTGTCGTGGGCTGAAATAATAGCATCTTTTATTTGTTGAGCGGAAAAAGGGTTTTTAAAATCTGTTCCAAATTGAGCAGTTGAAACACAGTAATCGCAACCATACATACATCCCAAACTGCTGACCAAAAGAGCATAACTACCTTTTTTAGTGACACCATGGAATTGTGTTTTCGTATCCGACCGAACTGTGACAATTTTAAGTGGATCATTTGTTGTTTCTCCAATAATCTCTCTAAGATCGTGAACTTGATCTCCTCTTAAAGTAAAGTCTGCCAATTGAGCAGTTTCGTCTACAAATGATCCTGCGGATGAGGCAATAACTTTTACGTTAGGATGGGCTTTATGAATATATTTTGCAACATTCCTAAAATCACTATAGCCGCTTAGGTGGGTTGCAACTACAATGTAACCAAATCTATCTTTTTCCAACTCAGCTTGAATTCTTTCCACGTTTATCGGTTCATCAACAACTTTGCTTGCCGCTTTGACATTTTTGCTCATCCATTCACCGGCAGGGTTGCGTGAATTCCAACTGAATGAAAAATTGTCACCATCTTGTTTTCTTCTCGCTTCAATAAAATCATTAAGGAATTTAGTATCATAATACTGTTCAAACCCCTTTTTTCGTATACCATCGAGTTTTTCTGCGAGATTTGTAGTAGTATAAGATGGATCTTGAGCAAAAGTAAAAAGAATTTCTTTACTCATTTTAAATTAAATATCCTTATAGGTTTAATTTATTTGACGGTGTAATTTCAGAGAGATTTTGCATATAAGGCTGCAATGCATCCGGGATTTTGACATCACTACTATCATCTTGGTAGTTTTCCAAAACCGCACTGACAACTCTGGGTAACGATACGGATGTAACATGAAGCGTGTGTACAAATGAAGACTTGCCGTTATCATCTTCGTAAGTTGCATTCATATAACGTGAGGAATAATCAGAGTGTGACGAACAGCTGGCAACTTCCCACCATTCTCCGGACCCCGGTGCTAAAACTTCATAATCGAAGGTCAAATGATAACTAAGACCCATACTTCCGGTACAAAGCATAATTCTCCTATAAGGTAATTCAAGTTTATTCAAGACTTCCTCAACGCTTTGAAGAGCTCTTTGATGTTCTTTTCTCCAGTCTTCATCACGGGTTGCCACAAAAATCTCTGTTTTACCAAACTCATGCAGTCTGGTATAAACTGTCATCGGTTTATCTTCAATCCTAAATGAACGGGAGTATCCTACCATACGAAGAGGTTGTTTTAAGGAAGTCCCAAAATCTTTGTTTTTAAGTAGATTAGTTTGTTGGACCTCGATTGTAGGATTTAAATACAAATCAGTTCCTTCTATATGGAAACTTTTATCGCCATATAAGGGGAAAGCACCAGTGGTAAATAAAGATCTCTCATTAACCAGAGTTGGAGCCAGTACTTCACCGTAACCATTTTTAACATGTACGTCAAGCATTAGATTAGTCAAAGCTCTGTCTAATGATGCCCCGGCTCCGAAGAGAAAAGGAAAACCGGTAGCGGCTACCATTGGGCTTTTTCTCGGGTCAAATATTCCTAATCTTGTCCCTACGTCAATATAAGTTTTGGGATTTTTTGAAAATTTTGCGGGTACGTGATCAGAAACAAACATGACAACATCGTCTTTTCCGTTTTCTCCCGTTGGTACTTCAGGGGCCGCAATATTGGGGAGTCTTAAATATTTACCTACTAAGGTAAATATATGGTCGCCTCTTTTGATACCGTCTCGTAGATTATCAAGTGTAACGTTACGGGCTAAATCCACTAATTTATGCGCATCAATGCTGCCATTATCTGCTAATCTTTCGTAAGAATCAATGAATTGTTCATAGTCATCAACGGCAAAACGTCTGGACATTTCATGACGCATTAGATTTTTGTTCTGTAGCGCTTCTATATTCAGCATATCCTCTTATTTAATTTAACAAAAGTATTAAACGTATCTCTATTATACCACATTCATGGTATTTGACATAAATAAGTATTATCCAATCAATTTTCGGACTGAAAATAGTCCGATTGCCAGATGAAAAATCGGAGTGAAAGAGGATGATGGTTCTTGAGGATATGTGATAATCAGTATATATGGATGTATTTATGGACATAAAACATATCCGATCAATGGATGATTTAAAGGTTTTTGTTTTAGGAAGTAAACGTCTAACTCTTAAGGTAAAAACAATTGAAGATAAATACGAAATAATTGAAAGGTTTATTGATAAGTTTAACTATCCAAGATTATCTAAAAAAGAAAAACATATTGTTTTAACAGCTTTAAAGATATTAACCAGTTACAAACATAGTCAACTGCATCAATTAATTGAAACTGCGCTACTGGGCAGATTATCAAGAAAACCATACATTCGCTTAAACATTCATCGTACCTACACGGGTTATGACATTGGACTTTTGGAAAAAACAGATGAACTGCACTACAGGTTATCTGCTGCAGCAACTCATGAGATAATGCGACGTGAATATGAAATGTTTGGGAAAAAAGAATATCAAAACAT
>Ga0210057_1009133_pt1 | contig 11553 bp, 15 predicted proteins | sample CryGeyCG2114_010_2_FD_183968 | JGI IMG/M metagenome (GOLD analysis project Ga0210057, IMG submission 183968) | Groundwater microbial communities from aquifer - Crystal Geyser CG10_big_fil_rev_8/21/14_0.10 (SPAdes) (version 2) | ecosystem: Environmental > Aquatic > Deep subsurface > Groundwater ...
CTGATTTCCTCAAAAACTCGCAAACACAACTTATAAAAACCAGAAACTCTTATTTCATACAAAGCGTTCATTTGATCACCAAAAGAATGAACGCTTTTCTCATTTATAAAGGATTTCTACAGAGCAGTTTAACAAAACAAGTGTTATTCCCATTACAATACTGCCAAACAAAAAACCAAAAGTCATTAAGTGTGAGTTTCCATTGCAGTAATTCATTGCAGTAGGCAGCAATTCGTCAAAACAGATATAAACCATTATTCCTGCAACAAAAGCAAGGCTTGCTCCAATCACTGCTGCTGAAAGAAATGGAAGCAGAATCAATGCCCCTATTATTGCCCCTATTGGTTCAGCGATTCCAGATAAAAAAGAAATAAAAAACGCCTCTCTTTTCTTTTTTGTTGCAAAATAAACAGGAATTGAAACAGCTATTCCTTCAGGAATATTGTGTATTGCAATTGCTATTGCCATTGTTATTCCTAATTCAATTGATTTAAGGTTTCCTGCCAAAACAGCAAACCCTTCAGGAAAATTATGTATTGCCAAGCCTAGCGCAACAAACAATCCTGTTTTCATTAATTTCTTGTCTTCTTTTTTTACTTTGGTTACTTTTTCCATTATATATTCGTGCGGTACAAAATAATCAATTAAAAAAACAAATATTGCTCCAATAAAAAAAGCAATTAAACCATTTGCATATCCTATTGTTTTTATTCCTTCAGGAAGCAGTTCAATAAAAGAAACAGTAATCATTACCCCTGTTGAAAAAGCCAGAGAAAAAGCAAGATAACTGTTTTTCATTTCTTTAATAAAAAAAACTACTGCGCTTCCAATTACAGTTGAAAGCCCGGCAAAAAAAGCCAGAATTAAACCAGTTGAAACAGGATCCATAAAACAGTAAATGCAGTAAAAAAATAAAAAACAATCTTGTTTTCAGTAGTTTTCTCTTCTGTCATATGCTGTGTATTCAGGTCCTTCAATGCAAATATCCATTCTGCAGTCTAATCCTTCGTTGCAGTAATTTCTTGCACTAAGCATTCCAAACTCATCTGTTCCAATATATTGACAGCAGGGTTTTTCAAATTCACCGCAGTTTTCTGTATTTTCATTGCCATAATTTGGTTTCCCTGTGTCATAATAAGTAGTATTTGGATCATCATATGGTCCTTCTCCAGAATAAGGCTGGCCGTTGCTTCTTAAGCTTGCATATGCCGTATCTTCCGGACAGCCGGCTAAAAAAACACTTAATAAAATAAAACCAAAAACAATCAATTTTTTGTTCATGCATTATTTTAGAAAGTATAATTTTAAAAAGCTTGATTATTTTTCAGAGTTTCTTCCATTAAAAAAAGTAATTTTTTATCCATTAATTTTTCGTTTTTGGAAAGAAATCCGGCTTTTTTTAAGTTTAAAAAGCTTTTTGTTCATAAATTACTTATTAAAAAAAGAAAAGACAGAATAATTCTATTTTTTTCTTAACCGAAAAACCTTTGCTTTTTAGCTTTTATTTAAGCTAAATAGAATGGCATTATTTTTCTATTTCTTTTAAAGGAGAATGAGTTAATTGAACTTTAATGAACTAAACTTAAATAACAGCATAGAAAACGCTTTGCATAAAAAAGGCTTTAAAAGCGTTTCAGAAATACAAAAAAAAGTTATTCCTTCGGCTTTAGAAGGAAATGATATTGTAGGGAAATCAAAAACAGGAACAGGAAAAACTGCCGCTTTTGCTATTCCTTTAATTCAAAAAATAAGCGGAAAAAATGAGTCTGCTTTGATTGTTGTTCCTACAAGAGAACTTGCTTTGCAGGTAAAAGAAGAAATTGCTTCAATTGCAGTTAATACTACTGTAATGTCAATAGCAGTTTTTGGCGGTCAGAATATTAAAAGACAAATTGATTTAATCAGAAGAAAACCTCAAATAATTGTAGGCACTCCAGGGAGATTGCTTGACTTGATTTCAAGAAGAGTTCTTTTCTTTAACAAAACAAGGTTTTTGGTTTTGGATGAAGCAGACAAAATGTTTGATATGGGTTTTAGAGATGACGTGGAAAAAATTATTTCTTTTCTTCCAAAAGAAAGACAGTCAATGGTTTTTTCTGCTACAATGCCAAGAGAAATTCTTGATTTAATTGACATTCACTTAAAAAAGAATAAAATTATTTTTGATTTAAGCGAAGACAACGCACCAGTTCAGGAAATAAAACAGTTTTATATAATGGTTGACCAAAAGCGAAAGCTTGACGCTTTATACAGGGTTTTAGCAAATGATGATTCAAAAACTCTTGTTTTTTGCAGGACTAAAAGGACTGTTGACTGGCTTGAAAGGCAGTTTTCAAGAAGAAAAATAGGTGTTTTGGCAATTCATGGAGATAAATCTCAGGGAGTAAGAAACAGAATGATTGATGAATTCAAGCGTTCTAAAAACGGAATACTTGTCGCAACAGATATTGTTGCAAGAGGAATTCATGTTGATGACATTGGAAATGTAATCAATTTTGATTTTCCACAAGAATCAGAAACTTATTTGCATAGAATTGGCAGGACTGCAAGGCAAGGAAGAACCGGAAGAGCAATCAGTTTTTGTTCTAATTTAATGGAATATGATGTTCTTGAAAAAATTGGTTCAAGAAATAACACAGAAATACAGCAATTACAATAATTTAGCTGTATTTTCTTTTTTTCTGTTTTTATTGTTTTAATTAAATTATATGTTGCTGATGAAATAAAAACAATTTGAAGCACAATAAAAATTAAGTCTCCAATATAAACACTATAAACTGCAAGGCACAAACCCCCAAGAATAAATAATATGTCTTCTTTTTTTCTTGCTGTAATGACTACCCCGCTTGAAATTAACAATAATCCTTAAATTCCAATTATTTTAAATAAATTTAGAGTTCCAATTAAATCAAAATTCATTTTTTTCATTTAAATCATTTAATAATTTTTAAAAAGCAGTCAAATCATCTTTGCAGCTATTAAACTAAAATAAAACCGACATTTTTATAAATAAATATTAATTGAATTTGAAAAAAAGTCTTTTTCTCTAAACAAGTCTTTTTCCTTAAACAAGTCTCTTATTAGAAAGCTCTGAACACATATATTGTATAGAGTTATCTATTATTCTTTGGAGGAATTATTATGGACAGTCAATTTACCAGAATGCGAAACAGAGCACAGAATCTCCCAATTAAACAACAAAAGAAAGAAGACCTTAAAAATCGTTCTCTTTTGCGTTTAATTTCACTTTAACTATTACTTTTTTCTTAAATGTTATAATCCTGCCCCTATTTAACAGCCTAAAACTATAAGAGAAACAATTAAATTTTATGAAGGAGTAATTAAATAAGTTTTTTTTATGGGGAATAAATTAAATTATTTTTATGGCATTTTATGTAAATTTGGTTGGAAACCCAGTCTTCCAGAGTTTATTGTAGAGCACACTGAATTTATGCAATTATTTGATAAAGTTAAATCTCGTGCTTTGTTGGGAATTGAAAGAGCTTTTCTTTTATATCAATTTGCAAAGCAGGCAAAGAATGTTTTTGGGGATGTTGTTGAAGTTGGAGTTTATAGAGGCGGTGGTGCAATGCTTATTGCAGATGCGATGAAAGGTTCAGATAAAGCAATTCATTTGTTTGATACTTTTGAAGGAATGCCTGAAGTTGACTCAAAAGAAGACAATACAAATTATATGAAAAAAGGATTGTATGCTGATACAAACTTAAATGAAGTAAAAAATTTTTTAAGTGAATTCAAGGGCATTGAATTTTATAAAGGTTTTTTTCCTAAAACTGCGCAACCAATTGTAAATAAAAAGTTTTGTTTTGTTCACATTGATACAGATATTTATCAGAGTACTAAAGCTTGCCTTGAATTTTTTTATAATAAAATGAATCCAAAAGGAATTATTGTTTGCGATGATTATGGAAATCCTGATGTTAAAGGAGTAAAAAAAGCAGTGGATGGATTCTTTGAAAACAAAAAAGAATTCCCCATCAATTCAACCCAATATCAATGCGTAATAATCAAATTGTAAGAAATATTCACTTTTTGTAGGTTAAATTGTTTTTTGATTTTTTTATTTTAAAATAATAATATGCTGTTCCTGCTATAATTATTAGAATTATTAAGACAATGAATGGAGTAAAATCTGTTTCTTTTGGTTTTTCTTTTTCGCCATCAACTAAAACACTTTTTGCAAGGCATTCTCCTTGTTTGCATTCTTTGTTTGTTCCGCAACTGGTTTTGTCAGTTAAGTTTGTGTAAGTGCATTCTCCTGTTGCAGAATTACAGGAATTTTGAGTGCAAGGATTTAAGTCATCACAGTTATTAATTCCTTCACATAAATCTGTTAAAGGTTCTTCTTCTGCGAATTCTGCCACTATTGGCGCAATCATTTCATTTATTGCTTGATTTGTTACCTCATTATTTATTGTGTAAGTTAAATTTTTTGTTTGGTTTGAATTAATTTCATCCACAGAAAACTCAATTATTGGGTCTTCATTTAATACCGTAAATTCAAAATCGCTTTTTATTTGTGAAGCATTTAATGTAACTGATTTTGGGATAAATTCAATTATTTTAATGTTTGTTTTCTTTTTTCCCGGATTATTTATGTTTATTGTCATTGTAGTCTGATAAGTTACTTCTCCTGTAAGATTGTCTGTTACTTTTTCTACTTTAATCGTCCTGCTGACAGTTGTTTTTCCTACTGCCTGAGATGCTTTTTCTATTGCATTTTCTGATGCTCCTGCTTCAGTTAATTTTTCTCTCATTTCTTCTGCAGTAGGTTTTTTTGAAATCACTTTTTCTAAAACAGTTTCTTTTGTTTTTGTTGGGCAGTCTGCTGGACAACTGCTTGTATTTTCGTCTCCAGCACAAACTCCATTGCCACAAATTTCTTCTATGAGTGGAGTACATTCAGCTGAACAGCATCTGCTTGAATCCATTGCAGTCAGCCAGCTTCCAGTGCATTCTTCATCCTCATTACAAATGTCTCCGTAATGCCCGTCAATGTATTGGGCATGACAGTAATTTGGTCCTCCTGTATTGTTTGCAGGCGGAGAGGTAATTGAAATTGTCACTGATGCAGTTGAACTGTTTACATCTGATTTGGTTTGTGCAATAACATAAAAGGTATGGCTTGCTGTTGTTAAATTATTAAAGTCATAAGAAAGATTGGTGCTGTTGTCTACCCATCCGTTTGAGTCAACCTGAACATAATATTTGTTTATGTCTCCTGTGTTTGTTGCACTGTAAGTTAGTGTTACTCCTGTTGATGTCTGGCTTGAACCGTCTGTTGGATTAGAGATTGTTACTACTGGCGCATTCTGGTCAATTAAAACATAAAAAGTGTTTGTGTCTCCTATATTTCCTGCTCTGTCAGTTGAATTAAAGTCTATTGCCCAGTTTCCATCTGCTGTAATAAAAATATTTGTGTCATAAGTCAGCCACGAACCATAACTTACAGTATCAGTTGAATCACTGTCTATTCTGTATGTGGTGTTTGCGTCTCCTCCTGTGCATCCTGAACCAGAATCATTGCAGGTTAAATGAATGTTTACGTCTGATGCCTGCCATAATTCATTTGCATCCCATGAAGTGGTTGGGGCAGTGTTATCTATCATAAAGCTTGTGTTGCTTGAATCTGAACCGTCATCTCTGTAAGTTCCGTCTGCCTGCCTGTTAACTACATTTACGTCAACAAAATAGTTTCCGTCTGAAACTGCTGTTGTATTCCAGCTGTAAGTGCAGTTGTTCATTGAAGCAAAGTTTTGGTCATCACAATTAGCTGTATCCATTAAATTCAGGTCAGAAATTAAAGTAGTGAAAGCGCCTTGAGTGGCACTATAATAAATGAACGCCATTAAATTTGAGTCATCAATTGAATTTGCGTCAACATCAGTTACATTAAAATCGATTGTGTAAGTTGCTTTAATGTACTGGCTTCCGTTTGGGTTATTAACTAAAACAGTCGGAGCCGAATTAACAACCCCAAAAAATAACACTAAAATTAATGCAGTTAAAATTTTGTTGTATTTCATTTTATTTTCCTTTACTCATTTATTTTTTCTTTCAGTATATTGTTGTTTTTTCTGTTTTTATTTGTTTGTTTTTTGTTTTCTTTTATTTTTTTACTGTTTTTCTGTTTTTATGCAATTTGATAATTTAAACCCAATTAAAATAAAAAAGGATTTTTAGTTCTTGGTATTTTTTCTTGAGAAAAATTCCCGCTTCCCTGCCCTGCTCTACGGGTGCAACTCCCGCCGAGATTTGTTGTTTTTAGCTTTGTTCTGCTTACTTTACTTTAAATAATGTTAAGAATTACCTGTTACTATGGTGCAAAAGTTTTATCTTGACACTGCCATCTGGCGGGACTATTTTGAAGACAGAAAAGACGGCATCAGGCCGTTGGGAGAGTTCGCTTTTCAATTTTTGAAAAGATGTGAAGAAAGGAAAGATTTTGTAATAGTTTCAACTGCTGTTAGGAAGGAGCTTCTGGATTATTATTCTGAGGAGAGAGTGAATGCTGTTTTCTCAAGTTTTAAGGACACAATAATTGATGTTGAATATTCTAAAGGGCAGGCAGCTGAAGCCTTTTCCTTTTGGGTTGGCCATAAGAAAAAATTTCCTTTGTATGATGTTTTGCATTCAATCATTGCAAGGGATAGCTGTGCGGTTGTTATTGCGAGGGACAGGCATTTTGAAGAGATTGGGATTGCAGAATGGCGTTTGCCTGAAGAAGTTCCTTAAAGCTTCCAGCCGTATTTTTTTACCAGCTCTTCTGCAAACTTTTCACTGTTTTCCTTGCGCCACTTATACCATTCTTCTTCTGTTTTGGCTTTGCCTTTTCCCTTGAATATACCTCTTGCATTGTAGAGCGCTTGCCATGCTTTGCTTTTTTCTTTTTCTGCCTGGTTAGCTTTTAATTTATCCCTGATAGAGTCTCTAATGAATTCTGTTTTAGTAGTGTAATGAAAAGCTTTCATATCTGCTTCAATCTGCCTTGCAATGGCAGTATCCAATTTAATGCTCACGTGCTCCATATCATTAAGTATTACTTGGTGCTTTTTAAAAACCTTGTGGTTTAAAAGTAATTTTGCTTCCTAAATTAAGAGAAAGTGTGTTGTTGGAAGTAGGAAGTTAGGAGTTCATGAATTTTGCCTTCCATAATATTTAATTACAAAATTTGTAATTATTAATAGAACAAAACAGGCTATTGCCCAGCCAATAAAATAATCTGTTGTGTAAGGAAATTCTTTAATGTAAAACATTGCGAACAATCCAACAACATAAAAGACTAAAATAGAAAAAAGAACAATAAGAAGTTTTTCCAGTTTTTTTTCTTTAATCATTTTTTCCTGTTCAGAATCCATAAATTCTTGAATTGAATAAAACTTAAAATGCTCATTAAACCATTTTGATTTAGACAGTTTTTTCAGTAAAGGCAAAGCAATTACAATTAGGATTCCTGCTATTAAAGTGGATTGTTGAATTTCAGAAAAGACAAGCAAATCGTGGATTATTGAAATAATCTCTAATGCTAAAATAGCTGAACCTAGTGCCGTGAAAATCAGAATGTTTAAGTCTTTCTTTAATTGCATGATAATAAAACGCTTTTTATTATTAAAAGCTTGCTGAATTAAGTGCTTGTTGGGCCCGTGCAGGTTGTCTTGTCTGTTTGGGATTCTCCGTTTACTGTGAAGGATATTGTTATTTCTTCATTCATATTTTGTGGAAAGCTGCCTGTTAAAACTGCGTAATAAGCGTTATTCGGTGCTATTTCTGGATTATTGTTTTCTGATAAATTTTTTTCCCATTCAATATTAATAGGGCTTCCAGTAAAACCAGTTATTGTTATTTGTTCTTCAGAAATGTTTTTCAGCGAGAGTTGAATTTTGCTGGAATTGAAATAAAAGTCACTTATTATTAAATTTCCGTTTTTTATTTGTGTGCAGTTGGGATTAGTTCCATAATAAGCATTATCTAAATCATTTACGCCTGATTCAGAACAACCTAATAAAAATAATATTACCAACAAAATTATTCCAATTTTTTTCATTTTATTACTAATAAGAATTAGTTCTATTTAATTATTTTGCTTAGACCGGTCGTCGGTCTTTTTCTTGAGAAAAATTCCCGCCTCCCGGATTTGAGAAAAAGTTCTTGGTTTGAGGTTGGAAGTATGGAGTTTTTCATGTTTTATCTCCTGTACATATCATCATGGTGGCCAAATTTATCAAACATAATAAAATTTTTTTCTTTGAATACTCTGAAGAAGAGTACAAAGCTTTTTGCTATGTGAACTCTTTTGTATTCTTTTAAATCATATTGCATATTCTTGTAGTGGTTAATTGTTATTTCATCTGAATTGATTATTTGCTTGATTTTTTTATTCAATATTTCTACTGTCTTTTTGTCTTTTTTTACCAGTACTCTAATAGTGGCTTTTAATTCATCAGATAAATCAAATGAAAAAGGCATTCATTCGCCTCTGCATATTTTATCCAGTTCCTTTATGTTCATTTTTCTGAAACCATATTTTTTGATGTGCCTGTTGCAGGATTCAATGACTTCTTTGATTACTTCTTCTTTCACTTCTTTGTCAACAAATTCTTCTCCGTACATTTCAGCGAATTTATCTAGAGCCTCGCCTTTGTCATTTAATCCGTACTTTTCTTTCACTACTCCAAGCACTCTGCTGGTGTATTCATCTACTTTAATATTTATAGCAACACTTTTACTCATATAACTTCACCTAATATAAAATTAGTTGGAATTATTTTTAAATGTTCTGGTCAGCGTGATTTGTGATTCCCACCTTCCGGATTTGAGAGTGAAAGGTTTTTGTTTTGTGGTTGGAAGTTTGGGGTTCATTTTTTCACTTTTTTCATTAATTTTTGCAGTATTAGTTTTTTGTTTTCTTTTATTATTTCTTCTATTTCTTTTGCTCTTTTTTTCATGCATTCAATTATAAATCTTGTAAACTTGTAATAGTGTTTTGATAACTGGACTCTTTCAAGCAGTAAAATATAACCGTTTCTGTTTTCTAAGTTAATTATTGCTCTTGGAAAACCTTCTTTTTGAAGTATTATATTCAATATTTCTCTTCCTGTTCTTCCGTTTCCGTCATGGAACGAGTGAATGAATTCAAATCTTGCGTGAAATTCTGAAGCCAGTTCAATAACATTTTTTCCTTCTTTTTCACTCCATTCAATCAATTTTTTCATTTCTTTTTCTATTTCTTCTGCTTTAACAGGTTTTACTTTTGATGCTGTAATAAACATTGGAGTGTCTCTGTATTTTCCCGGCTTTTTGTCTTCAAATCCATTCATTATTGCTGAATGAATTTTTTTTATGTTTTTTTCGTTTATTTCTTTTATTTTTTCTGATACTTCTGTAGCTTTTTTCATGTTTTCTATTTCTTTTATTTCGTCAATTTTTTTGCCTGCAATTGTTGCTCCTTTGCTTAAAACAATGTGTGCTTCCTGTAAACTTAAAGAGTTTCCTTCTACTGAAGCGCTTCCTTGTGCATACCTTATAAATTCGTCTTCTTTGAATGACTTAAATCCTTCAGGAAAAAATTTTTTTACTAATTCAAAGTCAATTTTTAGTCTTTCCAGAAACAGCAAATCGTTAAATGATAACTCTTTTAGTTTGAATTCTTTTTTGCTTTTCTTTGCATTTTCTAATGCCTTTTTTCTGATTAATTTATCAAACGCATCTTCTATTTTCTTTTCTGTTTCTTTTTCCCTTCCCAAAAAGAAACTTGTTCTTTTTCCATTTATTCTGTCTTCTAAGTAAAAATAGCTTTTTCCTTTAATTCTTCTTTTTGAGACAAACATAAAATAGTTAACACCAGAAATCATTAAAAAGCAATATTGTTGCTTATCTGGTTATAACTAAGGATTAGTGTGTTCTGCCCGCTCGGCGTGCAGTGCGAGTTTATCCCGCACGTTTTGTTAAACCTTTTGGAAAAGGTTAATTCCCGCCTCCCAACATTGCTCTACGGGTGCAACTCCCGCTGGGTTTTGTGATTTTCTGTCTTGTTTTGGTTAATTTGTTTTAAATAATGTTAAGCAATTACTTATTGCTATGCTGCAAAAATTTTACCTTGACACTGCCATCTGGAGAGACTATTTTGAGGATAGGAAAGACGGCATCAAACCTTTGGGAGAGTTTGCTTTCCAGTTCCTGAAGAATTGTCAAAAGAACAGTTGCAAGGTTTTGTTTTCTGATTTGGTTGTGGAAGAGCTGAAAGGAGATTATTCTGATGAGAGAATTGCTGGGCTTTTTTCTCCGTTTGAGGATATTCTTGTTAAGGTTTTTCTTTCTGATGAGCAAATTTCTGAAGCAAGAAAAATTTCTTCTTTGGTCAAAGAAACGCATTTTAAGGATGCTCTGCATTCTGTGTTAGCCAGAGACAACAAAGCAGTAATGGTTACGAGAGATAAGCACTTTGATGTTTTGGCAGATATTGTAGAAATTGCTATGCCTGAAGATATTTACTTTTGAGCAGAAAATTTTTTTTCCAATTTTTCAATGTAGTCCTCTGCTGCTTTCTCAGTAATTTTTCTGAATTCTTCATCTGTTTTTGCTTTTCCTTGCCCCTTCAATGCGCCTCTTGCTGCGAACAGCGCATTCCAAGCTTGCTTTTTCTTTCTTTCTTCTGCCAACCTGTTAATTTTGTCTCTAATGGACTCTCTGATAAACTCTGTTTTAGTGCTATAATTGAATTCTTTCATGTCTTTTTCAATCTGCCTTGCAATGGCAGTATCCAACTGAATGCTCACATGCTCCATAGCATTATGTAATACATAATGCTTTTTAAAAACCTTGTGGTTTAAAAGTAATTTTGCTTCCTAAATTAAGAGAAAATGTGTTGTTGGAAGTAGGAAGTTTGGGGTTCATGAATTACTCATCTGCTTTGATTAACAGCAGTATGCAACATTTTTCGTATGTACAATATTCTGAGCAGCCGGATTCTGCTAAATTAAAACTACTGTTTTCAATTAATGGCGTGTAATTTTGAAAGAAATCTTTTTCAAGAATATTGTTTTTTGCGGCACAGATTCCTGCTATTTTAACTTTAATTGGTGTTTCTCCTGAGTAAGTGATTAAACCATTGTTTTTTGCTTCAAAACCGTTTTCTTTTAATTCGTCTGAAATATTTAAACAAATTTGGTTTTTTGCAAGTCCTGTTACAGCGGATAAATTTTCTGCATCAATTTTGTCTTCTTTTGTAAAGTCTATTCTACTTGAAAATTTTTCTTGGAATATGCTTGTATCCACTTCTTGTAATAGATTTTCAGCATGCTTTTCTGGAGATGGAATATACGCTGGCATTAAGCAACCACTTAACACAATTATTGTAATTAATCCAAAAATTATTACTATTTTTTTCATTTTATTACTATTAAGAATTAGAGCCTGACCGAGAGAAACCTTTACCCGCTTTTAGCGGGTAGATGAATCGAGGTTATGGTAAGGGGTTGTTAAGGGGAACAGCCAGATGGTCCCCTTAATAAAGAACTAATTTTATTATTTTTT
>Ga0210057_1009134_pt1 | contig 11553 bp, 11 predicted proteins | sample CryGeyCG2114_010_2_FD_183968 | JGI IMG/M metagenome (GOLD analysis project Ga0210057, IMG submission 183968) | Groundwater microbial communities from aquifer - Crystal Geyser CG10_big_fil_rev_8/21/14_0.10 (SPAdes) (version 2) | ecosystem: Environmental > Aquatic > Deep subsurface > Groundwater ...
AATAGTAAAAGATAATCCATTCTAGTTTTAATTTAGCTTTATCAGACAACCCCGCTAGCTCAGCCACTTTTCTCCAGCGAATAGAGCGATCCAAAAGGATGATTGGTTTTCTTTTGAAAATATTAAAGTCATCTCTGAATAATGGCTGTGTGATATTGGCGGGGCTAAGGTAGAATGTTTTCATCAAATAACTCCTCTAGTTTTATTAAGTTTTTTAAGGACTTAATTATACCAGATTTGTTACCGATGTATCTCAGCCTGTGCAGTGTATGTAATTGTAGAAAACTTACTGCTCGCCCCGAAAAAATTTCCGCCGTTCGTGGGGTGGGAAGCGACTTGTCCTTGCGTCAGCAAGGAAGCAAAGCCCGTAAAATTCCTTTCCTTCATTAGACTCATTACGAAATAATTTTTCGTAGCGAAATTAAATAATTTTGAGCGAAAACAATAAAGAATCCGGCGGAGCAAGTTCCTTGGTATTCTTTGTTTCGCTATCTGAAAGATGGCTTCATCCTCGGAGCAAGCTCCGAGGTATTCAGCCGTCTTGAAATAAAGAGTGAGGAAAGCGTAACGGGGTTACGCTACGAGTGATAAATTGTTTTTTAGCCAAAATTATTTAATTACAGTAGAAAAGATTGTTTCGTAATGAGTCTATTGAAAAAGATTTTTGCGTGCGCCCTCTAAAGAATTGAAAGAAATTTTGCGGGCTTTGACCGCTGTTAGGCGACGAACCGCTGGGGCGGAGATACCGCGAGCGAAGCGAGCGGCAATCTTCCGTTTTTCAGGAATTTCGCATAAAATGAGTTCGAGCGTGGTTGTAGATATACTCCAAAGTCCTAACACATTAGTTAGGATTTTTGTGATATAATGGCACTATGATCCTAAAAAGTCATTTCCAAAAATTAGCCCTGACATTTTTTGTAATTGCTCTTTTTGTGTCCTCAACCACCGCTCTAGCTTTTCAAAGTGTCAAGCTTGCCAGCACATTATTTGAAACAAAAAAAGCCACCAACGCGCCTGTCACGAGTCAGACAGTCGCGCCTGAAAAAGAACCAACTCCACCTGTTGCGGAAGTTACGCCAGCAATCACCAACATCCCGCCTACCGCAAAAACAAAAAAAGCCATCCAGCAAGCTCCTCCGCCAACCAACCCTGCCCCGCAAGCTAAAACTGAAAAAATTATTGAGAAAACTGAAAGTGGGAATCAAGTTGCGATCGCATCGGAAGGCGGAGTAACTGAAACCGATGTTGCGACTTACAACTTCCTGGTTAATGCCACCACCGCCATATCTGCGCCTGATCAAATCCCTTTCAGAGACGAAACTGAAAAAAACGCTAATCTCGAAACTCCGCTGAAAGATTTTTTTAAAAATAATTTACTTTGGACTAAGACTGAAATTAAACAAATGCGCCAAATTATTATTACTGATTGCGCTGATTGTCAGTGGAACGGAAATTATACTGGCTCGTATTCAACCAGCGGTAACACCATCACCGACGCATTTGGCTGGATCACGCTCAATGTGCACAATTACAAAGATTCAAAATATCTAATTGACTATATGAAAATTATTTTAACGCATGAATACGGGCACCACTGGTCGCTTTACTATAAATGGACAAAATTAAATCTCGGGGTGGGCACGCGCTTTCCTGATGACTATTATTCTACTCGTTTGCTTCCGAAAGAAAAAACCGCGTCAGACTACTCGCTCGGCTGGGATCACTCTGATGGCGAGATTGTGGCAGAGGACTACCAATATTTTTACTCCGGTTACAGCACGCACGCAATGAAAGATCTTTTTGGCTTACCACCAGACGCAATAAAAAAATGGTTCACTGACTTGGGCAATACTATCTCGCCGATTAACTCTACGGTCCCAACCAATGAAACTAAAACTGATAATCCGACTAGCGCAACCAATCATACTGCAAAGCCGACAGAAACAGCAACTTCTCCATCACCCACTGCCACTCCGATTGAAACTGCCCCTGCCCCGGATACGACTAAACCAATCGTTGCAATCACCAAGCCAACCAGCCCATCGTATGAATGGACCAGCGGAGATTTAGCCATTGAAGCTAACGCGACCGATAATGTCAAAGTAGTTAAAATGTCTGTGTATATAAATGACGCGCTGATTGGATCAGTGGACACTGACGGCGTGGTGGCAACTTGGCATTATGATCGCGCCAAAGTCGGACAATATATTTTTAGAATTACCGCTGAAGATAGCGCTGGCAATGTTGGCGAAGCTACGATCACTATTACCAAAATTGCCAAAGCAAATGAATCAGCTGGAAATAGCGCCGGAGCGTCCAAGCAAGTAGAACAAACTAGCGACGATCGATCTCAGCCAACCGAACAAATCAAGCAAACCAACAATCAAAACGCGCCTTTGCCGGACAATATAAATGATACTAAAACTGAATAAAAAATTATACTATTGACTTAAAAACTATTTTATAATAATATCAAAAAAATAATTATCGCAACTTGACAATCAGGGGGTAGCCGACTGTGAAGCCGAATACTATTGGTGTTTGACAAGAACTAGCCAACCCTCCCCCTAGCAATCTAGGGGATTTTTTTGTAAGATATGATAAATAGGCAGAGAGAAAACAATAGTGGCGTGGTAGCCAAGTGGGAAGGCAGGGGACTGCAAATCCTCTACGAGCGAGTTCGATTCTCGCCCACGCCTGATAAAAAATAAAAAATGAAAAACATAAAATCTAAAATATCGCATTCCCAAAGGGAAGAAATTTTAAAACGATTGATCTCGCAGGACAAACAGGACATTAAGAACGCGCCACCAGAATCAATCGACGTATCAAATCTTCCAGAGCATAGCAATGCTATCAGCCAAGCTTTAGCAAAAAGAGTCAGACGCGATACAGCGCGAATTATTTTTTTGGTCGCGCTATCTATACTAATTATTTTCGGACTATACTTTGCCGACAAAGGAACTGGTATCTTGACAAAAAGCGCGCAAAAAATTACGCAATTTTTACATATTTAGCGCCTGATTATCGTAGTACGAAAGCGCCTCAAACAAATGTTTTTGCTTGATTTTTTCACTTTGATCAAGATCTGCGATCGTGCGGGCAATTTTTAAAATTTTGTGATAACCGCGCGCTGAAAGATTGGAATTCTCCATTGAACGGATAAGATACATTTTCTCTGTTTCGGGAATCTGACAATAACCCTCGATATTTTTAATCTTTAAATCAGCATTCGTCATTGCCTTTATTTTGGCATATCTTTTCCTCTGAATATTCCTAGCCTTGGTTACCTTGGCTCTAATTTCATCGCTCTCACCTTCTGCAACTTTACCAGCAAATTTTTTGGTATCAAATCTTTCCACTACTATTTTCATATCAATTCGGTCAAGTAGCGGTCCTGACAATTTTTTTTGATAATGAATAATTTGCATCGGGGTGCACGAACATTCTTTTTTGGGATCGCCTAAATACCCGCATGGACAAGGATTACTTGAAGCAATAAGCATAAATTTAGCTGGAAATGTCAATGTGCCACTGGCGCGCGAGACAGTTATCACCCCATCTTCAAGCGGCTGGCGAAGCGCTTCAAGGGTTTGCCGATGAAACTCTGGTATTTCGTCTAAAAACAAAACCCCTCTGTGCGCCAGAGTCACCTCGCCCGGACTGGCACTCGATCCGCCACCAACTAGCGCCACATGAGAGGCGGTATGATGCGGACTACGAAAAGGACTTTGAGTAATGACCGCTTGATTTTTGGGGAGTTTGCCGGTGACTGAATAAATTTTTGTCACCTCTAACATTTCTTCCTTGGAAAGCGTTGGTAAAATTGTCGGAATCGTGCGAGCAAGAAGCGTTTTTCCAGTGCCTGGCGGTCCGCTCATCAGTAAATTATGCCCGCCAGCTGACGCAATGGTAAGGGCGCGCTTGGCGCTCTCCTGCCCGCGGATTAAGGAAAAATCATATTCAGAATCGATTTTGTGAGTGATTTTTATACTCGCCTTTTGAGTTAACAATTTGCCAGCTTCCAGCATTAAAACCAATTCCTTCAAATATTCAATCGGTACTAAATTGATCCCTTGGATTAAACTAGCTTCGCGCAAATTTTGCTTTGGCAAAACTAAATATTTCATTTTCATATTTTGCGCCAGCTCTGCCATCACTAAAACGCCCTTAACCCCCCTTACTTTGCCGTTTAACGAAAGCTCGCCAATAAACATCACGTCCTGGGGAATAATGGCATTTTCTATACCACCGCAAGCACTCAATATACATATTGCGATCGCAAGATCGTAATGCGTTCCTTCCTTTTTCAAATCAGCTGGCGCCAAATTGATGGTAATGCGTTCAGCTGGAATTTTAAATCCTGAATGTTTGAGCGCTCCGCGCACTCGATCCTTGGCTTCACCAACGGATTTACCTGCCATTCCCACCACTGCAAAACCCGGCAAACCACCAGAAATATCAACTTCAACTTCTGTCAAAATCGCGTCAATACCGTTTAAAGAAGCGCATAAAACTTTGCCGTATTTCATATACTAAAATTTAATTTTCAATATTTAATTTACAACTTTCAATAAATTTTCAATAATACCATTTTCAAATATTCAAAAATTGCTTCACTAACTTTTCCGCTTCGCGATGTATTTCTTGCTTGGTAAAATTTTTCAATTCGAGCCATTTAATATTCGGGTACCTTCTCCACCAAGTCATTTGCCGTCGGGCATAGCCATGAATAGCAAATTTTAATTGCTGAATCATTTTATCTCTGGTGGTTTTCGCTTCTAAATATTCGGTGATAAAACGATACTCGAGCCCTAGATTTTTAAGCCATGTTCTAGAAACTCCGCTTTGAATTAAATCACGCACTTCTGCGATCATTCCATCTTTAATCCGTTCGTCCACTCGTTCGTCAATGCGCTGATAAAGAAGCTCACTATCAATTTTAATTCCTAAAATTAAGGACGGAAACCTGAGCGAATTATTTTGAAATATTGGAATTGTTTTGCCAGTTTGCTCAATGATTTCCAGCGCGCGAATTAGTCGCCGTTTGTTTTTACCGGTTCTTTTGGCTGACTCAACGTCTTTTGTTTTAAGTATTCCAAATAATTCTGCAATAGTTTTTTTGTTATATTGCGATCGCAATTTTTCATTGGGTGCTACTTGCGGGTACTCGCGCTGAAAAATTACGCTATCTAAATAAAACCCAGTTCCACCGACCAAAAAAGGCACTTTACCTCGTAAGAATACCTTGTCAATTGTTTTTAAAACTTTTTGCTGAAAGCGAACAACACTGAAATTTTCTTCTGGCGAGACAATATCAATCATCTCCTGCAAAAAACTTTTATCCTTGCCTGTGCCAATATCTAATTTTTGGTAAATCTGACGGCTATCAACCGAAATCACCACACCCGAAAATTTCCGATACAGCGCTTTTGCTAGATCGGTTTTGCCAGACGCAGTCGGTCCGACAATGGCGATCAGTTTGTTTTCCATAATAAGTCCTACTTTCTTTTTTTGCTTAAAATTTCTTTTAGCACAAAAGCTTTTTTATTATGGACTCTATGTCGCGCCGGTTTTTTCCTCTTATTTTTTCCCTCTTGTTTTTCGTATGCTTCCCATTTCATAAAACTGGTTATATTTTATTTGACAGACTCTAAAATAAAATCAATAAGCTCAACACTAAAATTATTAGTAAAATAATGGTTTGAAAGAATTTTAAATACGAAATTGAAAATTTCATTTATGCCTTAATTGTATTATTTTTCTTCAAATTTTGCCGAGGAGAGGAGTCGAACCTCCACATTCAATCTCATCGCCAAATAGATGATTACTACTCTTGACGATATAGATTCCACTCTGGTGGATAAAAACCTCCACGCCCTTATGGGTATCCGACAATGCAGTATTCTAAAGATAGTCCGAACGCATTTCGCCACCGCAGGTGGCGATGACCAACCCTCCAAAATCTTGTCCTGAATGAAGTTGAAGGATTGAGCGACTTCGCCGCTCTCTTTAACAATTTCCAGTTTTTCTTTGGCGGCTTAATAAAGTTTACCACCTATGACAACATCATTACTATCAGGCGAAATCAAAATACATTCTTTGTTCGCATCGGGAACACCGAGCGTCAAAGTTTCGGAATTCAATTTTCCGATTTGTCTTGGTGGTAAATTCACAACACCAAGCACAAGTTTTCCGATTAACTGGTCTTTGGTGTATCGAATAACGCGAGCACCGGAAACTTTTTTACCAACCTCATCGCCGAAATCAATAATGAGTTTGTGCGTGGTATATCTCGCATTTGGCAATTCTTCAACATCAATAATTTTGCCAACGCGAATGTCCAATTTTTGGAAATCATCGAAAGCTATCATAAACTTAAAACTTGAACGAGTTCCTTCAAGTCAGACACCTCATGGTCGGCTTGCTCACTTGCTGGAGGAGTTGCGCCGAATCCCTTCTTACCTTTCCTCCGATTTACCCAAACAGTTGATAATCCAACAGTTTTGGCTGGAACAATATCGTGATAAATACTTTGCGCAACATGCAAAATTTTATCTGGAGAAACACCAATCTTACGAATCGCAAACTCAAAGTTATCAAGAGCTGGTTTATAACTGCAAACTTGCTCAGCTGTTATTACATAATCAAAATTTACACCAATTTGTTTTTCCGAATAAGCAAACAAATCATCATCTATGTTAGAAATAATAGCTAACTTAAATTTATTCTTCAGAAGTTGTAGCGATTCCGATGTATCCGGAAATGGTTTCCAGTTCCTTAGCGATTCGACCAAACAATCTTTTTCAGAAGATGAAAGGTCAAATTCAAACTTATTTCCAATTCTCTCCATTATTTTCCCAAGCACGTTTTTATATATAAGAAACTCGCCTTTTTCTATATCTGACTCAAATTTTGCATACAATTCAAGAATAGCATCGTCGTTTAGATTTATATTATGGTTTACAAGAACGGGTTTTAGTGCTGTCAAAATACCGTTTTCCCAATCAATGAGAGTGCCGTAGCAATCAAAAGTTAGGATATCGTATTTATTAAAGTTAAGCATAGCAAAAAATGATCAAAAAATTTTCTTTTCCCCAAAATATGTTTGAGTCGATGTTTTTAACAGGTTCTTTGGCGGTTTTGAGCGGCGCGGCTCCGCCACCTTTCCGAATTTTCGCGGACCTTCGCCTCGTCGAAGTGGCTTCGGCCACGCAGGCGGGGGGTTTTCCTCGCCACCGCAGGTGGCGAAATGCGTTTGAACTATCTTAATTATCCTGCACCAAATCGGAAATGTCAAATTTTGGCTTCAAAAAAACTGATGAGTTTCCCAATGGTGCATATCTTAAAAATAGTTAGAACGCATTTTGCCCGAACGATGCGAGGGGCGACAAACCGACCAACCGAATTTTTGCCCTTAGGCATGCACCTTAACAATTTCCAGTTTTTCTTTGGCGGTAACTTATTTTTGTGTCACATTGATCTCGCCAGTTTTCTGAAAATTTGTAGTAACAAAAACTTTCAATTTAGGATCTGTGGCTATCCTGGGGTACGAATCCCCAAGCTTAACAATATTAGTTAAAACATATAATTTTGATTGGTCAGGTGAAGCTTTCATATTGGCTATACTGTCTCCGACTTTAAACTTCTTAACAACCTGCTGAGTAGATGTGTCGTAGACATAAATAGTACCTGATAGTATATCTTGTTTAGAAAAGACTAATCTATTTTTGACAAAATCCATTTCTGAAATTTCGGTAATTTCATTGGGTAACTTTAGTTCATTCATTTCACCATTGATTGTATTGATTGACAGTAAAGACCCTGAAACTTCTTTATTATTTTCTCCATTGTAAGAAATTGTGGGTACATAAATAATATTCTTCTCAGTATCAAAAACCGAAACTTCTCCTTTCAGCGCTTTGTCACCTAAATTAAAATCATTGGTTATTTTCTTAGTTTCAAGATCAACTAATACAAGATGACGGGAGCGCGACTCGGTTGAATCAGTAGCAAAAAAGTAGACTTTATTTTTAAGAATACCAATATATTTAATAGCGAAAAATGATTGATTTTCGGTTTTAATTTCTGTTTGTTCGAGCTTCTGGTTTTTCTTGTTGTAGATAAATGTCGGAATTGAATTATTCGACACATCTCCAGCCACTAAGAATAATTGGTCATTATATTCGAAAAAATTTGAAAAATAAGGGAAAGAATACGGTGATACACCAGTATATTTCAACTCAAAAGTTTTATCTATTTTTTTGGTTGTATTATCCATAACGATAAACTTACCATTTGCTTCAGAGCCGTTATTAATAAATATTTTATCAGAATTTTCGATTACCTGAATTGGTCGCGCATCTAAGCTATATGGCGTTATTGTTTTTAGAGCACTGTCGGCTTCCCAAATAGCAAAACCTGTAAATCGCGATTCTATCGTGTTACCCTGAGGATAACCCCCATCTGTTACATAAACCCTATCTTCTTTGGAAAAACTAATTTCAGACGGGGTTCCGCCAATTTTATTTTTAAAGATCTGATTGTTGGAATCACCAATATGTGGTCGAATTAAAAAATAATACAATGATAGTATTAAAATTAGTCCCAAAATTCCAAGAAAAATAAATAATAAATATTTTTTCATTTACCCCTCACTAATATCGTTATTGTATTCTGTTATTAAAAATTTTCTTTACAAAATGTGGTTCGAGACGATATTTTTTCCGAAATTTCAGGTTCTTTGGCAGTTTTTCTAAAATTCAAGAATTCGGGCGGGCGGGATTTTCCTCGCCACCGCAAGTGGCGAAATGCGTTTGAACTATTTTAATTATCCTGCACCAAATCGGAAATGTCAAATTTTGGCTTCAAAAAAACTGATGAGTTTCCTAATGGTGCTGTATTCTTGAATTAGTCCGAACGCATTTCGCCACCTGCGGCGGCGAGGAAAGCCCCCCGCGAAATTCTGAAAATGCGGCGGAGCCGCACCGATGACAATTTTCTCCCTTCGGGAGATCTACCGAAGGTACGACAAGTTTTTCTTTGGCGGCAAATTCTTTTGATTGATTTATTATTGATGGTATAAATTCAAAACGCAAAACTACTTAGCTACCCACCCGCCATCAACAACTAAAACTTCGCCATTGACAAAATCTGATTCATCAGACGCTAAATAAACTGCGGCCATCGCGATATCTTCTGGTTCACCTAATCGAGGATAAGGAGTTGAGCTCTCTAAAAATTGTTTTGTGGCTGGGTCAGTAATCATATCTTTTGTCATCACGGTTTTAATCACCCCGGGAGCGATGCAGTTGACATTAATTTTTTTCGGAGCATATTCCAAGACCATTTCTTTAGTTAAAGCAATTATTCCGCCTTTAGAGGCGCAATAGGCACCGCTTTGAGCAAATCCAACCAAACCAGCAATTGAGGCTATGCTTATAATTTTGCCTTTACCTTGTTTGAGCATTTCAGGAATTACTCTTTTAGAGCCCAAGAAAACGCTCTTGAGATTAACATTTAAAACCGTATCCCAGTTTTCCTCAGACATTTCATGAAGATTGTAAGCTCTATGAATACCAGCATTATTGACCAAAATATCCACCTGGCCAAATTTGTCCAAACAAGTTTTTACCATCTGTTCAATATCTGCTGTTTTACTAACATCTGTTTTGACAAAAACTACTTCTCCGTTTATTTTCCGAATTTGTTCCACCGTTTCCTTCCCACCCTCCTCTGACCAATCAGCCACCACTACTTTGGCTCCTTCTTTAACAAAAGCCAATGCAATGCCTCGACCGATACCAGAGCCGGCGCCAGTAATAATCGCAATTTTGTTTTGTAAGCGCATAAGTTTTTTCTTAAAAATAAAATTAATTTTTTAATAACAGAATGTTGACCGGATATTCTGTAAGATAATTATGAATATTATGAAAAAATTTTCTTTTCCAAAAATATGGTTCGAGCCGATGTTTTTAACAGGTTCTTTGGCGGTTTTGAGCGGCGCGGCTCCGCCACCTTTCCGAATTTTCGCGGGCCTTCGCCTCGTCGAAGTGGCTTCGGCCACGCAAGCAGGGGCTTCTCCTCACCGCCACAGGCGTCGAGAACGGCCAACCCTCCAAAATTTGAGCGACTTCGCCACGATCTTTGACAATTTGCAATAGTATTTATTATTCATATTTGCTATTCATGCTTTTGATTTATCCATCCCCTTCTTCTTGCTAATTTTGAAGCGCCTTTATAAGCTAAATCATAATAAGCAGAATACTTTTCCCAAAGATTCATTTCTTTCGCTTCACTTCTAATTTTGTCAAGGTCTTCGTCTGCAACCTCTCGTCCATCCACCCTAAAAAACCTGACTTTTTCCCAATCCCTGCCTTTAGCAACGGTTTTGTACTGTATTGCTTCATCTTCCAATAATTCGACTTCAAATAAAAATGCTACATCATTTGGAGTAATTGGCACCGGATTTGTTTGGCCATCCCGAGAAAAAGTTGCAGCTCGAATTCCATCGTTAGCAACAATAACCGGTATGCCTTTCCTCCCCTGACTACTATGATCTATTTCAACCTTCCTACCAGAAAAAACATTTTCTTTCGATAGTTGTGTAGACTGCATGCCTCTGATAAAATGAATGTCTCGTCTGTCAATATCGGGATTTGTTTGTTTTTGTTGCCTACTGAATTGTTCAAAATCCTCATATGATAGTTTTAAAAACCATTCTGAATCATTAGGATTACACCCTAATTTCTGTAAAAATTCTGGTTTTAATATTAGGCCACCTACACCCCTTCTTCTTGTTCTACCTTTTTTTTCGAAAATATCATAATCAAAGTGAAAATCTTCGTTGGGATCCCAAGCCCAATTCCAATCAGAATTAACCATCGTTGAAATATTATTTGATAAAGCAACATGAAGTGATAGCACTCCATCTGCTTTTGCTTCCGGTAGTATTGACTCTCCGTTTTTTAACAATTCTCTTGTTACTTCAAAACGCTCTTTATTAGTTATGTAAGAACAAGTTCCCGGAATGCTGATTAAATAAAGCAGAAGTTCGCCATCTTTTTCTGCCCTTAAACGCTCAAGAAAAGCTTCTGGTGAAATTTTTGGGTCAACTAATTTTTCCTGTAAATCTTTTTTACTAACTTTCCCTTCATCTAATAATCTATTAAATTCATGCGCTTCTTTTTGTATATTTGGGAATTCATTCATATGTAATCCTTTCTTACAAATAGTATGTAAAAATTTTCTTTTATAAAATGTGGTTCGAGACGATATTTTTTCCGAAATTTCAGGTTCTTTGGCAGTTTTTCTAAAATTCAAGAATTCGGGCGGGCGGGATTTTCCTCGCCACCGCAAGTGGCGAAATGCGTTTGAACTATTTTAATTATCCTGCACCAAATCGGAAATGTCAAATTTTGGCTTCAAAAAAACTGATGAGTTTCCTAATGGTGCCGAGGAGAGGAGTCGAACCTCCACACCCTTACGGGTACCAGCTCCTAAAGCTGGCGTGTCTGCCATTTCACCACCTCGGCAAAAAATTTTATATCTGTG
>Ga0210057_1009135_pt1 | contig 11551 bp, 14 predicted proteins | sample CryGeyCG2114_010_2_FD_183968 | JGI IMG/M metagenome (GOLD analysis project Ga0210057, IMG submission 183968) | Groundwater microbial communities from aquifer - Crystal Geyser CG10_big_fil_rev_8/21/14_0.10 (SPAdes) (version 2) | ecosystem: Environmental > Aquatic > Deep subsurface > Groundwater ...
GACAGGAATCTTCTTTTAATACATCTTGATAATTTTTGTTTAATTTTATTATTTTGCTCATTTTAACTCCTTAATTTTTTACTTGCTGGTTATAAATTATTTATAAAGTTTACTATTTAGAATTGACAATTATCTATTTGTAAGTATTTTTGGAGTTTTTCCTACTAGGATTGTATGTTCTGCTTGAGAAACAATACCTTTAGAACTTTCAACTAATTGAGGGTAACTTCTAATAATGCCTTCTTTGACCAAAATCTTTAACCCAAATCCTAAAGATCCAAATTTTTCTTCTAACCAACGAGCTGCAAAAGGCAAAGTTCCAAATTCTTTTTTAATATAACTTAACAATTTCCTTGCAGTTGGGTCTCTAACTGGCCTAGGATTCTCTAGCAAATAAATGTTTGAAGGACTACTTTCTAGGATTAAACCATTATTGCCGTCAGTTGCAAATGGTTCAATTGCAATAACCATTCCTTCTTGTAATTTTCTTGAATCGTTGTTATCATGATTAGGTATTGATAAACCTGCATGCAGATTATATTCTGAAATCAAATGGCCAGAAAGATTTTTGATAGATTTGAAGCCATAACTTTCAATAGTATTATTAATTGTTTTACCTATTTTTTTTAATTCTGTGCCAGGCATACAAAGTGGAATAGCTTTTTCTAAAGCTTTTTTTGAAGCTTCTATTAGTTTAGGATTACCTCCTATAGTTGCTGCAGTGTCACCAATACAACCATTTACATGAACACCAACATCTATCTTTAACATGTCGTCTTTTTCAAAAGTAGTATCATCATTCATTAAAGGAGCATAATGTGCTGCTACTTTGTTTAAAGATAAATTTACAGGAAATGCTGGCTTGCCGTCTAATTCAATTATTTTCTTTTCAATTTTTACAGCTAAACTTAATAATTTTATTCCTGGTTTGGCTATGCTTAAACCATATTTTAAACATTCAGCTGCTATTTTTCCAGCTTTTTCCCAATCATCCATAGAAAAGTTAAATTAATTGATATATAAAAAGTTATCTTAATAATTTTCATGATAAATTTTTGTTATATCCATATATGATTTTAAATTGTCTAAAGCTTTTTCTATTCCCTTATCATAATAATGTATCTCTTCTGGTTTTTTACAGCAGATATCTACTAAAGTTTTTCCAAACCATTTTCCAAAAAATTTCCAGCCACGTTTAATTTGGTAAGTAACAAATGTTTCATATCCTTTATCATTATATTCTTTTATTGTATTGATAGTAAAATTCAATTGAGGGTATACTTTTTTTAGTTCATCATGAATGAGAAAAGTCAAGTCCTTGCTTATAGATGAATCTCGATACCAACATTTATCCATTTTAAAGAAAGAAATTTACTTTGAATTTATAAAGATTTGTGCCAAAACCTTTTTATTTTAAGGAATTAAAGTTATTTACATGAAAGGCTTCATAATAGATTCAACTTACAGGATAATTAATGACAAGCCATTTGTTTTTCTATTTGGCAAGCTGGAGAATAAGGAAACTTTTGTTTTTATTAAGCATTTTAAGCCTTATTTCTTCATAAAAGAGTCTGACTTGAATAAAGCTAAAAAAATTGAGAAAATTGAATTTGAGGAAATTGCTTTAAAGGATTTTGACGGCAAGAAAGTTGTTAAGATTTTAGTTGATAAGCCTAGTGATGTAGTTCACGTTAGAGATACTTTTCATGATGCCAATATTTCAACTTATGAAGCAGATATAAGATATTCTCAAAGATTTATTTTGGATCATGAATTGAGAAGCTCTGTTGATATTACTGGAGATTATGAATACCAGGATGACATAAGGGTATATAAGGATGCTGCTATAAAACCTTCTAATTGGATGCCTGACTTAAAAGTTCTTTCTTTAGACATAGAGACTAATGCAAAAACAGGAGATATTTATGTTGTTTCTGTGGCTACTGATAATGTTAAGAAAAGTTTTGTTAATAATCGCAAGGTTAAGGGTGCTATCTTCTGCAAGGATGAAGAAGAAGTTATTGAAAAATTTGTTGAAGCTGTTAGGGAGATAGATCCTGACCTTATTACTGGATGGAACTTGATTGATTTTGATTTAAAGCATTTGCAGGAGAGGGCAAGAATTTATAAAAAAGATTTGATGATTGGCAGGGATGGTAGTCTAATTAAATTAAGAATAGTTTCTGATTTTTTTAAAAATTCTACTGCTGACGTTGCTGGAAGAGTAATAGTAGATGCTTTGAACTTGATAAGAAGTTCTTTTATTAAATTGGAGGATTATAAGTTAGAAACTGCTGCCTTGAAATTTTTAGGCAAGGGTAAGTTGTTGAAGTTTAAGAATATTGTAAAGTATCAAGAGATTGATAGGTTGTATAAAGAAGATGCAAAAAAATTAGTTGCTTACAATTTGTTAGATGCAGAACTGCCATTAGAAATATTGAAAGAATCCGGCGCTTTAAACTTGGCAATACAAAAAAGTTTTTTGACTGGTATGAACTTGGACAGGGTTTCTGCTTCAATTGCTTCATTGGATTCTTTGTATTTGCCTAAAGCCCGTAAAAAAGGCTTGGTTTGTAATACTTTGCATTATAATGTCAAGGAAAAAGGCATTAAGGGCGGGTTTGTTATGGAATCAAAGCCAGGAATTTATGATAATATTTTAGTTTTGGATTTTAAGTCGCTATATCCAAGCATTATTAAAACGTTCAATATTGATCCAGCTTCTTTTGTCAAATCCTGCAAGGGAAAAGATTTGGTTAAGGCGCCTAATGGTGCCTGCTTTAAGAATGAAGAAGGAATCTTGCCTTCAATAATTAGTGAGTTATGGTTAGAAAGAGAAGAAGTTAGGAAGCAAAAAAATGAATTAGCTAGATATGCTATAAAGACTTTAATGAATAGTTTTTTTGGAGTTTTGGCTTCACCTAATTGTCGGTTCTTTAACATGAAAGTTGCTAATGCTATTACTCATTTTGGCCAGCATCTTCTTAAGTTAACAAAAACAATTATTGAGAAAAAAGGATATGAAGTAATTTATCAAGATACAGATTCTTGCTTTGTAAAATCTAAAGCTAAGAATTTGAAAGAAGCTGAAAAGATTGGTAAAGAATTAGAGATTCACATTAATAATTATTATGATAAACATATCAAGAAAGAGTATAAGAGAAAATCTTTCTTAGAAATGGAATATGAAAAATGTTATTCTAAATTTTTAATGCCTAAGTTAAGAAAGTCTGAAGCTGGTGCTAAAAAACGTTATGCTGGTTTATTGAAAGGTAAGGTAGATATTGTTGGGTTGGAAGCTGTTAGAGGTGATTGGACTAAATTGGCTAAAGAATTTCAAGAAGAGATGTTAAAGAAGTTGTTTAAAGGTGAAAACCTTGAAAAATATATTAGAGATTTTGTTGCTAAACTGCGTAAAGGGAAATTTGATGATTTGTTAATTTATACAAAGTCTTTAAGGAAGCCGCTAAAAGAATATACTAAAACTACTCCGCCTCATGTGAAAGCTGCTAGGTTGTTGGATAAAGTAGAAAGTAAGAAAATAAAGTATGTTATTACAGATGAAGGTCCGGAACCTGTACAAAAGATTAAACATAGTATTGATTATGAACATTATATTCAGAAACAATTGAAGCCATTAGCTGATTCTATCTTGACATTTTTAAATAGTGATTTTGAAGATGTGTTGAAAGGTAACAAGCAGAAGAGTTTGAGTTCTTTTTCTTAGCAAAACCTATAAGCTAAAGTTATATTTTAAAAGAAAATGAATAAAAACTTAGAGCAAAGAACTAATAAAAAAGATAAGATTTTACAAAAGATTAGGAAACAAAAGGCTTATAAGTAATTAATTACTAATTTAAGTAAAATGTTACTAGATAATAAAAGATTAATAGTTTTAGAAGAATTTTTACAGGACTTTAATAAAAAATTAATAGGCAGTAGTATAGCTAAAAATAAAAAATTGAATCAAAAATCAGTTTCTAATATATTAAATGAATTTGAAAAACTTAATTTATTGAAAAGCAAAACAGAAGGTAAAAATAGATGTTATTTTCTTAATATTAAAAATGAAACATTATTAATTCCATTTTTATCTTTATTGGAACACTTAAAAACTATAGAATTTTATAAGAGAAATTCAGTAATTAAAGAGGTTGCAAGTAAAATCCTTAAAAGTTGTGAAGGAATTGTTATTTTGTTTGGAAGTTATGCTAAAGGCATAGAAAAAAAAGAATCTGATTTGGATATTTTGATTATTGGTAAATATAATAAAAATAAAATTGAAGAAGTTTCTGAATTATATGGTTTGGAAATTGATGTCAAAAATTATTCTTTTGAAATATTTACAGAATCTTTGAAAAAAACAGACTTTTTAATTAATGAAGTTTTTAAAGACCATATTATTCTAAAGGGATCTGAAGATTTTATATCTAGGAGACTCCTTTATGAAACAAATAAATTTAAATAATAGTTTGGTTATCCATACTAATATGCAAAGAAAAGAAAATATTAAAGAATTGTTCTTTAATAATAGTTCAAAACATTGGCATTTTGAAGAAATAATTAAAGAATCTAAACTAAGCAGAACACAAGCAAATGAATGGTTGAAAAGATTAATAAAAGAAAAAATTATAATCAAAGTTAAAAATAAAGACAAAATGCCTTATTATGTTGGGAATTTTAATTCTCCTAGCTATAAAAATAGTAAAAGAATATATTCCTTGCAAAAACTTTATAATTTAGGATTTTTAGATCATCTTTTAACATTAAAAAAAGCGAAGACAATAATTATTTTTGGAAGTTTAGCAAGATCAGATTGGAATGAAAATAGTGATTTGGATATTTTTATTTATGGTGACAATGCAGATTTTAATCAGGGAAAATATGAATCTAAGTTGAAAAGGGAAATTCAATTGTTTTCAATAAAATACAAGAGAGATTTTAAAAAATTCAGGCCAGAATTATTAAAGAATATAGTTAATGGCTATGTTGTAAAGGGAAATTTAGATTTTATGGAGATAAAATGCCTAAATTAAGGAATGCAAAGGAAATTCTTGAAGAATGTTATACAGAAGGAATCATTCAAGATAAAGAATTGATTGAAACAGGCAGGATAAAATCTATGATTGAATTTTCTGATGCCTTGATAGAGAGTGCAAAGAAAATTACTGAAAACTTAAAAAAGCAAGATATGAAATGGAGCGTGGCATATATTATGTATTATGATGCATTTCATGAATTAACTGAAGCTCTTATTGCTTTTGATAAAAAGAAGATATCAAATCATCAATGCCTTTTTTCATATTTATTTTTAAAATATCCTTCTCTAGATTTTGATTGGAATTTTTTAGAAAAAATTAGAACACAAAGAAATGGAATACATTATTATGGCTCTTTTATTCATTATTTTGAGTGGAAAAGCATTGAAGTGAATTTCAAGCTTTATATCAATTCTTTAAGAAAATTAATTAAGAAAAAATTAGATACTTTTGAAGATTAATAGCCTTAAAAACAAAATTAATTAATATATTGCAGCCTCTTAAAAGTCATTCAAGTTCTTTAGTTCAGGTTTGAAAGTATAACAATTACAAGAGTCAAACCAGCCGCACCTAAATTTGTCTAAAGGTATTTTAGTTCTGTTGCTTAACATTAAAGCGTAGAAGTAAGTTTGTGTTGAAGCGTACTTTTCTTTACTTGCACCTGGTTTATAGTCCCAGACCCAAATTTTATCTTTGTCTATTTGTAATAAATCAATGTGTCCTGTTAATGGATATTCTGAATCAAAATGTGTTTTAAAAGAACCAAATTCTTTAGTTTTTAACCATACTGGAACTTCTATTGAAACAGTTTTCTTATCGTTTTCTAATAAGAACATTTGGACTTTCATGTGGTTGCTTTTGTAACGTTCTTCGTTAATCTCTAGGCCGTGTTGTGTTAAGTCACATATTGGATGGTTGTTGTGTTCTTTTATGTTCAAGCTTGGTAATTGAAACTTTAGTTTAGAGCTTCTTGGACCATTTTCAAAGTATTCATGAGGACATTTGTCAAACATTGATATTAAGTAATTTTGTAAAAGTGAGAAGCCGTTTGTGATTAGTTTATCGCTTTTCTTATTATGAAGACAGTAATGATACCACCAGCCGTGCTTGAAAGCAGTTCTTTTAATCACTCTTTAACCTCTTTTTTAAAATTCTGTTTTATTAATAAGAAGATAAGTTATAAAGTTTTCTTTTAGGCGGCTGTGTTTTTATTGTTTATTTTGATTGAGATTGATTTAATTGTTTGTTTGAGGCAAGTTGTTATTGAAAATATTAATTTTCTTGTCTTTTTCAATAGCTTCTTCAGAGTAATTTTCAAGATGAGAACTGCAATCCAACCAGTCCCAAAACAAGGCATTGAAAAATCTAAAATTACGAAAAAAGATCTGAAAAACAAAAATTTGCCAAAATAAATTTTAATTGATTGGTTGGTAAAAGGTTGGGAAAAGGTTAGGTATAAATCAGTTGAAGGTATTGGTTCTTATTTTTACGAACAAGGAAATCACTATTGAAGAATTATCTTCCGAACTTGAAATAAGCACGACTGCGGTAGAAAATAACCTCTGAAAATTAAAAGATGAAGGACTGCTTCAAAGAATTGGTGGAAAGAAAGAAAGTACTTGGGAGATTATTAAGAAATGAAAAAATTTATAACTGAAGCAGATGTTGAAGAGAATGTTTTGGATATTCTCAAAAATCTTGATTATGATATAATTAGGGGGCAATTAGGAATATCTACCTGTCGGAAGTTCTATATTAAGATCTAAAAGCAGTACCAAATTTTGGTAAGTTTATACCAAAAAATGGTAAACTATATAAATGTTTGAGATTAACGATAAATAAGATGAAAGCAGAAGAAAAGGTTTACAAAGCATTCTTTGATTTAAAAGAGCCAAAGCTCTATTACAACCAGATCAAAGAGCACACTAATCTCTCTCACAGCTCACTTCAAAACGCCCTAGAAAAAATAAAAAAAGCAGATATAGTCAGCGAAGAAAAAACCAAATCAAACACATACTACAAGATAAAAGATAAAAAACTCTTTGCTTTAAAATTTTCAGAGATAGCAATTCAGAAATTCAATAATCTCAATCCAAACATCAAAATTCCATTAAGAAATTTCCTAAAAAATATTTCAGAAGAAATTCATACCATAGTCCTTTTTGGTTCAGCATCAAGAAAAGAGGAAACAAAAGAAAGCGATATAGACCTTTTAGTGGTATCAAGCAAGAAAACTGACTTAACCCAAAATAAAAAGGAAGCAGAAATAACTTCAAAATACCCAATATCCGTTTTTAATGCCACAATAAGTCAGTTTAAAGAGAATAAAGATGACATAATAATTCAAGCAAGAAAGACTGGCTTCCCGATATACAAAGAACAAAATTTTTATGAGGTTATCTTAGATGGATATTGATAGATTATTTGAAAACAAGGATTATTTGGAAAAAGAGCTAAAATTTTTCATAAACAAAAAACACATAAAAATTATAGATAAAAATCCTGAACTTGTGCAGTCGCATCTAAAAAAAGCAAGGCATAATCTTGAGTTCTATCAACTTAATAAAAAATATAATCAGTTCAATGATTGGCTTATTGTAACATTATATTACTCGTTATACCATTCTGCCTTGGCACTAATCACAAATAAGAATTACACCTCAAAAAACCATTACGCAACAATACTTATTCTCATAAAGGAATATGGAATTACTAAAGAAGAAGCAGAATTGTTAAATGACCTTTCCATAAGCAAACAAGATGCTGAATTATATACGCAACTTAAAGATGACAGGCATGATGCGAGCTACCAAACAGATATAAAATTCAATAATCAAAAAATAAAAAAATATGAAGACAAAGTTTTGGAGTTCATAAACAAAACCGAAGAGCTGATACAATGAAAAAACTCATAACTGAAGCAGATGTTGAAGAGAATGTCCTATATATCCTTAAGTTTTTAGATTATGATATAATTAGAGGGGCAACGAGGAATATCTGCCTGTCGGAAACTAAGAATTAAGGAAAGATTATCAAGATGTCATCATCATAGATAAATTAAGGTATGCTCTGAAAAAACTTAATCCTTTAGTATTAGAAGAAGTTAGAGAATTAGCTTTAAAACAAATAATAAGAACAGAAAGCTCCAAACAATGAAATTTTAGAAAGATTTTTTTGATTTAATTCTTTGTTTAGCTGAGGCAAGTTGTTAGTTTATTAGATTCGTAAGCTTTAAAAAGGAGTATCTAAGTGGATTTTTTATGGAGCAGTTAGAATTTAAGTTTGACAAGCGCGAAGTTTTAGAGGATAAGCTTAAGAGAGAGTATGCTGAGTTTAAGGCGCTTGATAAGGTTTGGGATGCCGGAAGGTTTTCAGAAAAACATGAACCTAATCCTAGTTGGCGTGAGAAAAATGCTTTTTATGTTCCTGAAAAAGGAAGGTCTTGGGAAATTAAAAAATTATTAACTAAAATGTATCCTAATTCTAAATCAGATATAAGAAAAATGAATAAAAATCAGGCCTACAAATTTTATGTAGGTATCTTAACTTATATTACAAAAATAAAGAGAATTTTTAGGGAATAAATTATGCAAAATTTAGATAAATTTAACAATTTAATGAAGAATTTATTTGAAAATAATAGTTTAAATACATATAATTTATTAGAAAAATTAGCATTGATTTTTTCTCCATCTGACGAAACTATTTCTTATACACATGCTTTAAGAAATTTTACTAAAGCAATCTTTAAGTATCGAAATCTTCAATATTCTGATGTTTCTAAACCTATTAATGAAGAATCAATTAATTTAGAAGAATGGAAAACAAAGTCTAAATCTGAATTAGAACTTAAATTAAAAGATAAAAGGTTTATGCACTCTTTTTTAAATTATAATTCAACAAGCAATATAGTGGGTGAATCCGATGATTTGGAAGATTATGTTATTAAGATAGGAGATAATCTAAAAAATGAATATGATTTAACAAAAAAAATATTTGATTTATTTTATCCTCAATTAAAAGTTCTTTATCCTGTATCGCTTAAGAATATTAATGGTAAAGATAGTCTTTTCTTAAAAGAAGTATTAACTTGTTTTGAAGATAATTATGATGTTCCTTCAGATTTAAGAAAAACACTGAATATTTTTGAAACTTTGATTTCTAATAGTCAAGATTTAATCAAACAAATAGATTGGTGGAATACAGAAAAAATATACCAAGAATTTAAATTAATTTATGCAAAAGGAGTATTAGATGTAATCCTTAAAATGCAAAATATTTTTGAAAATAATCCTTCATCTTTAAATTTGCCTATTTTTCATTATTCAATTTTTGAGATTCCTAAACATTTAGTCTTAGATTTAATTATGGCTCCAAGGACAATAGCTCATGGAGATTTAAATCTAGGCAACATAATTTCAACTGAAAGAAACCATTTTTTGATAGATTATACCAAGATGGCTTATGCTCATCCTCTTTATGATGTTTCTTATTTTTTGGAACAAGAAGAATTAGGATTAACTGAAAATTCAAAAAAACAATTAATAAATTACTTTTTAGGAAAATCAGTCTTAAAAAAGAGTTCAGATGCCTATGATAAAATTTCTATTATAACTAACCAAAAAATCGCAAAAAGGTATGAAAAATTTGGAAATAAATTTCTTTCTGATATTCATAAGAAAAAATCTCAACAATATATTAATAAGCTTGAGAAGAGATTAAGAGATCATTAATAGAATCATTTATTCCTTCAACAATTGTCAACAAGTAAGAAGCAATAACAGCATTTTCTTTATTAGGCTTGCTCACAAAACTTTTAATTTCATCTCTGAGCTTTGGAATATCTTTTTTCAAATCATTAATCTCTTCAACAAATTGTTCTTGATTTTGAAGATAAAATAAGTCAAGAACTTTTATAAAATCTTTATTAACCTGTTCAAACAATTTTATAATTTCTAAAGAAGCTTTTTTATTCATACTAACTAAAAGCTTGAATAAATCAGAATACTTGTCGCCTACAGATTCAATTGAATTCAGGAAGGCATAAGTTGAAAGGTTATTACTTGTATTTCCTAATTCATTTTTATTCAAATACCTCAAGCAGAATAAATAATACTTGTTCATATTATGGTCTTTTTTGATAACTTCTTCCAACTCTTTGAAATCAGATTTCTTAATAGCTTCTACTCCTTCAGTAACTAAAGCATTCAATATGAAAAAAATTCTTCTTAACATTGGCTTGAATTCTGTTTTAGAGCCAGTAACGTCTTTCAAAACCATGGACTCTTTTGTTTCATTTAAAATGGCAAATCCTATTAAATCTTCAATAACTTTCTTAATAATCTTGGACTGCTCTTCTGTTTTGAATAAAACTTTTATTTCTTCATTGCCTGTAATATATGCTGCATAAATGTAATTATATAATAATGAGCGTGATTTAAAGTTTGTAAAATCTAAGTTTTTTATTTTAGAACTTTCAATTTCTTTCTCTGTACTAACAAGGATAATATTGTCTTTTTCTTCTACTTCTAATTCTTGGCTCTTGCCAATGCCATATTTCTTAATCCATGACGCTGGCAAAGAAATGACATATGTTTTGCCGCCCATAACAATAACTTTCCTTTTCATAGGAAAATTCCTTATTTATTTCTTTATAAACTTTACTATTGTTTAGGGGCAAATAAAATCAAATCTATTTTATAAATAATTTCCCTTATAAAGCTATTAATGTTTTCTTTTATTTTGTGGCAGCTTTCTTTGTCCGCTTTAATTTAATTTTGATTGGATAAATGAACTAATTTGTGTAAAAAAAGCAGAAATTACCTAGAAAAAATAGAAATTTAGCTCCAAAAAGACAAACTGTCAAATAGAAATCCTGAACTAAATAGTTGGCAAACTGTCAAACTTGGGATATAATTTATATAATCCAATAGGAAAAACAAATTGTTATATGGCAGCTTTCTTTGTAGGCTTTAGTTCATTTTTTAAAACTTGAATCGTTTTTTTGATTAATAATTGTAAATTACCAAATCTATTTTCTGAATTATTTCCCTTATAAAGCTATTAATGTCTTCTTTTATTTCAGCATCCATTAATTCTTCTATTGCTTTTTCACATTCAGGAGTTAATTTTACTTCTATAAAGGCTATCCAAAGACCTATGCTTGAAACCATGGTTTTATCAACATATTCTGGATAAACTAAAATTACCTGTAGAAGATTCTTGATTTCTTTTAAAAATTTGAGTGAAAATTCTTTTTTATTCTTCTTTTGCAGAAATATTTTATCAAATTTTAAATCTATTTCATGCATCTGTATTTGTAAAAAAATAGGAAGAGCATAATACTCCTCCTTTGAAAAAAAAGCACAATTTTCCATTTTAATGACCCTTAAAAATTTCTATTCTCCCTAATTTTTCTTTGTCTTTTTTATCTTTAAATCTTAAGGTACTGCCCATAATGATTAAAATAACCAAATCTATTTTCTGAATTATTTCCCTTATAAAGCTATTAA
>Ga0210057_1009136_pt1 | contig 11551 bp, 10 predicted proteins | sample CryGeyCG2114_010_2_FD_183968 | JGI IMG/M metagenome (GOLD analysis project Ga0210057, IMG submission 183968) | Groundwater microbial communities from aquifer - Crystal Geyser CG10_big_fil_rev_8/21/14_0.10 (SPAdes) (version 2) | ecosystem: Environmental > Aquatic > Deep subsurface > Groundwater ...
ATATGCCGGAAACTAATCCGATAATTGAGCAAGCGCCGGCCCAAACGCCAGCGCCGGAGCGGCCCATCGTTCAGCCGGAAAAACCGGAAGCGCCGGGTCGTTTTGAGCAACCAAAAAATACTGACGGCCGGCAGCCAGCGGGGGCCGCGCCCAAACCCGCTTTTCCCTCAACGGCTCTGCCGCCCGTTGCCGCAGAAGCTATCCACCTTAAAGACATCGAGCGGATTTTGAGCGATGATTTGGAGGAAATTTATTTCCAGCTGCCGCCTGACAAACGGCAGGAGTTTAAACAAGCCGGAGAAGAGACCGCCCGCAAAATTAAAACTTTATTAGAGCGCGCCAAAGTAAAAGTAAAAAAAATAGCCAAGCTGATTTGGCATTGGCTGAAAATTATTCCGGGCGTGAATAAATTTTTTTTAGAAAAAGAAAGCAAGATTAAGACGGATGAGATTTTAAAGTTAAAAGACATCGGGACATTAAAACATTAAAACACAAGAACATTAAAACAATTAACACCTGACACCTGACAATTGACATTTGACCTTTGCTATCCAGTAGTTGCGGGATCACTGAAGTGGAGAAAAAATATTAGATATTGGATATTAGAATATTAGATATTAAATATTTGTAAAATTATCGTTTAATTATTGTTAAATCTAATGCTCGAGTCTTATTATGTCAATATATTAATCAACACTGTCTCAATAACCATTGCGGTTGTTTTTTTGTTGCTTATAATCGCCATCACGAGAAAAATTTTACGAACACTCTCCGGCGGGGCGCAAGCATTTGCCAAAGACATTTTACTGATTCGCCTGCCTAAAGACAGGCCCAAAGACAGGGAAGAGGAGGAAACGGTACAGATGTTGCGCGAAGAAATCGCCGCCGCGGAAAGCGTTTTTTCCCTCATTGGCGGCTTAAAAGCGAACCCGCACGGCTTTAAATCCTGGCTAATGGGCGCGCATAACACTTTTTCCTTTGAAATAGTCGCGCACCAGCGGCTGATTTCTTTTTATGCGGTTACGCCGCGCGCCCAGCGGCGTTTTATTGAGCAGGAAATTTACGCCCACTATCCGGCGGCGAGCATTGAAGCCGTATCCGATTATAATATTTTTACTCCTAAAAGCCACGTTAAAGGAGGCGGTTTAAAATTAAGGCGCGGCAACATGTATCCTATCCGCACCTATAAACAGATGGATGTTGACCCAATGGACTCGTTGTTGAACACTTTGGCTAAATTGCGCGAACATGAAGGGGCGGTGATTCAGATAATAGTTCGTTCCGCGCCTAAATCCTGGCGGGCGCGGGCGCAGCGGATTATAAAAGAAGTGCGCAAAGGAAAAACTTTAAGCGAAGCGATGAAGAGCACAAGCTACAGCCGGATTTTTAGCGGTTTGGGAAAAACAAGCGAGATTTTAATGCAAAAATCAACCGAGCAATCCTCTCTGCCGCCGCAGCGCATGACGCCGGCAGAAGAAGAAACTTTAAAGTCAATTGAAGAGAAAATGTCCAAAGCCGGTTTGGAAGTTAATGTCCGGCTGGTGGTGGCGGCTGACAACGGCGGCCAGGCGCAAATTTATTTAGATAACATCATTGATTCCTTCAGCCAACATACCATTTTTGAATACGGCAACGGTTTTAAAAAATTAAGGGCTTGGCAGAGCCGGAAGTTAGTCAGCGATTTTAACTTCCGCCGCTTCAACGAGCGCGCGAAAATGGTTTTGAATACGGAAGAATTAGCCAGTATTTTTCATTTTCCTTTGCCGCACAACGAAACGCCCAACATTCACTGGCTGACGGCTAAACGCGCGCCGGCGCCGCCGGACACGCCCGGCGGCGGCTTATATTTGGGCGAAAATATTTTCCGCGGCGTGAGCCGGCCCATTTACATCAAGCGCGAAGACCGGCGGCGGCATTGTTACATTATCGGCAAATCCGGCACGGGCAAATCAAATTTGCTGGCGTTGCTGGCGCGCGAAGACATCCAAAACGGCGAGGGCGTTTGCGTGATTGACGCCCACGGAGATTTAATTGAAGACATCCTCGCCGGCATTCCGCAAGAGCGGGCGGAAGACGTGATTTATTTCGCGCCGGCGGATACGGCGCGGCCGCTGGGGTTGAATTTATTAGAGTACGATGAGCGCTATCCGGAGCAGAAAACTTTCGTCATCAACGAGATGATAAAAATTTTTGACAAGCTCTACGATTTAAAGCAGACCGGCGGGCCGATTTTTGAGCAGTACATGCGTAACGCGATGCTCTTGATTATGGACGATCCGGAGAGCGGTTCCACTTTGATGGAAATTTCTAAAGTGTTATCCGATCCTGATTTTCGCAAAATGAAGCTGGATAAATGCCAAGACCAGACAGTCGTTGCTTTCTGGCGGCAGGAAGCGGAAAAGGCCGGCGGGGAAGCGGCGCTCGCGAACATCGTTCCTTACATTACCTCCAAACTGACGAGTTTCATCTCTAACGCCACCATGCGGCCCATCATCGGCCAGCAGCACAGCTCTTTCAACCTGCGCGACATTATGGATCAGCAGAAAATTTTGTTGCTCAATTTATCCAAAGGCCAAGTAGGGGAGATGAACGCGCATCTGCTCGGCATGGTTTTGGTAGGAAAAATTTTGGCCGCTTCGTTGTCGCGCACCGATGTCGGGCGCGAACAGCGCCAGGATTTTTACCTTTACATTGACGAGTTTCAGAATTTTATCACCGAGTCCATCAGCATAATTTTGTCCGAAGCGCGCAAATACAATTTAAACTTAATCATGGCGCACCAATATTTAGGGCAACTGGTGCGTAACAACGACACGACCATTAAAGACGCGGTCTTTGGCAATGTCGGCACGATGGTTTTATTCCAAATCGGCTCGGAAGACACGGAAACGATGGTGAAAAATTTTACGCCAGTCTTTAACGAATTTGACCTGATTAACATTGAAAAGTATAATGCCTATGTAAAACTGCTGATTGATAATACCACTTCGCGTCCGTTTTCTATGGCGATCCCCAAATTGCCGGAAGGCAACGCCGCGGTCGCGCAAAAGATTAAAGAAATGTCGCGGCTGAAGTACGGGCGCGAGCGCGCCATAGTGGAGGCGGAGATATTCGCGAGAAGCAAGGAACACATAACACACAACACATAACATCTGATACCTGATACCTGACAATTGATATTGGATACTAGATATTGGATATTGAGATTTTGTTAACAGTAATTAAGTATGGCTACAATTTATAAATGCGACAAATGCAAAAAAATTATAAAAGATGAATGCCGAAAAGCAAGTATTTCTTGGTGGAGCGGTTTTAATATAGGCAAGAATGGTGGTTGGCCTAGTAATATTGTATTATGTGAAAACTGTTTTAAACCGTTTACTTTAATTATTAGAAAGTTTTTGAATATAAAATAATTTAATTTTATGCAAAAGAGAGATTTACAACAAATTTCATCTTTATTAGATCAAAAACTGGATCAAAAGTTTAAAGAGAACAACAAGAAGATAGAGAAAATAATAGATAAAAAAATAGATGAGGTAATAGTCACCTCCAAGGCGCAGTTTGACGAACACACCAAAAGGTTAAATAAAATGGATGAAAATTTGGCGTACATCAAGGAAGAATTAAAAAAGAAACCAAATGAAGATAGAATTTTAAAATGGGCGGACGAACAAGTTACGCCAGTCAAGTTGGATGTGGATAAGTTAAAATACATTCACCGTGACTCGTGGCAAGATTTACCGGACGGCGGAACCGTGAGTAGAGTGCTCATTGCAAAAAGAATAAAATAAAAAATAAAAATTAAGTAAATTTGTATGCAAATTCCTTTGCTAAAAGTGTTCATGCCTAAAACTGTTATTAGACCTTTGATAAAAACTTTAACAAGCGAGTATATCGGTGAAGGGCCAAAGGTTAAAGAATTTGAAAATAAATTTGGGAGCTGGTTAGGAACAAAGAATATACTAATGCTCAATAGTGCAACTAGCGCCCTTCATTTGGCGTATCATATGTGTATAGTTAATCCCGGTGATGAAATTATTTCCACTCCAATGACTAGCTTGCCGACTAATGCTCCTATTATAAATACAAAAGGTGCAAAGGTTGTTTGGGCAGACATTGACCCGATAACTGGATTAATTAATCCTAAAGACATAGAAAAGAAAATTACTAAAAAAACAAAAGCAATAGTTATGGTTCATTGGGGCGGTAACCCCTGTGAAATTGATAGAATTAATCGAATTGCACAAAAATATAACATAAAAACTATTGAGGATGCTGCTCATTCCATAGGAAGTTTATATAAAGGTAGACACCTTGGCAATAATACGTCTGATTTTGTAGTATATTCATTCCAAGCTATAAAACACATTACCACAGTAGATGGCGGGGCATTGATTTGCAGAAACGCTAAAGATCATTATCGTGCCAGATTATTACGATGGTATGGTATTGATAGGGATAAAGAAAGTAAAAGCGGCGATCTACGATGCGAGCAAGATGTAGCCGAAGTAGGCTATAAATTTCATATGAATGACGTTTCCGCCACTATAGGTATTGAAATGATCAAATATGTCGATACAATTGTCAAAAGTCATAGAAGAAATGCTAAATATTATAATGAAAATTTAAAAATAAAATTTATTCCTGAAAGTATTCACAGTAAATCTGCTTATTGGTTATATACAGTTCATATTAGTAATAATCGCAGAGATGAATTTATGAATTATATGAAGAAAAACGGAGTAATGACATCAAAAGTTCACGCGAGAAACGATTGGCATTCGGCGTTTAAAGATTCACAAACAAAATTGCCGGGCGTTGATCAATTTTATTCAACCGAATGTTGTATTCCTGTTGGTTGGTGGTTGACAAAAAAAGATTTAATCAAAATAGTAAATTTAATCAACAATTTTTAATATGAAAATATTAATTTTTGGCTCAACCTATCTTTCCGCTATAACCTCAGAATTTCTGATTAAAAACAGCGATTACGAATTAATAGGATACGTGGCAAACAAGAAGAGACTGACTATCCCCGGTAAGATGCCACTTAAGGAGGTGTCAGAAAACGCAGACTGTGATATAATTTTGTCCCTGCAATATGATCAAATGATAAAAAATACAAATAAATCTTTTAATGTCCATCCTGGTTTATTGCCGGGGTATGGCGGAGTAGATATTTTATACCATACGATAAAAAATAAATCATTTGAGCAGGGCATAACTTTTCATAAAATAACCAACTCGCTTGATCGCGGCCCGATATTAAGCCGAATTTCTTATCCGGTGTTTGCCATCGATACGATTGAAATTTTGTATGAAAGGATGTCGTTAATTTTTCCACTTTTTGTTTTAAGCTCCTTAAAATTATTAGAAATAGTACCATGGCAAATGATAGACAAATGTTATTCTGTAAAACCTAATATTTATAATTCTTCGCAAGTTGCTGATGATGACATTGAAAGTTATCGGGAAACAGGGGTAATGCTCAAAAATAAATTTGGCGCAAAATAATATGTTTAATTACTGTCCAAAATGCGGTCAAAGTTATAATAACAAAATAAATCAGTATGAATACAAATGCGTTTTTTGTGAATTTATTTTTTATAATAACCCAAAGCCGGTAGTTAACGGTATTATTTTAAAACCTGACGACAACGCTTTTTTATTAATACAAAGGGCAAAAGAACCTTTTAAAAATTACTGGGGATTGCCAGGAGGTTTTATTTCTTACGAAGAAGATCCTAAAGCGGCTTTACTAAGAGAATTGAAAGAAGAACTGGGCATTGAAACACGAATCCGAAAAATATTAGGGACTTTTAATGAAATTTATTTAAATAAAGGAAAAAAAAACGAAATCTATAGCACGATAACGATAGTATATTTAACGCAATTATCAAATAAACCAAAAATGATTTTTTCAGAAGAAGTCAAACAAGCTGAATTCTTTACAATTAATAATATTCCTAAAAACATTGCTTTTAAGAATCAAAAAAAATTTCTTAACGAAATTTTTAAAGAGATGCTGTTAAAAAAATAATTTTTATGATAGAATCAGGACTATTCAGAAGACAAATTGAGCAAGCTAAAAAATTAAATTTAAAAAAATTTAAACCACCCAAATTCTCTCAACCACAAGTTGATAAAGATAATGCCAATAAACTTTCATGGCAAGAGTATAAAGAAAAAATGCGTCCTTTAGCGGTAGTAAACATTCCAAATATTAAAACAGAGTTAGTTGTCACTCCGAAAAATGTTCCTTGGACCTTCCGTGATGTTAATATTTACATTGGTGATGATGATAAGGATGTGTTTGAGATAAGCGATCTTGATGATAAAGAGGGCGATGTATTTATGGGTTTAAATACGTATTTAGCTAAAAGAGTATTGGACGATCAGAATATTAGTGAAATTCATGTTTCCATTGGTTTTAACCCGGACGACTTTTCTCCTGGTCACCATAGCATTAAAAGACTTCATTCGCATGTATACACAGTAGATCATGATGAAATCGAAAAAAAATCAGAGAAATTATATTGGGAATCGATGAGTAAATACGAAAAGCTAACATTTATTGAACCGATGTCCCAAGTTTATTATGAGTATTTAAATAATTTGATTAAAAAAGGGGTAATAAAAAGAGAATTGTTTAAAAAGGAAATAGAAAATAATACTGGTTTTATTTCAATGTATCTTGATAAAAATATTGATTCTTCAGAGTTGTTTGATTTCATAAAAATTTTATATGTTGAGTTTCAAAAAGAACATGATTTTATAGAAAAAATATTTACTAATAAAGAAATAACCGCGGATACGGGAAGATATATACCTCGTTCGGATGATGAGAGGCAATTTTTAATGCAAGAGTATTTAAATAAAAATAAAGATGTATTTTCTCCTGAAACGAAAAGAATGTTCTTGAGGTTAGCTCATAATCTTACTCCGGCTGTGCCTCAGGAAAATGGTATATTTAGTATTAATTCAAATGAAACTTTATGGATTAGTAAGGGGTTTGCCGGTGCTTTTACTTTTTCCTTTGTAGAGGGCAATGATTTAATTAGAGTTGATTTTCTTCCAAGAGTCTTATCAACAAATACTGTTGAAAAAACTATATTTGGTAAAGAAAAACCTACAAAAATAGAAAGAGGAGTAAATGACGCTTCCTTAAATGATCGTTTACTTATGGATAGATATCATCAGAGGATTATAGAATTAACCAATGAATTTCAAAGAGCATTAAATAGCAGCGTCACATAAAATTATTTCTCAAAGTTTGCTTAATACAGAGAAAAGACAATTATAATTAACATAAGTATCCTATATCTTAATACCCAAATTTCTTTATGTACAATTATCCTGAAAATAATAAGCGCAGAAAAGTTACCATAAGCATAATTATCGTCTTACTAATGGGGCTTTCTTTTTACGGCGGCATTTTTATATCCAAAAAAACTGAAATTGACGACCGGCTTGTTAACAAAGACTCGGTTTTTTTGGGAAATTTGCTGAATAAATATGAAACGACGCAGGCGAGCAATTTGGCGCGCGACATTGATTTCAATTTATTTTGGCAGGCGTGGGAGATGTTGAAAGAAAAATACGTTGATAAAGACAAATTGCAGGATAAAGAGATGTTTTACGGCGCGCTGCGCGGGTTGGTTTCTTCAACGGGCGACCCTTACACGGTCTTTATGAACCCGGTCGTGTCCAAAGAATTCGCGGACGACATGAAAGGAACTTTTGACGGCATTGGCGCGGAAGTGGGAATTAAAGGCGGCGTTTTAACGGTCATCGCTCCCTTAGCCAATATGCCGGCGCAAGCAGCGGGGCTAAAAGCCGGCGACAAAATTTTGACCATTGACGGCGAAGACGCCTCGCCGATGGCGATTGACGAGGCGGTCGGAAAAATTCGCGGGCCAAAAGGCACGGCAGTAGTTTTGAATATCTGGCGGGATAGTTTTGACAAACCGCAAGATTTTAAAATTACTCGCGGTACGATTTTTGTCCGCAGCGTTGATTGGGGTTTGGATAAAAATAATTTTATGGTTATTAAGGTTTCTCATTTTAATGACGATACGATGGAGTTATTTGACGAAGCGGTGCGGGAGACGGTGCAAAAAAATCCGCGCGGCGTTATTTTGGATTTGCGCAATGACCCGGGCGGATATTTGGAAACGGCGATTGAAGTCGCAAGCGAATGGATAGAAGAGGGCGTGGTGGTAACCGAAAAGTTTAACGAGGAAAAGAAAAATGAATATTTGGCGCGCGGCCGGGCGCGGCTGAAAGACTTTGAAACAGTAGTGCTCGTTAACGAGGGTTCGGCTTCGGCGTCCGAAATCGTCGCCGGCGCGCTGAAAGATTTGGGGCTCGCGACAATAGTGGGCGCTAAAACTTTCGGCAAAGGAAGCGTGCAGGAGCTGGAAACTTTGCCGGACGGCTCTTCGCTAAAAATTACCGTCGCCAAATGGCTGACGCCCAAAGGAGTAAACATCAACGATGAAGGAATAATGCCGGATGTGGAGGTTGATTTAAGCAAAGAAGATTATGAAGCGGGCAAAGACCCGCAGATGGAGAAAGCCATACAATTATTAAACGATAATTGAACGGTAGTTAAAAAAATTATTGTTAAATTTCTGTACAATTTCCGTTTAATTATTTTTAATATCTATGCCTAAACAAAAATCAACCAGCACTCGTTCTAACCAGTCGGTTGTAAACACCAAGTTTATTTTCGTCGTCGGCGGCGTGATGTCTTCGGTCGGCAAAGGCGTGGCCGCGGCGTCTATCGGCAAGATTTTACAATCCAAAGGCTATCAGGCGGCGAACATCAAGTGCGACATGTACGTCAATGTTGACGCGGGAACCATCCGGCCGGCAGAGCACGGCGAGGTGTTCGTCGGCGAGGACGGCATTGAAGCCGACCAGGATTTAGGCAATTACGAGCGTTTTACTAATGAAACCTGCACTCGCGACAACTATATTACCACCGGCCAAGTGTACCAAGAAGTCATCCGGCGCGAGCGAAATCTGGAATATGACGGCGAAGACGTGGAAGTAGTGCCTGACATCCCGAACGAAATTATCCGCCGCATCAAGGCCTGCCAAAAGAAAAACGAGGCGGAAATAACGATCATTGAGCTGGGCGGCACCGTGGGCGAGTATCAGGTGCTGTTATTTTTAGAAGCGGCGCGCATCATGAAAATGAAAGAGCCCAATGATGTTTTTTTTGTCTTGGTAAGCTATTTGCCGACTCCGGGGCTACTCGGGGAACAAAAGTCCAAACCGACGCAGTACGCCATCCGCACGCTCAATTCCGCCGGCATTAATCCTGACTTGATTCTCTGCCGCGCCGATAAACCGGTGGCTGACAACATTAAAAAAACCATCAGCACGGTCTGCAGCCTGCCGCTGGAGCGCGTTATTTCCGCGCCGGACGTTTATTCAATTTACGACATCCCCGTTAATTTTGAAAAAGAAAATTTCAGTTCGATTATGTTAAAACTGATGGGATTAAAAGCGCGGCAACAAGACATGAGAGACTGGGTGGCGTTGGCAAAAAAAATACGGCAAATCAACAAAGTCGTTACCGTCGGCATCGTCGGAAAATATTTTAATTTCAAATCATGCCACGATACTTATATTTCGGTCATTGAGTCCATTAACCACGCCGCCTGGCATTACAACTTAAAGCCAAACATTCTCTGGCTGGAAGCCGAAGAGTACGAAACAGACGCGGCTAAACTTAAAGAGCTGAACCAAGTGGACGGCATCATAGTTCCGGGCGGTTTTGGCGAACGCGGCACCGAAGGCATGATGCTCGCGGCTGATTTCGCGCGGCGCGAACGCATTCCCTATCTCGGCCTTTGTTTTGGCATGCAAATTTTAACCATCGCTTACGCTCGTTACGCGCTGGGGTTGACTGACGCTAATTCCACCGAACTTAATCCTAGAACAAAACATCCGGTCATTGCCACGATGGCTGAACAGAAGAAAAATATCGCGGCCAAAAATTACGGCGGCACGATGCGCCTGGGAGCGTATCCGGCTAAACTAACTAAAGATTCGTTGAGTTATCGGGCGTACAAAAAAGTTGAAATCAGCGAGCGCCACCGCCACCGCTATGAATTTAACAATGAATACCGCACTCAACTGGAAAACGCCGGCTTGCGCGTCGCCGGCGTTAATACCGAACGCAATTTAGTGGAAATCGTTGAGGTAAAAGACCACCCGTTCATGGTTGGGACGCAGTTCCATCCCGAGTTTAAATCGCGGCCGCTCGCGCCGCACCCGTTGTTTAAGGAGTTTATTAAGGTTTGTGCAAAAAAATAAAGTTGTGCTATAATAAAGCATATGCCGAAGAAAAAAATAACAATTGAAAATTTAGCGGTTATGGTCCAGCAGGGTTTTGAGGAAATGGGGAAAGAAAATGATAAAAGATTTACTAAACTAGAGCAAGGGGTTGATAAACTAGAGCAAGGGGTTGATAAACTAGAGCAAGGGCAAGCCAAACTAGAGCAAGGGCAAGAAGACATAAAATTACGGCTTAGCAATGTCGCCTATCGTTTTGAAATGGTGGCTTTAGAAAAAAGGGTGCAGAGAGTAGAGGATATTGTTTTAGCAAGGCGGCGGAAATAAGAAGCAACAAAATCATAAAGACATTAAAAATACGGGATTCCCGCTTCCGCTCGCCTCGCTGGAGCTTTGGCGAAGCGGGCGGGAATGACATTATTTATTCCCATGCTATCAAAATTTTTAAAAAGCTTTATATATTTAATCGCGCTAGCAGTCGTTAGTTCTGTGGGCGCTATTTTAATTAGAGAAGCGATTGCCGCCTGGACCGGTCCGAGCGCGAACCCGCCCGGTGGCAATGTGGAAACTTTATTAAATACCGGCGCCGCCGCCCAAACTAAAACCGGCGATCTAACGGTTAATAAGTTGATTGCCGGCGCAAGTAAATTAACCAGTATTTACGATTACATCGGCATTGGCATTGCTTCGCCTAACCGCCAGCTGCACATTAAAACTTCTTCCGGCAACGCCGAATTTGATATTCAAAGCGCTTCCCAGAATTACTGGGCGCTTTATCAAGACGCCACCAGCGGCGAGTTGCGTTTTTGGAATACGGATGTTACGAGCACTTCTACCAAAAACGCTTTAGTGCTGACTAAAGACGGCTACCTCAAAGTACCGACGCCGCTTAACGCGGGCGATGTTGCGACCAAAGGTTATGTGGACGCGGCGGCCGGGGGAGGGGACGCAACGGCGGCGAATCAACAGTCAATAATGGGCAGCGGATTTTCTTCTTCTACCGATTCGTTGAAATCATTAAGCACAAAAATTAACAGCATCCCAACTAATGCCGGCGATGCCACTTACGCAAAGCAGTTGGAAATTCAAGCGGATGTCCAGCGCACTTTTGGCTGGGTAGTGCCGAGCTCAACTTATGTCAGCGTCGGCGGCAACACCGCTTTCTGCCGTTCTAATTCTGTTTCCGCCGACGGGATAACCACCGTTACTAACATCAATAACGGGCTTACTTGCGATACTA
>Ga0210057_1009137_pt1 | contig 11550 bp, 8 predicted proteins | sample CryGeyCG2114_010_2_FD_183968 | JGI IMG/M metagenome (GOLD analysis project Ga0210057, IMG submission 183968) | Groundwater microbial communities from aquifer - Crystal Geyser CG10_big_fil_rev_8/21/14_0.10 (SPAdes) (version 2) | ecosystem: Environmental > Aquatic > Deep subsurface > Groundwater ...
TTGTGCTGCATCAAGATGATGAGAGCTTATCGAAAGGCTATCGCGGTTTTTATTTGCCTTTGTTCAACTCGGTTGTTTTAGAGTTGAGGCAGGTCATCGACGAAGAGCTTTACGTGAAGTTTTCACCTCTCAAAGGATGGAAGCCCTTTTTTTACAGTGCCGCGGAGAACCCTCAGTTTTCTTTGCCGGCGGAAGGACATCCCAATTCGGTCACGTCCTGGCGCGGGGTTTTAGAGTCCAATGATACAGAGCCTGGTGAGCTCCGAGATTTCTTGGCCATTCGCAAAGAATTCCCTCTTTGGGCAATCGATCTAAGCTGTCAGAGTGTCGAAAGCTTTAAGACCCTGGCTCGGCCAGAGTTTCATTTTCTATATCGCAATCAAAATGTGGATCTGATTCACCTGGGCCCGAACTGCTATGATCTGGTGATCTCGGATGTCCGGTGAAAAATCTCAAGACCGCCATTTAGTTCGTGGATTGGGATTGAAGGAAGCCATCGCTTTGGTGGTGGGTTCCATTATTGGCACTGGAATTTTCCTAAAGACCGGAATCATTTCTCAGACTGTGTTGTCTCCGTGGCTGGTAATGTTGGCTTGGACGGTGGCGGGGCTTTTGTCTTTGGCGGGGGCTTTGACCTATGCCGAACTGGGGGGGCTTTTCCCCAAAGCCGGTGGTGAATATGTTTATTTGAAAGAGGCCTACGGTTCCCTGACGGCATTTCTCTATGGATGGATGAGATTTTGGATTGGAGCCCCGGGCTCGATTGCCGCATACGGGGTGGGGGCGGCCACGTTTCTGTCAGGGATGATTACTTTCTCAGAGCCGTGGATGAAAACCGCTGTCGCAATTTCATTTGTTCTTTTTTTTACAGCTCTTAATTGTTTGACCGTTAAATTTGGTGGAGCGCTGCAAACTTTTCTGACGGCGCTCAAGGTTCTTATTCTGTTGGTGATCGTGGGCGGAATATTTTTTCTTTCCCCTGGAACCAACGCTCACTTTCAGGTCCCCACAGAGTGGACAGGTTGGAGCGCTTTTGGCGCGGCTCTTTTGGCGGCTCTGTGGGCCTATGATGGTTGGAACAACTTGCCGATGGTTGCGGGAGAAGTCAAAAATGCGCAAAAAAATGTTCCTCTGGCCTTGGCGCTGGGAACAGTTTTGATTCTCCTGATTTATGGAGTGGTGAACTATTCTTATTTCTATGCGCTGCCCTTTTCCGAGGTCCTGACCTCCAGTTCAAAACTTTATCCACAAGCTTTGCCGGTAGCTACGAAGGCAGCGGCCACATTTCTCGGGGTGGGGGGTGTGGCATTTCTGTCGATTGCCTTTTTAATTTCTGCCTTGGGAGCGATGAATGGCTCAGTGCTTACTGGCGCGCGAGTTCCCTATGCCATGGCCAAGGATGGACTTTTTTTTCAAAGATTGGGTTGGGTTAGCCCCAATACGCATGTCCCAGTTACCGCCGTCTGGGCGCAGGGGATTTGGGCCTGTGTTCTCGCGCTTTCCGGGACCTTTGATCAGCTCACTGATTACGTCGTTTTTTCTTCGTGGCTTTTCTATACTCTGTGCGGGGTCAGTGTTTTTATTTTCCGCCGCAGACTTGCTCATCTGCCACGGTCTTACCGAGTCTGGGGGTATCCCTGGGTGCCGGTGATTTTCATTCTGTGTGCAGCTCTTTTGCTGCTCAATACTCTTTGGACCAATCCCGCCGAGTCTTTCCTTGGGCTGATCATTATTGTTATTGGTATCCCGGTGTATTGGTTTGTTTTTCGTCATCGAGAGACCTCCAACTAGGGCTCTCCTCAAGCACAGGACGGTGACGGCCATCGGACCGCCGTCTCAAAACAAGTCACTGACCCGTTTCAAAGTGAGACGACTGAGACTCAAAGTTAAAATCTTATCGACCTGGACTGGACCCCCTCCAGCAAATCCCAAATTGTGCCGAAAGGTGATAGACGGGTTCAAGGGGGATTGCTTTGTCAGTAGCTGCCAAAAAGTCTCAGCTCAAGTTGGTGTGGGGGGATATCCCACCCTGGGCCTATGCTTCTGTTGCCGCAGTCCTAGAATCTCTACGCAAAGTGGACCCCGAAACTCATGCACACTGCCTGCGGGTGGGTGAGTACTCCAGGCTCCTGGCGAAATCTGCGGGGCTGACAGAGTATGAACAAAAAATCGCTGAGTTCTCGGGCATTCTTCATGATGTGGGAAAAATCGCCATCAATTTACAGATCACTCACAAGCCCGGAAAACTCACGCCCGAAGAGTATGAAATCATGCGCACTCACTCTGCCCATAGCGAAGAAATCATAAAACCCTTGGGGGGCAATGATTTTTTTAATCAGGTTATTCCCGCAGTCCGTGGACATCACGAACGTTTGGATGGCCAAGGTTATCCGGACAAATTGAGTGGTGAAGAAATTCCAGTTATTTCACGTGTGATTTTGATCGTCGACACCCTGGATGCCATGGGTGAAAATCGGGCCTACCGAAGGGGACTTCCGCTGGACGTGATCTACAAAGAACTGCAAAAGTATGCAGGCACTCAGTTTGACAAAGCCATGGTTCAAATCTTTCTAGACAGTCATAAATCTTGGGCTAAAGAAAAGCCAGACCAAGAAACTCAGATACACCTGCACAAAAAAGCCGCCTAAAGCCGCCTATATCGAACGTCGGTTGGTGCTCTCAAAAATTTTGTCCGCCGAAGTGGCGACAAAACCTTGATATAATTTTCCATCGGCCAGCGGGTGGCGTTTGGCAAACTCATAGTAGCAACCAGGAATCTTGAAAGTGCCATCAGAAAACTTCACCGCAATTTCTTCGGCCATCGTCGAACTCTGTTCGAGATGTTCTAGGACTGAGCCTTTTACTTTGCCGCCGGATGAATTGAGCACATAACCATTGGACTCAATCATTTGATTGAGGACATGAATGTCATTGAACTTTTTTAAGGCATTGATGTTCACTGTAAAGTGATTGGGGCGAAATCCAAAGGCCGCAACCCAGCTCGCGTATTCACTTTCTTTCGCCAGCGTGGAATAAAGCTCATGGCTCATCTCCCAGGGGCGACCGCAGACCGAAAATTGATCAGACAAAATTTGGTCAGGACTGATTTTTTCCACCAGTTTGGAAACGGTGTCTTGAATCAATGGGGACACTTTTTCTAGTTCGAGCTCGCTGATAAATATTTTTGGCAAATCAGCCTGCGGATGCTCATAATGTTTTGCATAAAGTTTCTTTTCCTTGAAAACATAGTCGGCCTTCTCAACATAACCGTATTTTTCAAAAGCCTTTGCTAGGGACTTAATTCCCAGTTTTGGGTGATTGAAGGTGCGAAGAGCGATGTGATCATTCAAAACCGTCTCCCCCTGGGTGGTGAGCAGGTCATAGATCCGGCGGGCAGCTGGATTGAGGTCGCAATAGTCCGTCCACATCACCGCAAGAAGGTCTGTTAATTGTCGAATTTCATTCATCTTTGCCTCTTTCTTAGCTATTCTTTTTTAGATGGAAATAGAGTCCAAGCTCTGGTTTTATAAAGGACCCGAACTTTTACCCTGCCGAACAGCAGTTTTAGGCTATATTTATTTCAGGGGGAGAGGTACCTTTTTTCCAAGATTTCAACCCCGCAAAAAGCTTAAAACTCACCTGTTTATCGGCGCCAACGTGACGCAGCAATTCTTTGACATAACAGCGGTTTTTCGATTTAAATCGGGATCTCTATGAAGATCTCTCTGTATGGCCCTTCTCCCTTTGTGAATCGTTTCATCTGGTGCATGGCAGGGCTCGTTGTTTTTGCGGCATTGATTTTCCCGGAGGTCAGTGAAGCGAAGGGGACAGCCCTTCAATCCGAGGCTCGTCAGACAAGACTGTCCAAGACAGAATTAGAGGGCCCGGCCAAGCTCTCTACGGTGAAGGCGGCTCTTCCCTCAAAAATAAAATCCACGATGTCTGGGTATCTTCGATTTGAAGCGATGAAATATCCGACGGATATTCCTGACAATCCTCAGTTGAGCCAGAGTTTGTTGATGTCTTCAAATCTTCGCGCGCAGTTTTCGGGACAAAAAAATAGAATTGGGTTGGATTTAACCGCTGGAAAATATGTGGACCTCGGAGGCTCTCAGTTTGGAGTCAACGAGATCTATGATTCATATCAGTTCAATGCGGGCAACGAGGTCTCGGCCGGAAGAAAAATTGAATTTTGGTCACAGCTGGATCAGGACTGGCAATTGGGGATGTGGCAGCCCAAAGGTCTTTTGGATCCACTCCGCCCTGATGATCAGGGATTGACCGGGGTCTTTTATAAACATCGGCAGAGTCGATGGGAACTGCTGATGTTTGGTTCCGCGATTTTCATTCCCAGCATGGGGCCTGATGTGAAGGAAAAAAATGGCAGCTTGGTTGCCGACAGTCGTTGGTACCGAACTCCGTCGAGCTCTTTCCCGCTGCTGAACAAAGACACAAAGATCGTTTATTCTCTGGATGTGCCAGATATGCGTGAACTCATCAATCGGCCGGGCGGGGGCATGCGTCTTCGTTATGGTGGGGATCAGGATGGTTTGTGGACTTCCGTGAACGCTGGCTACAAACCAATGAACAGCTTGCTTTTAAAGTATCGAAAAAATCTCTATTTGCCTGAGCAGGATCCTCAAACAGGAGAGGTCACAGTGTCGCCGGCGGTGGGATACCATCGTTTGATCGGTGGGGATTTGGGGTATCGGCATTCCAGCGGCAATGTCGCTCTTTCTTATCTGCAGGATCAGCCCGAGGGTAAGCCCGCAGATGACCCCTATGTGCTTCAGAGTCCGAGCCCAATGAGAGCCTACTCCGTGCATGCAGACTCAGCCCTGTCGATGGGTTGGTTTGATCAACCGGTGGGTTTGGCGTTGAATTATCTGCGGATCGATGGTGGTGGCATCCGGGACTATGATTCTCTAGGTCAGGACAGCGGCGCTATTTATGACCAGCGGTTTAACTATACAAACGCGGCCTCGGTGCGGACCGATTTTTCAACCTTGATTTGGTCCAAACGTTTGATGTCTAGTTTAAAGTACATGAGAGAGTTTGATCAAAAAGGCACCCTGATCAATGCCGAGATCAGCCTTTACCCACAAAAGGCATTAGCTGTTATCCTGGGCGCGGACATTATCGGCGTGGATGACACAAGTGACGGCAACAGAGACAATCGTTTTCTCAATCAGTTTCGAGCCAATGACCGTGTTTACGGGGGAATGAGCTATGTTTTTTAATTCAAGATGCTTGCGCCATTTCTCCGCTCTGGTTTTTTGTGCTTCACTCTTGATGGCAGCGTCGGGTTGTAATGTTCCCCTCAATGAGAGCATTCCGGAAACCACACCGCCTGATGCCGGATTAAATGCTCAGTGTTTTGATGAGAGCATGCCAGTATTGGATCAATTCTTTGCTGGAGAAGCGAAGGCTGGTCAAATTGTCGCCATGTGGGATTGTTTGGATGCCACGATCGCAACCTTTGAAAAAGCCACGCGCGGTCGTTATGAGGATCGGTTTACCGCCAGAGAGCTTGCGAACTTTGTAGAGCGTTACTTCATGAAGCAGGGGAAGAGCATCTCGCCGAAACTTTTGGTAGAGCTATTTCGGGTCAAACAGCTCTTCGTCGGTGGTGCGAATTCATGGATCACTCGTCAAGAAATGGCAAACACCAAAGAGGTGTTTGATGGGCTCAAGAGAATTTGTTTGGATTTAAATCCCTATATGAAAGTTTACACCCTGAATTGGAAAGCCTCTGGTTTTTCCAATCTAGAGGGGGACATCAAATATTTTGAAAATGCCAATAAAGTGATTCAACAAGCGGCCAAAGATCTGGCAACTTTGATCGGGAAAAATGGTCAGTCTTATCATTTGGACAATGTCATCACATTGGTAACTGAGTTGGCAAAGCTGAGTGGAAAAACCTGGGACTGGGTCGGTTCAATTCAGCAGGCAATGCCACTGGTTCAAAAGCTGAAGAGAACCCTGGCGGGTGGAAGCGAAACTGACATCGAGCCTTTTGAGTGGCGAAGGTTCGCTCTTTTGGGATCTCGGGGGTACATTCAGTATCTTCGCTATTTTTATTTTTTGGATCAAAACACAGGGCCTCGTCATGGCCCTGAATTGGTATACATCACCAAATCTGTGGATGATCTCTTTTCCTTTTTGGGAGACATGGTTGACGGCAAGGCCGAAAAAACCCTGACCCGCGCTGAGTTGCTGGAAATCATTCATGCATTGGCGCAATTTATCCCGAGTCTTGAAATCAAAGATGAGCTTTTGATTGAGCTGATGAAAATCAAAGTTTTGCTCTTTGGTGGTAACTTGGATTATTTTGAAAAGGCCGATTTTGAACGGGCTCGAGTAAAGCTTGAAGCCTTCCAGAACTTGACCGAGAAATTTCTCACTTACGCCGAAGTCTACAGTATGGAATGGAAACCGATGGGGATGTCCAAGGCTGATTCCCTCAGTTATTTCCGTTTGGCCGAAGATGCGCTGGGGCAGATTGCTCAAAAGTTGGGAGAAAACTTAGAGAGCAGCTATAACCTGCAGGATCTTCAGTTGTTGGCGGCTCAGTTGGATGAATTGACTCATCCAAAACCCAGCGATCCTCAGCACGAACGTCTTCGCCAGATTGCGGAACAGTACGTGCCATCTTTGATTGTGTTGAAAAATATTTTCTTCACGGATCAAACCCCAATTATTGGGATCAAAGATCCCTCCATGGCAGAACCAGGACGTCAGTGGGCAGATCTTTTAACTGTCACCGCCAATGCCTATTCTCGGTATATGTATTATGCCTATTTTCTGAAAGATCAGGATTGGATGCATCAAACGGGACTGGAGCACTTCAGCTCCTTGGTTCAAAACTCATTGGACTTGGTTCAATCGATTCTTAAGAGAAAGACGACTTCAAATCTGACCATTACCTTTGATGAAATGCACAACCTGTGGACGGCCCTGGTTCAGGCCAAGCTATTGCCTGAGAAAATCACGGTCACGACTCTTGATCAACTCTCTCACGTGCTCTTTGAAAAATGGCTGTTGCCTTACACCAAAAGACTAGCCGGTGATGTCCCAAGAGGATTCAGTTCTGTCGCCGTGGAACAGATTAAGAGTGAGTTCGCGATTTGGTTCGAGAATCAAAAATTTTATGATCTTGTTTATCAAGGCGTCCCCGAGGACCAAGGGCGATCTCCAGAGGCTTTGCTCAAGGACTTGACCATTGCGGCTCAGACCGAAGGAATCAAGGAATTGAGAATGATCTATAGCTCACCGGTGGCCTTATCGTATGAGGTTGGCGGAAGACTGCAGTTTTCGAGACCTCCAGCAAATTATTTAATAAAGACCGCTGACATGGTGAACTTGGTCCGCTCAGGGCTGCGTTTGGCGATTCGATCTTATGCCATGGATCCTTTAAGAATTAGAAGTTATCAAGGCTTGACCGAGGGCGAAGCCAATCAATTTTTCATGGATGTTTTTCCAGTAGTTGTTGAGCTCGAGATGCTTCCGCCCTCCAGCAAAACATTTATGGAATCTCGCTTTCGAGACGCCAATCTTTTTACCCCTTACGCCAACGGTGACCATCAGTTGGATTTTTGGGAAGGGACTCATTTGGCGATGATGCTTTTGTCGGGCGTGGAGATTCATGGGCGCTTGTATGCGGAAACTGAAAAGCAGTGCGCAGTCACCAAGCCAACTCCGTATAAAGACGACTGGTTAGTTCCCTTGAGTTGCGCGGCCCCCGTCTATAAAACAAAAATGTTTGATGCCATGGCCTCGATGCCGGATTTTGTGAATTTTATGAAAACCATGGCGCCCGCACAGTTTGATCAGTTCTTTGCCAATATGGTAAAGGCCGCCGGATATCTGCCGGATAATAACTCTGGTTTGATCAAGATTGGCGATCTCTCCCAGGTCCCTCACGTCTTTCAGTATGTTGAGATGATCTTTAGTCTTTACGATGTCGATCGGGACGGTTTTCTGTCAACCGAAGAGGCGATGAAGGCCTATCCGACTTTTAAAAATATTCTGCTGGATGCGGCCAAAGGGAAATTAAAAAGCGACAAACAGTTGAGAGCTCTTTTAGGTTGGCTGCTCAAAAAAGGCGAGGCTCCTGATAGCATGGGAGACTATGTTAAATTTTTGCTGATCTGGATGAACAAGGGCGAGAAAAACTGGAAGGTTATGGCTGACCGTGAGCGCTTAGCAACAATTCTGGGATATATCGCTGATGCAACAGCCGCTGATCGCCGAGCTCAACTGAAAGCTTTGCTTCCCGATCAGCCACCTGAAGATATTCAGCCTCATCCGGGGCTGAACGACGACGACGAAAACTAATTAAAATTGATTTTTCCACATCATGGATTCCACGGGGAGTGGAGTCCTGGTGTTGTATTTTGCTGATTTTTTAAGGTTGTACGGGGTCAGCAACTCGCCTGAAATATGGAAATAAATCAGCTGTCCAATTGGCATCCCCGCATAGACCCGGACCGGCTGTTTTACAGAAATTTCCAGGGTCCAGTAGTTGCAAAATCCAACATCCCCTTTGCCAGCTGTTGCATGGATATCAATCCCAAGGCGTCCGACGCTGGATTTTCCCTCGAGAAAAGGAACGTGTTCTTTGGTCTCTGTGTATTCCTGAGTTACACCCAGGTAAAAAAGGTGGGGTTCCAGGACAAAACCTTCTTCGGGGATCTCAAAACTGCGAATGGTATTGTGTTTGCGAGCATCCAGAATGCGGTCGTCATAGGTGGCCAGCGTTTTTCCCAGATGCACATCATAGGAGTTAGAACCCAGGCACTCGCGATTGAAAGGCTCAACAAGAATAGAGCCTTTTTCCATGTGGCGAAGGATTTCCTGATCTGTAAGAATCAAAATGGACCCCGATTGCTAAGGCTAAGAAAAAACTATTTCGTCTCGCGGTGGAGAGTGTGTTTTTTCATGTTGGGGTTGTATTTCTTCTTTTCAAGACGACTGGGGGTCTTTGTCTTGTTTTTGGTTGTCGTGTACCGAGAAACGGGAACACCAGCAGCTTTTGCTTCGGTACATTCCAAGGTAATGATGATACGACCTTTTTTCTTTGCCATAGAGACCTCACGGTTGATCAGAGTGAAAAACGAGGTCACAGGGATAACAAAAGACCCCTGAAACATCAACGATTATTGTGCGTTATGCCACAGGCTTTGGTCCAGGTCGAGATGACAGGGCTCAAAATTTCCCAGACAATAGAATTTAGAGGCTTATCTATGCAAGGAGACTCGCATGTTTCCCCCTGAAACCCGTATCTTGGTCGCCGATGACATGCCCACTATTCGGGAGCTGGTGAAGAACCAGTTAAAGGGGATTGGCTTTAAAAACGTGGTGGAGGCCTCGGACGGGGAAGCTGCCATGAATGTCTTGGTTTCCAATCAGAACGCTGGAACTCCGATTCAGCTCGTGGTGTCGGACTGGAATATGCCTAAAATGACGGGTTTAGAGCTATTAAAGCAGGTTCGAGCTTCTGCAGATTGGGCTCAGCTGCCCTTTGTTTTGCTGACATCTGAATCTGAACGGGATCAGGTTACCGAGGCCATCTTGGCCGGGGTGAGCCAGTATCTGGTCAAACCCTTTGCCGCCAAGGTCTTTGAGGAAAAACTCAAGGGTGTTTGGGCCAAACACAACCCGGGGAAATAGGGGTTTAGGCGGCTTTTTTGGCTGTTTCAGGCCAGTGGATCAAGTACGGAACTTTTATTTTAAGCTGGGTACCGACGCCCACCTTCGATTCAACCCAGGCGGTTCCGCCAATTTGTTGAGCAGAAAACAATATGGCATCCATTCCAACGCCGCGGCCCGAGGTTTCTGTCAGGACTTCTTTGGTCGAAAATTGGGAATCAAAGATATGTTGAATCACTTGTTGGTCAGATTCTTGGTCCAGAGATTGGCCACGATCAGCGAATTTTTTGCGAATCTTGGCTGGATCAATGCCACCGCCGTCGTCTTGAATTTCGATCAGCAACCAGGGCCCCTCGGGGGTTTGGGACTTTTCAAAACTCACGGTGATCTGTCCAGCTGGATTTTTTTGAAGTTCCATACGGCGATCGGGCGACTCGATTCCATGATCCACGGCATTTCGAAAGGCATGAATTAAGGTCGAAAAAAGCTGAGAGTAGGGCTCTGGTAAAACCGGCAAAGAGCCATTTCTCAACTGAATGGGCAAAACCGATTTCATTTCTTGTTCAGCGATGGACTGCACGACCTCTTGGTACTGGTTGAAATACTCGCCAACGGGTTCCATCAAGAATTGTTGCAGAAAGTCCAATTGCAGGGTCTCGGGGAGACGAGGATAAAACTGATTGAGCTGCCTTGAGTCCAACTCGACCCAGCGGGAGTCTCGCTTTTGCTGAGAACCCAGGATGGGTTCATTGTCTTGAATAAATTTTTGAAAGTAATCCTGAATTTTGAGAGAGCTCTGTTTCAGTCGGTCGAAATGTTCCGTGCTGGGTTGGGTTTTCCACTCAGACAGGAGTCCCTCGGATTCATGGGCCTGTTGGACCATACTTTGAATTGAAAAGATCGATGCTCCACCTTTGAGAGTGTGTAGACATCGAAACAGGCTTTTTTGATCAGCGTTGAGACCTCGAGACAATTCTTGGTTAAGCTCTTGAAGCAAAGCTTCGGACTCTTGCAGAAAGCCCTGAACTTGTCGTTTGTTTTGCACCAGAGTGACAATCATCTTGGCGTGAGCTCGTTCTTTTTCGGCATCGAGTTGGGCCTGTACCAAACTTGAAATATCGGTCGCGACCACCACTACGCCCTCAATCTGACCTTGGTTGGATCTGAGAGGATAATATTCCAATTGAATGTGCAGGCCCTGGCTGTGTGCGTACTTGGCCGGGCCCAGAGGGGCTAGATCTTCAAAGGGAAGCATCTCTGAGAATAAAGTCGTCATCCAGTTTTTGAATCCAGGAACTTGTTTTTCTGAAAGGCCAAGGACGGACCAGATCTTTTTTTGCGCTGGATTGTTTTCAATGGTCGTCAAACAGGCCTTTGAAAAAACATCCAAGCAGTCGCCTTCTTTGCCAAAGATAAAAAAGCCCTGGTGCAGGCTATCCAACAGAGCTGTCATTGTTCGATTCAATGTTTGAATCTCTGCGGTGCGCTCGTCGACCATTTTTTCCAAGTTTTTTGAGTACTTTTCAAGTTCGGCTTGAGCGACCTGCAGGTCTTTGATGACGTCTTCTTTCTGTTCAAGCTCTGCACGGTATTTTTTTTGGAGAGTTTCTTCCAAGGTCACATCTCGAAAGAAAACCAGCCACCTTTTCTTTCCGTCAATTTCTGGAAATGGCTGCAGGGTCAGTTGGACTTTGCCGGTCTTTCCGCTCTCGATTTGAAAAGAAACCTCTTGATAAGGAGTTGGGTCGTGAATCTCGCTCAGGGACTGCAGAGCTTCAACCGGCGTTGAGAACCGAAAGAGCTGGTCAAAAAAGGGCTGGCTCCGCACAATCTTTCGGACAGAGAGATCGCAGAGCAGGCTCGCGGGCTCGTTGCAATAGCTGACTCGCTTCTCTTGAT
>Ga0210057_1009140_pt1 | contig 11548 bp, 9 predicted proteins | sample CryGeyCG2114_010_2_FD_183968 | JGI IMG/M metagenome (GOLD analysis project Ga0210057, IMG submission 183968) | Groundwater microbial communities from aquifer - Crystal Geyser CG10_big_fil_rev_8/21/14_0.10 (SPAdes) (version 2) | ecosystem: Environmental > Aquatic > Deep subsurface > Groundwater ...
ATAGTAGAGCCCGAGCAAACCATTGGACGAATCCCAGTAGCCACCCACCAAGCCGCCATCAGACCACAGAGAACTAGTGCGAGTCCAACCTTTTACATCCATAAACTTACCATTGAGCCATTTATGAAACAGCGTCAAAAGTAAATATTCCAATGGATTTGCAAAGATCATTTGCACGGACATAGCATCATCATAAGACTTACCAAGATGTTCAGCGTCTGGTTCGTCTCCACCACGATGAGCAAATACATAAAGTCCATTTGGCCTTTTCTGCTCAAGCACGCGATCAATATTTGAAGCAATCGGATTTTGATATTTGTAAAAATCAACACCAAATTTTTTTGCTCCGGTTTCAATCACCATGTCTTCTTTGCCGCGAAATTGCGGTGGAACCAACATATATACAGAAAATCCTTCTTTCTCTGGAAAAACTGCTTTAGAAAGATTAATTCTGAAATTAAACACTTCCAGAAAAAATTTTGTCAGTAATTCTTTCGCTTTCATCACATCTTCAGAAATGAGAACAAAATACTTTTGAGAAATATCTCTTGCAACTTCTTGCACAAGATTTTTTTTCTCAATAAGTTTTTTCTGAAGTTGGATAGAAGTTATTTCACCATTAACTAAATAACGGCAAACTTCCATTGAAACAGCATTGGAAAATTCCAACAGCTGAAGTTCATTGAACTTTTTTGTTTTTTGAGCTCTGCCATTTTTCATGACTATCTCCTTTATTAAAATTACAAAAAACTATATTTATTAATTGGTTTAGGGCCAATCTCACCTGTTTCAATTATAACATACCTATTTAAAAAATGCAAGTATTTTGTTTAGTATTTTTTGTTATACTAGAATCTATGAACATAATTTACGATTTAATAATTATCGGAGGAGGGCCGGCTGGTTCTGCTGCAGCTGTGTATGCTTCTCGTAAAAGACTAAATACTTTATTTATAACATCCGAATGGGGTGGTCAATCTATCGTGTCCGAACAGATTTATAATTGGATTGGCTCTCCTTCTATCTCTGGTGCTGATCTTGCTGAAAATTTCAAAAAACATGTACTCGCTAATGCAGGAAAAGGCCAAACATTAGAAGTAAAAGAGGGAGAAAGAGTCTCAAGTATCGTTTCAGGTGTTGGACACCTGAAATCTGAGTGTCCAACACCTGAAACTTTTTCTGTCAAAACAGAATCTGGAGAAGAATTCTTAACTAAAACTATTTTAATAGCCACAGGTAGTGGACGCAGAAAATTAGAAGCAAAAAATGCAGACAAATTAGAACACAAAGGACTCACCTATTGTGCTACATGCGATGGTCCAATTTTTAGTGGAATGGATGTAGTCGTAGTCGGTGGAGGTAATGCTGCTTTTGAATCTGCTGCACAACTTTCTGCTTATTGTAAAAAAGTGACGATACTTCACAGAAGTGATATTTTTCGAGCTGATGAAATCACAATTGAAAAAGTATTAAAGAAAGAAAATGTAAAAGCTATTAAAAATGTAGAAATTTTAGAAATAAAAGGTGAGAAATTCGTAGAAGGAGTAATTTATAATAACAAAATAACTAATACTGAAACAGAATTAAAAGTCTCAGGTATTTTTGTAGAAATCGGACAAATACCAAATACTAATTTTATTAAAGACATAGTCACATTAGACGAAGCGGGGCGTGTCAAAATAAACCCATTAAATCAAAAAACAGAAACATCTGGCATTTGGGCTGCTGGAGATTGCACAAATATCTTATATCATCAAAACAACATAGCTGCTGGTGATGCAGTAAAAGCTATAGAAGATATTTATCTCTATATTCATACTAGATAAATAACTTTTCCACATAAAAAACTTGACAATTTACTCTAAAATTGTTATACTTTGTATGGAAAAAATTAAATAATCCTTAAAAAAGGAGATCAGAAATGGAATACAGTAAAGATATTGATATCTTTGTGATTGACAAAGAAGTTAGTATAGTCAATCATAAAATGAGTGAAATTTTTTTTTGTTATGCAAAACGCATAATAAAAAAAATTTTTCTTTATTTATTTGTTGGGGTAATAACTTTTATAATTCTTAAAATTTTAAATCTTTAAGAAAGGAAAAGTTTTGTTTAGACAATAATAAAAGCCTGTTATATATTAGCAGGTTTTTCTTTTATTTTATTTAACAAGTTCTAATTTTTCTAAACGTGAGGTAATAGCTCCCCTCTTTCTACCAAATTCTTTTGCAATATCTTTCACTGACATATTTTTTGCAAAAAGTATACGTAACTTTTCATCATCATCTTTTACCCATGGTCTATAAGCATTTGGGAATTTCTTTCTAATTTCTTCAAAATTATTATTAACTATTTTTTTATTTTTAAATTTAGAAATAACTTTCCCACCTAAAGAAATAACAAAATCATCATGCATTTTTGTAAGTTTATCGGAAGGAATTTCTGAAAACACTTTTTCTGCATCTATCGATGCTGTACGAAATATTTTATCTTTCAATAAAACATCTGGATGTACTTGAAAAGCTTTTTCATTAAAACCAATAATATAAAGCCCTGAGAGCCTTCGCACACGAGAAAGTGCGACATACCCTTGTCCATACTCAAATACATGAGATAAATCCATAATAGCCCCATCCATGCTCATTCCTTGACTCTTATGGACAGTTATTGCCCATGCCAAACGAAGAGGAATCTGAATTATTTTCGCACGAATCTTACCATTTTCCTCAACACTCCATTCCATTGGCTCGACTACTATTAATCTATTATTTTTTGTCTTAACTATCGGATATTTAGAAGATTTATGAAAATCAACAACAACCCCCAAGGTACCATTTACAAATTTTTCTTTCTGATTATTTTTTGTAAACATAACTTCAGCTCCTATTTTAAGAGATAATTTTTCTGGAGACAAACATCCTTTTTGTAAAATAGACACGAGTATTTCTTTGCCTTGTGAAGACATTGTAAATATTTTTACTTCTTTTTCAATTTTAGAAAGAGTTTCATCGTTTACAAAATCAACATTAATATTATGTGAAAAAAGTTTTGGAATATTTTCTGGAAAATTATCTTTTTGAACTTTTCGTTTCTCAATTTGATATAAATGATTTTTATTAAAAGTATTTTGACGAATAGCAGAAAGTATAGAAAGAAATTCTCTATCATCTTGACGATATTGTTCCGTAATATAACAAACGACAGGCTTTGCGTTCTCCCAAGCAAAACAATCATAAGCAAAAATAGATTCTCTCTCATTTGGAATAAGTGTAGCTTGTGGATCTTGTTCTTCTACTCTTTTCACAACTGGTGGCAATTGAAAGAAATCTCCAACAAATATCACCTGAAGCCCACCAAACACTTCATCACTCTGTTTGACTTCCCTACACACAGCTTCAACCATAGAAAGAGTCTCAGAAGAAAGCATTGATACCTCATCTATCACGAGGACTTTCGCACGATTAATTCTTTTTGAAATATATTCACTACTATATATTTTATCTAAATCATATTTATCTAATTTTCTTTTTATGCCTATTCCACTCCATGAATGTATCGTCATGCCTCCAATATGTGTCGCGGCTATACCCGTCGATGCTGTGATAGCGACTTCGACGCCACTTGATCGTAAATAATTTACATATTCATTTAATGTATAAGTTTTTCCTGCACCAGGCTCCCCTGTCAGAAATACATTCACTCCAGTTTTTAAAATATTAAGTGCTTCTTTTTGAGTCATAAACTCATGATAGCATTTTATTCTTTCTTTATTTAATTTCTCTTAATTTATTTGGCGGAGACGGGAGGATTTGAACCTCCGATACCTTTCGGTATGCCGCTTTTCGAGAGCGGTGGTTTCAACCACTCACCCACGTCTCCTCGTTATGCTCGTCGCCATGGCTTCGTGCCCTCTCGGGCCCTTCCCTATGTCTTTATGCTAAAGCATATTAGACATTTCTACAAAAGCAGAATCAGATTAAATATGAAGCAGTTCATATTTAATACCCACGTCTCCTCGCTATGCTCGTCGCCATGGCTTCGTGCCCTCTCAGGCCCTTCCCTATGTCTTTATGCTAAAGCATATTAGACATTTCTGCAAAAGCAGAATCAGATTAAATATGAAGCAGTTCATATTTAATACCCACGTCTCCTCGCTATGCTCGTCGCCATGGCTTCGTGCCCTCTCAGGCCCTTCCCTATGTCTTTATGCTAAAGCATATTAGACATTTCTGCAAAAGCAGAATCAGATTAAATATGAAGCAGTTCATATTTAATACCCACGTCTCTCTATACTGTAATCTAACATTTTTTGCAGTTTTTTCAAAAAATGTTATACTTTTTTATATTTCAATTTATGATTCGTAATTGATTTATTTGGCCCTATCGTCTAACGGTCAGGACATCGCCTTTTCAAGGCGGTAATCAGAGTTCGATTCTCTGTAGGGTCACAAAAAGAAACTTGGTTGGGGGTGAGCGAAAAATCGTGGGACGCCAAGGGCGTTGATGGTGATGAAAAATTAAAATCCGCCCTGCGGGCGCAAGTGAATTCGGTGGGTGGGCAAAATGAGACTGAGACGGATTTGTCACGCAATTGCGAGTTCGTTCCAATTTTTTTGAAATAATCACAAATTTCAAAAAAATTATCACTTGAAACCAATTGCGTGGCTTTTTTAATATCTAAAATCCATTCCCGCAAGGGTTCGACCCAATTCTTTATATCTGTTCGGGTGGAACTCATTTTCTCTGCGAGAGACACTTTTTGTTTTAAAAGCTCATTTTTCTTCAAAATATTGAAAAGATTACTAAAGCCATTGGAATTTCAAATAGTAAATTATTAAAATAATTTTACTTTTTCTCTATTAAATCACTAAACTCTTTATATAGATTCAAGGCAGATTCTGGTACTTCTTTATTTGCTATTTCATTTAATTTAATTTTTAAATCATTAAAAATCTCCTTAGAATTAGCCTGAATTTTGGGTTGTTCTTTTACAATTTTTTCAACACTTGAATATTCCTTAGTAGGAATGTAAAAATAAGCTTTTTTATATAATTTATTATTCTCTTCTTGATACCACTTTTTATCTGTTCTTTTTTCCAGTTCTTCTCTTTCTTTTTTTAAGGTATTTAAATTATCATTCCATTTTTCTTTTCCAAAAAGTTTTGGCTTATTCATTTCAAGTTTTTCTATTTCAGATATTACTTCTTTTAGTCTTTTTTCTTTTTCTTCAGTTTCTTTTACAAATTTGTTATATTCTTTTAAAGCAGAGGTAACTTCTAGATATACTCCACTTAAGACAACTTCTTCGTTTGGTAATTCATTTTCAATTTGTATAATTCCACTAAGTGTTTTCTTGGCTTCGTCTTTATCGGATTCTATTTTTTGAATAATTCTCTCAATATATGTTATATTACTAACATTGCCTAACCCTTGTATTTTTGCTTTGTATCTAAGTTCATCATTCCTAAATCGAACATTTAACATGTTTTCTGCAATAGGTAAAAATTTTGATTTTATCATATCTTTATATTCTTTCATTTCTTTTGTCTCGCGATCATATGACCCAGATATATCAAACGAATATGAAGCATTAGCAACTTTTTTTTCAAATATTTCTTTCATCGCTTCTCTTATAACATCATACGGGTACTTTTCTTCGAGTTTTTGCCATTCTCCCATAGAAAAAGAGCCAGGAGTATTAAATCTTAATATTCTACTTTCACTAAATTCAATATTATTATAACCACCTAAATTTAAAACATAATTTTTATTATTATAATGATCAAAATTTTTTGCTTTAGAGAAAGAAAAACTTGGTATTTTTTTCTCTAAATATTGAATTAATTCCTCTTTCAATTCTTGCTTTCCTTCTGGTATTTTTGCTTTTTCTAAAGCAAGTTCATTTTCTATTTGTTCTATTTTTTTATTTAATACTTTTTCGGCTGAATCATATGAGAAATTTTCATCAATATTTATTCCAAATGATAATAATCTATCTTTTAGAGCCAAATCTGATAATTCTAGATTTTCTTTTTGTGTCTTAGATTTTTTATAATTAATTATTTCTTCATCGTTAGTAAAATCAGAATTTTCTAAAAGTTGATCCTTATTTTCAACTCCAATAGTTTTTAGTGCTTCTTGATTTTTATTTATCAAACTATCCAGTTGAGTATTTTCTTTTTTAAAATTATTTTCTGTTTTAGTGGAATATTCTCTCATACCCATACCAGAATCTTTCCCAGATTTTAACTTCAAAGAACCAAGAATCAATTCAAGTTGAGACTTTACTTTTTCAATTTCTTTTACCTTAAAACGAATCGGCTCAAGTTTTTCTTCTTGGAGTTTTTTACTTTCTTTTTCCTTATTTTCTCTAATTTTACTAGATAATTGAGATAATTTATTTTCTAAAGACATACGTCTATTATATAAAATATACATGAAAATGTAAATATTATAATAACTCTTGCTTTTCTGATAAGCTTGAACTTTGTAAAATTAAAAATCCTATCTCAGGTAGACGTGTTCAGAACTCTCAACAGGGTTCAAATTAAAAGAGATATTGAGTTTTTTAAGATTTTTGAACTATTTCCAATGATGGAATTTCAGAACTCGTTTATATAAAAAAAGAAGCCCACCAATGAAGATGGACTTCAAATGGCGGGCTTTTGTGTTATTTTTTTACCCAAATAATTTCGGTTGGATAAAAATCATCAGCTATAAACGTAGAACGTCTGGTCAACTTAACGACCTCTCCTTTTACAACAATAACGTCAATATAATTTTTTGGTGTATTTGAGGATAGATAATGAGTTAATACAAAACTTGATATACTAGGGTCATTTTCCGCTTTTTCTTCTGTTACATTTTCGCGGAAAAATTTAACACCAGCACACTACTTCATAAGTTTTTTCTTTATATTGTATTCCAATAGAAAAACTTCCTCTCCCCAAGAAGTATGGGAACGGCTCATTTCTTGGTATTTGAGCCGTTCCCATACCTAGCATCTAGGCACTCGTAGCCCTAGCGGAAATGCCCGAGGCTAATGCCGAGGGTGCAACCCTTAACTTTACGTAATCACTGAAATATAAATATGGTATAACTTGCCCGAGACAATGTTTTTAATTTTGATTCTGATTTTTCTCCTACGGGCAGAATTTGAAATCTCACCAAAAAATGAGAGTCAAAAAAAAGCGAAATCCTTGTTCCCAAAATTTATGTTTTTGCTTTTTGAGTCCATTTTTAGATTCCACATTAGTAGAGCGTAGTAGATAGTTTAAAATTATTAGGAAAATCGAGCGTGCACTTAGCTTTGATTTTGTTCAAAAAAAGTTCGTGCAAAGGTTAGTGATACATCACGCGTAGAAAAAAAAGTCCTGCATAAAAGCAGGGCTTTTTTCTTGCGTGACCCTAAGCAAGCAAACTGCTTTGCTTGAGTCAGAGAAACGAAAAGCTTTTCATTAATAATGAGAAATTTATTTTGAATTATTTGAAAATGAAAAGGTGTACTGAACCTGTAAGGTTTGATAAATGTACTCATGGTCTCTGTAGGGGTTTTAGTAACTTGTGACCACATAAACTATGTACGCTTTTTTAGCGTTTAAAACTCTGTCTGGGTGTCCAACACCCAAAATTAAAATAAAAAAGAGAGATTTAAATACATAAATCTCTCTAATCATTTCTTCTCTTCATTGCTAACACAAAACCAATACTAGAAACAGCAGCAGAAGCAATCTGAAAATCAGCAAAAAATTGTTGACCTTTTTGATTGGTCACATAAGCTGCAAAAAGATGTGATACTCCATATAATAACCATCCCAAAGCATATATGTTATGAGTCAAAAAATATGTACCCAATAACATTAATACTGCACCAACAAATTCATAAATAGTCATCATGCCAGTAAAAGCAAAAAAAACTAATACTGTCATCACAACTAATATAAATAGATGAATTAATTTTTCCGTAGTAGGATTCTTTATTTCTTTAACAAAAAAACCATATCCCATCAAAATAATTAATCCAAACTCAAGGACGGTGAAAATATAAAGTTCAAGTAAAAAAAAGTATATGACAGCTAAAACAGCTGCTATAGACCCCATCAACCATCCTAACCTTTCCAATTTTTTACCAATTAAAAGCAATATTTTATTAACAAAAAAGATTAAAGAAACTAGAATAGAAATAATTTCTATCATGATTATTTATCCTTTTTTCTTTTACATTACCATTTAAAATAAATTAGTCAAAATTAAAAAAACCTCGTCGCAATGACGAGGCTTTAAACACTAATATTAAGAAATAGGTGTCGCTTGATAAACCAAGAATTTCCACCATAATATTATTGCTAAAATAAATAATATAAAAACAAAAATGTGTGATTTATTAGATATATTTTCTAATTTTTTTATTTTTCTGTCTTGTAATTTTTTATAATCTTTTTGAATATATTTAAAATATATCCAGACACTCCAAAAATAAGAATCAAAAAATATTTTTACAAAAATAAAAATCCCAACTAAATAGGCGGAAATTTTTCGTAATATAGATAACTCCATAATCTTTTCTCCAATTTTTTCAATAAAATGACAACTTCCAAACACAACATAACATATTTTTATTTAAACTGTCAAATATCCTTCATTTATTCTTCATATTTTATGGAAGAAAGGCCCTTCCATTTTTTAATAAAAAACTCGTAAAATTCTAAATAAAATGCTAATATGTTCAATACAAAGCCTTCGGGCTTCTTTTTATGGAAAATTTAAAAGATATAAAAATATTGATTTTAGCTGCTGGAAAAGGAAAAAGAATGCAGAGTGATTTACCAAAGGTTTTAATAGAACTAAATGGTAAACCAATAATAAAATACATTTTAAAATCGATAAAAAAAGCATTCAATCAAAAACCAATAGCAATAATAGGACACAAAGCAGGCCTAGTAGAATCTAAACTAAAAGATTTTTGTTCTTATGTAATACAAAAAGAACAACTTGGCACTGGACATGCTGTATTGTGTACAAAAAAAGAATGTAAGGATGCGAGACACATCATAGTCTTATCTGGAGACCAACCTCTAATATCACCTAAAACTCTAAAAAACTTACTAAAAAAACATTTAAAAGAAAAAACTAAAATAACATTCACCACTACAGAGGTATCAGATTTTAATGACTGGAGAAAAGCATTTATTGCTTTTGGAAGAATTATAAGAAAAAATGGAGAAATCACTGGTATTTGTGAATATAGAGATGCTAGTGAAAAAGAAAAATTAATAAGAGAAGTGAATGCTGGAAGTTATGTTTTTGATGCAAAATGGCTTTGGGAAAATTTAGAAAAAATAAAAAATAATAATATACAAAATGAATATTATTTAACAGATCTTCTACACTTAGCTTCAAAAGAAAAAGAAAAAGTGGAGGCCATACAAATAGAATCTCATGAAGCACTTGGAGCAAACACAAAAGAAGAACTTGAAATATTAGAGAAATTTGCTGTATAATCAGCATCTAGCGGGCGGTTAGCTCATTTGGCTAGAGCGCGTCGTTGACGTCGACGAGGCAACAAGTTCGAATCTTGTACCGCCCACCTTAAAAAACTAAATGATTTTGAAAATAGGTTCTAACTTTGTATAGTAAAGACACATGAATCCCGTTAGAAGTTTACTAACTAATGGGGAAGTAAAAAATATTAATAAATAACTTCTAACGGGATGAAAATATTAAGTATAGAAACATCTTGCGACGACACAGCAATAACAATAATGAAAACAAAAGGGTGTATAAAAAATGCCTCTTTCAAGATCTTAGCTCATGTTGCAAATTCACAGATAGCTATCCACATTTCATACGGAGGTGTATTCCCTATGCTTGCAAAACGTGAACATATCAAGAATCTACCAATACTTTTGGAACAAGTTTTAGAAGAAGCAAACCTCAACAAAAAGAAATTTTCCAAAAGCCGGGCTTTTTTAAATTCCCAAAGCCAGGCTTTAAATCCGGGTATAGATTTAATAGCTGTGACTTATGGTCCAGGACTAGAACCATCACTTTGGAGTGGAATAGTTTTTGCAAAAGAACTTGCAGAAAAATGGAATATACCACTTATACCAGTAAACCATATGGAAGGTCATATCGTATCAGTATTTGGGAAATCTAAAGGTAATTTTACAATTCCTAAAATAGAATTCCCTCTTTTGTCTCTTCTCGTATCTGGTGGACATACTGAATTAGTACTTTCAAAAAACTTTTTAGAATACAAAATAATAGGACAAACACTAGATGACGCAGCCGGAGAAGCGTATGATAAAGTTGCAAGAATGATGGACCTACCTTATCCTGGTGGACCAGAAATTTCAAAATTAGCAGAAGAATTGAGAGGTAAAGAAAATGAGAAACCAATTCTTTCTGGGTCGCTGTCTGGTGTTGCTACACCAGCGCTGCCTCTCGGCTCGTCAGCCTGCGAGACACCCATAAAAAATTGTTTCTCTTTTTCTCTCCCCCGCCCCATGCTTCATAGTAAAAATTTTGATTTCTCTTTTTCAGGATTAAAAACAGCAGTACTTTATCTAATACGTAATCTTAAAAAAGAAAACCCAAACATATTACAAGACGAGAAAGTAAAACAAGCTATAGCATTAGAATTTGAAAATGCCGTAGTAGAAACCCTCATCTATAAAACACTAAAAGCAAAAGAAAAATATAAAATAAAAACAATCATAGTCGCTGGAGGAGTATCTTGTAATGAACATTTGCAAAAAGAGATGAAAAGAATATTAAAAAAAGAAGTAACTTTACTCTTTCCAGAAAAAAAATTAACAGGAGACAACTCTATAATGATAGGCATGGCTGGATATTTACAATTTATAAAAAACAAGAAAAAAGTACCAAAAATTTCAAGTATAAAAGCTAATGGTAATTTGAGATTAAAATAGAGAAAAAGCAGAAAATCAAAAATTTCTAAGCCTTCGCCTAGGGAGTATCGTGAGAACAGGGAACCAACACGACTCTTTAAATTTTTATTTTCTGCTTTTTTGCAGCTAGAAAACCCTTTTATTTTATGATATTATTTAAATATGGATGAAAGATTACTAAAACCCTACAATCACAAAGAAACAGAAAATAAAATCTATAAGCTCTGGGAAGAAAGCGGTTTTTTTAACCCTGATGTTTGTGTAGAAAAAGGTATCACAAAATCTGATGCAAAAGCTTTTTCAATAGTTCTCCCTCCTCCAAATGTAACAGGCAATCTTCACACAGGGCATGCACTTATGCTCGTAATAGAAGATATAATGGTTCGTCATGCTCGAATGAAAGGAATGAAAACTCTCTGGCTTCCAGGTACAGACCACGCTGCTATAGCTACACAATCAAAAGTCGAAAAACTTTTAGAAAAAGAAGGAATCCATAAAAATGATATTGGTCGTGAAGAATTTTTGAAACGAGTAGAAAAATTTGCTCAAGATTCACACGACACAATAGTAAATCAAGCAAAAAAAATGGGTGCATCACTCGATTGGTCTCGTGAAGCATTTACACTTGATAAAAAAAG
>Ga0210057_1009141_pt1 | contig 11547 bp, 12 predicted proteins | sample CryGeyCG2114_010_2_FD_183968 | JGI IMG/M metagenome (GOLD analysis project Ga0210057, IMG submission 183968) | Groundwater microbial communities from aquifer - Crystal Geyser CG10_big_fil_rev_8/21/14_0.10 (SPAdes) (version 2) | ecosystem: Environmental > Aquatic > Deep subsurface > Groundwater ...
AGTATTACCCTCATTTAAATCTTTAAGTTGACCGTGAATATTATCTAAGTGTCCCGACATCTCATCTTTAAAATCTACTAAATCATTTTTAACACTATTCAAATCTGCCTTCACTTCGTTCAAATCTGCCTTCACTTCGTTCAAATCTGCCTTCACCTCGTTTATATCCGACTTCAATTCTAAAAAACCCTGTTGAGTTAAAGTCGCCAACTTTTCCAAAGTCATCTGATTATCGTCTGATTTTTTTAAAGTCATTTTAGGCTTCTTTTTTATCATTAATTACATTATACTCCACTTTAAATAAACCAGTGTGGAAAAGATTTATATTATATTTTACCTCGTCTCCTCGTAAATTTCGTTAACCTCACTACTACTCAAAGCCCTGTTAAAAACTCTCACATCATCCAAACTACCCACAAAATCTTCAGTTGAATCAGTATAAGAAATAGTAAAATTATTAGCGCTACTAGCAGATCCGGTTGTGCTTGTTGTGCTACAAGTATCAAGCAAATCTCCATCAACATAAACCGTTATTACATTAGAACTACGAGTCGTAACCGTCGCCACCTGATGCCAAAGACCATCCGTATAACCGCTACCCAAGGCACAACTAGACAAAGTCGTTCCATCCGACAACCCGACCCAAATATCTCCTCCCGAACCTAGATCATTAACACTTAATCTATAACCCGCCACCGCGTTACTCGTCCCGCCTTTAGTTATTATATTTTGCTCACTCGTTGTATCACTAGTTTTAAACCAAGCCATTAAAGTAAAATCTCCCGTCCCAAAATCCAAACTACCATCTGCCGGGTCAGACACAGTTACATAATCTGTAGTTGCTAATGTATAAGCCTTATCAACTTGCCCGATTTGATTAACCGTCGCTCCGGTTATAGTTCCATTATTTTCAAATCCACTCCAATCAATCGCCGTCGTCCCACTCGCCTCATCTAGTTTATAATATCCGACTAATCCCTTCCCTCCCTTTATTAAAGTTACCGCCCCATCAGAATTTACATAAAGCCTATGACCCTCACCAGTTGTCATAATATCTATATCAATATATTCGGCCGTTGTCGCTCCCGTTCCTTGCGTAAAAACAATCTCAATTGCATTACCACCGGTCGGGTTAGAAAATTGCAGTTCACTTGGTAAATAAAAAACATCGTCCACCGTCCCCGAATCATAACTAGACCCCGAAAAAGTTTCATATTTATCATCACTTCCCACCTGACTGAATATTTTTATTCCCCAGGCAGTCCCCTCCTCCTCACTCACCGCCTGCAGTTGCACCGATCTTAAAACAGATTCCAATTTAACAGCCTGATTTAAAAGAATTTTAGAACTATTAAAAGAAAAAACATTATAAATCACTGTTGAGCCAATCAAGCTCATAATCGCCAGCGACACGAGTAACTCTATCAACGAAAATCCATCTCTATTTCCAATTTTCTCTTTTATTTTTAAATTCATATACTTTATTTTTTCTATTTTAAAATTATTACTTAAATTTTACTTTAACAAATTTTGTAACTTCATTAAATTAATAATTAAACTTAACTAAAAATATTTTTACTAATACAATTAAGTTCTATAATTTATACAAACAAATTGATTAGGTTCTTAAAAACAAAGAAGTTCTAAGAGCTAAAGGCCTCTTTAGCGAAGTAGGACGACTATTGTTTTTTAAGGTTCTAAACACCCTGTTTGTATAAATTATAGAGCGAAAAAAAATAATAACAAAATATTATAAAACTAAAACTGCCCGACCAACTGATAAATCGGAATAATAATTGAAAGTGCAATCGTTCCAATTGCCACTCCAAGCACCAAAAGCATCGTCGGTTCAATAAACGAAATTAAAGTTTTCACCGACACGTCAATTTCCGACTCATAAAACTCGGCCAAAGTATCAAGCACATCCTCCACGTGTCCAGCTCTCTCCGACACCGCTATCAAGTTTGTCACCGTTTTTGGAAAAGCCGGTTCTCTTTTAAAAGCCTCTCCAATCGTTAACCCCTTAGAAACTCCCTCTCGAGAAATGCGTAGTAACCCCTGCTTTAGTTCCTCGTGCCCAATAGTCTCGGCTGTAATTTCTAGTGACTGCACAATCGGTAAACCGGATTTCATCAAAGACGCCAAAGTGCGCGCAAATCTTTGCAAGGCGATTTTTTTAACAATCGTACTGATTACCGGTACAAAATTTATAAATCTATAAAAAATCTTTCTGCCCGGTAAAGTTTTTAGAAAAAAATACCAAGCCACCACTAAAGAAACAACAAAAAGTGGCGCTAATATCCAAATATAAGTTCCAATAAAATTACCGACCGCAAACACAATTAACGAAAAAGTTGGCGGGTCAAAACCTCCGCTTTGAAACATCTGCGAAACTTTTGGCAAAGCAAAAGTCACTAAGAAAATAACCATTAAAAAAGAAAGTGATAAAAGCATCATCGGATAAACTAAAGCCGATTTAATTTTATTATTTATCTCCTGCTCTTTTTCCAGTGAAGTAGAAAGATTTCCAAATACTATCTCCAAGTTGCCCGAGGCCTCACCCGCCCGCACCAAACTGACAAAAACCTGACTAAAAACTTTAGGATATTTTGCAAAAGTTGAATAAAAAGGCTTGCCTTGTTCCAGCGACTGACGAATCTCAATTAATATTCTTTTCATAGCCGGCTTATCAAAGTCGTCAATTAAAATATTAATAGCCTTCAGTAAATCAGTACCTACTTTAAGCATTAAAGCTAAATATTTAGACAAAAAAACCTTATCCGATAAAGCCACCTTACTTCTAAAAAGTTCCGTTGAACCCAAAGCAAAACCCACCGGCTTGATAGACACCGGCCTAAGTCCTTGAGTAGAAAGGATTTGCAAAACCTCAGCCGGCCCTTGCACATCAACCTCTCCCTCAACTACTTTTCCGTTTGGCTCAGAAGCTACATAATGATATTTCATTTAAACTTAAATATTTAAAAGTTTTTTATAAGAAGCTATAGGATTTATTGAGTCAAAAATAAACGAAGTGGAAGCCAGCATATCAGCCCCCGCCTCTACAAACAAAGGAGCCGATATTTCATTTACTCCTCCATCTACCTCTATTGTAGCACTTGGTTTTATTTTTCGTAAGTTAGCAATTAATTTTAAAGCCCTCTCATCAAATTTTTGATGACTTTTTCCCGGCACAACCGCCAAAACCTGAAAGGCGTTAAATTTAACAATATAGGGCTCAATCAAAGCCCAATCTGAATCAAAAACCATGGCCAAAACCGGCACAATTTTCAAAGCCTCACACCTCTCTTTAATTATTAAAGGATTTTTTGTAGTTTCAATATGGAAAATAAAACGCGTTACCGGTTTTTTTAACCACTCCTCAAAAAAAGAGTCCGTCTCTCTCCACATAAAATGTATCTCATAAAATAAATCTGTCGGCAAAGAAGCTAATAAACTTGAATCACTCCAAGTCTTTACTGAAGAAAAATCTCCATCCGCTATATCAAACTTAATAAAAGGGGCCTTAAACTCCCGAGCTATCTCAATTTTTTTTAATAACTCCTCAAAACTAACCTCATTTATAGCCGGCACCACAGTCATCATTGCGCTTTTTCAATATCTGCTAATTTATCCAGTCGACGTCTATGTTTTTCCTCTCCCAAAAAAGGAGTAGATAAAAGTATTTTTATCATATTAAAAGCCATAATGGGCTCTGTAAAATTTGCTCCTAATGCTAAAACATTAACATCATCATCCTGCCGAGCATCAAAAACTTGGTCGGTTGATACCCCTAAAACACTCCTCACCCCATCAACCTTATTAGCTGTAATATCAACCCCCGCCCCACTACCACAAATAACAATGCCTCGCGCCTCACCCCCCGAAGCAGCCACCTTTTCCGCTACCGCTCTGGCAAAATCAACATAATCATCATTTAAATCTTTTTCTAAATTACCCAAATCCTGTGGTTGATAACCCTGATCAGCCAACATCTTTTTAAGTTGTTCCTTTAAATCAAATCCCTTATGGTCCGCTCCTATATATAAAAACATTACCTAAATTATAAAATAAAAAAGCCAAACCACCAACCCTTGTCTATAAAAAATAGAAAAAATAATTAAATTTTATAATCAAAAAACCAACTAATTTCATAAAAACAATTACGATACAATCTAAAAAATATTTTAACCCTCTATAAATTTATTAAGAAACAAATTGATTAGGTTCTTAAAAACAAAGGAGTTCTAAGAGCCAAAGGCCTCTTTGGTGCAGTAGAACGACTATTGTTTTTAAGGTTCTAAGCACCTTGTTTTGTATAAGTTTATAGAGGGTATATAAATAAAGTCTTTAAGGCCTGTTTTTGTAAATATGGTTATGGTTGTGTTTTTATATGTAACACGTGATTAACTAAAGTAGACACATACCCCCATTCATTATCATACCAAGCCATTATTTTTACCAAATCACCACCCACCACTCGCGTAAAATTTAAATCTACCACCGATCCATATGGCTCCCCAATAATATCCGAGGATACAATTGGATCCGATACCACCTTTAAAACATTTTTATAGATAGGATTATGACTAGCCCTTTCTAAAATATCATTAACCTCCTTTACTGTTGTATTTCTTTTAGCCATAAAAGTTATATCCGCCACCGATCCGGCCAAAACCGGCACTCTGGTTGCCACTCCATCAAATAATTTATCAAGCACCGGCAACGCCCTGCCAACTGCTATCGCTGCTCCGGTGGTAGACAAAACAATATTTTGTGCCGCCGCTCTGCCTCGCGCAAACTTACCCGCCTTAGGCGAATCAACCAAACTCTGACTAGAGGTATATCCATGAATTGTATTAAGTATAGCCTTTTCTAATCCTATTTCAGATTCCATCACACTCATTACCACTCCAACTGCATTAGTGGTACAAGATCCGTTACAAGTTAGCTTTGTACTATTAAGCTCTTTATCATTTACCCCCATCAAAACTGTTTTTCCATTATTAACTCCATCTTGATCTTTAGCCGGCGCTGTAATCACCACTCTTTTCGCTCCCGCCTCAATATGGTAATTAGCCTTTAGAAAAGAAGTAAACACCCCCGTTGCCTCAACTACTACATCAATATTTAAATCACCCCAAGGTAATTTTAAAAGATTTTTTTCATTTAAAATTTTTATTCTTTGCTCCCCAACAACTAATTCACCCCCCTCTACTTTTATATTTTTCTCAAAACTGCGGTAAGTAGAATCATATTTTAATAAATAAGCTAAATTATCTATTTCCCCCAAATCATTTATAGCCACCACCTTTATTTCCGGATGACCAAAAATTTGTCTAAAAAAAAGTCTGCCAATTCTTCCAAAACCATTAATCGCAATTTTTTTCATGTAAAAATTATACCATAATTTAAATAATTATTATCATTTTTATAAAAAATAATTATCTTTTTAAACAACCAACCTGCAATTTTTTAAACAATTGGCCATGGTTCTTTTAAAATAAAGGAGTCTAGTGAGTTAAAGGACGCCTTAACGAAACTAGACGACTATTATTTTTAAGGTTCTGGACACCCTGTTTGAAAAAATTAGAGGTTGGTTGTATGTTTTATTTTTTAAACTCTATCACCTATTTATATTAATTATAAAAATCTATATCTTTAAAACTTTATACTATCATTAATTTGCAAACCAAGCTTTTTAACTATCCCACTATTTACCTCAATTACCAAATCAATCTCGCTTGCCGGTCTAAATATCTCTCCTCTTTTGTAACCAGCCGGCTCCGCCCCCTCCACCAAGCCAATAATTTTTTTATCTCTCACCCAAATAATATCAATTGGAAAATTCATATCCTTCATCCAAAAAGAAGGGATAGTCTGTTTACTATAAATAAACACCATTCCCTCTCTTTCTCTTAAAGATTCTTTGCCCGAAAGTCCCTGCATTTGTTGTTTTAAACTTCTGGCTATCTCAACCTGAAATTTATCTCCCCCTAAAATAACCTCGCCCGTATCATACGAAACTCTCACAAAAAACAACCAATACCCCAAAGCCAAAGCCAGTAACAAAACCAATATTGCAGTTAATAAATAATAATTCATATTTTTAATTAGTTAAATAATAAACCGCCACCGCTAAAGCCGAGGCTACATTTAATGATTCCTTACTTCCTCTCATCGGAATTTCCAAAATAACATCAGATTTTTCTAAAACCTCTTTATCAACTCCCCCTACCTCATTTCCAACTACCAAAGCCATCTTCTCATATTTTTCTACCTTAAAATCAAACAACTCCATAGATTTTTCATTCTGCTCCAAAGAAACTACATGAAAACCCTTTTCTTTAAGTTCATCTATTAATAATAAAATATATTTTTCATAAGAATATGGCGTCTCTTTTTCAGCTCCCAGCGACACTTTAACAAAATCATTTCTTTCATCGCCAAATTTATCAACTGGCATAGGTGTAGTCCCACCTAAATAAATATGCTTTACTCCCGCCCCGTTACCCGTTCTAAAAATAGAGGCTGTATTATATACACTTCTTAAATCATTTAATATAACTACTAATTCCATAATAATTTTATAATAATAAAAAATATATCTTATATATTATATTATGTTTGCAAAAACAAATAATTTCTATAATATATAAAACCAACTAATTTCATAAAAACAATTACGATACAATCTAAAAAAATAAAAGAGTCTGGCAAGCTAAAGGCCTCTTTAGCGCAGACAGGCGACTATTATTTTTAGATTTTAGAGTACTGTTTTTTGAAATTATGTTGGTTTTTAAGATTATTGTTTATAAGGTCTTTGATACTGTTTTTTACAAATATAATATAATTATATATTTTTTATAAACTATTTTGTGGGTCTGGCACCTCGCGCACACTCCAAACCCCATTTATATTTTCATAACTTTTATTTTTAGGAATCTCCTCCCAACTAACTTCATAAATCTTTATATCCTCCTGATTATACACCACTATTCCATTGTTACTGTAAGCCAAAGTATTAGAGGTTGCGAAGTTTGCATCTAACACAACCGAACCCCTATAACCTCCCTCATTACCAATCAAAAAATAAGACAAAGGTTTTATAGAAAGTCCCTCAAGTCTACTAGAAGCTACCAGCGAACTCTCATTTCCAGTTGAACTTTTTTTCTTTATACTCCATCCCGTCAAATCAATTGTTTCACTAGTCGGATTATATATCTCAATAAACTCATCCTTGGCCTCTAAATCACTGCCAGCCATTATCTCGCTTATATATAAAGAATTTGAAACATTATTTTGAACAATACCTTCTAAAACTACCTCACTTTTTATCTCAACACTACTTAAAGCACCTGAAGAATTATTTTTCACAATCACTATATTATTATCACTCCCCGGCGTTCCACCCTTATTAATCGAGGTCTGCCAACCTAATGTACTAAAAGATCTCTCCATCGTTTTATAATTATTTTTATCCCCTCCTTGCCAACCATCCAAACTCTTAGCCTCATCAATTAAATTACAATGCTCATCAAATAAATAAATATTTTCTCCCTGATTAGATAAGGCGCCAGTATAAATAGCATCCGCCGCCATTCCTAACACCGTCTCATCTCCTCCTCTTTCCAGTAAAAATAAATCTCTAGATTTTATTACTCCAGACAAAACTACATTTAAATCTCTATCCTCATTTAAAAGTTTCCAACCCGTTACATCCACCTCATACTGCGAAGTATTTTTTAACTCTATCCACTCATCATCCGAGGACTCCTCGCTACCCATCCAATTAATTTCGCTAATAAAAATACCGCCTCTCTGTGGTACCAAATTACTCCCCTCACAAGTTATAGAAGAATTAGAATTTAATAAAACTGGATTAATTTTTTTCTCTTCATTTCCTTCCATTACAACTCTGTCTGTCTGCAAATTAATAGTGGCTCCAGCCAAATTAATATTTAAAATAATATCCTGAAAAGACGGACTACTTAAAATTGGTAAAGTTTCTTTTTTAAAAGAAACTTCCTCAATCTCATTATTATTTTCTCCACCTAAAGTCACTTCAGCTAATATTTTTTCTTCCTTTACCTCCTTTAACACCAGCCCCATATAACCCTGATTATCAAAAAACACCCCTAAACCAAAACCTAATATAAATAAAAATAAAAAAATATAATAACGACTCATATATCTTAAACTCCCTTTCCTTTATTCAAATATTGATCAATGTTTAAAACCGCCTTAACCGCATCACCGGCCGAAATATTATTTTGTTTATAGAGTCCATCACCCACATCCCCCGCCACCCAAATACCTGTTAAAGAAGATCTCTGTGTTTTATGATCCACTATAATCTCTCCCCTTTCATTTAAATCAACTAAATCCTTCACCAAACCAGAACTTGGCACCGATCCAATTTCTACAAACACACCCTGAACCGATAACTCCTTCTCCTGATTGTCTTTTTTATCTATATAAATAAATTTTTCCACAAACCCATTTCCTTTTATTTCCTTACTATCAGCCGTATAAATAACCGTCACCTTTTTATTACTCAAAACAGCTTCCTGCATAATTTTGTCTCCCTTCAAACTATCAGACCTCACTATTAAATAAATTTTATACGCATAAGGAATTAAATCTACCACCGACTCCAATCCGGCGTTACCCCCTCCAACTACCACCACCTCTTTTCCGGTAAACAAAGGTGCATCGCAAGTAGCGCAATACGCCACCCCCTTTCCGTTAAATTTATCCTCTCCCAAAATTCCTAGTTTCTTTCTATGCGCTCCTAAAGTCATTAAAACTGTTTTTGTCTCAAATTTTTTTCCTCCCTCGCTTACCACTAAAAATCCCTTATCAATTTTTGAAATTCCGTTTATTTTATCGCCTGTCACAATTTCTATTTTCTCAAAACTCCTTACGTGATTTTCCAGTTTTTTAGCCAACTCAATTCCGGAAATAGATTTCTCCCCTATCCAATTTTGAATATCATCCGATACCACCGACTGACCCCCAAAAAATTCAGTTATTAAAACCACCTTCATTTGCTTACGAGCCGCATACACCGCCGCCGCCGAGCCCGCCGGCCCTCCTCCTATAATTACAATATCATACATAAAATATAAATTTAATTAATTATATTTATCATACATTATTAAATTACAATAATAAAAGACTCTTAACCTAAGCCAAGAGTCTTTTATTATTTTCCTTACTGAACAGGAGTTACTGGAGGAGTCATTCCACCGTCGCTCTCGCCTGGAGCTTCAGGAGCAGGAGCCATAGGAGCTTCAGGAGCTGGAGCTGGAGCTGGAGCTGGAGCTACTGGAACACCCATATCTGGCACCGGCGCCATAGGAGCTTCAGGAGTGCCCATATCTGGCACCGGCGCCATATTTGGGTCCATAGGATTTCCGGTTGGGTTCATTTGATCCATAATTTATTTTATTAAATTAATTATATTGCGTGCGTGAGCGACCTTTTAACTTAATCTAATTATAACCATAAAATACTCTACGTCAACAAATTAAATTTTATAAGTATTTTTCGGTATTTTCTCTCAATTCTTTTAAGCCAATAATTTTTTGATTTAAATTCATAATATAATTAACTTATCTTAAGTTTATCTTAAGTTAATCTTTGTGTCAAAAAACATTAAAACTTAATCCTCGGAAAACAACACCCACAAAAACACCAGTCCTATCAAAACTCCTATAAAAATATTATTCCACAAAGCCACATTCAAATCAGAAAAACCAAGTATCCAAGGAGAAACTACCACCCATAAACTTAAAACTATACCACCGACTAAAAGTTGTGCCTTTTTTATCATATAAACTAAGTATATATTATATGAAATCTCCTGACCACATAAACTGTATTAATATAGACAAAACATCAAAAAATATGTATAAATAATACTCCAGCCAACACATGTCAATCAAAAATAAAAAAATAATCATTCTATTAAGTGACACTGGCATATTTTTCGCCTCATTAAGTTTTATTATTAGCCTTAGATATCCAAACAACTTCTACGCTAACTTTAACCTCCATCTAATACCATTCTCCATACTTTTACCTATCTGGCTTTTAGTTTTTTACATCAGCGGTCTCTATGAACCTAAGGTTCTCAAAAATACCACCGGCTTTCTCCAAACTATTATCGGTGCCCTTATTATCAACACCCTCCTCTCTGTCTCCTTCTTTTATTTAACCCCCTTCTTTGGTATCACTCCCCGCGCCAACCTTTTACTTTTCCTTATAACCTTTTTTGTTTTAGAAGTATTATGGCGAGGCTCTTTTAATAGCCTTTTATACAGACAAATAAAAAATCACATTCTCTTAATCGGACAAAGTATCTCCACTCAAAAAATAAAACAACTTATCACCGAAAATCCTCAATTAGGTTTTAATATCATCGCTCATATTGATAGTAATAATATTTTAGAAAACACAGATAAAATAGAAGGCCTAATCAAAACTAAAAAAATTCAGATAATAATTATTCCCCAAGAACATAAAGGCAGTCTCCTAAAAATAAAATCAATCTATAATAAACTATATTTTAATTTAGAAATTTTAAGTACTGAAAAATTCTTTGAAGCCACCTTTCAAAAAGTGCCTTTAGCCGAAATTAATGAACTCTGGTTTTTAGACTACGCCACTCAAAATAAAAAAAATTATCTTTTAATTAAAAGACTATGCGAAATATTTTTAGCCTCTTTTCTTTTAATAATCTTAAGCCCCTTATTTTTATTAATATCCGTCGCCATTAAACTAAATTCCAAGGGCCATATTATTTATAAACAAATTCGTATCGGCAAAAAAGAAAAACCATTCACCCTCCTTAAGTTTCGCTCTATGATAAACAATGCCGAAAAAAATGGCGCCGTCTGGTCAAGTAAAAACGACTCACGCATAACTTATATCGGCCACCTTTTAAGAAAATCTCATTTAGATGAACTTCCTCAACTTATAAACATCTTAAAAGGTGAACTATCATTTGTCGGCCCCAGACCAGAAAGACCAGAATTTACCAAAGAACTAGAAAAAAATATTCCTTTTTATAATATGAGACATCTACTCAACCCCGGCGTAACCGGCTGGGCTCAAATAAATTTCAGATACGGCTCTAGCCACAATGACGCCCGCGAAAAACTAGAATACGAACTCTATTATATTAAAAATTGTTCCCTTTCCTTTGATTTAAGTATTATAATAAGAACTATTAAAACCATTATTTTCACCCCTAAATAATGAGAGCTCTTAAAAAATTTTTATTCAACAACACCTCCGACAAACAAACTATCATTAAAAATACTTTTTGGCTCGCCGTCGGACAAGTTATAGGTAGACTTATTAGAGTCATAATTATTATCTACGCCGCCAGAATTCTAGGCGCCGAAAGCTATGGCGCCTTTTCTTATGCTCTCTCAATCGCCGCCCTTCTTTCAATTTTAGCCGACCTCGGTATCAACGGCACTATAGTCAGAGAATTAGCCAAAGAAGAAAGAGAAAAAATAATCGGCACCGCTATCACTC
>Ga0210057_1009142_pt1 | contig 11547 bp, 11 predicted proteins | sample CryGeyCG2114_010_2_FD_183968 | JGI IMG/M metagenome (GOLD analysis project Ga0210057, IMG submission 183968) | Groundwater microbial communities from aquifer - Crystal Geyser CG10_big_fil_rev_8/21/14_0.10 (SPAdes) (version 2) | ecosystem: Environmental > Aquatic > Deep subsurface > Groundwater ...
TATGTGGCTCCAGAGCGTTATATGGATATTCAAGTTTTGAAAGTTCAAACATAAATTTTTTTGTTAATAATACTGTTCGCTTCTATGCGGCAATTGATTTATAATATCCCTTGATATTATTATAGCAAAAAATCGGCTCTGTGCCGATTTTTTTGCGTTCCTTAATTCTTTTATAGATATATATATACGCCTAAAACTGATATGTACATCTACAAAAGTAGAAATTGGATATTGCTATTAGACGAGCATGCTCCAGAGGAAGTCATTCAATCTACAAAAGTAGAAATTGGATATTGCTATTAGACAGCTCCCCAATCGTGTGTTGCTAATATCTACAAAAGTAGAAATTGGATATTGCTATTAGACTAGTTATCCACAGTCTATGCCCTTGAATCTACAAAAGTAGAAATTGGATATTGCTATTAGACCATACTATCAGAGAGATAATAGCGTAATCTACAAAAGTAGAAATTGGATATTGCTATTAGACACTCGCCATATATGGAGCGGAACGGGGATCTACAAAAGTAGAAATTGGATATTGCTATTAGACTTGAGTTTATACAGTCAAGCCAAGGATCTACAAAAGTAGAAATTGGATATTGCTATTAGACCCAATATGGCGAAGGAACAGAAATTACATCTACAAAAGTAGAAATTGGATATTGCTATTAGACAATTTTGGCAGGCGTTGGGAAAATCTCATCTACAAAAGTAGAAATTGGATATTGCTATTAGACTCGTTCAAGGCTAAGGGTTGACACCCGATCTACAAAAGTAGAAATTGGATATTGCTATTAGACCACAATATTGGTGGACATAATTACAAATCTACAAAAGTAGAAATTGGATATTGCTATTAGACATACAATCATTCGTACAATATACATATCTACAAAAGTAGAAATTGGATATTGCTATTAGACAAGCGAGAGCACGATATTCTTATATATCTACAAAAGTAGAAATTGGATATTGCTATTAGACTAATAGTTATGTAGATAAAGATGTTAAATCTACAAAAGTAGAAATTGGATATTGCTATTAGACGGCGGTTTTGGCTCTGTTAAGCGCAAAAGATGCAAATATCTCATTTTTAATGGATACGACTTTTGGCTTAACAGAGCCATTTTTGTAACCGCGGGTCATATAAAGACCAAGGTTTTCATCCAGAGGCTGACAAGTTGTGATGTCTAATAGAAACATATAAACTTCTACTTTCTACTTATTGTAAAAAATTGTAAAAGTACCAGAAACTACTCAAATATAACCACCTCTTTCTCGTCATTCTTCGCATATCCGTACCGAACCATTTTATCCTTGCAGGCCTTGCATAATGAAACCGCAATCACACTGTCTGCATTTCGGAAATGCTTCTTATATCTTAATTCTACCTCTTCCAAGATATTTTGCAAGATCCGATTGCTGTTGCGAATTTCGTACACCGAATACTGGAGTTTACGGCCAAACTTTTTTAAGAATTTAGAAAATTTTGAACGGACATTGTCGTTCTCAAAATCATACGAAACAATAATCATATTATTTCTTGTTAATGCTAAACAAATCAAACGAATGCTCTTCACGCATAACAGCCCGATAAAACCCTTGAATGAATTTATAGATGTCCTCTTTGTGTTGCATAATCGCTTCCATAAACAATTCCGCGTATCTGCTGCGCGCTTCGTACCCTAAAGAACATTGGTTTTTCATGAAAGAAAAATCATCCGGCTTAATTCTTCCAAGATTGTATGCCTTCAGCAATTGCTTATCTATAACGCACCGGAACGGCTCCACCATGTCGCAGGCCAAAGATTTTCGCTGGAAAAACAACTGGTGATAAAACCCTTTGTAGGTATCAAATCCGTGCAAACGCAAAAGAGCGTCAATAAAATTAAACAAAAATGTATATCCCATATCCAGCAAAAAATTCGGTATATCCGGCTTGGCGCGCGGCAAGCGCCGGCGCCAGCCGATATCCGAAAAATACTCTTCAAAAAATTTCTTTGACGCGCTGCCCTCAATACCCAGCAGTTTCTCCTGATTCTCGGCACGGCTGATTGTACTCGCAATCTTTTCTTGTTCAGACGCCAGAGCGCCTGTTTTTCCGCGCTCCCGCAAAAGCGCGCACTGGTTCTCTATCTTGTTTTTGACTATCTGTTTTGACAGCGCCAGGGCGTCTGGCTCGCTAATAGCATATTGCTTCATGCGAACCGCATAATTCGCTTCCGCGAACACGCATAATGACGCGTACAAATCAAAATTGCTTTTGAGCAGAAAGAACGACACTCCGTATTGCAAACCGTCACGGATAAGCCGGCTGGTGATTGATATGTCGCCGACTATAAACACGGCCAGCGCCTTGTGGCAGGATACCCGGTTCACGACTTTCTCATCCTTCATGAAGACAATGTTCTCATTGGCGATTTTTATCTTATTCGCCAGGCCTTGTTCGGTTCTGATGAATATGATTTGTTTTTCTCTTAAATCAGGCAATGTAAGCATAATATTATTGATTACCACGCCAGAGGCGCGTAAATGCTGTTCACGCATTTATCACAAACATGATTCTTAATTTTGTTTATGTCAAACTCGCGCAATCGCGCGAGCGTTTGTTCAAATTCTTTTTTATCTTCCTCGGACGGAACAGCAAGATGATATGTTTTATTGTCAGACATTGAATGAAATGCCATGTGTTCCACTTCAAATCCCATTTCTTGCAGGCAATAGTATTGCGCGTACATCTGATACCGATAGCCGTCGTAAATGGTTTTGATTTTATTTTTGCGCTCAATCAGCTTTTTTTCTTTTTGATCATAGATGTCTATTTTCCCGGCCAAGCCGTATTGTTCGCTATATACATCCATGCCGACTATATAACGCGTGGCGCTGGAATAGGTCTTTTTGTCTATGGCTTCATGCTTTATTTTGCCCGCGACCTGGGGTGTTTGATGATATACTCGCTGGTCAAACGGCTGGTACACGAAATGCAAATAGGCGCATACCGGACAAAAGGTAAAATCGTTGATTTTGGATATGGGGATATATGATTCCATACAAAAACACCTTATGACGAAAGGTGTTGTTGTAGCATAGATGCGATTAAAAAGCAAGATTGCCGGCAATTACAGCGACTCAATCAATTGCTCAATGCTTATTTCCGCATCCTTGAGTATGCTTTTTAATACTTTTGGATGCAGAATCCTGCCTGCATGATAAGGCACTGTAACTCGCCGACCAAGTGAATTTTTATAAATTTTATGGCTGCCGCTTTGTCTGGCGCATGAAAAGCCGGCTTGTTCAAGCGCGGAAATAATCTGCGAAGCGGTAATGCGGGGAAGCTGGGGCGACATATCAAAATCAAACCGCCACTTCTACCATTGATAAGCTCATGGATTGCGGCTCTCTCATTTCATCGTGATCCATTGAGCGGTCTTCTATGTGGAGTTCTGCGGCATCCTTAATGTTCGCTAATGCTTCTTCGTATGTGTCGCCTTGGGTGTAGCAACCCTGCAACGCGGGACAGAAGGCAAAATAACCGTCATTGTCTCTCTCAATTATAATTGGCAAATGATAAAGTCTTTTCATATGTGATATGGTAGCAAAAAATGGAATTTTTGTCTATATTTGCTGGATTGCATGCTGTCGGCAAGCGCCGCTACCACATCAATCACGGAAAACCACCATTCGTTTTCACAGAGTATTTTTCTGATTTTTCTGCCCTTGAACAGGGATATTTTTGTGGTGGACATATTGAATTTTTTTCACATCCGTATGTCCGCAATCTAGAGCGTCCGCCTTGACAGATTATCTGGCAAGATGTATTATATAGATATTACGACGAAAAGGGACCCGAACGGTTAACTACCTAAGGCCCCCTTTTCTTTTTTTAGCTATTTTTTCTTTGATGCCATTTCTATCGAGGCCGTCAAAATAGTTTCTCGTTATTTTTTTATACAATGATGACGCTCGTTTAAAATCCGGAAAAAGTATTTTTTCAAGCTTGTTTTCTTCTATCAAAAAATCAACCAACATTTTATAATCTCCGTCTCCTGACACGAGCACCACTTTATCAAAATCCTCTTTGCGATACAGTTTTTTCATGACCGTAAAAACAATGTCAGTGTCAACATTTCCTTTTTTCTTGCCAAGCATGACTGAACTGTGCTCCCGAAAGTGCAGTATGAATCCGGATTTTTGTATTTCGTCATACAATTCTTGATATTCTTCTTTCACGAAACCCAAAAAATAGTACGCTTCTTTTACGCCGTATTTCTGCCGCAAATACACGCGAAACCGCGCCAGATCAATTTCCCATGGCTCGTCTGCGGATATGGTACTCATGTATGCGTTCTGTCCGTCCACGAACGCGATGTTGTTTTTATTTTCTGTGGTGGGCATAAAAATTATTATTGAGAATGTGCAGGACTATTTTTTGCGAGCCATTCGTCCCAGTCGCTATCACTAATTAACAAATCAGGGTACCTTCGCATTTTTCTTTCGGCAGAGATAGCTTCAATACTCTCTTTTTTGAATTTTAAGACGCAGTAATATGGCTGTTTCTTTTTATCATTCAACATAGTAAGAACATACTCATTGCCATCTTTCACAAAAGGTATTTTTTCATCTTTTTTAGGCAATCGCAATATACTCCAATATTTCTTAAACTTATCAAGCTCTGAATAATATTTTATTACTTTCTCAATCTCCATAATACCTTTGCGTCCGATATTATATGCGCCGTTTGCGTCTCCGTTGAACTTTACTTGTTCAGAATCATGGCCAATGTATATCTTTTCTTTTAATTCGTTCCACTCTCTCTCATCTTCTGAATCAAAATAACAATGAGAGCAAAAAATAAAGTCCCGATTCTCTCCCCACTCTTCTATTTCTCCATTTGCGTCGTCTTCTTTGAACTTGCGTCTCTTATTAACTGAATTTCTAACCTCCTGGACACAATGAAACCATTTACATAATTGCACCCAAAACTTTGTTTCCTCCTCTTTGATAGAGAAATTTAGATCCTGAAGCTGTTTATTTATATCAGTTGTTTTTTCTATTTTAAACTTCTCAAATAAACTCGTTATTTTTTCAGTCACATCAGCTATTTCATCTACTCCGCCTTTGCCGTTATTTGCTTGTCTATCCCAAACAACCCGACGGACATTTGAATAGACAATGTCCTGAATTATTCCGTCGCCGCTATTGATTCCTTTGACTTCTGAAGAATACTCAAACTTATATTTCATTCCATCAAAAGTGATATTGATTTTTTTGAATTCTTCTTGTGCTTTTTTGGTCTTAATATATTTTCTTTTCCTAAATCCACACGCAGGACAAATGGCCGATGTATAGCCAGGATTAACATAAAAAATAATTCCAACCTGACTCTTGCTCTCAATGTCTCCGCCGAATGTCCTAATCTCTGGGGTCAACTGCCATGCTTCCAAAAAGTTGCCTAATTTCTTATCAATAAGATAACTCAGCTTCTTTGCTATTTTTTCCTCAACTTTTGAGTAAACTTGTTTATCAATCATGATACGACCTTGTTTCATCCCAACATTCAAGTTTTCAAGAACCACAATAGGCACTTTACCTTCTTTGATCGCCTTGATGACCAAATTCGCGATTTTATTCACGACGAATCCAAGATATCCCTCTTTCAAATCCGCAATTTTTTCTATTCGCTCCCACGACTTACGCGCTTTTAATCGTTCTATTTCTCGCAGATCAAGTAAGTTATGATAATCCTTGAATGGCTCAACTTTTGCTTCACCAACCGGGTTACCGTCCTTGTCATGATATTGATTTTTTTCTGCGATTGGTTTTTCATCTTTACCAAAACGATGGATTTCATTCAAACTCCTCATCTCTAAAATTTTTCCATCTTCGTTGAGGACGGATAGATACGCAAGATTTTTTTCTCCTCGGTCAAGCGCGATGATGCGAAATTTATCATGCCCGAATGGAGTCTGGGCAATAAGCTTATTTACATCTTCGTTGATTTTGTAACCCTCTCTTTTGTTTACAAAGTTAATGACTATCGGAACACGAAGCAAAAACTTATCTTCTTTATATCTTTGCCGATCAAACACTTCTTTTTCCTGCCCATCCTTATCTTTTACTTTTTTCTTTTCCAAACTCTCTGAAGCGGGGCGGTAAAACATTTTTGCGCCCCCGCTCAACTTGTACACTACGCCGTCATCGTTCTTTAAATTCTTTGCATCAAAAAGTAATTTGAAAAATGTAGTTTCCAAATTCTCCCTACCCTGCTCTTTTTCTTCTTCATTTCTTTCTGCCTGTTTGCGCCACTCTGCTTTGGTCAAAAAACCATGGCCATATTTTGCCCTGCCTATTTCCTCGTCAATTTCAAAATCTTTGTTATAAATTTGAAATAAATAAACTTGCTTTTTATTTTTGGGGTTTACAACCAGATCGTTAATGGTGTTATCTGAAATATTTACCGTTTGAATGTCATATACATTTTCTTCCACCCAAGCATAGAATAGTGACGTGTCTAAAAAGCCTTTAGTATCAGGAAAACTAAACTCCTTGTCATAATATTTTCTGATCGCATCTTTAAGGAAATCAAAATATTTCTGCAGAAACTTTGGATCGGGATTAATTTTTTTCTGCTTTTTATGTTTTCCTTGTATATAGCCATTTAGAATTTCATCTGTTGGTTGTATACCAATTTTAATTTTATCTTTTGCACCGGATTGTCCCCGATCGATACCTTCCCACTTTTCCTCCGCCTTATTATCACCACTAGCTACCAGAAATGGTGTAATAAATATTTTTGGTAACATCCTTGATGGATTCTGGAGTTGAGTATAGACCATCTTTTGCCAAGCACTACTCTTTATATCCTTATACAAATCTTTATTCTCAAAATAGTTTTTATCTTCCAAAACCACCAAGTAGTATAGATCTCTATCGTTCTGTTTCTTTTTCAAAATAACCCCACACTTTACTTTTTCCTGACTCTGCGGCCAACCTTGCAAAAATTGTGCGTTGTTAAAATTTAAAACAACCTTATCTTCAGTCCACGGTTTCTTCGTGATGAAGTGTTTTAATGCTTTGTAATATCCATTGATTAAACACCTTTCTTGTTGTTCATTATCACCATCAAGATATGCTTCAACTTGCTCGTGTATCTCATCACGATTCGCGTATTCTTTCTTTTCAACCATGACACCCTTTTTGCGTAGAGCAAAATACTTCGTCATGTTCAGAATGCCGTTTGCTGATTCGGCAAAATCAAAAAGTATGTCAACTTGCTTATCTTGTTCTGACTTAGAGAAATCTTTATTTCCTTTCTTATAGACCGTTTCAGCAAGTAGCTTTTGAGCTGTCTCGTTGTGTATTACTACCAGTGACTCAAACTCAAACTTAACGATACGCAAAAAATTCTTCCAATGTTCACCTTCACACAATTTCTGACGTAACACTTCCAATTCTTCTCGCTCGTTTTTTCTCTGTTCATCATTTGGGTCAATTACCTCAAAATATCGATACTTGAACATATCCAAGAGTAAAACGTCTTTTCCTGCATCCAAAACATTTTTTACTGTTTGCAAGTCAACAAAATCAGGCAGTTTCTTTCTCTGTTTTTTCTCTGGCTTGCCATTATTTAAATACTCCAATATTTTACCGCCAAATGTATGCCACGAAACAAAACACTTATTGGAAATAGTCGTAATGGCGCGACTCGATAGAAAGACATTTTTTGGATCTAAAAATTTTTCATTGAGAAATTGAAAAAATATTTCCCGTGAGAATTCTAATTTTAAGCGGCTATGTGTAATGAATTTTTTGATGAACGAGTCCGTTGGAGAAAATATATTATCTTTATCAACCTCAAACTCCTCATCTTGCTTTTTTACCTCTCCATGGACTTGTTTGTGTAGCTTTTGAAAATTATCTGATTGGACACCAGACTCATTAATGTCTTTATTCAACTTTCTCGTTATAAAATTATACCTATTGATATCAGCCTGCAGAAAGTGGCGATATTTGATCCCAAAAACCTCATCTTGCCATTTACTTTCATCAAACTGCTTTACCCAACCCTCTTCTGCCATTCCTTTTTCCTTGAAGTACTCAGTCCATCCTTGGTTAAATTTATTCAATAATTTAGGGAGTTTTGATTGTATAACTCCAAATTTTTCCAAATTTGTACAAAACCGCGTCAAATTCTCATCTGCGATACGTGTGGCAACACGCCCAGCTTTACCATCTGCTTTGTAGTAATTTCGTCTATTATCATGAAATGCGCTGGAAAAATAAGTAGTAAAATTTTGTCCTTCCTTGTCTTTACCTTTTCCAAGAGCACCAAAACTATTAAACACCTCTTTTAATTTTCTCTTTTTACCCTTTTCGTCTTTATTAAAAAATAAAACTGGCACATTAATGTCTGCTTCCAGTTCATCGCTAAATTCTATTCTTAAAATATCAATCAGTTCCTTATTAAATAGTTTTCCTGAAACCTTATTTTTTTCTACCTTTACCCAACCATTAAATTCATCCGGCTTATCGCCAATTTTATCCGCTTTGCTTAATTGGTTAAACAAATCGATAACTTTCTTATGATCCTTTGATTTTGCTCCTTTTTCTTCCCCGTCATCGCTTTCAACTGATTGCTCCTCATCAACACTTTCATCCTCCGCTTCACTTTCCGTGACTTTTAAAGAATCCTTTATATCAATATATGCTTCAGGTAATGCCAAGGCGGCATTGATGAATTTTGCGTGCAATTTATCAATGTACTTTTTTATAATTGCATAATTTTCCGCGCGATATTTATCTTTGGGGAAAATATTATTTTTATCCAATTCCAATAATTGCCGCGTTCTTGGCACCGGCTTCAACTCAAACCGCAAGGTCTTGGAAAGCGCGTATTTTCCCACAAATTCGTCAAACGCGCCGCCGGATGAATTCTTTTGTTTATCTGGCATAATATCTTTTCTTCAAGTATACTCTCACGCGCCAAAAAAATCAATTTATCCGCCTCTGGCGGACCAAACCCAAACACTCGCCAATATCAGGAAATGATTATTTTTTGCTTGATAAAGGGTAAAAAACCCTGTGTTAGCTCCTCGGCTCGGAAATGGAAAAGAGTACTTTTCCATTTCGCTCGCTTTATGTCACTAATAAAAAAGCTGATTGGAGTTTCCAATCAGCTGACCGAATTGAGTTTGAGCTTGAGCTGAATCGCGTCCGGAACCGGATCCGGAGCCAGATTTTGAACCGGAATCGCGGCGCACGCGTACAAGACAACATCTTTGACTGATAGATTGTTCTTCTTAATTCGTATAGAAACTATCTTGCGGGCTTGGCGCGCGGAATGCGCTGCCACAAACTCGGTTATAAACCAGCGGCGCTGGTTTATGCGCGCAAACCCCTTCACGCGATATGTTGTTTTTTCAACATGCCGCTTTTTGCGCTTTTTCATTATGCCAATCCTTGTTGCTAGATATTAACTTCAAAGAACAAAGATCCAAAAACTATTTCAGGACATTCAATTCTTCTCCGCCCCTCTATGCGCACAAGCCCGGCCATTGGATCAATAATAAAATAAATCTCTTCTGCGGAAAATATGCTTGCGCTTAAATCGCATCTGACTTCTATTATTTTGTTTATTGATATATTGAGTCCGGCGCGCTCTATCACTTCTTCAATAGCATCTTTAGATGGTATCCTGCATACTGACTCAGGCAAAATCGTAAAATAGCATGCGCCATCATAAATAATATACGCCATGCTTGCCCCGCCTAACCCAGTAAAAAATGTGGCTTGCATATCCTTCCTCCTTTTGGCTTATGGATGATGCTGATTAAAAGATCAAATTCATTATCTGATTTTTATAATTTTATATTTTTTCTCCTTATTTTTAATTTTTACGCTAATTTCTTCCACTAATCCTTTTGCTAAAAAATGCCCAAAATTTAATTTCTGATTGATAAATTTGAAATGTCTAACTTGGTCGCAATTGCTGAACGAAGCTCGAACCTATTTTGAACGAAACTCCGACTGATTGCCGCGCTTCGCGCGGCAGAAACTGAACGCTCGGGCGGGCAAAAAGGAAGGCCTGCCCGCAACGCTTCGCGTAGCGAGGCGGGCGGGGGGTTGGGGGGAAGGAATTTTTGCCCGCCCTCGCTTTCCGATTCCGATTTTTCCGCCGCCGAATTTCGTGCCAACGAAGTTGGCGCGCCGCACCATTTGAATTTTATCACGAAACTCCGTTCGAAAAAAGATTAGCTCAAATCTTTTTTCTTGTCCTCAAACTCTTTTCTGTCAATTTCACCTTTTGCGTATCGTTCTTTAAGAATTTCTAAAGCGGGCTTACCCTTGGTCTCGCGCTTACCTTGATTCATTATCCATTTTACCAGTGCAACAATGGCTAAAATAACAAGTCCCCAAAATAAAATCATAAATATCCAACCGAAACCCCAACCAAACCAACCCGTGGGATTAGTAGCAAAATTTCCCATCATAGAGTTATTTCCACCTCCCATCATACCTCCGCCCATCATCATGTTCATCATCATTGGCATCATACCACCATTCGTCATACTTTGAGGCATTGGCGCATTGGGTTCGCAACCACTCATTCGTTTGCCCATGGCAATATGCATTTGCTCCTCACCTTGTTCACCCATCGTCTGAATCATCATGGTATTCATTGCTTCATGAGATGCCCCCATCATTTGACCCATAAAGTATTCACCAAGCGCGCCAAAATTTTCATCTGTCAAATCCTCACATTGCAACTCTTTAGCTTGGAGTTTTTCCCAAACCGCTTTCCCCTCGGCTTCTTCGCGGACGGTGTGACCATCATCACTTTGTTCTGCCGTACTATTTCCACCCATCATATTATTTCCCATCATTCCTTGAGCCAAAGAAAAATTGGGGGGTAAGGCAAAACTGAAAACAAAAAGAGAAATTACGATAAAAAAGATTTTTTTCATAAGCTATTTCGCGTTATTGATAATGTTTTGAATAATTTGATCAATTTCTTTCGGCCTTTCACCCAAATCGGCCTGCGGGAAAAACTGCGGCAGAATAATCGGTCGCATGCCGGAAATGAAAGTTTGTCCGTCTTTGGTATAAACATTTATCTTGCAGGGCAGACAAAGGCCGATTTTAATATCTTTATTCAAAAATTCGTTGGCAAACTTTGCATTGCAAAATTCAACAATCTTAAACGGCTCTCGTTCAAAACCTTTTTCGGCTAAAGTTTCTTGCACATTATGAACATATAAAACCCGCATACCAGCTTTGGCAATTTCGCCTTGCACGCTTAAAACCGCCTCGTCAAAAGTTTTTGCTGTTGTTGTAGTGTAATCGAATTCCATAGTTTTAAATCTTATTTTCTTTTGAATACATTAAATAAAAAGTTTTGTTTTGTATTAAACGGCGTTGTATGAATTTCCTCAAAACTCCTCATATGACTGAAATCCTTTTGGAAGGTCTTTTTTATTGAATCCTCGGAGTATTGCATAATGTCTAACCCGCTACATTTTTTCGGCCCATTCGTAGAAAAGGTTG
>Ga0210057_1009143_pt1 | contig 11547 bp, 10 predicted proteins | sample CryGeyCG2114_010_2_FD_183968 | JGI IMG/M metagenome (GOLD analysis project Ga0210057, IMG submission 183968) | Groundwater microbial communities from aquifer - Crystal Geyser CG10_big_fil_rev_8/21/14_0.10 (SPAdes) (version 2) | ecosystem: Environmental > Aquatic > Deep subsurface > Groundwater ...
GTTTCAACACTCGTGACCCACACTAAATTGCTGGCAGGGTACACCGTAGACCAAACGGTATTGTTTTTTCTTACGTTTACCATTATCGACACGCTGTCACAGTTGCTGTTTAGGGCGGTATATTCATTTCGTCCGCTGCTGGTAAGCGGGGAATTTGACCATATCCTCACTAAGCCATTTCATCCGTTTGTAGTCGTGCTGTTTGGCGCCATAGATATATTGGACGCCATCGTATTGGTGCTGTATATGGGTATCACGGGATTCATTATGGCTCAGACTACTGGGATAGCGGCGTTACACCTGGGATTATATGCGGCGTTTATTGTTAATTCACTGCTGATTGCTATGGCATTCCATATTGCTATACTTGCCATGGGTATTATAACGATTGAAGTGGACCATACGGCGATGATATATCGCGATATGAGCAGGCTGGGGAGCTTTCCCATTGAAATCTATAAAGAGCCGTTGCGGTCAATTGTGACGTTTATTATTCCCATTGGTATTATGATGAGCGTTCCGGCGCAGGCGCTGTTGGGCATACTGCCCACGCAGGCGCTGATTGTGTACGGCGTCTTTGCTGTTTTTTTTGTTGGCCTTAGTTTAGGTTTTTGGCGATATGCGCTACAGTATTATCAGAGTTGGGGAAGCTAGAGAACAATTATGACCATATCGATTACCATACAACACTTAACTAAAACGTACCGCACGTTGCGCAAAACCGGCAATACGTGGCGCGACTTGTTGGCACGTACGTATGAGTATCATACCGCGATAAATGATCTATCAGTGACGATACGCGAGGGGGAGTTGATAGGTTTAGTAGGCCCCAACGGGGCAGGAAAAACAACCCTCATGAAAATGCTGTCGGGTATTTTGCTGCCAACGAGCGGCAGCATTACCGCGCTGGGCTACACGCCGTTTGAAAAAAATATTTCATTTTTAAAACAGATTGCCTTTGTTATGGGGCAACGCAACCAACTCATCTGGGATCTTCCGGCGCGGGATTCTTTTGAGTTGAATCGGGTGATGTACGATATTTCACCATCTGATTATCGGGTACGGCTTGAAGAGCTGACTCAACTATTGGACTGTAAGGGTATTATTGATCAGCCGTTAAAAACCGTATCGTTGGGGCAACGTATGCGGCTTGAGCTGGTAGGGTCATTGCTGCACGCCCCTCGTATGTTATTTCTGGATGAGCCAACGCTGGGCCTTGATGTGGTTGCTCAGGGAACCATTCGGGAGTTTATGCGTACTTACCAGCGCCGTTTGCAGCCCACTATTATTTTTACCTCACACTATATGCGTGACGTGGCTGAGCTTGCCGATCGATTACTATTAATTGACAAAGGCACAATTCGCTATGACGGAACCGTGGGGAAACTGCGCAAACATTTTTCGCATGATATGAAAGAAGTTCGATTGGAGCTGGGCAAAAAATTAACCGATAAGGACAAGTTATCGCTAAGCGGGTATCGGTATCAGTATACCCATCCGCTTATGATTATCCGGGTCAAAGCGCATGATATTCCGGCATTGCTTACCCGTATTACACAGAAGGTGGACTATCGGGATATCACCGTAACCGACCCTAGTATTGAAGACATTATGATGAGTGCCTTTCAACAGGTATAAGCTGTGATACAATGAGCACTATGGCCGCAGCCGTACAAACATTAAAGGGATTCCGCGACATACTTCCCGAAGAATTTTATGCCCGTGCCTATGTAAAAGAAAAACTGATTGCCGTATTTGAACGGTATGGTTTTTCTCCTATCGAAACACCAACCCTTGAGTATGCCTCATTGCTGTTGGGTAAATACGGCGCTGAAGCAGACAAACTGATATATCGGTTTATCGACGCCGGAGGCCGTGAAGTGGGTTTACGCTATGATCAAACGGTACCGACCGCACGCTTCATAGCTGAACACCGAGAGCAGTTGCCGGGTTTTTTTCGTCGATATCAGCTGCAAAATGTATTTCGGGCAGAAAAGCCGCAAAAAGGCCGCTTTCGAGAATTTACCCAATGCGACCTTGATATCTACGGCACCATCTCTCCCATTGCGGACGCAGAAATTTTAAGCTGTACGTATGACGCCTACAAAGCCGTGGGTTTTGCCACCGTCGTGTTGCGCTGTAACGACAGAGAGACGCTCACCACTACCCTGTCACCCTTTGCTTCAGACACAGTTTCCATTCACTCGATTATTCAATCAATTGATAAGCTGGATAAAATAGCGGCAGAGGGTGTGATTGACGAACTGGAGAAAAAAGGCATGGATCGTGAGCGGGCGACTGAGGTATTGCGTGCCGTTACATCAAGCAAACCTTCGAGCGCCCTACGGCAGATTATCGATAGAGCGATTGCATTGGGAGTAGATAAAGAGGCGCTCTCGTTTGACCCGTCGCTGGCGCGCGGACTGGACTATTATACGGGTATGATTTTTGAAGTGTCGGTGCCCGAGTATACGGTAGGCTCATTAGGAGGAGGAGGCCGTTATGACAAGCTGTTATTAAGCCTGGCCGGCGTGGATATGCCGGCCGTGGGCGTGGGATTGGGGTTTGATCGGATTGTTGAGGCAGCACGCGAGCTCAACCTCATTCCCCAACATACCGGCTCTTCAGTACTCGTCACCCTTTTTGACGATGAGTCTATTGATGAGGCACTCTCGTTGGCCCATATGATCCGAAAAAGCGGTAGGGCAGCGCTGGTATATCCAGAGGCTGCGCCGTTAAGCAAACAATTTAAATATGCTAACGCCTGCAAGCTGCAGTATGTGGTAGTATCCGGTCCGGATGAGCGCGCAAAAAACGTCGTCACGGTTAAAAATATGCGCAGCGGTATGCAAAAAACCATACCTCGCAGCGAGCTTATTACCAACATTACCAGTCCCCAGAGCTAAGCCGTATATGGAGCAGGGAAACCCACTGTTTGGCGCCATATACAACACCTATACTAAGCGCGTCGTTGACATTCTGTGTGCCTCAATTCTTCTTGTTTTTTTTGCGCCCATTATGATTGCCGTAGCTATGGCGATAAAATTTGACAGCAAAGGCCCGGTATTTGCCGATACCCCATCACGGGTAGGAAACGGAGGTCGGCGATTCAAAATGTATAAATTTCGATCCATGGTAGAAAATGCTCATCGCATGCTGCGCGAAGACCCGCAGTTTAAACAGCTCTATGAAGAGTACAAGCGCAGCAGCTATAAACTGCAACATGATCCGCGCATTACGCGTGTCGGTAAATTTATACGCAAACATTCGCTTGATGAAATTCCACAGCTTATGAATGTTCTTAGGGGAGAAATGAGTATCGTGGGACCCCGCGCGTATTATCCTGATGAAATACAGGAGCAGTTGCGCAAATATCCTCAGGCGAAGCAATTTGTGCGTGAGGCGTTATTGGTACGTCCGGGCATCACCGGCTACTGGCAGGTGTTTGGCAGAAGCGAAGTACACTTTGGGCAGCGTATAAAAATGGACGCCCTCTATGTACAAAACGTGTCGTTATGGTATGATATTCGTATTATGCTCCTTACCCCAAAAGCGATGATTACGGGTAAAGGAGCAGTCTAATAGTTTTGAACGAAACACCAATGAGCAGAAGAAATACGGTCGGAAGAAAAGTATGGATTGGGCTCCTCTCGGTACTCATCTTATTAGGCATATTTCTCTTTGTTACGCTGTTTTTACCCCTTTCTCGAGCCTACGCCCATAAAACGAAATTGCAGACGCTGGCCAAAGCAACCTTTGATGCGGCAAAAAAACAAGATCTGGTGTTGCTTGAAAAAAACGTCGTCGCTCTTCAAAAAGAACTTCGTGTTGTGACTGATGTTGCAAAGCCGGCATTTATGTATAAACACGTGCCGCTGGTGGGCTACATGTTGAGCGATATGGAGCACGGTATGGCAGCGGCAGATCATTTACTGTCGGCAGGGAAGCAGTCGGTGGTTGCTTTAGAGCCCTACGCCGACCTCATTGGATTTAAAAAGGGTAGTCAATTTTCAAACCAATCAACCGAGAGTCGTCTTGAAACCGCGATTCTTACCATAGACAAGCTGGTGCCGCAGATTGACAAGATAAGCGTTGATCTTGAGAAGGCGCAAAAAGAGCTTGAACAGATCAATCCTCAGCGCTACCCCAAAAAGATAGGAAAGTACGTCATACGCGATAAGGTTAATAATTTATATACGCAGATCACCGGATTTGTGACTCTTGCAACGGACGCAAAGCCGTTATTTAAAAAACTTCCCAAGATTTTAGGAAAAGACGAAGAACAAAAATATTTAGTGCTGTTTCTCAATGATAAGGAATTGCGGCCAACCGGTGGATTTATTACAGCCTATGCCCTATTTTCAATCGACAAGGGCCAAATCCGTATTGCTGAGTCAAGCGACATTTATGATCTGGATAATACCATTAGCCATCCGGCTGCTCCTGACGAGATTAGACGCTATCATAAGGGCGTATCGCAATTTTTCATCCGTGACAGTAATATATCGCCTGATTATATGAAATCAATCGGATACTTTGAGGATCTGCTGGCGCGCGGATCAAAGAAACTTGATTACGACGGCATTATCTCAATCGATACCCGCGTGCTTACCACCACGCTGGCTATTTTAGGACCCACTGAGGCAGGTGGCATTACCTTTACGGCAGATAATGATCCCCGTTGTGACTGTCCACAGGTTATCTATGAGCTAGAAAATGTTATTACCCGCCCCACGCCGTATTTCCGTGAACAGCGCAAAAGTTTGTTATCGGTACTGCTGTTCAACATTATGCAAAAGGCGCTTGGTGTTTCACCTTCACAATACTGGGGCCGCCTGTCGCAGAATTTTTTAACCGAATTGGATGAAAAGCATATCCTGGTGTACCTTAACGACACCGAATCCCAAAAGGCCATTGAATCGATTGGGTACGGCGGCCGCATTAAGGCAACTGCGGGAGATTATTTGCATATTAACAACACTAATTTTGCCGGAGCAAAATCCAACTTGTACATAAGCTACAAACTTGATTCTGTTGCAAAAAAACAAGGCAATATGATTGAACGTGAAGTAACACTTGAGTACCGCAATAGCCATCCTGCATCTGATTGTAACCTTGAACACGGAAATCTGTGTTTGAATGCGCCGTTGCGCAATTGGGTACGGGTCTATGTACCAAAAGGCGCAAAGCTGGTTAAATTCGTCGGATCCGAAATACCGGTGCGCGAATATACCGATCTTGATAAACAGGTATTTGAAGGCTTTTTAGTTATCCAACCTATGGGTATCGCAAAAATACGAGTAACCTATCAGATTCCCGATTCGGTACTAAACAAAGAGGGTGGCGCATATCAATTAATGATTCAAAAGCAGCCGGGCGTTGATGTTATGGATACGACCGTGACGTACGATAACGCAACCTGGACGCAGCTGCTGAAGCACGATACAACGATTACGTTGTAAATTGAAGATATATATGGAAAAGCAATCGTGGGAAGGAATAGTGCTGCGCAAGGGAAGAAGTAAAGAGCGTGACCAACTTCTGGTGATATTTAATAAGGAAAAAGGGAAGCAGTTTGTACTTGCTAAGGGAGCAAACAGCATAACGAGCCGGCGGGTAGGTATTATTGACACCTTTAATGTTATTCGTTTTGATGTTGCGGAACATGCAGGCTATGCCTATTTGCGCAACGTCGACTTGGTGAGCCGTTTGCAGGTATTGAAAGATAATTCGGGCAAACGCACGTCAATGTTGTTGGCCATGGATGTACTCAATCGCCTGTTGCCGGTTGAGGAGCCCGAAACTGAATTGTATGAAGATATGCAGCAATATCTGCGTGCCCTTGCGGTAAGCCACCACACCAAGCAGGTAACCTACCACTTTTTGGTAACCATTCTGACTACCTTAGGCTATTATCACGACGATATTATTACCTTCGACGACATACTACGCACCGTAGAGGAAATTACCCAGCGCGATATTCGAAGAACTTGGAAATTTTTAGATGCCACCTATGCTTGACGAGATTATTGCACTGGCCAAGCGACGCGGATTTATTTATCCCGGGTCAGAAATTTATGGCGGGCTGGGAGGAATGTGGGACTATGGCCCCTTGGGCTCGCAGTTGAAAAAGAATTTAAAGGATTGGTGGTGGGAAGATATGGTGATAAAACACGATGATATCGTTGGCATTGACGCTGCTATTATGATGAATCCGAAGGCATGGGAGGCAAGCGGACATGTTGAGGCATTTACTGACCCGTTAGTTGAATGCAAGACCTGCCACCGGCGCTTCCGCGAAGACAAGAAAGGCGAAATACAGGCGCATGAGCAAGAGCATAAAAAGAAAAACGAAAGCATTGAATGGACAGCTTCTCAAAAATTTAATCTGCTCGTTAAGTCATACTTGGGGGTTATCGAGGGCAAGCAGTCGGAGATTTTTTTGCGGGGAGAAATAACGAACGGAGTCCATGTTAATTTTAAAAATGTCATAAACTCCACGCGCATCAAGATCCCTTTTGGTATTGCGCAAATCGGTAAGGCATTCCGCAATGAGATTACGCCCGGTAATTTTACCTTTCGTTCGCGCGAGTTTGAACAAATGGAGGTACAATTTTATATCCCGCCACAAGAAGAAGAAGCAATGCGTTGGTTTGAATATTGGAAAAAGGACAGAATGGACTGGTATATAAAGCTTGGATTAAATCCCGAAAAGCTGCGGTTTCGGGATCACTCAGATGCTGAGCGGGCGCACTATGCGCGCATGGCAACCGATATAGAATATGAAGCCCCATGGGGTTGGGATGAGTTTATGGGGATTCATCACCGCGGTAATTGGGATTTATCACGGCACATGCAATACTCGGGACAAGATTTGCGGTATAAAAACCTGGAAACAGGAGAAGAATATATTCCGTTTGACATCGAAACATCAGCGGGCGTAGACAGGTCTTTGCTGTTTTTACTGTGTGATGCGTACAAAAAAGAAGAAAGGCGTATTGTACTTAAGCTGCACCCCCGCCTAGCTCCCTACAAGGTTGCGGTATTTCCGTTGGTAGCAAATAAGGCAGAGCTAGTGGGCAAAGCGCAGGAAATATACCACTCCTTACAAAAGAACGCATGGCCAGTTGCGTGGGACGACCGCGGAAACATCGGAAAGCGGTATTTTGCACAGGATGAAATAGGAACGCCGTTTTGCATCACCGTTGACTATCAAAGCCTTGAAGACCAAACGGTGACGGTGCGTGACCGTGACACCATGAAGCAAGAACGGGTTGCAATTCCCCAACTTATTGAGTACCTTAATCAATAGTCATGGAAAATCCGAAGGTTATTGCTGCTATCATTGGTGCCGTTGTACTCATTCTGATTGGTTCGGTATGGTTTTTTGTTTTTAGGGAAACGCCTACCGGTAATCAAGAACAGCTAGAACAGGTATTGCCCGAAGGCATGGAGGTAGAGCCGGTTGAGGCATCGGTAAAAGTGGCCATTGAGCCTATTGAGAATAATCGAAAAGTACGGCTCACGATCGATAATATTCCTTCAAAGTACAAAACCATCGAATACGACCTGTTATATGACGCCAAGGACGGCGTACCGCGCGGCGTGCAGGGAACGATTACCTTGGACGGTTCATCGTACGAAAAGGATATTGTATTGGGAAGCTGTTCAACCAACGTCTGTACGTATGACGAAGGTGTAACCGAAGTGAAACTTACCATGCGATTCAGTGACGGTACCTCTGCCCGTGTTTTCGACAAAACTTTCCCGCTGTAAACCTCTTTTTTTCCCGACTTACGGTTGCTATATCAAGTCTGGGGCAGTACAATTGAGGCTATGTCAATTATCAAAAGTGACTTTGCATTGGCGCTGAATCAAATAGCCACCGAGCGTGGTATATCGTTGGATGATGTATTGACGTCTATCAAAGAAGCCGTGAAAATAGCGTATAAAAAGGAATATAACGAAGAAGAATCGGAGGACATTGAAGTACGCATTGATCCCGGCACTGGTGAGGCAACATTGTACCGCGACAGCAAAGACATAACACCTCCAGGCTTCGGACGCATTGCAACGCAAACCGCAAAACAGATTATTATTCAAAAAATCCGTGAAGCTGAAAAGAAATCAGTAATTGCTCACTTTAAAAAAATTGAAAAAACACTCATTAATGGACGCGTCATACGATTCGATGGCCGCGTCGCATTTATTGATGTAGGTCGTGCAGAGGCTATTTTACCCCCCTCTGAGCAAATTCGTAATGAGCGCTATGCTCCCAATGACCGGTTGGTGTTATATCTTTCTGAAGTGATTGATGACGGAGCGGGATACAAAATAATCGTATCGCGTCGTGATCCGCGTTTGGTTGAAGAGTTGTTTCGCCGTGAGGTTCCCGAATTGTCACAGGGGTTGATTGAAATAAAGCGTATTGTGCGTGAGGCTGGCGAGCGAACCAAAATTGCCGTTGCTTCCAAAGAGCGCGGCGTTGATCCGGTGGGCAGCTGTGTCGGACAGCGTGGCGTACGTATTCAGTCGGTTATTCACTCATTGGGCGTTGACGAAAAGATTGATGTGGTGCAGTGGAATGATGACCCTAAAACGCTTATTATTAATGCCCTTTCTCCCTCAAAACCGATTGAGATAGAGCTTGATGAAGAAAAAAAATATGCAACGATCCGCGTTGACTCAGATGAGCTCTCATTGATTATCGGGAAAGAAGGCCAGAATATTAGGCTCGCTTCGAAAATTGCTGATTATACCTTAAAGGCTGTTGCTAAAGATGTCCCGCTCAGCGGGGTTCCGCCCGCAAAAGGATAACAGACATAATGAAAGAAGTACGACCACCGGTGATCGTTGTTGTTGGACATGTCGATCACGGAAAAACCACACTGCTAGATTCGATACGCAAAACCGACGTAGCTGCGGGTGAGGCGGGTGGTATTACCCAACGCATCGGTGCCTACGAAATTACGACCCCAGGAAAGCGACGCATTACCTTTATTGACACTCCCGGGCATGAGGTGTTTGGTAGCTTGCGTAAACGGGGCGTCACCACCGCTGATATTGCGCTTTTGGTAATAGCAGCAGACAGTTCGGTACAGCCGCAAACCCTTGAGTCGCTCGCTATTATTCGGGAAGCGGCTATCCCCTTTATTGTAGTCATTAATAAAATAGATCTTCCGAACGCTCTGCCCGAGAAGGTCATCAAAGACTTAAGTAAACGGAATGTTATTCTTGAAGGGCGCGGGGGCGACGTGCCGTATATTCAGATTTCAGCCAAAAGCGGACAGGGATTAGATACGCTGTTTGAACTTATCACCCTGGTTGCCGATATGCATGAGTTGGCCTACGACCCTGATGCTCCGGTTGAAGGTTTTGTGATTGAGGTTAAAAAAGACAAACGGGGTATTATTCCCACACTCATCGTACGTAATGGAACACTGCGCGTGGGAAGCGTGGTCAACATTGAAAACCAGGACGTTAAAATACGGGCGCTATTTAACGATAAGGCGGTTGCGATAGACAGCGCTACGCCATCCATGCCGGTCGAACTTTTGGGTATGTCGAAGATGGTATCTGCCGGCGCATGGGTGGGAGTACAACCGACCATTGAATCGCTCAATCCCTCGCAACAGCTCGTGATTTCGTCGTCTACGACTTCTCAACCTACTGGCGGTACCGAAGGATTTGCTGACCAAAGTAAGAAATTTGCCTTTATTATTCGTGCCGACTCATATGGCTCGCTTGAGGTTATCCGCGAGCGGTTTAAGGAATATGAGGAAATACAGATCATAGATAGCGGTATTGGAGAGGCGACAGAAAGCGACATAGAGCGGGCAGTAGCAGCACAGGCGACCATCCTGCTGTTTAATGCCAGGATGAAGAAAGACATTCGTCAGAAAACTGAATCGCTGGGCGTAACCTTGTTTGAATTTTCACTGATGTATGAGCTTCTGGACGATATTGATGATCTTATTCTTGCTCTGAGGGCTAAGCGCGAAAAGGAAGCTCGCAAGGTGGGAGAGGGTAAAATCTTGGCGATATTTGAAAAGGGCCAAAATCGTATTGCCGGACTGAGGGTTAATGCCGGTAAGGTTGAGACGGGTTTGGTTGCCGAAATCGTACGGGGGAAGAAGATAGTGGGAGAATCAAAAGTAAAATCACTATATCAAAAAACAGAGCCTGTAGCAAGTGTTAAACGAGGAGAAGAGTGTGGTATAGTACTATCCGATAGTATTGACTTCAGCAAGGGCGACATGGTAAAATGGTATCTACCATGAATCAGGAACTTATTGAACTGATTAAACAAGCTAACTCAGTGCTCATTGTGCTGGGTAAAGGCGCAAAACGCGATTCGTTTGCCGCTGCCCTGGCGTTGTATTTGTCCCTTATTCAAGAGGGTAAAATGGCACGGGTATGCACCGAAGCTCCTCAAAAAATCGCAGAAGGGCTTGCGGGAAGCGATAAGATTTCACCTGCCCTTGATTTGGGAGGTAACGTACTTAAAATCTCGTTTGCCTGTAAGGAAGACGCCGTTAATCAGGTTTCGTATAACACCACCGAAGACCGTTTTAATATTTTGGTTGAACCCCGTCAGGGAGGGCAGCCTATTGATGCAAAACAGGTTCAATTTAGCTATACCGGTGGAGCGGTTGACGCCATTATTGCGATTGACACTCCCAGCCTTGAACAACTGGGTTCACTCTATCTTGAAAATCCTGATATTTTTGTCCGTGAAAAAATCGTTAATATTGATCGACGCTTTGACAATAAACAATACGGCGCTTTTAACATTGTAGAAAAAGGCGCATCGTCAACATCGGAACTGGTAATGCAGTTACTGTTAGTATTGCGTATTCAGATGTCACCCGAAATTGCTACTAATTTGTATGCCGGGTTGGTATCAGCAACTAATATGTTTACGTCATTTTCTACCAATGCCCAGTCATTTGATGCTGCCGCACAGCTGTTGAAAACAGGTGCGCGCAAGGCAACCACAGCACCGCCGGTCATGGGTGGAGGTATTCGCATGCCCACAAACCGTTTTGCGCCGCCATCTTCTCGCATGATGTCTTCACCGTTTATGGATGAAGATATGTTTATGGATAATGAGCAGAGCACTCCTATTGCCCCACCAGCGCAGTCGTCTCCGGTTTCGCAACAGCAACCGCCTACTGATTGGTTGAAACCCAAGCTGTACAAAAGCTCTGATGCCATAAAGCAATAATTCTGAAGATCCTTTAGGACTTGTAGAGGACCTCTTTTTGATACAATAGAAGTCTATGCTCAATAAGCGTTGGTTTACGATTTTGACAATCGGAGGAACGATTCTCGCCGTACTGTTTATTATCGGAGTCATTTTTATTTTTAAGGATCTTCCGTCTCCTAACAACCTTGAAGAAAATGAAACGATTCCGTATTCTACCCACCTCTACGACCGCTCAGGCCGTCTCTTGTATGAAATATTCCATGAGGAGAACCGTACTCCCGTTAAACTTGCTTCTCTTCCTGTGTATGTACGGGAGGCAACCATAGCAATCGAAGACA
>Ga0210057_1009144_pt1 | contig 11545 bp, 7 predicted proteins | sample CryGeyCG2114_010_2_FD_183968 | JGI IMG/M metagenome (GOLD analysis project Ga0210057, IMG submission 183968) | Groundwater microbial communities from aquifer - Crystal Geyser CG10_big_fil_rev_8/21/14_0.10 (SPAdes) (version 2) | ecosystem: Environmental > Aquatic > Deep subsurface > Groundwater ...
TTCAGGCTTTTTTGCGCAGGTCATTGACAAATTTCGCCAGATGCAAATGCGAAATTATTAAGTCAAACGACTATAAGCTGTTTATTCTATCCAATAGCCACAAAATGACTTCTTAACGGACGACGAATTATGATCTAGGATATTTTGATGAAGACACTGGCAGAGTGGAGCCGGTTGATAACCCTTTCGCCTCCAATCTGTATACCATGTCTCCGGTATAAAATGTATACCATGTCTCCGGTATGGACCCTTTAAAACATGGTCGGGGCGAGAGGATTTGAACCTCCGGCCTCCTGGTCCCGAACCAGGCGCGCTACCAGGCTGCGCTACGCCCCGTTAGCAGGTGTTTAGAGTTTGTGCTTGCTTGTAAAACAACCACTTGAAGTGGCTGAAGAATGGTCGGAGCGAGAGGATTCGAACCTCCGACCCTCTGGTCCCAAACCAGATGCGCTACCAGGCTGCGCTACGCTCCGACGGAAGAAGCACTATAAAACCTAAACACGAAGTTTTGGCAACCTGTAAATTGCCAATAACAGCATTTTCTTTGTTTTTATCCGTTATTTCTCTGTTTTACATCAAGATGTATAACAGCTTGTTGCAATAATTCTGCAAAAATTTCTTTCATGCTTTGTTCTTTTGTTACCATTCCAACGCTTTGCCCGGCCATTACAGAGCCGTTCTCTACATCTCCATCAATAACGGCTTTGCGAAGGGCGCCAGCCCAGAAATGCTCAATTTTTAATTGGGCACCTAATTTATCAATCTCACCTCTGTTGAAACTTTCTATAGTTTCTTTCTGCATTTCCATAAAACTTCGTGTAGCGTTGTTTTCTATAGCACGCACAGGAATAACAGGAAATTCGGCATGAAGCTGAATAGAAGGGGTGGCATCGCGGGAGCTGCTTTTTATAAAAAGCTGTTTAAATTTGGGGTGTGCTATTGATTCAGATGCACAGACAAACCTGGTTCCAAGCTGGCAGCCACTTGCTCCCATTTCCAGATATGAAGCGATTGCTTCGCCTCTGCCTATGCCACCTGCCACAAAAACCGGCACGGAAGGATATTCACTGTTAACGAAAGGCAAAATCTCCTGAGCCAACACTGAAGTGGCAATTGGGCCGATATGTCCACCTGCTTCATTTCCTTCAATTACAAGAGCATCCACGCCATATTTAACAAGCTTCTTTACAAGTGAGGTGGCAGGAGCAAAACATATTGTTTTTATGCCAAGATCTTTCAATTTCGTAATAGTTGCGCCTTTAGGCAGGCCCCCAGCAAGAACAACATGTGAAACTTTCATTTTGCCGCAAATTTCCACAAGCTCATCAAGTTGTGGGTGCATGGTAATAAGATTTACACCAAATGGCTTTTTTGTTTTTTCAAAAGTAAGTTTTATTTCTTTTTCCAGCAATTCCGGGCTCATTGAGCCACATGCCAGAACACCAAAGCCGCCTGTGTTTGACAAGGCGGCAACAAGATTATGCTCTGACACCCAGCTCATTGCTCCGCCAAGTAAGGCATATTCAGTGCCCAGAAAATTTGTACCTTTACGCCATAATTTATCGAGGATGGTTAAACCATTGCCATAGTCATTCTGCAGAGTTTTTTGTAGAGACTGGCTCATTATTTCCCATCCAACCCATAGGCTGTGTGAAGGGCGCGCAGGGCTTTTTCCAGGTGTTGCTCTTCGATTAACACACTGATTTTTATTTCTGAAGTAGATATAACCAGAATGTTTATATCTTCATCAGAAAGTGTTTTAAACATCATTTGCGCAAGGCCAGAGTGGCTGCGCATTCCAACGCCAATAACCGAAACTTTTGCTACGTTGTCAGCGGTGATAATGCTTTTGTAACCAATTTTCTTTTTAACTTTTTCCAGCTCAGAAACTGCTTTTTTCAATTCATTTTCCTGAACAGTGAAGGTCATGTCTGTTTGTTTGCCGCTTTCACTAACGTTTTGAACGATCATATCAACATTTATTTCAGCATCAGTAAGTGGGCCAAAAATAGCCGCCGCAACACCAGGGGCATTTTTTACACCAACAAGAGTAACCTGTGCATCATTCCTGCTATAAGCAATTCCGGTTATCAATCTACGTTCAAGGACTTCTTCTTCTTCAACTAATTCTGTGCCTGGTGCATCAGAAAAGCTGGAGCGAACTTGTGTTGGCACATGATGCTTCATGGCCATTTCCACCGAACGTGTGTGTAGAACTTTTGCACCAAGAGAAGCCATTTCCAGCACTTCCTCATAGGCAACTTTGTTTAGTTTGCGAGCTTCCGGCACGCGTCTTGGGTCTGATGTGTAAACTCCGTCAACATCAGTATAAATATCACATCTATCTGCTTTAAGTGCGGCGGCTATTGCCACTGCAGATGTATCCGAGCCACCTCTGCCCAAAGTGGAAATGCGCCCATAGTCGGTAACGCCCTGAAAACCAGGAACAACAACAACCTCACCATTTTTTAGAGCTTCTTTCAGAAGTTTTACATCTATATTTTTAATACGCGCTTTACTGTGCACATTATCGGTTTTGATTGGTATCTGCCAGCCAAGCCATGATTGCGCTTTTATACTCATAGATTGCAGAGTAAGAGCCAGCAAACCAGAAGTAACCTGTTCGCCGGAAGCGACTATGGAATCATATTCCGCGCCTTGTTCATTATTTTCAATGTCAGAAACTTCTTTAACCCAGTTTACAAGCTGGTCTGTGGTTCCAGCCATAGCTGAGACAACCACAACCACTTGATTTCCTGAATCAAGCTCTTCTTTGACCTTTTTTGCAACGCTTCTGATACGTTCTATATTAGCGACAGAAGTGCCGCCAAATTTTTGCACTATCAATGCCATATTATACCCAATTAGACGCAAGCTATAAAATTATAGACAAAATCGCCATTTAGAATAACTTTCGCCAACCCAGTTGGCATAAAGAAATGGTCTTATATAGCAAAGCGTTTTTTTGCACAAGAAATTAGAGAATAGGGCAGGGTTTCAGTTTATAGTCGTTTGACTTAATAATTTCCCATTTGCATCTAGCGAAATTTGTCAATGACCTGCGCAAAAAAGCTTGAAGTAAGCGTGGCTACTCCTGCGTTTTTTTGCTTGTTCCTTGATAAATTTGGCCGTTGCAAAATAGGAAATTATTAAGTCAAACGACTATAAAATTTAAAAGCCTTATTCATGAATAAAACACTGGCGATTATGGATCCCTAACCAAGTTCACTGGTATGACAAGAGATAAGTTTTGTGCGGCACTATAGTGCTTTTCATTTTATCTTACGCGTCGTTATCCTTCGGACTAGTAAAATTCACGTAGTAAGGCTACGCTGGAATTTTACTTGCCTCGGCTGCCTGGCGTAAAATAAAAGCAAAAGCACTATATATAAATCTCGGACACCAGTAAACTTAGTTTCAGCATCAATATGAAAAATTTTAAAAGTTAGTTCAGGCAGTCATGTAAATGCTGTTGCGCGCTTCTTTTAAGGCTTCTGATAGTTTCTGATCATAGATATCTTCTTCCTTCTCAACTTTTTTTTCCTGTGTATCACCAAATTTCTGGTCGATTTCTTCCCAGGCTTCACACATCATTTTCAAATGTTTTATTGCCAGATCACAAAGTTCTGTGCTTTGGTTTTGGTGAATGGACATTAGCCGCATATCCAGACCAGAATAATAATCATAAAGAAGCTTGGCTATTTCTCCGCCCTTGTCAAAATCCAGGCTGAGTTGCAGACCTGTTATAATATTGCATGCTTTGCTAAGTGAATTATAGCGCGTTTCTATATCATTTTTTTCTATGGCGTGCTTCGCCTGCTTCACAAAACGAATTACCCCTTCATAAAGCATCACCACCTGTCTGGTCTTCCTGACCATTTGTGATGCTGTAGTATAGGCATTATACATTTCCTTCATAACTAAACTACCTTTTAGTTGTTGTTATTAAATATAAAATTATTCCTCGCCTCGATAAATTGCAAAATTGTATTTACTGTGGAAATAGCTTTTTCCAATGCAGCATATTGTGCAATCAGAGTATCGCGGAATATCTCGATCTGCCTGTCAATTTTTGTAATTTCATCAGTAAAGCGTGTGTCTTCATTATTAGTAAACTCAACTGCCTTATCAATAACTCCCTGAGTTTTAACGGCATCTTCTGTAATGTTGTAAATTCTGTCACTTATTCCATGTGTTGCGTTGACGGTTATTATATCTGTGCCATCTCCAGTATAGATCATCACCAGACCTTCAAGACCTGTGCCACTAACGCCGCTTAATTTATTTCCCGATAAAGTGGCGTTATAGAGGAAAACATCATCTGAATCCAGAACCCGCACTTCATCTCCCGTGCGGCTTGTATCAATATCAAGTTTGAAATCGGTCAGAGCTAGGGCATTAGTTCGGGAAAATATAGCAAGGTCACTACTATTTGCACTGAATGTGAATTCAAAGACCTTCCTTACATCTTCAAAATTTGTAGCCAGAAAACCATTAAGTTTATCTTCATCATAAGTAAGAATATTAGTTGTTTCGCCTGTTGTGTCATCACCTTCAAAATCAGTCAGAGAAAGACCCAGATTAGAAAGGGCAGAAAAGTCAGTGTTGCTTACACCACCAACAATACGCGTTATTTCAGTTCCAATCTGATTTATCAAAGTTTGCAGTGTAGTATCGCCGCCTAGCAGCGCATCTTCAGTATATTCACCGTTTTCCTCACGGCGTGTTTGATCAGCCGCAAACACTCTGAAATCATTATAAGCATTAATAAAATTAACAACACCAGCAGCAGCAGTTGCTGTATCTCGGCCGATACTTGTTGTTATGGTTGTTGGGCTGCCGCCACCAAAATTCGGTGTTTCTGTAATAAGGCTAAGTGTAACGCCGCTAACAACGTCGGAAATTGTATTAGTAGTACGTTTGATTGTAACTCCATCAACTGTAATAAGTGCATCTTCTGCAGCTTGCTGAGTTGTAAAGCTGGCTTCAGTCAGAACACCACTGGAGTCAACAATACTGAATGAATTATTTATACCTTCTTTGTTAGATTTTATGTTCAGGCGAAAATCAGTATCAGATACCTGAATTATGCTTGCTGCTATTCCACTTGAGACAGTCTGTGAATTTATGGCAGCCGCAATATCCACCAACGAATCATCATCATTTACAGTAATGTTGGTAACATTTGTCGCAAATATTGAATTTAATTCATCTTCTATTGCCTGTGCTGTGGTGGCAGAGGAAAAATCAAGCGTAACTCCGGCATCAGCAATGTTTAGAGTAAGAGTTTTATTTGGGTCTGTGCTTGTCAGAGTTATATTTGCAGTATGAGTATCATCTGTGTCTGTTCCAAGGCCGGATGCCGTATAAGTTTCGCCGTCAATCACAACAGTTATAGAACCATCCATAATCCCAACACCGCTTACAGCATTGACAGTGAATGCCCCAAGTGAGCCATGTGTTCCATCAGTTGCAAAAGCACCGCTGGTTAGAACAGCATCACTACGTGATAAACCAGAAAACACCGTACTGATTTTTGAAGAATCAAAATTTCCTAATTCTCTTGTTTGCAGAACAGTCTGTGGGGCTAAAGCTGTATCTAATGCTGAAGCAAATGCATTTGCTTCAGTCTGATCATCTGCATTAACTGCCGCTGATAATTCTATATCAAAACTAGTTCCAGCTCCATCGCTGAGTGTTATAACACCTGCAGCAATCTGCCCACCATCACCCTGTGTAGCATCTAACCCGGTTACACTGAAAACAGTGCCATTTACTGTAACAGATAAATCTACTGTATTTGGCGTTCCGGCAGTCCAGGTAGCCGAGAAACCAGAAACAACTCCTTTAAGTGCAGTACTTCCACCAGCAGCAGGTGCAACAATATTATGTATACCAGCAGCAGTGAGAATGCCAACGGCAGAGCCAGCAACGGAATAATCAGCCGTTACTAATGTATCACTTAGTGCTGTATTTGCGGTGGTAGTAAACTGGAACGTCCCTGTAGAAAACAATCCAGCCGTTGTGCCAGCTACACCAGGAACGCTTGTAATTGTTGGCGCTCCAGCAGCAATTGTGCCTGCAAAATCCAAGGCATCATCTGCACCGCCAATTGTTGTGGAAGTTGCCGTTACTTTTGTGCCGCTTGCTGTATAGGTGAATTTGGGCACATCAGCATGAACAGCCTGACCATTAACACTATTAAGATGATCAGCAATATTTTGCGCTGTTTCTGTAATTGTTGCGCCGGTTTCCACAACATCATCAAGGCTGGCTGTGCCATTAAAGCCAAAAGTGAATGTGGCACCACCAATGGAGAATGTATCAGCATCCACACCGCCAGCTGTGTCAACAGGGGAGCCATTTGCACCATCCGCAGCTATAACTGCTGAAAGCCCAATAGCATCATTTGCAGTTCCTGCATCATGTGCTGTAATGGTAAGATCGGGACCAGAATCAGCAAAGGAGAATTTACCAACATCTGTATAACTTGCCTGAGTGGCTGCATCATTCAAATAACGTGCAATTTCCGTTACTGTTGCATCATTTGTTAAGCCAACTTCAATGTTAAGGCCACTGCTAGGAGTACCATTAGTTATAAAAGTAAAAGTATGAGCACCAATTGTCAGTGTATCAGCAGGAGCAATATCGCCGCCAGAAAAATCAAAACTACCAACAGATTGAACGCCAGGAGAGGGAGCATTGGCACCAAAATCCATTGTTGTAATGTGGCCAACCGGGGTTTCAGTAACACTCGCTGTTTGAGTGGTAAAAGATGTGCTTCTAATTGATTTTGCTTGTGCAACATTACCTATCTGGACATCAAAATTACCAAGAAATGCACCTGGCGAAGCACTTGCAGAAAGATATGTGCTGGCTGCAACAGAAGTGTTCGAAAGCAGAGTAGCAGTTCTGAATTCAAAAGCATTCGATGAAATATTATTGGTGCCAGCTGGTTTACGCAGAAAATTAGATGCAGTTTTGAATGCATCCAGAAATGATCGCAACGAGCCATAGGCTGCAAGCTTTTCTTTGTTGATCTCTATTTTATCTTCAAGAGTTTGGGCAGGAAGTCTTTTTATAGTAGTAAGATTTTCAATTAACGCCGCAGTATCCAAATTAGAAGCAATACCACTTGTTATGGTTTTGCCGCCAACATCAATTAAATTACTTAAATTTATTGCCATCGGGTTCCCCTCAAAAGCAAGTTAACTATGGTCACCCAAGAAAACTTACAGCCCTCAAAAACAAAAAATGTCCCCCTCATTATACCAGTGTTTCAAGTATAGTTCCACTAGCCTTACCAACATTTGCTAAAAGATCCGGTTCGGGAACAATTGTCACTCTTCCATCTCTCAAACTTGTGAAGCGTGTGACATAAACAAATTTATCTTCTGAGCCCGGAGCTTTATCTTTATAAATTGTAAAGCGCACATCACTGACGGGAAATTGTATTCGGCTGGAAATTTGTTCAGCAGCCTGCTTTATTGCAGCAAAACGGGCTTCATCTTGATTTCTATATTCTGTGGCTCCGCTATATGTTTGCTCAGCAGGAGGAACTTTATTTTGCTGAATTTGATTATTAGCGACATCAGTTCGGGAGGAAACGGCATCAGTTAAACCGGTAGAATTAAGTTGTAAATTTATATTTTCCATAACCTCCTCCGTTATCTTTTTTAATAAGGGGGTGAGAGAAATCTCACCCCCTTATTTTATTAAAACTTATTATCCAATAAGTTTAAGTAGATTCTGCGGAATCTGGTTAGCTTGAGCCAGAACCGAGATAGAAGCCTGCAGCTTAACCTGGTTAGTTGCAAACTCAGTTGATTCAGAAGCGATATCAACATCCAGGAACGCAGACCTGGAAGCTTCAGTGTTCTGAATACTGGCAGTTAAGTTAGATGCAGCAAAATCGAACCTTGATTGTAACGCACCAATCGTTGCACGAGTGGATGTCAGCTTATCAAGAGCAAGATCAAGAACTGCCGCAGCTGTATTAGCATTGTCAGCTGTGCTTACGTCAAGAGTCTGGCTTACACCAGCTGCATTCCTATAAAGGTTGCTGGTTGCGACATTGTCGATAGCCACCTTAATAACAGCTGTTGAAGCAGTGCCCACCTGGAACGTTAAACCACCGCCACCAACTCCAAGATTAAATCCAGTCTTGAAAGCACCTTCAACCGCTGCCGCATTGGAAGTGGTTGAGAAGTCAAGGGTCACTCCGCTATTATTAGTAAAAATAATGGTTTCGTTCGGGTTAGTTGTGCTTGTTAAGGTAAGCGAGTTACCAGTAGCAAGTGAAGCACCAGTAACTGCGGTGTTCTGTAGTACTCTGCCATCAGCCAATGTGATAGCAAATGTACCAGTGGAAGCACCAGCAGCTGGAGATGTGAAGGTTACATCAGAAACTGCAACGTCGTTAAAGCCAGCCAGTTTGAAATCAAACGAGGTATTTCCTAACGAACCAACCTGAGTTGCTCCACTATAAATGTCACCAGCGGCAATGAACGAAGCATCAGTTAAATCTCTCTGCTGATAGAAACTGACAGTGCTGAAAGCAGCGTCAATTCTTGCAGCAAAGGTATTTGCTGTTGCCTGATCAGTCACTGTTGTGCCCTGACCACTTGCAAGCTGGATATCAAAGAAACCACCACCATCAACACCATTAGTGTTGGAATAGAAGCGATAAGTTGTATCCCTTCCAGCAGTGGTATCATCAATTGTAGCAGAATAGGTGAAATCACCTATTGTTACTTCCAGGTTAACCTTATCGGAGGAAAGATAAGTAGCTTTGAATCCACTTATTGTTCCAACGAAATCAGGATTGTTAACAATGTTGTTAACATGGATACCTGTTCCAGCACCGCCTGTAATATTTCCAGAAGATGCATTAGCGCTGTTTTCTGCGACAACTACGGTGTTGTTACCTTGCTCTGTATAAGTTAAGGTGACAACCAACCCGCTGGCGGAAGCAACAACATTTTCTAACCCTGGGTTAGAAGCAGCAGCTTCGTTAATAGCTATTGCCAGGTTAGCCGCACTTGCTGTGCCATCAGCACCTAGCGCAATTTCACCTGAGCCTGTACCAAAGGTGAAAGTAACTCCACCAATAGTTACATCATCACCTTGGGCTGCAGAATTGGTAAATGTAACGTTACCTGTTGATCTGGCCTGTGCTGTTGCGGAAATTTGCGTTAAAATACCGTCACCAACAACATCCGAACTGCCAACAGTAACTGTCGAAGAACCTATAGTTTGATTTGCTTCTAAGTCTCCGTCAACACCACCTGAAAGATCTGAGCCAGATAATGTTATGGAGCCATTGCTTGCTACCAGACCTTTGGCACCAAGGCTGCTACTAGCACCAATTACACCAGTTTGCTTCTCAGTTATTGTCAGAACGTTAGTAGCACCTGTTGAATAGGTAAATTCTTTAAGCTGCTCTATATCTGTGCTCTGAAGGAAAGTAAGCAAATTAGTTGCCGTAGCAGTTTGGTCTGCACCAACTTGCACAGTATTACCGTCACCATTTGTTGTGAAAGCAATTTGCACGCCATTTATTGAAATAGTATGGCCAGCAGCTATAGTAGCGCCTATAGTAACAGTGGCTGTAGCGGCAGAACCTTTATTGGAAGTTTTAGAATTAATTGTAGATTCATCAAATATTGAACCATCAAGCAATTTCACCGAGTTAAACTTGGTGTCTGTTACTGTTTGGTCGATCTGACTAACCAGAGCCTGGAATTCCTCGTTAAGGAACGCACGCTCTGCGTTTGAAAGTGTACCAGCATTTGCTTGCACAGCAATTGCTTTTTGCCTCTGAAGAATGTCACCTATACTTTTAGCACCACCATCTGCGATCTGCAGAAGTGAGCTGGCTTGTGAGGTGTTATTCAAAACCGTACGTAGTGTTGATACGGTAGAAGCGAGAGAAGTACCAATCGCGAGACCGGCCACGTCATCTGCAGCACGGATGATTCGTGCGCCGCTTGATAACCTGGCAATTGAAAGTTCGGATTGGGATGCAGCGACTTCAAGGTTGCGTTGTGCAACGAGGGCCGCGCTATTAGAAACAATACCTACCATAATAGTTCTCCTACTTGGATTAATTTTTAAAAGTGGCTACTTGCCTAAACGGGCTACTTGCCCAACTTGGACTCTAGCATAGCGTGTATGTTAAATCAACACTGCATTTAAGCATTAATGCAACTATGTAGCAAACAAGTCACTATATATAGTGTAGAACCACCCATCAACCCGCCAAATAAGCCACTTTTTCAGATAATGAACTGAAGAACTCTTTGGTTAGAGAGGTTACTTCTTTTGGATTGGAAAAGCGCATGGCTAGGTTGCGGAATTCGGCGCTTCCAGGAAGACCGGCACTGTACCATCCAATATGTTTGCGGGCCATGCGCACGCCAGATTCAATGCCATAATGCTCCAGCATGGCTTCGTAATGTTCTAATATAATATCAAGTTTTTCAGCAATTGTTGGCTCTGCAGTTTTTTCACCTGTATTAATATAGTGTGCAGTTTCATTTATAAACCATGGTTTGCCATAAGCGCCGCGGCCAATCATCACGCCATCTGCTCCGGATTGTGCAAGGCAGGTTATTGCATCTTCTAATGTGTTTATATCGCCATTTGCAATAACTGGGATTTTTACTGCATCTTTTACTTTGCGGATGAAAGACCAATCAGCCTTGCCTTTATAAAACTGGCAGCGTGTGCGGCCGTGAATGGTTATCATTTTTATGCCGCATTCTTCAGCAATTCTGGCGAGGTCAGGGGCATTTCGGTTGGTGTCATCCCAGCCAGTGCGCATTTTCAGGGTAACAGGAATTTTTACTGCCTTAACTGTTGCCTCGAGAACTGCGGCGGCTTTTTTCTCATCGCGCATCATGGCGCTGCCAGCCATCTGGCCGTTTGTTACTTTCTTAACCGGACAGCCGTAATTTATATCAATTATATTAGCGCCGATTCCTTCATTAAGCCGTGCCGCTTCCGCCATTAATTCTGGCTCGCACCCGGCCAGCTGCACCGACATGGGAAATTGTTCAGATTCTACAGCAGCTTTTTTTGCTGACTGTTTGGTTTTTAAGATCATTTCACGACTGGCTATCATCTCGGAAACAACCAGTGCTGCACCAAATTTCTTAACTAGGCGGCGAAATGGTCTGTCCGTGACGCCGGACATGGGCGCAAGGATAACGTTATTTGCCAGTTTTATATTGCCAATGTTTATAGACATGTTTACGACTCTATCATGTCAAAAAGTTTCCTAACTTTTTGATATTGGATTCCCTTATAGTTTGGACTACTGCCCAAACTCAGGGTATGACAATTATATTTAAAAACCGCGCTAGTATTATACAAAATGGCAAAGAAACACAAGACTATAGCATTAATTGTTGCTGGTGGCAGGGGAGAGAGGCTAAATGCTGACCTGCCCAAGCAATATATGCAGCTGGGTGGTAAAAGCATTTTAAGGCATAGTATAGAGGCATTTCTGGGCAATAAGGCAATAGATGGGGTGAGGGTGATA
>Ga0210057_1009147_pt1 | contig 11541 bp, 7 predicted proteins | sample CryGeyCG2114_010_2_FD_183968 | JGI IMG/M metagenome (GOLD analysis project Ga0210057, IMG submission 183968) | Groundwater microbial communities from aquifer - Crystal Geyser CG10_big_fil_rev_8/21/14_0.10 (SPAdes) (version 2) | ecosystem: Environmental > Aquatic > Deep subsurface > Groundwater ...
GTGCAGCTGTTCTTTTTTCATAGGTTGAATGTTAATGATTAAAAACATTCAACCTTACCAGAATATCAGATTTTGGTCATTGTTCACTTTTATCTTTTAAATGTTCACTTTTATCTTTTTGCTAACATTTCAAAAAAAACAGGATTCAAAAGAAATCCTGTTTTATCTATTATTTTTTTTGGTTTTTTTACCTAATTTTATAGTAGTCTTTATACCACTGAATAAACTTGGCAATTCCTTCATCCAGACTAGTTTTTGGTTCGAAATTTAAATCTTTTTTTGCTTTTGAAATATCAGCAAAGTTTTCCAAGAAATCCCCAGTTTGCATAGGTAGGAGATTTTTTTTTGCTTTTTTATTTAGCCCACTCTCAATTAAAGTAATCATTTTCCCAAGCTCTTCGCTATGCGAATTTCCTAAGTTATATATTTCGTAGTGCTTTGGATTGTCAATCGCGGAAATTGCGCCATTTACAATGTCATCAATATATGTAAAGTCGCGTCGCATTTTTCCTCTGTTATAAACATCAATTGGGTTATTTTTTCGAATTTTGTCCGCGAATTTAAAATAAGCCATGTCTGGTCTACCCCAAGGTCCATATACTGTAAAGAATCGCAAGCCTGTCATATTCATACCATATAAGTTATGGTATGTGTTTGCCATAAATTCTACAGCGCGTTTAGTTGCGCCATATTGATTGATTGGCTTTGTTTCGTAAGTTTCAGACCAAGGAATATTTGGATTGCTTCCGTATACCGAAGATGTTGATGCATATACCACGTTTTTTACACTATGTATACGAGCCATTTCAAATATGTTTACAGATCCTCCAATATTTGTCTGGACATAAAGTTCAGGATGCTCAATTGACCATCGCGCTCCGGCTTGGGCAGCTAGGTGGCAGATGGAATTAATTTTTTCTTTTTTAAATATTTTTTCTACGGCGTTTTTATTACAGATATCAATTTTATATAATTTGTAATTATCGTATTTTTTTAGAATTCTGTTTCTAGCTTGTTTAAGCTTTTTGTCGTAATAGTCATTAAAATTATCTACACCAATAACAATATCACCGCGGTCTAATAAGACGCGGGAGGTATGAAAGCCGATGAAACCGGCGCTACCTGTTACTAGGATTGTTTTGGGCATATTTTATACTGCGGTCGAGACTTTATTGTCATCTCGAACCCCAAATCGATGTCATTATTGATATATATGGTACTTGAAATACAAGAATATGGAATTGAGCGTGGCGGGGTGAGAGATCCCCTTAATCAACAAACAGAGCGTCGATTATGGGGATCTCTCACACCCCCACACTTAACTAATTCTACTTAGTGCCATTTTTTTTTCTCTTATAATGCCCATCCGGTGTTCGAGATGACAATACAGGCTCAGAATGACAGCAATAGATATTAAGATCTAAAAAATTCAATAGTCTTTTTCAGCCCGTCTTCTAAACTCACGTCAGGTTGCCAATTCAGTTTGTCCTTAGCCAAAGAAATATCCGGCTGGCGGCGGATGGGGTCGTCTTGCGGAAGCGGGAGCGATGATAGTTCTGATTTGGATTCGGTTAGCTCGACAATTTTTTCCGCTAAAGTTTTCATGCTGGTTTCTTCCGGATTCCCCAGGTTAACCGGTCCAACAAATTTGTCTTGTCTCATCATGGCCATAAGCCCGGATGCCATGTCATTTACATAACAGAAGCTTCTGGTTTGTTTGCCGTTTCCATAGACAGTAATTGGCTCATCCTTTAAAGCTTGCAGAATAAAGTTAGGAATCACTCGTCCATCGTCTTTTGCCATGCGCGGACCATATGTATTGAAGATTCTAACCACGCGGATATCTACTTGGTGTTGTTTATGGTAAGCAAAGCTCAAAGATTCCGCAGAGCGTTTTCCTTCGTTATAACAGCTTCTCTCGCCAATCGGATTTACGTTTCCCCAGTAGCTCTCTTTTTGCGGATGTTCAAGAGGGTCTCCATAGATTTCTGAAGTTGAGGTATATAAAACGCGCGCGTTTTTCTGGCGGGCCAGCTCAAGAACATTCTTGGTTCCAATAAACGCTGTATTAAGAGTTTTAATAGGGTCCTTTTTGTAATGCACAGGCGCGGCCGGGCAGGCTAGGTGATAGATTTGGTCTATTTTACCATCAATTTCCATAGGCTCTTCGATATCATGTTCAATAAAAGTAAAATTTGGATTATCAGAAAAAGAAGACAAATTGTCTTTTGAGCCTGTTTGAAGGTTGTCTATGCCAATAACACTGTTGCCTTCTGATAACAGTTTTTCTGTAAGATGGCTGCCAATGAATCCGGCAGCGCCGGTTACTAAAATAGTTTTTTGCATATGCGATATTTGGTGCGTTTAATTACTTCCCCAAAAGCCTCGGGATGACAGGTGTTATTATCCCAAAATTTTTTTAATCACCTCAATATTTTTTTCCAATAACGCGTCCCAAGTATATTTTTTACTAGTTTCCCGCGCATTTTCAGATAGTTTTTTTGAGAGTTCTGAATTAGATAGCAATTCTATAATAGCGCTTTCAATCTGTTCAGCATTATTATAATCAACCAGAATTCCATTTTTACCATTAATTAATTCAGGATTGCCTCCTTGGTTGGTTGTTATAATTGCTTTGCCGCTAGCCATGGCCTCCAGAATAGAATTAGACATCCCTTCGTAGAAAGTATTTAGCGCGAATATGTCCGCGTTCTGGAAAAGCTTTTGCTTTTTAACTGGGTCAACTACTTTTCCGGCAAATACAATTGAATCAGCGCCTGTTTCTTTGGCAAGTTTTTCAAGACTTTTTCTTTCTGGGCCATCTCCGGCAATCACAAGCTTTGCCTTTGGCACGCGCTTTTTGATAGCTGGCATAAGCTCAATAAGAGTATCAATGCCTTTCCATGGGACTAATCGCGCCATGGTTAAAATGGATTTTTCTTTTGGCGCAGAATTATTTTCTTCAACTTGCTCAACCGCATTATTTATAACTTTAATTTTTTTTTCGTCAATTCCAATTTCCTTCAGAACTTTTTTTAAAAATTCGCAGTCCGTTACTATTTTATTGGCTGTTTTTAGAATGAAGTTGCGGCGCTTTATTTTTAATTTAACAACAAAGCGTTGCGGTTTTTTTTGGAAGGCTAGTATATCATCTTTTGTTTTTCCAAAATTAAACGCGTATTCCCAAGCCGAGTCTCCGGTGAATCTCAGGATAAGCGGCTTTTTTAGTTTTTTTGCGGCCAAGGCGGCCGTGAATCCATTTGTGTATGTGTCAAACGCGTATATAATATCCGCTTCTTTCGCCAATTTAAAAGTTTTTCTATAAAGTTTTATCGAGCGCGCAGCTTTATTAGAAAAAAGGACTCTTTCAACTTGGTAATTGCGTTCAGATGAATCTTTTTCTCCAAAAGTAAGAACAGAGCATTTGTATTCACGTTTGGTTAGTTCATTTGCCAGGCGTTCAACAACAAGGCTAGGACCTCCAATGGCCGGAGGGAATATGCCAGTAGATAGAAATAGGTTTGGTTTATGCATAAATAGATTATCCAGCAAAATTATATTTGTCATTTCGACCGAGCCCTGTACTCAGGGCGAGTGGAGAAATCTATTATTAAAAGAAAGAGATCCCTCCGCTCGTGGGTACACTCGGTCGGGATGACAGTGGAATGGTAATTTGTAAATTCGTAGCTGATTCGTTAATTCGTGGGGATATATTACTGTCCAATCGCGCTTAACACCGTTTTTACGGTTCTTAAAATAATCCCAAAATCCAAAGCCAAGGATCGGTTCTTAACGTAGTACAAATCATACTGCAGTTTTGTTTTGGCGTCTTGCACGCTCGCGCCATAGCGGTAATTAATCTGTGCCCATCCGGTCAGTCCGGGCTTAACGAGCAGCCTTTCCCGGTAGAATGGTATTTCCTGCTTCAGTTTATCCACGAATTCCGGCCGTTCCGGGCGCGGGCCCACAAAGCTCATTTCTCCGCGCAGGATATTTATCAGCTGGGGTATTTCGTCTACGCGGGATTTGCGCAAAAATTTTCCAATAGCTGTTACGCGCGGGTCGTCTTTTGCGGCCCATTGGGGGCCGTTTTTTTCCGCGTCCCGCACCATGGTCCTGAATTTAACCGCGCGGAAAGGCCGTCCGTTTTTTCCGATGCGCGTCTGTATAAAGAGTATGGGAAAGCCGCTGGTGAGGATAATCAATATTCCAATAAGCGGGGACAAGGCCAGGAATATAATGCCGAACACAATTGATGCTACAATATCAACCATTCGTTTGCCGAAATCATAGAACCTCTTCCGGCCTTCTTGCAGGTTTTCCAAAAACCAAAACTGGTCAATAATCTCTAGGGGCACCCGTTTGGTAATTGATTCATAAAATTCATCCAAGGACATGAATTCCAGCCGTCGGTTTAGGTGCTTATACAGATTATTGATAAGTTTTTTCGATTCGCGGCTTTCATGGTCCATGACAATTAAAGATATCTTGTGTTTGTCGATGATATTTTCTAGTTGTTCGGAATCAGTATAATCCGGGACATTGCCTATTTCGTCCTTCGCGTTGTGCGCCATAATTGCCGAAAGATCGTATCCATACTGCGGATTGCGGTCCAAAAGGCGCGCCAATTCAAGAACTGTCTGGTTTTTACCGGTAATGAGGACTTTTTGGCGCAAGGCTTTTTTGAGAATTGTTCTATGCGCCAATTGCCGCCAGCCGATAAAGAGAAGGAAAAATATTATGCCGGTTAAAACCAGAATAGTTTTAGGAGTAAGTTGGGTCTGTGGGAGAACATAAAAGAATGATACGGCCAGCAGAATATCAATTCCCATTACCCGAATCGCGTTGATGTAGAAGCGCAGATCATTGCGGATATTGGATATAGTGTAAGATCCGGCGATATAAAACGCCAAAATCCAGATGGCAAAGGCATAAGAAAAAACCGGCCAATGTTGGGACCATATTTCCGGGCTGATAATGGCTTGATTGCGCAAGCTGAGCGCCAAAAACAAGGAGACATACATCAAAAGAGCGTCCCCCAGCAACAGCATAAGTTGGCGTATTTTTTGTGTCATATGATATGTAAAAATTACCTAATTTCGTTGATTATGTCAACCTAGCGAAAATCTTATTTTTTATGTACAATATATTAATGGAATATAAAAAAATAGAAAAATATTTAATATGGGTCGTAAAAGCCAGCCTGTATGTTGTAGTCTTTGCCCCGGTTATAATAGCGTCGCAATATTTTTTTCCGGTAATTTTCCCCAAAGCAGTTTTTATCCGCCTTTTGGTTGAATTAATGTTCGTGGCTTACATTCCGCTTATAATAATCGCGCCGCAGTATCGGCCAAAATACAGCATTATATATGTTACGCTCATAGTTTTTGCAATTATTGTTTTTATCACTTCTTTGACCGGGGTTAATTTTTCGTACAGTTTTTGGGGAAACTACGAGCGCATGGACGGCGTTTTCAGCTGGATGCACTATTGGGCTCTTCTTGTAATTGCGGCCAGCGTGCTTAAACAGAAAAAGGATTGGCTTATTTTGTTCGGTTTTTCCATTCTGGCGGCCACACTCGTGTCTACATACGGATTTTTTCAAAGAGTTGGGATACAATCCTTTCTGGGAATAACTATTTTTGAGACTGGCTCAAACCGCATTACCGGCACAATCGGCAATCCGGCTTTTTTGGGAGTGTATCTTTCCTTTCATCTTCTTTTTTTAATGATTTTTATCGTCGCTAAGAGCATATCTGTTAAACTTCGCGTCCTGGCTGGATTATTTTTCGCGGTAATTTTATACGCTTTTATCTTAACCGGCGTGCGCGGCGCTTTTTTGGGTTTAATTGCCGGGGTGGCGTTTTTTACAGTTGGATACCTTTTCTGGGTTCAATCCGGGTATAAATGGATAAAACACGGATTGCTTATTTCGGCCGCGGTTTTGCTTGTGCTGATGAGTACATTGTTCGCTTTCCGCCAAGAACCATGGGTAAAGAACAACCAGATATTTGGAAGATTTTTTAATATAAGGCTTTCCGACTCGACGGTGCAAACGCGGATTATCTCCTGGGAAGGGGCGCTAAAAGGAACCAGCGAGTTTTTTTGGCTGGGAACCGGCCCGCAAAAATTCGATGTTGTGTTTAACAAGTACTTTGACCCCAGATTTTATTCCTTGGTCGGTTCTGAAACATGGTGGGATAGGGCGCACAACATGATTATCGAGGCTTTTGTTACCATGGGAATTTTTGGGCTTTTGTCGTATTTAAGCGTGGGGCTGGCCCTCTTGTACGTGTCGTATCGAATGGGAAAAGACAGCAAACATGTTCGAATCGAGTCCCTGCTCATCATGGCGTTTTTGATTGGGTATTTGATACAAAATTTATTTGTTTTTGATTCCATCAGCTCTTATTTGATGATTGCCGTGCTGGTTGGATATGTTGTAGCGCGATCAGCTGAGATTGAATTTGCGGCGGAAGCGCGATTTTTTGATAAAATAAAATTGAAATCAAAATATTTATGGACAAGCATTTTTGGATTTTCTAAAAAAGTCAGCGCGCAATACTGGTGGATTGGATTAGTGGCGGCTCTCTTAGGAGTCGGGCCCATAGCCTACGCTCATAATGCCAAATTAATTACCCATAACAAACTGATACTGAATCAGCTGGCGCGGGGAAACAAGCTTAGCTTAACCCAATCTTTGAATGCTTACCGCGAGATTTTTGCCACCTCCAGTTTTGACGAGCGCGAGGCGGGCATTAAACTGGCGCAATATATGGGCAGTTACGCTTTGGGCAATCAAATGACTATAGACGAACTTAAGCAGAGCTTTGGCTATGTCATAAAAACACTTGATGGCATTGTCGACAGAAACCCGAAAGACGTCAGGCTTATCATGTCCTATGGAAATTCAGTTAATGTGTACGGCGAGCTTCTGCGACAGGCCAAAGATGAAAAAGCAGAAAGCGTGCTAAGGAAAGCGGAGAGCATGCTTTTGGACGCGGTTGAGTTGGGCCCGGCCCGGCAGCAGGTGTTTTATTCTTTGGCAAATACTTATCTTATATTGGGAAATGAAGAAAAGGCCATATCTGTTTTAAAGGACGCGATACAAATACATAAGGAAACCGCGGCTCCGCATTGGATACTTTCGTTGATTTATATCCGAACAAGCCAGGCAAACGAAGCCGTGGCCGAAGCCAGGCGCGCGCTTGATTTGAATTATGTATTTAATTCAGAACAAGAGGCTCAGCCAATGGCGCAGCTGCTTTTGGAGAATGAAGACCTAGATCTTCTGTTGCGCCTCTACGAAAGAGTGGCGGGCACGGTGGCGAATGGTTCAGCCCAGGCTAAGTACGCCGCGTTATTAGCCCAGCTTGGATTCAAAGAAGAGGCTGTTAAAGCCGCTCGAATAGTTCTTGACCATGATCCGTCTTTACTTGAAGACGTAAATGAATTTATAAAAAAAGTGGAAAGCGGGGAAGAGGCAGATTTTATGGGTAATTGAGTATGCATAAACATTTTTATACAATTATTGCCCTAATCTTTATCTTGCTCGCGCCGGTTCAGATTTATGCCGCCATCCGCGTTCCCAATGATAAGTTTTACAAGGAGCAGGAAGCTTATTTTTCCCAAATTAACCTGCAGAAAGCTTGGGTAAAAACAACCGGCAGTTCGAATGTTATTATCGCGATTATAGATTCCGGCGTTGATACGGACCATCCGGATATTTTGCAGAACATGTGGTTCAATAAGGGAGAAAAGCCATTGAACGGAATTGACGACGACAGCAACGGGTACGTGGACGATCTTAATGGCTGGGATTTTTTGAGCGAAACATCGGATCCTCATCCAAAATTCGATGAAATTATGCACGATTTTGAGGCGATATCGCATGGCACGGTGGTTTCTGGGGTGGCCGCGTCCGTGACCGACAATTACGAAGGGCTTGCCGGCGTGTGTTGGAATTGCAAAATTATGGCGCTCCGCGCCTTGGACAGCGACGGCTCCGGCACAACCGTCAATATATCGCGCGCCATAGATTACGCCGTGGCCAATGGCGCGGACATTATTAATATGAGTTTTGTCGGGCATCAAACGGACAGCATACTTTCCGACGCCATTAATCGGGCGTACGATACCGGGGTTGTTTTGGTGGCGGCCGTGGGAAATGACGGCGAAAACGAATATAAAGAAGGCGGCGATTTAGATATTCATCCCGTGTATCCGGTATGTTCAGACGGAGATGCCAGTGAAAATCGAGTTTTGGGCGTGGGTTCGGTGGAGTTCGACAATACAAAATCTAGTTTTTCCAATTACGGATTAAACTGTATAGACATTAATGCCCCGGGAAGCAATTTGGCGGCTCCGCAAATCTACGATCCCAGCCAAGGCGAGCTTTTTGAATCAAAGTACCGGAAAGGCTGGTCAGGCACTTCGGTTTCTGTTCCAATTGTTTCCGGAGTAGCCGGTTTAATGAAATCCATTAATCAAAAACTTTCCAACAAAGAAGTTATTTCCATTATCAGCAATACCGGAGTCAGCGTTGACGCGGAAAATCCTTTATACGCCGGCCGGCTCGGCGCCGGGCTTTTAGATGCCTTGGCCGCGGTTGAACAAGCGTCGGAAGCGGAAGGATCCGTTAGCGGGGTTAGGGCGGCGTTAATTTCCAGTAAAGGCGCGAGTAAAATTTTGATAACTTCCGGAAAGAATCATATTGTGGAATCAATTATTTCCGACAGCCATAGCAATTTTCAATCCCAATGGCAGGTGTATCCGGAGTTTTTCCGCGGCGGCGCGGAGTTGGCAAGCGGAGACGTTAATGGCGACGGAATCAAAGAAATTATAAGCGGCGCCGGCGGGGGTGGAGGGCCGCAAGTGCGCGTATTTACGCAAACCGGCCAGGTTTTGGGCCAGTTTTTTGCTTATGATTCATCCTTTCGCGGCGGGGTGCATGTGGCCACAGCGGATTTTGATAAAGACGGCATTGACGAAATTGTGGCTTCCGCCGGAGCCGGGCTATCGAGCGAAGTCAGAATTTTTAACATGAAAGGAGAAATAAAGTGGTCATTTAGCGTCACGGCTAAGGGGTTGGAAGGAGGGATAACGGTAACAGCTGGCGATATTGATAAAGACGGAGAAATTGAGATTATAACAGGTACAGGCGGGGGTTCATTGCCAATGGTGCAAATATTTGATAAATTAGGCAATAAAGAAGGCTCTTTTTTGGCATATCCCACCTTTTTTAAAGGCGGCGTAAATGTGGCGGTCGGGGATGTGGATGCTGATGGCGCCATGGAAATTGTCACAGCCGCGGGAAATGGCGGCGGTCCGCAAGTGCGCGTATTCGGCTTTGACGGCACGGTTAAAGGACAATTTTTTGCGTATGAAAATACCTTTCGCGGCGGCGCGCGCGTGGCCGTGGGCAATATTGATAAGGACGCGCAGAGCGAAATTATCGTTGGCAGCGGAATTGGCAGGGTAAGCGAGGTTCGCGTCTTCAGCAAATATGGCGCGGAATACACGCAGGATACCATGTTTCCTGTTTTTGAAGAGGGATACGAGGGGGGTGTGCACGTCGGGATATAAATACCCAACGAATCTACAAATCGACTACATATCTACAAATTTACAAATTGTAAGCAACGAGTCATTATTTGTAAATTTGCAGATTCGTTGGATAACAACAATAATTAACAGTAATTTTATGCCTAATATAAAAGGTGTTTTTAAGAAAAAAAACGTGATCGTGGCTGGTGGCGCTGGATTTATTGGCTCCTATCTTTGCGAGGAAATCATAATGCAAGGAGACGCAAAAGTTATCTGCATTGACAATCTGGTTAGCGGTTCGGTTATAAATATCGAACGGCTCTTGCAATCGCCGGATTTTAAATTCATCCGGCATGACATATCAGCGCCCATAGATTTGCTCAAGTATCCGGAACTAGGGCCTTTTGAAATTGAATTCGAGGGAATTCAGGAAATTTATAATTGCGCCACTCCGACTTCGTATAAAGACGCGAAAAAGCTGGCGGTGGAGACTATTTTTGCGAATTCCTACGGCACAAAAAATTTATTGGATTTGGCCAAGCAATACAGCGCCAAGTTAACGCATCTTTCTTCTTCCGCCATTTACGGGGATCCTTTGCCCGAGAATAAATATTTCAAGGAAGACTATTGGGGCTTCATCGACCCTGTGGGCGAGCGGGCGGTTTACAACGAAGGAAAAAGATTCGCGGAAACCTTGTGCGTTACTTATCGCGACCATATGGGCGTGGAGGTTCACATCGCGCGCGTGTTCAGCACCTATGGGCCGCGCATGATTATGGATGAGGGTCGGCATGTTCCGGATTTTGTGACGGCGGCTTTGGATAACAAGGACATTGTAATTTACGGGGATAAGGAAAAGGCTCTGTCTTTCTGCAATATCAAGGATATGGTAGAGGGAATAATGAAGCTTATGAGCTCCCGGGAAAGGTCTCCGATAAATTTGGGGAGCCCGGAAGAGATAAAACTTGTAGATGTGGCGCAAAAGGTGATTGACTTAACCGGGTCGAAATCAAAAATTGTGTTCAAAGATGAAATTTCCAATCTGCAGGACCAGGGCCTGCCGGATATCAAGCGCGCTAAAGAATCAATCGGCTGGTTTCCGATTATAAAGCTGGCCGAAGGCCTCAAAGACACAATAGAATACATGCGCAGCGCCAGAAGCCGGTACGAACAGGAAGGCTTGTGGGATCAGAGCACGCTGGATAAGGAGGAATAGATTACTTTTTATGAAAATTCTTGTTACCGGCGGAGCCGGCTTTATCGGTTCCCATTTAACAGACAGATTGATTAAAGAGGGCCATCAAGCAATGGTCCTTGATAATTTTAGCACGGGCAGCAAAAAGTTCGTGAACCCCAAAGCCAAAGTCGCGCGCGTGGACGTGCGCGACGCTAAAAAAGTTGATAGCGCCTTTAAGAAATTCAAGCCAAGAATTGTGTTTCATTTGGCGGCCATGATTGACGTGCGCGAGAGCTTGCGTAATCCAACCAAGGATTACGAAGTTAACATAGCGGGCGCGGTAAATATCCTGGAGGCTTGCAAAAATCATAAAGTTAAAAAATTTATTTTTGCCTCGTCCGCTGCGGTGTATGGGGATAACAAGAATTTGCCTTTGCCAGAAACAGAGGCTCCAACGCCGATTTCGCCTTATGGCGCGTCCAAGGCCGCGGTTGAGCAGTTTGGCCACGCGTATCAGGATTTATATAATTTTGACGTAATTTGCTTGCGATATCCAAATGTATATGGCCCGCGGCAGGGAACCGTGGGGGAAGGCGGCGTGATAGCCGTGTTTTGTAAAAATTTGGCAAAAGACAAGGGACTTAATATTTTTGGACAAGGCCGCCAAACCCGGGATTTTATTTTTGTGGATGATATTGTAGAAGCCAATATCAGGGCTTTAAAGTCAAAAAAGAAGTTCATGGTAATTAATGCTTCCACAAACAAAAAAACAAGCATCAGCAGTTTAGCTAAGGAATTATTGACAATTTCGGGCAAAA
>Ga0210057_1009150_pt1:0-10000 | contig 11538 bp, 8 predicted proteins | sample CryGeyCG2114_010_2_FD_183968 | JGI IMG/M metagenome (GOLD analysis project Ga0210057, IMG submission 183968) | Groundwater microbial communities from aquifer - Crystal Geyser CG10_big_fil_rev_8/21/14_0.10 (SPAdes) (version 2) | ecosystem: Environmental > Aquatic > Deep subsurface >...
GAGACTTAGAAAGAGTACGGGGGTTGATTCATCAAAAGGGTTTAGAAGATCACTTTCATTTTTTAGGTCGTTGTCCTCCTATGGATGTGCCTAGGTACTTGGCCTTAGTAGATGGTGTGGTGATGATGCTAAAGAAGTCTCCCACACTTTCCATCACCATTCCGGGGCGATTTCAGACTTACTTAGCCTGTGGGGTCCCTGTTCTAGCTAGCCTTGATGGTGAAGTTGCGCAAATTCTCCAGGAGTCACAGGCTGGATTAAGCTCTCCTGCAGAGGATGCTGCCGCTTTCGCCACAAACATTAAATCTTTATTAAGTATGTCTTCTCAACAGCGACAAATGATGGGGTCCAAAGGGTATAATTACTATCAAAAGCACTTCGCTAAGGAGCCTCTAGTGCGGCGTTGCTTTCATACCCTAGAGAATCTTATTTCTTAAAGCTCCATTTTAGGTAAAAAACCTAAAATAACATAAAGTAATCCTAGTAAGAGGCCAAAATAAAGAGACTTTTTTAGCAATTCCTTTGTGACATTTTCTGGAAACATTTGTGGATCCATAGTTTCAAAACTTTGCCTTTGAAAATCAGATCCATAAAGTTGTAGACCCTGAGGCAGGGAATGCTCATTTCGGAGTAAGCTGGCAAAGTAGAGTTGCTTTTCTTGCAAGTCCACACTCGAGTTAGACTTTAATTCCGTAAAGAGGAGAATATCTTTGCCTGTTAAAAAAAGAAACGGAAGTTCTGTATCAGGGGGTATCTTTATGGAGGGGGATATGGGGTGTGAGTCTGTGCTGTAAGTAAAATAAGATGTTCGAATGCCCCACTCGGCATGCTCATCTAAAGCATATGTATTTATTTTTTTCATGACCTCAGTGACTTGCATTAACTCTTTAGCAGACAGATCTCTTTCGTACTTTCCATAGATGGCATAGGTAATCAATTTGGGGGAAAATAATAAATGACTCCCCAGAATGAATCCAATAACTAGTGCTGGCCACATTAGTATGATGAGAAATTTTTTAATCCAAAGTGCTTGAGTCAGCTTTATCAATTTTATACTCATTCTTACAATATAGTAGTATGCTGAGCTTGTTTTCAAAGGAAAATATCAGAATAAATATGGGAATAAAATGGGTTTAAATAATACGCAGGTAAATCATAAAACCTCTATAACTTTGTTTGTTATGACTGCGTTACCTGTAGCCCTTCTCCTATCTCTGTTCAGATTGCCTTTGTTTTCAATTTTCCATTTGAGCTATTACCATCGTTTAGGGAGCCTCATTTTTTTAATCTTATTTTCCTTTTGGGTTTTGCGTGACCAAAAGCAAATTTTCAAGCATATAAAAAACGTAAAACTCCTGTTGGCAATATCTCTCCTCCAATTATTTGTAGTACTACTTTTGGCAATGGATAGGGTGAGCTCACAGGTCTTCATTGAGTACTCAGCCATTTTGAGCACTCTGTGGATCACATTGCTAGTTTTACTGCTATCAAAAGAGAGGCTATTTTTTTTAAAGCACCAACTTTGGTTTGTGGCGATCTTTGTCGCCATGTTGGGTGGATTGTGGACTCTTGCGGAGTCATTATTGATTCATACGCGCTATGTGTATGTGGAGGATGTGAAAAATTTTTTACTTCCTCTAGAGCTGACACAGCTTTATCCTCATCAGGATATTGAAAATGCTAAGTCTGGTTTTCGGGCCATTGGATTTTTAGCCAATAGTCATGCTTCCGCGACAGCTTTGGCCTGGGCCTCTTTATATTTATATTTTTTTAGAAAGATACGTAATGCATGGTTTGTGGATGCTTCTATTGCCATGACGGTTCTTGCGGTTCTTACAACGGGTTCTATCTCTGTTGTTTTACCACTGCTTATTGTTTTTATTCTATCAACGGTGTGTTTTTATCTGAAGAACCAAAAGTGGAATTATCTCAAATTGTTTTTGATACTGTTTTTGTTTTTGTTTTGCTCAGTGCTCTTATTTTTTCTTTATACACCCTTATGGTCTCGTCTTGCATACTATTGGCATAATTATGATCAACTTCCCTCAAGACCATTGCCAGCGTGGGTAGGATGTCAGCCTCACTTGTTGTCGAATATGTTAAATCCTCAGTGTCACAATGGGGAGATTCATATTCTCAGTAAAATATTTCGTGATGGCTTTTTATCTATTTTGCCTTATTTGGTATTTTTGTTACTGCCGCTTATTCAATTGGGTCGATGGGTGTTTTTAACAGGATTAGGACAAATATATTTGTTTTTTATACTTAGTTCTCTTCATTATGTCGGATTAGATAAGTGGGGGGTAAATTCCTTATTTGCCATTTCTATGGGCTTACTTTTAAGACGCTCATCAGACGACTGGTCATCGGATTAAACAGGAGTGGATGACAAGTCTTTTGTTGAAAAACCCTCTATAGATTCCCTTCCTTTTTCAAGGGGAAGAGTGATGGGGCGGCCTAGTTGTCGACTCAAGTAAATAGCCTCAAGTGTTTCTAAAGATCGTAAGCCTTCATGGCCGTCAGTATCAGCAGGTTTATTATAAAGTAGGCTCTCTAAAACGTTTCTGTAATAGGCTCTGTGTCCAAAGCCATAGATGCATTGGGTTTCATAACTGGCCTGTTGAAGATTTTTATCTGCATCACTTGCTTCTGCAAAGTCCCACGTTTGAATTTCATTAACAGCTACTCCACCCACTTTTGCCGTTCCCTTTTCCCCAATCACTGTTATGGAGCCTTCATAATTTTTAGGATAGGTGAGCATGGAAACATTGAGGGTTCCTAGGGCGCCATGAGCCCACTTAATGCAAACGGCTCCAGTGTCTTCTGCTTCAATGTTGCGTGCGAGAGTGGCAGTAAAGGCACAGACTTCTTCAATGGGACCAAAAAGCCAAGTGAGAAGATCCACATAGTGACTTGCCGGTTCATCAGGGCACCGCCATCTAGGGCCCAAGTTCCTCTCCAGGGGGCCAAATCATAGTATGACTGGGGCCTTTGCCAAAACACATTCACAGCCACAGAATAAATTTTGCCAAAACGGCCCTCAGTAACAGCTCGTTTGAGCATTTGAAGGGTTGGGTTTAGGCGATTTTGTTTAACAACAAATAGTTTTTTTCCTGTTTGCTCCGATGTTGAAACCATTTTTAGCCCATCAATAAATTTAATGGCCATAGGTTTTTCGGTGATCACATGTTTCCCGGCTTTCATGGCCTCAATGGCTTGCTCTGCATGTAAACCACTGGGCGTACAGATGGAAACAAGATCTATATTGGGGTCCTTCAATAATTCAGAAAAATTTTTGTAATATTGATTGTGTAGAGAGGCATCAGTTTTTTTGATATCGCAGGTGGCTGTTAATTGGCAGAGCTCTGGTAGCTGCTGAATGGCATCAAAGTGCTTTTCAGAAATACGGCCGCAGCCAATAAGCCCAATTTTAACCATAATTTAGATCCCCTCCGAAAATTTTAAGTAATACAGAACCTTGGTGAAGGCTAGAAATATATACCCCCTCACTTGAGCTGACGAATCAAATAACATTGCGCGCAAAAAGCTCTTTCTAGTACTATGCACAAACACAAAGTCCTCCTATATTACAAATGTTTGTATCTAGGACTTATTGTTGGAGTGCTAAAATTATGAAACTACTCATTTTGGGCGGCAGTGGAATGCTTGGGCATCAATTGGTGAAGCGCTGGAAAGATCAGCACCAGCTCATGGTGACTTTTCGAAGTGAAAAAGATCGATATCAAAACTTTGCTCCCATTTATAAGGGTGTAGAGTGTATTTATAATACAGATGTTTCTGACTACGAATCTGTGGGCAAGCTTATTAAGGACCTCCGCCCAGAGGCAGTGATCAATGCAGTTGGTGTGATCAAGCAAAGACCCACTGCCAGTGAAATTATACCTAGTCTTGAAATCAATGCTCTTTTGCCTCACAAAATGGCCCAGTTCTGTGAAGGAGTTGGTGCTCGCTTTGTACAAATTAGTACTGACTGTGTTTTTTCAGGAAAAAAGGGGATGTACACCGAGGAAGACGTTTCCGATGCTTATGATATCTACGGTCGCACCAAATTTTTGGGTGAAGTGCATGTGCCCAATGCTATCACTCTCAGGAGTTCCATCATTGGCCTGGAGCTTTTTGAAAAGCGTGGATTAATGGAGTGGTTTCTGGCGCAACAGGGTGCAATCAAGGGCTTTCGACGGGCTATTTATTCGGGTTTTACCACTCAGCAAATGTCTAAAATTATTGATTTTGTTCTTACAAAGCAGCCCAATTTAACGGGCCTAATACAAGTCGCTTCGGCCCCAATTAATAAGTTTGATCTACTTGTTGAGTTTCAAAAGAAAATTAACAAAACAGATGTTGAGATCACTCCTTTTGATGATTTTTTCTGTGATCGTAGCCTTAACGGCAGCAAATTCGTTGAAAAGACAGGTTATGCGATTCCAACGTGGACCTCTATGTTGGAAGAGTTGGCCCAAGAGTACAAAGAGGGAGCTCAAGCCTAGAAATGGTTTTGTATGTTTTGTTATTAACCACATTCTTAGGTTCTTTTTTCTTGAGCCTGTTTGTTTTTCATTTTGGTCCTAAACTGGGTTTTCAAGATGTTCCCAATGAGCGAAGTTCTCACCGTGAGCCTGTAGCCAGGGGTGGTGGCTTTGGCATTTTTCTAAATTTTACTTTTGGACTGGTCGTTCTTAAGCTCATGGGAGTAGTGAGCTTTAATTATTTATTGGGTCTTTTGGTTGGGGGAACCTTAACCTTTTTAGTGGGTTTAGGTGATGATCGTTGGTCATTGCCTGCAAGGGCTCGTTTAGTCGTCCATTTTGTGGCGGCTCTATGGACAATGATCTTTATCACCCAAGGCTTAGGTGGAAATTATAAAATTGATATTGGTATTGCAGAGCTCAGTGGGGTTTTTCTATGTGGAGCTTTCTCTATTTTATTTATTTCTTGGATGATCAATCTCTATAACTTTATTGATGGAATTGATGGGCAAGCTGGCGCCATTGGCTTTGTTGTGGCCGCTCTTCTGGGAGGCTTAGCTTACTGGCAAGGTTACAGCAATTATGAGCTATATTTTATCTATGCCTCGGCTATTTTTGGTTTCCTGATTGTTAACTGGTACCCAGCAAAGGTTTTTATGGGTGACTGTGGCAGTGGATTTTTAGGTTTTATTTTTGCTGTTATGGCTTTGTTGGGTGAGTTTAGAGGGGGATTGCCATTGTTAGCAACGGTGATGCTTCTATCTCCCATCATTGTAGATGCCACATATACTCTTATTGTTCGCGTCCTCTTAGGGCATCGACCCTATGAGCCCCATCGGGAATTTCTATTTCAAAGATTTATACAAAAAGGATGGCCTCCTCCACGTCTCGTGCTATCAGGTGTCCTTGCTATATTAGTTTGGAATCTTCCTCTGACGGTCGCGAGCTTGCTATGGCCCCAGCACTCAGCTCTTTTTCTTGTGGCCACGTATGCCCCTTATACCCTTTTAGCATGGCAAAAAAAGGCTGGTTACCCCATTCATTCACAGATTGTTAAGGCCGCAAATGAGCGTCTATTAAAGAAGTCTCTTCATTTGCATAGTTTAGATTTTTCTGAGGAAGCTAATAAAAACAATACCCGCCCCCTCGAATTATAAGTATTTTTTAATCTAAATCTAAATCTAAATCTAAATCTAAATCTAAATCTAAATCTAAATCTAAATCTAAATCTAAATCTAAATCTAAATCTAAATCTAAATCTAAATCTAAATCTAAATCTAAATCTAAATCTAAATCTAAATCTAAATCTAAATCTAAATTGTTACTCTTTGACTTGTGCTAACACTGAACAAGGAGCTCCATCAGCAAACTCAATAGGCAGTGGCGCCACCACTACTTGTTCTATTCTTGTTTGGTCATTGATTTGTTGTAGAGACATATCTTCAATAATCCAAATGGGTGGACCATCTTGATTACCGAGAAAAACTCGATGAGCTTCCCGGCCAAGTTCTCTATGTTGAAAGCCCGATAGCGAGATGCTATCAATGCCAATAGCTCTTAGTTTGGGGTAGTTCTGTTTTAAAAAGTGTCCAAGATCGGGCTCAAAGCCAGGGTTCTGTTCCCAATAAACTTTCTCTTCTCTGTGTTGTTCAAACCCAGTTTTAATTAATAGAATATCAATGTCTCTAGAAATAGATGATGGTAAGTCGATAGCCTTTACAATCTCATTTGTTTTCTTGAAAACTTCCACACATGCAATAGTCCTAAAGATAAAACTCTCAGGGGAGTAATCAGATAAACTTTTTCCATTTAATAAAAAATGTTTAGGAAAATCAATATGTGTTCCTAAGTGGTTATTCATGCTAAAATAAAAAGAGTTTGAGCTATCGCCCTTGGACATATCTTTCAGAGTTGTTACTTCAAAGCCCAACTGCCCGCCGTAGCCCGGTGTTTTTCCATTTAAATGATGATTTAATCGTATCCAGCTCATTTTTCCCTCAATCTGTTGAAGAGCAATCTCTGCGCCAATAAAACACTTCTCTCAGCCTCAGGGGAAAGACTTTTTAGCCAAAGATTTTTTTCATACCTTCAGAAAAAGTAGTGTTATAACCACCATCGCCGACAGGCATTAAATATGACTCCAAGCGCTTGAAAGCCTTGAAAACAGGGCTCTTCATGGGTATTAGTATGTCCATTAAAAGCAAGGGGGTAGACCCTTTCAAAAAAAACTTAAAATATTTTAATCTCCCCCTTGACCCAACCATGAAACTAGCCTATTTATCCCAGACTCACGTTATGACTTTTGTTCTTTGAAAACTAAATAGCTAGGAAATATTTGATTTTTGGGTCCTCGAGTTGGTCTTTTTTAAGGCCAATGAGAGTTGAAATTTTTGAGAATTGGTTTCCAGTTTTGGAAATCGAATGTTTATTTTTAATTGAAGAGTTTGATTCTGGCTCAGAACAAACGCTGGCGGCGTGCCTAATACATGCAAGTCGAACGGGGTAGCAATACCCAGTGGCGCACGGGTGAGTAACACGTGGATAATCTGCCTTCGAGTGGGGAATAACTCTCCGAAAGGAGTGCTAATACCGCATAAGACCACAGGGACTTCGGTCCTAGGGGTCAAAGGTAGCCTCTATTTATAAGCTATCGCTTGAAGATGAGTCTGCGTCCGATTAGCTAGTTGGTGGGGTAAAGGCCTACCAAGGCGACGATCGGTAGCTGGTCTGAGAGGATGATCAGCCACACTGGAACTGAGACACGGTCCAGACTCCTACGGGAGGCAGCAGTAGGGAATATTGGACAATGGGGGAAACCCTGATCCAGCGACGCCGCGTGAGTGATGAAGGCCTTCGGGTCGTAAAGCTCTGTTGTACGGGAAGAAGGGTACTTGATTAATAGTCAGGTACCTTGACGGTACCGTATAAGAAAGGACCGGCTAACTTCGTGCCAGCAGCCGCGGTAAGACGAGGGGTCCTAGCGTTGTTCGGAATCACTGGGCGTAAAGCGTATGTAGGCGGCTCTTTAAGTCAGGTGTGAAAGCCCACGGCTCAACCGTGGAATTGCATTTGATACTATTGAACTTGAGTATAGGAGAGGATGGTAGAATTCCTGGTGTAGTGGTGAAATACGTAGATATCAGGAGGAATACCGGTGGCGAAGGCGACCATCTGGCCTAATACTGACGCTGAGATACGAAAGCGTGGGGATCAAACAGGATTAGATACCCTGGTAGTCCACGCCGTAAACGATGGACACTTGGTGTTGGTGGTATTGACCCCATCAGTGCCGAAGCTAACGCGTTAAGTGTCCCGCCTGGGAAGTACGGCCGCAAGGTTAAAACTCAAAGAAATTGACGGGGGCCCGCACAAGCGGTGGAGCATGTGGTTCAATTCGATGCAACGCGAAAAACCTTACCTGGGTTTGAAGTGCTAGTGAATATGGCAGAGATGTCATAGGCCTTCGGGACACTAGTATCAGGTGCTGCATGGCTGTCGTCAGCTCGTGTCGTGAGATGTCGGGTTAAGTCCCATAACGAGCGCAACCCCTGTCTTTAGTTGCCAGCATTTAGTTGGGCACTCTAAAGAGACTGCCGACGTTAAGTCGGAGGAAGGTGGGGATGACGTCAAGTCCTCATGGCCTTTATGTCCAGGGCTACACACGTGCTACAATGGTCGGTACAAAGGGTTGCAATACTGCAAAGTGGAGCTAATCCCAAAAAACCGATCTAAGTTCGGATTGGAGTCTGCAACTCGACTCCATGAAGTTGGAATCGCTAGTAATCGCGGATCAGCATGCCGCGGTGAATACGTTCCCGGGCCTTGTACACACCGCCCGTCACACCATGAAAGCCGTTTGTACCAGAAGTCGCTGTGCTAACCTTTGGGAGGCAGGCGCCCAAGGTATGAAGGGTGATTGGGGTGAAGTCGTAACAAGGTAGCCGTAGGGGAACCTGCGGCTGGATCACCTCCTTTCTAAGGAGCAATCTTTAGACTAGAGTTTATTTTACTTCGGTAAGGTAAACTCAAAAGGGTCAAACCCAAAAATCAAATCCTAGTTGTTTAGTTTTGAGAGAGCGAAAGCTTAAGTAGTTTTGGGCTTGTAGCTCAGTTGGTTAGAGCACACGCTTGATAAGCGTGGGGTCGGAAGTTCAAGTCTTCCCAGGCCCACCAAGTTTGATAGCAAGCCAATAAATGCTTGAGTTAGCGTGAAAAAATTTTGAGCTTTCGGGCTCTGGTTCTTTGAAAACTGAATAGTTTTGTTTTATTGATTTTTAGTGAGGAACTCTCACTGAGATCGGTTTTTAGTAGTTTGTGTTATGACGGCTAAAGCTGCGTAAGCAGTGGAAGCGAGTAGATTTAAAGCTACTAAGGGCTTACGGTGGATGCCTTGGCACCAATAAGCGATGAAGGACGTGGTAAGCTGCGATAAGCCTCGGGGAGAAGCACACATTTGTTGATCCGGGGATGTCCGAATGGGGAAACCCACCAGTTATCTGGTATTTTGCAGTGAATACATAGCTGCATAAAGCGAACGAGGGGAAGTGAAACATCTCAGTACCCTTAGGAATAGAAATCAACCGAGATTCTCCTAGTAGTGGCGAGCGAACGGGGAACAGCCTAAATCTCATACATGTTAAAGCTTCTAGGCGTTGTGTAGGAGATGTTGCGGGACTTTCAGGGGTCGCTAGAAAGGCCTCATAGAGTTACAAAGTCAGGTTTTAGTCTAATGGTCTGGAAAGACCAACCAGAGGAGGTGATAGTCCTGTGGACGAAAAGACTCTGACCTCTAGAAAGTATCCCAAGTATCAGAGGACACGAGAAATCCTTTGAGAATCCGGGTAGACCACTATCCAAGGCTAAATATTCATTGGTGACCGATAGTGAACTAGTACCGTGAGGGAAAGGTAAAAAGAACCCCGAGAGGGGAGTGAAATAGAACCTGAAACCGTAAGCCTACAAGCAGTAGGGGCGCAATGCACTTTTAGTGCAGGCGTGACTGCGTACCTTTTGCATAATGAGCCAGCGAGTTACCTTCATAGGCAAGATTAAGCCGTTGTAGGTGTAGTCGTAGCGAAAGCGAGTCTGAATAGGGCGAATGAGTCTGTGGAGGTAGACCCGAAACCCGGTGATCTACTCATGGCCAGGGTGAAGCGCGGGTAAAACCGCGTGGAGGCCCGAACAAGTGGATGTTGCAAAATCCTTTGATGAGCTGTGAGTAGGGGTGAAAGGCCAATCAAACCGGGTGATAGCTGGTTCTCTCCGAAATATATCTAGGTATAGCTTTGGGTAAATTCTATGATGGAGGTAGAGCACTGAATGGGCTAGGGGTCTTACCAGATTACCAAACCCAATCAAACTCCGAATGCCATTCATAGTTACCCCAGAAGGCAGTCGTGGGGTGATAAGGTCCCACGACGAGAGGGAAAGAGCCCAGATCGTCGGCTAAGGTCCCTAAATACATGCTAAGTGGAAAACGTTGTAGTTCTGCTATGACAACTAGGAGGTTGGCT
>Ga0210057_1009151_pt1 | contig 11537 bp, 12 predicted proteins | sample CryGeyCG2114_010_2_FD_183968 | JGI IMG/M metagenome (GOLD analysis project Ga0210057, IMG submission 183968) | Groundwater microbial communities from aquifer - Crystal Geyser CG10_big_fil_rev_8/21/14_0.10 (SPAdes) (version 2) | ecosystem: Environmental > Aquatic > Deep subsurface > Groundwater ...
GCATTGCGGAAGATTCTCGACTGCAGCCTCCCGTAGGAGTTTGGACAGTGTCTCAGTTCCAATGGTGGGGGTCAGCCTCTCAGCTCCCCTACGCGTCATAGCCACGGTAGGCCATTACCCTACCGTCAAGCTGATACGAAGCAGGCCGCTCCAGAAGCGATAAATCTTTACCCGCACACTAACTTTGGCATCGTTCCCTTTCAGAGGAAACTCACACGCCTTCGGCGTAATGCCAAAGTTAGTGTGCGGGTTTACCCTTCTAAATAAAAACGAACAATTACAAAGTTAGTATGCGAGACCATCGGGAATTATTCCGGATTTCTCCGGGTTATGCCCGACTTCTGGGTACGTTCCTACCTGTTACTACCCCGTCTGCCATGCCACACCTCTCAATTTTCATTCTAGTGAATTTTTTATTCTAATTCGCAGTTGCCTATACGCGTTAGAACGCAGTTTTAAAGATTTCTCTCGTTTACGAGCGTCATCACTAGAATGATATGCCTCGTAATAAACGAGTTTGTATGGACGATTATTTTTTGTATACGAAGATTTTCCTGAATTATGATCTTTGAAACGTTGTTTTAGATTTTCGGTAAATCCTGTATACACACGTCCATTCTTTTCACTTCTTATACAATACACATAGTACACAACTACAGTATATCGTGAATAAAAACTAAGAGGTGTGGCATTCGACTTGCATGCCTTATCCATGTCGCCAGCGTTCACCCTGAGCTAGGATCAAACTCTAATTAAGAATTGGAGCTGTAGTTGAAACTACCACCTTCACCATCTTTTTTACAAAGTTAGCGAAGGGTGAAACCCTGCCTGCCCCGTAGTAAGCGCGAAGCGCTGTACTACTGGGGAGCTAGGATCAAACTCTAATTATGAATGATTATTAAGTCATTCGAATTTGGACGAAACAAAAGAATATACATCTTTTGTTTCTGTATTTTTAACTTTACCATTTGCTCACTAAATATCAGAAGTATTCTTATATTTAGTTTAGGTTGTCAGTGTCTCCCGACACCGACTAATGCTGTACTATTGTACAAAATTTGTACAATTCAATTTTATTAAATTGTCAAAGTGCTCCCACCGGAGCACCTTTTTTACACTTGAACTTGTATCTGTGTTTATGAATTTTTCATATGCACTCTCCACTTGGAGAAATAAAGATGGTTCAGTAAAAAGGTGCCTGTGCTTAGGAAAGCATAGTCGCTCGCAAAGCTCGCTCCTTTCTTTCCTATAAAAACCGCCGAAGCGGCACACAAAGAAGTGTACTCACTCCGGCGATGATGTCAAGCGACGGATCCCTATCGACCATCCGTCATTGCGCCAGCCATAACCTAACGATAACAACCCCGCCGGATCGCAACATTACCTTGTAGACAACAAAATAAGTACCAGTACATTTATGAGATACTAATACATATGGACTTTTCTAATGAGCCGATTGAGGGAGTGTATAATGATTTTGTTTATAATATAGAAAACTTGGCAAGAAACACCCAGGATTCTTACTCTGCGATCCTAGATTTTCTAGAATTCTTTAACACGATAATAAATGCATTGGTGCCAATAATAATTTCACTCATTCTCCTAACTGGGCTTATCTACTTAATTAGGTACGCGCTGTCCGCTCAGAATATAGATGAATCAAGGGTGAGTATCCGCGGAGCAACAAGGGCATTTGTCGCCCTATTCATAACTATAAATATATGGACAATAATTCGCATCGTTCAGGATATAGGAAGCATGTCTACAGCAGTTGCGTACTTTTTATTTTTCTTTTCCTTCCTATTATTTGGATTTTGGTCGCTGTTTTCGATCGGTGACACATTCGTCTCGCTAATCACCCGATTTACCAACTGGATAATGGATCAGAGTATCAAACTACTAATTCCTCATCTCGGCATGAGCTCCCTGGCAAAAAGATTTAAGAATGCTGATGAAAAAATGCAACGTTTCGTTATTTTACTAATTGTTTTATCGATTGTATCAATATTGGCTGCCGCCAGAGTGCAGCTAACTTCATACAATAGCAGTGGTGTCGTTGAGTTTGAAGCGGGTGAAAAGAACAACACAGTCACCGAAATTCCACTGGGAGGAACTACCCAGCTCAATTGACAACAATATTTACTCAAATGCATATTATGGATTCCGTGTCTCCTTTCCGCAAACATGGACCATTTCCACCACGTCTGAATTTGTTATAGATGCAGAAAGAGATGAGGTTGACATGCATATTACCGGATTTGTAGTACCGCCAGGATACGAGGCTTCGACCCAACTAGAACTTCTTGGTAGAAGTATAACGAGCACTCTTACTGAGCGATATATTTCAAAAGGATATGGTATCGCAGATCTTATTCACGCCAGTTATGATAATTACCGACAAACATATGCTTCATATGCTTCATATCCTTTCTACTTTGTGAATATGACATTAGTTGACTCCGAGACCGGAGAATCAATCTTCAATGACGTGAGAATACTTATACAAAACAAGTCTTCATTTTACGAACTTTCCCTTTACTTTCCGAGCTCACACTTCGACGATAAAGAGAGGAGCGACGCAGTGTGGAGCGAAATATGGGATGAAATAGTTCCATCTATCTCATTTACACAAAAAACCAAAAGCAACTAAAAACTGGGACACTCGATGTCCCACACTGTTTGACACTGGATGTCAAACAGTCAAATAGTGGCTACTTGACCGTGCTTTGCAAACTTGCGTTCAATTGCAACGAGTAAAGGAGTTGCCAAAGCCAACGGCCTAGCACTAAAAATCAAATTCGCTATCTCGCTATTTTTCAACATCACCTGATCTAACCACAGTATGATAAAATGAATTATCATACTATAGGATAGGCACGTATATTAATTCTTTCAAAGCTTCAAAAAAAACTAGGACATCGGATGTCCTAGTTTTTGCCTCGCCGCTCTATCGCCACCAAAAGAGGTGTGGCAAGCATAAGTGACGAATAGGTACCAGCAATTACTCCCACCATCAACACAAGAGCGAAGTCCTGTGTTGCCTCTGGTCCTAGGAGAAAGAGTGAGAACAAAACAAGAAGCGTAGTGAGTGATGTATTTATTGAGCGAGCGTAGGTCTGATTAAGTGATTTTCCAACAGTGAGCGCGAATTCTTCTTTTCGTCCTCTATCTGCATTGCCTTTTAGGTTTTCTCGCACACGGTCAAACACCACAATCGTGTCGTTTACTGAGTAACCAAGAATTGCCAAAAGTGCCATTACAAAGAGCGTATCCACTTGTGACCCAAGGAAGTTCCCAAGCACGGCGAATACTCCAAACGGCACGAGTACATCGTGAAGAAGCGCCACAATGGCAATCAGCCCATATATCCACGAGGATACCGGCTTAGACACTCCCCGAAATGTAAAAGCGATGTAGAGAATGATAGCAAGCGACACGAGCACAATCGCAATCAATGCTTTGTTTCGAAGCTCCTGTCCGATTGTAGGGCCTATTTCATTTAACCGCTCCACCGAAGCAACATATTCATTATTAATTGAGAGCACCTCTTCAAGTGACCCGCGCTGTTCATCACTAAGTGCTCCTGCTCTAATTATGTACCCGTCATCTCCGGCTGGTCGTATTGATGTACCAGTGAGTCCGATGCTTGAAAGTGTTGATTGCACAACATCCTGTGACGGCACAGGGGATTCGTATCTTACTTCAATAAGAGTTCCACCGGTGAAATCAACTCCGAAATTGAGACCAAAGAAAAGTACCGAGCCAAGCGAAAGGGCGACGATGACGCCTGAAATCCAAAAAAATGTTTTTCTATATTTAACAATCAACATACCTATAACTTAATTCCACTGCCGAATATGAATTTAGACAAACTTCCCCGCCTGTTAATGTTTAAAATCAACAACAGCGTTCTTGAAACTGTAATCGCTGTAATCATTGATATAAGTACACCAACCCCGAAAACGAGTGCAAACCCCTCCACAAGAGATGTGCCGAACCAAAACAAAATAACTGCAGTAATCAAGCTTGAAAGATTTCCGTCGCGGATTGGAAGCCATGCTCGTGCAAATCCGTTTTTAATCGCATCTGCCGTGGCATCTCCTTTTTCAAACTCCTCCTTGATTCTCTCAAAAATAAGCACGTTGGCATCCACCGCAAGCCCAATGGAGAGAATAAACCCTGCGATACCGGCCGCCGTCAATACGACCGGTACAAATTTGAACAATGCAAGCATCACCACGATATATATTGTGAGAGAAATAACCGCTACCACTCCAGGAAGTCGGTACCAGAAAACCATAAATAGCGCTACAAAGGATATACCCCAAATCGCCGCAACAAGGCCATCCGATACCGCTTGAGCACCGAGTGTTGCTCCGATAGTCTGTGTTGAAAGTAGTTCAATCGGTACCGGAAGCGCACCAAAGTTTAAATTACGCACAAGCTCTTTAGCCTCATCCAAATTGAAGCTCCCCGAAATCACCGCAGAGCCTCCGAGAATAGGTTCCTGAATAATCGGTGTTGAAATAGGCACACCGTCTAAGAAAATTCCAAAAATACGTCCGACATTTTCGCGTGTCATATCAGCAAAAAGATCCGAGCCCTCACTATTAAAATGAAGTGCCACCACTGGTTGATTTGATAATCCTCCAGCACCCTGACCGAATTCAACGCTCGCGCGAGATAGATGTGCACCGGTTACAGAAGCTTCCTCAAACAGATCCTCTGTACTTGTATCAGAAATATCTCCTCCTTCCTTCATTAATCGAAATTCCAAAACAGGAGTTTGTCCAATCAGCGCCACCGCTTCCTGTGTATCGGTAACTCCCGGAAGCTCAATGATAAGTCGCTCCTCAACTTCTCCCGAAAATCTGCCTCCGCGCTCAGTCTGCACAACCGGCTCTGACACACCAAAGAGATTTACTCTACGCTCAATCGTGTCGCGAAGCGCCGCCATTGATTCAGGCACATCACTTTCAGAGAGATTTGACGTATCAGCTCGATATACTAGATGTGTTCCACCCGATAAATCAAGTCCTAATTTAAACGGTCGAGTCTGATTTATCTCTGAGGAGACTACCCACCATCCAACAACAAGCCCCAAAACAAGGGCTAATACGGCACCTATTCTAACTTGCCACATATAACGAGCAGTATAGCGGTGGAGTCCAGTTCAAGCAACGACTTTATTTTAAGCCGTATTCTTTCTTTAATTCTTCTATACCTTCCTCAAAAGAAAAAAGCGGCTCCCAACCAAGCAGCTCCATAGCTAGCGTAATATCCGCACGAGTACGCTTCGGCTCAAGACGCGCCTCAATGTACTCCGTTGGGCCGCCGATTAGACTTGATAGTTCATTGACGCTGGTTTCATTTCCAGATCCAATATTCATAACTTCTCCTTTCCCAACATTATTACTCTCTGCCGCAAGTAAGTTTGCGCGAACCACGTCTGATATGTGCGTAAAGTCTCTCGTCTGCTCTCCATCGCCCGTAATAGTCATTGCCTTACCTTCGTTTAGTTGCTTTAAAAATTTGCCAATCACAAGCGCATATGGGCCATCCGGATCATGCCGAGTTCCGTAAACGTTAAAATACCGTAGGGATACTGTTTGAAGTCCATATACATCACTCCACAATTTGCACATTAACTCTCCCATGTACTTTTGAAGTCCGTACGGGCTTTTTGGTTGTGCTTCCATATCTTCGGTAAGTGGCAACTTTTCTTGGTCGCCATAGGCAGAGCTAGACGCTGCATATACAACGCGTTTTGCGCCGGCCTCGTGTGCACAAATTAGTACATTGCGCATCCCATCCACATTTACGTCATGTGTTAAAGCCGGATTCTCAATTGAGAACTGTACACGAGGAAGTGCGGCTTCGTGGAATACATACGACACCGAATCGAAAATGGGTTTGATCGACTCAATGTCACAAATATCAAGTTCGTGAAATTTTGCGCGTTTGTTCACGTTTTCTCTCTTTCCACCGTAGAGATCGTCAATTACATTCACATCGGCCCCTCTTTCAATACACGCGTCAACAATATGCGACCCGATGAACCCCGCACCACCTGTCACAATTACTTTCTTTCCTTTCATCTTTTTTATACTACGAGCCTTGCTCTGTTAGCACAACACGCGCTGTCTGAAACATTATATACAAATCAAGCAAAAGTGAGCGATTTTTTAAGTAAAACAAATCGTATGAAAGCTTGTCTTTAGTATCCTCAACATTAGTCCCGTGATGAGGATGTCTATCGTGTTTTATTTGTGCCCATCCAGTAAGGCCCGGAGTAATGAGATGGCGAGCATCGTAATAAGGAATCTTACTACTGTAATGACTCACCAGGGGAGGTAACTCCGGCCGTGGCCCAACAAATGATAAGTCTCCTTTCATTACATTCCAGAGTTGTGGCAACTCATCAATACGGAGTCGGCGTATCACTTTGCCTACACGCGTAATTTTTCCCGAACTTTTCATCACTTCTTCCCCTTTATCGTTTGATGTCATGCTTCTAAATTTGACTATACGAATTTTGTTCTGAAATTTACCAATCCGCTCTTGTGTGATAAATATTTCTCCCCCGTCGTCTAATTTTATCGCAAGAGCCACAAATGGATATAATGTAAGTGAAGCGAGACCCAGTATCGTCGCAAACAACACGTCAATAAAACGCTTTACCACATCATACGCCCACGAAACACTTACATTCGAAAGAACCCAGCGATAATGGGTAAGTGAAAGAGGCACTCTGTCAAAAACATCTTGATATAGCTGATTAACATCAATAAGGGCAAATCTCTTTTTCCTGAAGGCAGTGTCATAAAGGATTGGCAATACAGACGTCATCGAAGTATCTGACATATCTGCGGCGATAAATGCGTCATCCCCCTCCTCAGCGATACGACATACATGTTGTACCACATGGTGCGGGTCAACGTTATTTGTGTCTAACATAGTGTCAAACAAAAACGGATAATGTTTATCATTGCCCACTTCCTCAACCAGTGCATCCACATCAGGACCAGAGGCTATTAAAACTACCTTCGCACGATACGAAGGTCTAATATACGGAAATACATATACACGCCAAATGAACACGAGACCGGACGAAATAATGAGATAAATTGCAAGAATTGTTTTAGGAGTGATTCCGAAAGACGGGATAAGAAAGAAAAAAATCGCTGCAATAACCATATTGAGCGTTTGCGTATAAAATATAGTTTGTGGTAATTGTGCGCGCAAAATCCTTGTATGTTTTCCGTATAGACCAGCAAGAAAAAATATGAACGTCCATGCTATAAATAGGAAAGAGAACGGCACTAGGTGTTGTTCAAAAACATCCCACGCAGGCACTGTAAACGTACGGAGTGCCAAACTAATCCAAAGAGATACGGCGAATATTGCCAAATCTCCTAGAAAAAGAAGTATGTAGCCTTTTTTCGGTACTATTGACATAATGTGTCATAATCCTACACGTTAGAAAATATGGGGGCAAGCCCGCGCACTTACTCCTAGTTTGCGTCTTACGCGTCCTAAAAATGAAACCAACAAAGAGTAATGATTCAAACGAAGGAAGATAAATATTATGAAAATGAAAAAAAATAAGAAAAAAATTCTATATTTAATCACCAAGTCTAATTGGGGTGGGGCGCAGCGATACGTTTACGATTTGGCAACACATTTGCCCAAAGACAAATTCGAACCAGTTGTGGCAGCGGGCGGAAATGGTATCTTACTAAAAAAACTTAACGACGCTGGCATTCGCACGGTACACATTCCATCACTTGAGCGTGACGTAGCATTTCTAAAAGAACTTCGTGCTTTTAGGGCAATTTTTCAAATTACCCGAAATGAGAAACCTGATATTCTTCACCTAAATAGCCCGAAGGCAGCAGGCCTTGGCGCAGTAGCCGGTCGCATCACCAGAGTGCCACGCATTGTACAGACCATCCATGGATGGAGCTTTAATGAAGATCGGCCATTTATTTGGCGAGCACTGACATGGCTTTTTTCGTGTGTAACCGCACTGTTTGTGCAAAAAAGCATCGTAGTTTCAAAACATGATTTACAACAAGCCAAATATATGCCTCTTGCCGGAAAGCGTGCCACACATATCGGCATCGCAATAGCGGAGCAAAAACTCCTAACCAGAGAAGACGCGAGAAAACAAATCTCAGAAATTCAGGACATACCAAAAGGAGACAGTGCAATATGGATTGGCACCATTGCAGAACTTCACAAAAATAAAGGTCTGCAATACGGAGTTGATGCAATAAGAAAAGCGCGTGAGAAAAACAGACACATATACTGGGTTTTGATAAGTGACGGTGAAGAGAAGAAGAAGCTCCAGAAACTCGTGAAAGAAAAAGGAGTACAAAAACATGTTTTCTTTTTAGGATACGTAGATAACGCCGCTCAGTATATGAAGGCATTCGACATATTTATGCTCCCGTCTGTTAAAGAAGGTCTGCCATATGTGCTCTTGGAAGCACACGCCGCCGGTCTACCAATTGTTGCAACAGATGTCGGCGGTATTCCTGAGGTTGTTCGCGACAAAGCAGGGATTGTTGTTCCTCCAAAGAACCATCAAAAACTAGCCGACGCAATAGAGTTATTGCTCGCTAATCCCGTAAAGGTTTCCGAAAAGGAAAGTGAATTCACCAAAATGCTCGAAAAAACAACTGCACTATACTAAATACCCACAAACTCCTTCCTCTCGTCGTCATGTCGCACAGTTCGTGCATATTTGCGCATCCCCATAAGCATGCCGAGCGCTAAAAATTCAACTATTAGATGTGAGCCGCCGTAACTCATAAACGGAAGCGTAGTGCCTGTCACCGGTAACAACCCCATATTCATTCCAATATGCACTATAAAATGGCTAATAATAAGTATGGCCACCCCTACTCCAAATAATGTCTCAAAGTTACTGGCACCACGCATCGCCGCAGACAACACGAGCCAAATCACAATACCGAACAATCCAAACAAAAGGAGAATACCAATAAATCCCCACTCTTCTGCAAATGCGGCAAAGATAAAATCGGTTTCGTATTCGGGAAGAAACTGTAATTTACTCTGTGTTCCATAACCAATACCCTTACCTAGAACTTCACCTGAACCCACGGCAATTGTCGATTGGTATGCGTTGTACCCAGCTCCTTGAATATCTGCAAGCGGATCTAAAAATGTAAGAATGCGAGCTTTCTGATATTCACGCAAAAGCGGTTGCTCTGTATCTAATAAATTATGAAGCGGCGCAAACCATAAACCTGAAACAACAATAAATCCAGTAATCAGAATAAGAACAAGGTGTTTTCTTGAGATACCTGCCACTAAAACCATACCGAGCCAAATTGATCCAATAATAATGGCCGAACCAAAGTCTGGTTGTAAAAATACGAGTACAAATAATACAAAAGCGTATAGACCAGAAACCAAAATATGTTTAATGTGTGCTATTGCTATATGCCGGCGTGCAAAATACTTTGCCAACAACACAATAAGGACGAGCTTCGCGATCTCAGCCGGTTGAATCGCAAAGACTCCCAAGTCAAAGCGGCTCTGTGCACCCTTTACCACATCGCCAAAAATAAAAAGGAGGAATAGAAGAAAAACGGTTACGGCAAAAATGACTGTTACAGTAATGCTTCTCCTCAAAAAGCGATAATCAAAAATACTCGAAAGGAGAAAAACGGATACAGCTGCAATAATCCAGATAACCTGCCTATCAAAAAAAGTATTCTCCGGGGCAAACGAATTCATCGTAACCAGACCCGCGAGAGATATTGTGACTGCAGAAACAAGAAGCGGCCAATCAATGTGGGCGAACTGACCAAAAAAACCACGCGCACTAGAAACCATACTCCTTAATAAATAGGAGCAACCGAAGGCAATACATCTACGCGAGCGGCTCTTCTTTCAAAAGGCTCTGGCCATGTAAAGGCAATTGACTGTGATTCTCCTCCTTCCAAAAGTGGAATGATAGTACTCGAAGAGGCAAAAGCGTTACCTGCGCTGTCAAACGCGACCGCAACTATTTCAATATCTTCTATATCCTTCACGTCGGTATTATTAACAACCGCTATAACACGGGGCTGTGTATCAACATTTGAAAGTTCCTTATTTCTTATTACAAGAAGCGAGGAGCGATCCGAGAGTCGCTCCCACACCAATGGGCCTACGAATTCAAAAAATGCTCGCGTTGCCTCTCGCTCTCCCGTATCAATGTTTCCGATAAAAAATGGAGTGATAGCTCCTGGCATCACAAACATGTACCCTTCACGCTCGGCAACGAGTACATTTTTTTCGTCATGTAAACGAAAGCGATATGGCGCTCTCATAACACCAGCGCTTTGATTTGGATTCTCAATGTAAGCAACACCATTATACTTTCCGTCTTCTACTTTAAAGGTGCGCGCCCATAGAGTCGCGTGTGGAATAAGTTGGCGCTCATCGAGAAGCTTGCACGGACCTCCTCTGTCAATTGAAAACTCATCTTGGTTCAATTTTCCGTCAAAACAGCTCGCTGGCTCATAGAGCCAAATAGCAAGCGGAACGCCAATTATGATGGCAAAGAATACAAAAATACCGGTTAGATATTTCGCGCGCATTGTAGATGCCCAACTCATATAAGTATTGTAATAGAGCCACCAACAAAGCGCAAAACACCCCGCAGCGCGTTGCGCTGCGGGGTGTTTTCAAGTGCTGTATGTTGGCGCCGAGCTACTCTCGCCCGAAGACTACCATCGCCCCTGGAAGACTTAACTTCTGTGTTCGGAATGAGAACAGGTGTACCCCTTCCGGTGAAGCACCAACACACAACACTCGAGTTTGTATATGAGAATATGAATAGCAAGATAAATCACAAACAATGCGATTTCCAAAGGTCCTAATGGGACCTTCTGTCGACGAAGCCAGCACTAACTTTAGCCTCGACGGCTTTTGCGAATACGTTCTTTTAGCTGACGTTTCGCTTGGCCGTGCAATTTGATCTGATCCTCTCTTCGTTTTGCATCTTCTTCAGACGCATACTCTTCATAGTAAATCAGTTCATAACTTTTCCCTTTGGTTGTTTTACATCCCCGCGTTTGTGACGCAAAAGCCGTCTGCGAAGATTATTTGTATAACCAAAGTACAATTCCCTACTTTCATTTTCGAGCACGTAGAAATAATACATGCTCTTATTTTAGCAAGGCCAAAGTTAGTGCTGGCGAATTAGTACACCTCGGCTACACCCGCACACTAAATTTCCGATTGCGCCAACGCGCGCTGACCTCGTGTCAGCTATCGGAAGCTTAGTGTGCGGGTAAAATACATCACTGTACTTCCACCTGGTGCCTATCAACCTAGTCATCTCCTAGGGGTCTCAAATGATTCCTTATCTTGAAGTTGGCTTCCCGCTTAGATGCTTTCAGCGGTTATCCGTTCCCGACATAGCTACTCGGCAGTGCCACTGGCGTGACAGCCGACAGACCAGAGGTCAGTTCATGCGGGTCCTCTCGTACTACGCACAAATCTTCTCAAGAATCAAC
>Ga0210057_1009152_pt1 | contig 11536 bp, 11 predicted proteins | sample CryGeyCG2114_010_2_FD_183968 | JGI IMG/M metagenome (GOLD analysis project Ga0210057, IMG submission 183968) | Groundwater microbial communities from aquifer - Crystal Geyser CG10_big_fil_rev_8/21/14_0.10 (SPAdes) (version 2) | ecosystem: Environmental > Aquatic > Deep subsurface > Groundwater ...
TATTCCAACGCGCATACGCGCGTATCAAAGGACTTTTGCCATCGCATATTGATGATGATGTATCTCGCACGATGAAACACTATCAAGAGCATTTGGGACAGAGTGTTGTCGAGGCCGAGGAAGCACTTGCAAACATGGCAAAACGATTTTGGCCGTATTATCGTGCGTTTCATGAGCTCTTCCTCGAATACAAAGAGAAACTTGCCGAAGAAGCATTTCTATCAGGCGCATCTCGCACGCTAAAAAAACGATACAAAGATTTTGTCGCTCATGGTGGTACCTTTGCCAATCTGGAAAATGGACGCGAGAGCGACTTTTTTTCTCCAGATGAACGCGCAGAGATTCGTACGTTGTTTATTCAACTGCACCAGGATATAGCAAAACATACACACCATGCGATTGAGAGTTTGGATGCAAGACATTTTCAGGAACGTGTGCGAGCATTTCGAATCCAGCTGGACGAGATGGAAGACGCAATCCATTCACTCCAGCAAATGGCAGATGAGATTGATCATGCGGGATTATCAGAAGAAATACGGTCACATATCGAGGGGATTCATCACAGTTTTTTGTTTGTAGGGCCTCCCGTTGATTATATTGCTATAATGAACGCGGTGACACATTTTGAAGGGAGAAAAAAGGACATATTGCACTGAACATTATGTCATATTCAATCCCGACTCAGTCGGTACGAAATCCCCGTAGCTCTGCTACGAGTTGAAGCATTGTTCCACTTCATACTCCACCAGCAAGATGGCGGAGAAGTTGATCCAAATATCCCCTGACTGAATCGGGGATATTTACAAAACCATTTTTTCTGAGGTTGAAGGCACAATGTTGTGGTATTTTTTGATACGTTTTTTCATTTTTTGCAGTGAGAGGAGTCCATTTTGCGCACCAAATTCTTGAATCACGCCAGAAGCGTTTGCCGTCCCCCAACACATCGCATCAGGGATTGATAATCCGTGGTGAATTGCTGACAAGAAACCACTGGCATACGCGTCCCCTGCACCGGTCTTTGCAATGGTTTTTACCGGATAAATCGGCATATACCATTCCTTTTCCCTGTCTGATACAAATGATCCATTGGTGCTGTCAGTCATCACCACAATTTTGACTCCTTTTTTGTGGAGGAGATGAAATAACTCCGTTTTTTCAACCGGTTTTCCCACGAGTTCCTGCCCTTCCTCTTTGTTGATGAAGAGAAGATCGGTGTGTGGAAGAATTTGTCGAATTTTTTTTATGCCGTGTCGGAGTTGGTATGATCCCGGATTGAGCGCGAGTCGAGTATCAGGATGTGTGGTGAGATGTTTGATCAGTTTGTCTTGGATATTCTCAAATCCTTTTCCCATTGATGTGTAGTATATCCAGTCGGTTTTTTTCAATTTCGGAAATGTATAGGTGCGCTTGACCGTCGAGCTGAGTACCGTACGTTCGGTTTCATAATTCAGAATAATGGAATAACGCGTCATCTGTCCCTTGCAGATTTTGATAAACATCGGATCAACACCACTGTGTTCCAACTCGTATGCAATAATGTGGCCATTGATATCATCACCCAGTTCAGTCACCATCGCGGTTTTCAATCCCAACTTTGTCGCACCAACCGCTATGTTTGACGCATTTCCGCCAACAGATTGGACTGCTTGATCAATAAAGGTTTTCTCTGCGTAATGGATACAAAGAAGTTTTTCTTTTTTATCAATTTGACAACGTGCGTCGTGTTCATCAAGAACGAGAAATGTATCGAGCGTCGCGTCGCCGATGGTGATGAGGTCGAACATAGGGTTTAAAGGCCTGTGAGGCTTGAAATGCTTGAGAGACTACGTTATTGGATTGATTATATAAGTTTGTAGAGCAGGAAGCCGACTTCCCTGATGAGCTTGGTATACTCCATCGCCCCTTTCCATACAAGAAGGTCGTAGCAATCTTACACAGCTCACTGTTTTTTAGGCTTTTCAAGCCTTTCCAGCATTTATGGCCTTCTCAACATTTCCTTCACACTCGGGTTTGGATGTTTGTGTACGCCGACTAAGATTTCAACAAATTCAACAAGGGCAGAGAGACCGATGGCTCCACTTGTGAGCATAAAAATAGTGTTGCCAATGTAGTACGAATAAACAAAGAGACCACCAGCCCCGAGAATTCGGATCAGATCTCGGCGGTGTTCCATTTCTACAAATTGTGAATATGCAAGAAGTAAACCCCCGAGAATTCCAGAGAGAATGAGAAATGTGGTGTCGGTAAAAGCCATAGAATTAGGAGTGAAGAGATCGTTTCTTTTTCAGTTTTTGGAGTTCGTACAGACTCGCGCCCGTAAAGACAATTTGGAGTGGGATGAATATTGGGTCTTTGAGCCAGATACTGTAAGAAAGAAGAAACAGTCCACCGACTCCAAAGATTTTGTCTTGATGGATTTCGTTCTTTGCAAAGATGCCGTAGGTAATACAAATCAGACCGATGGCACCAAGGAGTTTGAAGAGGATGTTCATACTATCGTAGTATAGCAGATTTTATTTTCTATTGATATAATCAATCGCTGACAATGCTGATGTAACACCCTGCCCTACGGCGATGGCGATTTGTTTGTACGCGACATTGGTGACATCGCCTGCTGCAAATATGCCAGGGCAATTGGTTTCACAACGGAGATTCACTTCAATTTCGCCTTGCTTGTTTTTGTTTACACAGTCAATAAATTGCGAATTTGGGATCATGCCAATGTGTACCATAACACCATCCACTTCAAGTGTTTGTTCTTTTCCTGAAGCATCTTTGTAGGTGAGGCCGGTGACTTTTGTGTTTCCGAGAATTGTCGTTGTCTCGGCTTGATACATAATTTCCACTGTTTTTAATTGTTTTACTTTGTCAATCAAGATGTTTTCTCCTTTTGGAAATCCGCCGTTTTCTGATTCTTTGTATTTGGTAAGCAAATATGTTTTTTCCGCGATGCCTCCCATCATGAGCGCTGATTCCAATCCTGCGTTGCCTGCGCCGACGGTTGCCGTCACTTTTCCTTTGAACAATGGTCCATCACAGACCGTGCAGTAGGTCACCCCTTTGTTTTTTAACATCTCTTCACCCGGCACGGTAAGTTCTCTCGGATGAATACCACTTGCAACGATGACTGCTTTGGCGCGATAGACATGCATTTCTCCGGACGCGAGTGTGGTGTGTACTTCGTGTATGTTTTCATTCTGAACGATTTTTTCTACGGTACGACCTTCATCAAATTGCACGCCATACGCTTTTGCGTGTTTGTGAAATTGTTGTGCCAGTTCAAATCCCTGAATGCTTTCAATCCCAAGCCAGTTTTCTACAATTCCTGACAATGCCACTTCCCCCCCAATATCTTTGGTGACGACGACAAAATTTAAATTTCTTCGCGCAGAATATACAGCGGCGGCGCATCCGGCAGCAGCCGCGCCGATGATGATGAGGTCAAGGGGTTTTTCTGTGTTCATAACGTTTCAATGGTGATAGAAAGTGAGAGTGTTCGCTTACGCTCGCGTGATACATTGTGATACATGGTGATAGCGCGAGCTGGCGCTCGCGGTATATGTAGTGATATGTGTGTCATTGTTCAATTTGTCACCGTATCACGCGAGCCACAGCTCATATTATCACCACATATCACGCGAGCGTAAGCGATCAGTATCACTACATATCACGTTGAGCCGTCCACGACAGCGAAACGATATTACGAATTGTGCATAGGATATTGTATCAGTGGTTCAGTGTCAACCTGTGTATAGTTTCTTCCATTTGCTCAATATTAAATTTTGCACCTTGGGCATTGCCAAAGATTGCGCTTCCCGGGCATATAGCATCAAGGCCTGTGGTGATAATTTCAGGGAGCGTTTGCATATTTACGGCGCCATCCAACTCGACAAAAATGCCTGTATCTTTTTTTACAAAATTCGCAATACGTTCCGTCGTTTCTGGAATGTATGACTGACCTTGTTGGCCTGGGTGAACACCCATAAACATTACGCCTTCAATCTCATCCAAATACGGATCCAATGCCTCTGCCGGTGTGTCCGGGTTGATGACAAGACCTGCATCCCATCCATTGCCGTGGATGAGTTCAATGACAGCATGGAGATCATCAGTCGTCTCGACCGGTGCAAGCACTTTTACTACCTGTGGTACGTCAATCCATTTTTCAATTTCTTCGAGTGGGTGTGCGACCATCAAATGAAGTTCAATCTGTAGTTCAATTTCAGCAAAATTTTTGACCGTATCCGGGTCTGCCCATGTTGTCGCGGGAACAAAAACGCCATCGGCAATATCCAATTGCACCATGTTGACAGCTCCTTCTACACTTTTCAATTGACGCTCAAAAGTCTGTTGGTCCGAGACAAAGATGGAGGGAATTATTTCGATCATACTGTTGTAAGTGGCAAGTGAAGACTAAAGATTAAAAACTAAAGACTATTTTGATTTTTTAAGATTTGCTATATATGCATTGAGATCTTTTGATAGTTGTACGTACTTCGTTTGAAAATTTTTGAAAGATTCCTCGTCAATATATCTCCTCCCGTACGCAACAGCCAAGTGGCTTCTTGTTTCAACTATTTCTCCTCTTGCGATATAGAGTACCCGAACCTTGTCAGCAAATGAGTAACGACCATGTGATTCAGCGATGTTTGCTATCACTGAATTTGCAGAACGTCTAATTTGTGATGTCAATGAATATTTTTCATCTGAGGGAAATTGATCTGTAGAACTATATATTTTCATAAGTGCCTCATACCCATCTTTCCAAATTCCAAGTTCATAAAATTCTTTGTACATACTGTAGTCTTCATTCTTTAGTTTTCAGTCTTTCAAACGCGACAATCTTCTCATTCCTCCGTTCATATTTTCCTCCAAGGAAATCTGTGGAGAGCCATGCTTTTACTATCGCCATTGCATGTTCTTCAGTGAGAATTCGCGCGCCGAGGGCAAGGCCATTGGCATCATTGTGCTGGCGAGAGAGCTCCGCGGTTTCTACACTGTGGGCGAGCGCGCATCGCATGCCTTTGACCTTGTTTGCGGACATCGCTTCTCCATTTCCTGATCCTCCGATGATAATACATCGTCCGTTCATTTGCACTGCTTTTTGTGCGCATGGAATAATGTAGTCTGGAAAATCGTCTTCTGGGTCGTGCTCGTGCGCGCCCAAATCTTCCACATTTCTTTGAAGTTCATTTTGGATAAAACGAATGAGCCGTTTTTTGAGCTGGTAGCCTGCGTGATCGCTGGCGATATAGAGGGGACCGGTGAACATAGGATTTCAATATACAATATACATGGAACAAAATACAACCTTTTCAAGATGCCACGATAAAAATTTTTGTATCTTGTCCTTTGTATCTTGTGTCTTCCAACTGAGCGTATTGTAGCATGGGATGGGTTTTGACTCAAATAGTAGGGGGTTGACAAGAGAGAGAGAGAGTTGTATGGTGAAGTGTCTGCCCATGAGAGGTAGACACAAACAAAACAGAAAAAGGGAGAATGATCATGGCAGATCGCAAACACGGACTCGGCAACAACCCATTCTCGGAATGGCTTCGCACCGCCGGGAGCATGGACAGGCTTATCCTGGCCTGGCACGCCGTTTGTGCCGAGGTCGGGAAGCACAAGAAGAAGAAGGTGTTTGCTCTCATGTTCGCCGAGGCAGCTCGGTTACTTGGGAGGCAGCTCGGAATAAAGGTCTTGGATGCAAACACCAAGCCCTTCGCGTACTTCGTGCGCGCTTGCGACCAGACCTATTTTTCTCCTTTTCATACGGAGAAGGGGGGGAAGGTCAGGCTGACGGAGTACGGCTTCGCGCGTCTCTACGTTCTCATGGGGGACAAGGCGTATCGCACGGACGTGATGGAGAAAGTCGCGCGACTGCGGTGTCTTCTCACGTCAGACAAGCACATGTTCCAGCTCTGGTGGCTCGGCGAGGGGACGGAGGATATTACTCCGAAACCAGGATCCAAGCCTGAAAAACGGGTCAGTAGGAAAGATGTCGAGACAGGGATCGGAGCTGATGAGCTTGCGAAGTTCTTTGACGGTCTCGTAGAGATCGGGATCGTTGAGATCGTCTGCTCCGACCCGAAAGGACCAGATGGCAGGTATATCTACCGGGTGAACAAGCAACTGTTCATCGAGGTGGTCTCGTTTCTCGACCTCGTGTTGGGAGACAAGATTCTCCACATCTCCGTCCCCGACAACCAGTCGGTGACGCTGATGATCGAGGAGGATCATCCAGCTCCGCCTCGGATTGAGGAGACAGACGAGCTTGACCAGCTCAGCCAGAACCTGGCCGACGCTACCGCCAAGGTGGAGGAGGCCGAGCGCGCGCTGGTAGAGGCAGATGCCGAGCTCGCCTCTGTGAAGATGCAGATCGCCGAGGCCCGGGTCAATCGGGCCGTCGAGCGCATCAAGGACATGAATCTCAGCGTCGAGGAGCTCGCGCTCCTCGCCAAGACGTTGGCGCAGTAGCCAGCAAGGAGGAAAGGAGGGAAGCCGGTCGTTCCATTCGCGACCGGCAACCCCAAAAGAACATCATGTGTGTGGTGTTTTTTTGTTTTTTGCGAAATGTATGCCTGCTTGTCGGCAGACAGGAATGGTGTGGGGAGGTTGGACGAATACTTTGTTCTATTGACAAACATATTTATTTTCGTCATACTTACTTTACTATGTTGACTGAATATATTTTTAAAAAATTATCAAAAGCGACCTATAAACTTCTTGAGGACGGACGCTATGTTGGTCATATACAAGGTCTTGTAGGTGTATGGGCTGATGGACAGACACTTGAGCAATGCAGAGAGACGTTGAGAGAAGTGCTTGAAGAATGGATACTGTTGAAACTCAAAGATGGTGATGATATACCTGGACTACATATCAAGAAAAGACAGTCTGTGTCAGTCGGTTCATTGATTCTTCACCATGCCTAATGCACTTTCTTGGAAACAATTAGTGCGACGATTGAGTATGTTTGGATTTGAAGGACCATATGCAGGTGGAAGGCACTTATTTATGAAGAACGGCGAGTTGAAATTACATATTCCAAACAAGCACAGAGGAGATATTAACGCAGGATTGATCAGTGAAATTGTGAGACAGGCTGGTATTTCACGAAAAGAGTGGAATAGTAAAAAGTAGTACAATCACAAAAGCATTTCGTCCACTCGCGTTTCAACCGCGGTGGGCAAGTCCTGTGATCAACAGGGATGTCTGCCAATGGGCAGACATGCTGGAGAAAGAAAATACGTCTTGATGACGTGTTCTAGACTCTCTCGGGTAAGCCCGTAATCGCTGTAATAAAGTGCTACATTCGTAGAAGTAGGATGGTACCACCCCCCATTGAGTCGGGATTCCTACGGTGAAGCTGCTTTTTTTATTTAAGAAACAAATTACAAGATACAAACAAATTACAAATTACAATTTTCAAACTGTTTGGTATTTGTTCTTTGAGATTTGTTTGTATCTTGTGTCCTTGTATCTTATTCAAACCGTATGCCTTACAACGCCAACCAACACGAACAAGAAATCCTTGATTTCTGGGAAAAGGATAAAACATTTGAGAAATCAGTAGCACAGCGTCCCGAAGACAAGCCGTATGTGTTTTATGATGGGCCACCGTTTGCGACGGGGTTGCCACATTATGGGCATTTTCCTTCCAGTATCATGAAAGATGTGGTCCCTCGGTATATGACCATGAATGGGTATCGTGTTGAACGTGTCTGGGGTTGGGATTGTCATGGACTGCCGATTGAGAATATTGTTGAGCGTGAACTTGGGACAAAATCAAAAAAAGATATTGAGGCCCTGGGGGTAGAGAAGTTTAATGAACTTTGTCGTTCCAAAGTGCTCGGCTATGTTGATGAATGGAAAAAGACGATTCGACGGCTCGGACGATGGGTGGATATGGAACATTCGTATAAGACCATGGATGTGTCGTATATGGAAAGTGTGTGGTGGGTGTTCAAACAGTTGTGGGACAAAAAATTGATTTACAAAGGGCATCGTTCTATGCACGTCTGTCCGAGATGTGAGACGACCTTGAGCCAACAAGAGGTGAGTGAGGGGTATAAAGATGTGAAGGATATTTCGGTGGTGGCTAAATTCAGAATTCAGAATTCAGAATTCAAAATCAAATATGGAATTGAGGGTGATCTGTTTGTGTTGGCATGGACGACCACGCCGTGGACATTGCCGGGGAATGTGTTGTTGGCAGTTGGAGAGAAAATTGAGTACACGCTGGTCAAGTTGGATGGGTCATATTATCTTCTTGCCAAAAATCTTTTGATGACACATTTTGAGGGTAAAGCATTTGAAGTCGTCGCTCAGCTTCGTGGGAGTGATTTGGTTGGACTTTCATACGAGCCATTATTTCCATATTTTGCTGATACACAAAATGCCTTTCGCATTGTATCAGCTGACTTTGTGACCACAGACGAAGGTACAGGTGTTGTTCACACGGCTCCTGGGTATGGAACAGATGACTATGAATTGGGAAAGAAAGAAGATGTTGGTTGGGTACAGCATGTTGGCCTCGATGGACGGTTTATTCCAGCGGTGGCGGATTTTGCTGGTCAGTCAGTCAAACCAAAAAACGACTCAACCGCAACGGATGTGGAAATTATCAAATGGCTCGCGCATCATGATCGATTATTTGCCAAACAAAAAATTGAACACAGTTATCCGCACTGTTGGCGATGTGATACCCCACTGTTGAATTATGCGACTGATAGTTGGTTTGTCTCAGTCACAGGGGTAAAAGAACGAGCACTTGAGCTTGCGAAAGATATCAATTGGTCTCCCGAGCACATCAAAGAGGGACGATTTGGGAAATGGCTTGAAGGCGCCCGTGACTGGTCAATCTCACGACAACGATTTTGGGCATCGGTGATTCCAGTTTGGGAATGTAATAATGTACGTACCCGCAGGGTATCAGTGTTCCCTGAAAATACGAACGATACGAAATTACGAAATGGTGATGTGTGTGAGAACGTGGTGTGCGTGGGAAGTATCGATGAATTGCGACAAAAAGGTGTACGAGAGATAACGAAAATTTTGTTTGTTCGTCATGGAGAAAGTGAAAAAAATGTTCGCGGAGTGAAATCACGCGGTTTGGATGTCTATCCACTGACAGAGAAGGGTGAAAATACTACAAAGTTGTTAGCGAACCAGATACATGAGCCTGTGGATGTTATCATTTCCTCTCCCATTTTGAGATGTAGACAAACTGCTGATTTTTTTCAGCAATCTCTTGGGGTTGATGTCGTGTTCGATGATCTCTTGCTAGAGGAAGACGCAGGACAATGGGAAGAGACCACACGAGAACAACGGGAGAAAAAAGAGGATTATTTGGTCTACAAATCACTTCCTTTGGAAGAAAAATATACTGTTAAACACGGAGTCACGGGCGAGAGTCGTGAAGATATTGTAAAACGGACAGAGGAATTTTTACGACAGCTCATAACCACATACCAAGGGAAAACGGTACTTGTCGTAGCACATGGATGTACAAACGCAGCATTCGCCAAAACGATTCTTAATGTGAGCATGAAAGAATATTTTGACCGACACAATACGCCCCATGATGTGGTTGAGACTTTTTTTGTCGACGCTGAAGGCAGGGAAGTTGACTTACACAAGCACGTTGTTGATAAGATTACGTTTGATTGTGAAGATTGTGGTGGGGTGATGCGTCGTGTGCCTGATGTGCTTGATACCTGGTTTGATTCTGGCTCTATGCCATACGCACAGGTGCATTATCCGTTTGAGAACAAAGAGAAGTTTGAAGGAAGTTTTCCCGCGCAGTTTATTGCTGAAGGGCAGGACCAGACTCGTGCGTGGTTTTATTACCTTCATATTATATCGACTGCCATCATGGACAAACCGGCGTATCAGAATGTTATTGCCAACGGGATTGTCTTGGCAGAAGACGGTAAGAAAATGAGCAAGAAGCTCAAAAATTATCCAGACCCAAATCTGATGTTGGAAAAGTATGGGGCCGATGCTATGCGATATTACTTGCTCACGTCGCCAGTCATGCTCGCAGAAAACTTCAATTTTTCTGAAGAGGGTTTGCGAGAAGTATTTAATAAGTTGGTGAATACGCTGGCGAATGTGTTGTCGTTTTATGAGATGTTTGCTAGCGAAGAAATCAGTAATCAGGAACCAGTAACAAGTAATAATGTTTTGGATAGGTGGATTTTGAATAAGTTACATGTGCTCGTTCAAACGGTCACCGCAGGTCTTGATGTATATAATTTGCCTGAAGCGAGCCGACCGATTGTCGAATTTGTTAATGACCTATCTACGTGGTGGCTTCGTCGTTCACGTGATAGATTCAAGGGTGAAGATGAAGAAGATAAACAGTACGCGATTGCGACCTTGCGAGAGGTGCTTTTGACCTTGAGTAAAGTGATGGCGCCGTTTACGCCGTTTATCGCTGAAACAATGTTTCAGAAGATGCAAGATACAAGTTTCAAGACACAAGATGAATTGACGTCGGTTCATCTTGAAACGTGGCCGGTTGCGAATGAGACATTGATTGATGATCAGGTGCTCAAGGATATGGAAATGGTGAGAAAAATTTGTGAGATAGGGAATGCGTTGCGGAAAGAGGCGGGGATTGCGGTACGGCAACCATTACAGAAACTTGAAATAGGAAATTTGCACCCTACGGGCATAAGTGATCCCTTAAAATTAGGGAGTGATTTGCGTGAACTGATAATTGATGAACTAAATGTGAAAGAGCTTGGATTTTGTGAAGACGTAAATACACTTGCGGGGACATGGGTAGTAAGTGAGACAGCAGAAGTATCGGTAGCACTAAACACTGATATTACTGACGAACTCAAAAAAGAAGGCATCCTTCGCGAGCTTGTGCGCGCGATCAATGAAAAAAGGAAAGAGCAAGGCTTGACGAGAGATAACAGGATTCACGTTGTGTACAAAACAGAAGATACAATACTTCAGTCTGTTTTTGTAGATTTTGCTGATGCGTTGAAGGTGAGTGTGCTCGCGGATGATATTGCGGTAGGAGTGGGGGACGAAATGGAGATTGATGGACGCTCGTGCATGATCGCAGTTCAGAAAGTGGTATAAGGGTTGACCAGTGCTTTTTTTTCCCTTACACTACGACTATTAGGTAGTGATAATAAATGTATGACTATGACTACGTATCATTTGAAGAAAGAGTATGGGACGCATGATTGTTTGATTGTGCCGTTGTTTCAAGAGAAGGGGCTCAAACAATTTGCAAAACAGGTTGTGAACACGCCATTGGCGACACTTGTGCGAGAAGTTTGGAAGACCAAAGATTTTGAAGGTACGGCAATGCAGACCAGTTTGCTCTACACCGAAGACGCTCACATCCCGAGAGTACTTTTGGTAGGTCTTGGCAAAAAGAAATTATTGACCATCGGGTCATGGAAAAAAACGATTGGCAGCGCGATTGCCGTCAGCCAGAGCAAGAAGTGTGGCAAGATTGGGGTGGTGATTTCAAATGAAGTCATCAAGCACTTTGGCGCAAAAGTGGCGG